>Ga0255048_10000971_pt1 | contig 21039 bp, 29 predicted proteins | sample JV7_2_2_MG_FD_183619 | JGI IMG/M metagenome (GOLD analysis project Ga0255048, IMG submission 183619) | Seawater microbial communities from Jervis Inlet, British Columbia, Canada - JV7_2_2 | ecosystem: Environmental > Aquatic > Marine > Inlet | place: Canada: British Columbia | collected 2016-10-06
TTGACTCAGCGTCATTAGTACCGGAGCAGCATAAGCGGCCGATACCGCCAGACCGAGGCGGGACAGTGCCGAACGTCGATCGAGATCAACAGCCTCTGTCCCGGTATCGGAAGATATTAATTTTTTAAAAGTTTTCATACTATTTTTCCTTTAAAGGTTTAGTTTTAGGGTCTGGCTTACAACCACTACAGCGGTCACATATGTCCAGAATCTTCAGGTCTTGGGGTTTTAATATTCTGTTGCAGACCCAACAACGTGGTACGAATTTAGGCATTAGGGTACGCTATTCGCGCGTTTGCCAGAGTTTCATCCGTAAATGTTCTAAGAATGGCTTCAACTGCATCCCACCAGGTTTTTTCATCCCAACAAAGTACAAGAAAACCATGTTGTTTAACCACATAATCCTTGGAAACCAATATTAATAACGCTTCGTCAGTCATATTCAAGCCCCAGAAATGTGCGCCAGTAAACAGCGTTCCCGTTCGGGTAGAAATACCATGGACGCTTAGTTTTTTGTGGAATAAATACCGTAAGGGCAAATTTTGAGTCAAGCAATACTGCATGACGATACTTTGCTTCCCGGAACTTTACCTTCCACTTCGGTAGTTCTGTGGTCTCGTATTCAATTACGCTAAGATTATCGTAATGAGCTTCAGTATCGATACACACTACCTGGCGCCGTTCACGTAGCCGGCCCCATAATATTATTGAGTTGCTATCCCACGGATGATCGTGCGGTACGTCTCTATCCGAGGTGAGAAATAAATGAAGGAATATGTTAAATCCGATTCGATCGGCTAGCCAGGTTGGCATAAACTTGAGGCGTAACAGATACCAGGGACCAATGTTCTGGAAGAATCCAGACGTATCGTTGCCACCTTGTTTACGAGTACTATCAGACATAGGGTATCACCTCAGTAATTAATTTATAGTGTCGACCAAGCTCGATCATATGATTGGTTCCGTTGGATTTACCATCCCAGAAGGCCAACAAATGGGTAGCCACCTTGGCCATACGTTCATTGCGTTGATAGCCAGCAGCCTTGTTAAACTGTTCATGGCCATCTTTACCACGCCACCAGGCCGGCATTTTAATCAATACAGCCTTGTTGTCTTCAGCCCAGTGCACGCCCAATAGATCAGCGCCTCGGCACATACCACTAATAATGGTGAGTTCGGATGGCATGACATAATGGTCATCACAAAACGTTTGCATTGCGTGCTTAACACTTGGGTAGTCGCTAAAGTCACGACCACCAGCAATGATCAAACGTATCGGTGATGCAGCATGTGCATTCCACTTCTCTTTGAAATTGGGGTCCATCTCGCCTATTGTCATAATTTGTACCTTAGTTAAAATTAGCGGTGGGCAATGATTACCACCATGATCTGCCGGGTAACGCAAGCAACACGAGCCTCTCTTTATATAGTCAGTGCCATTACAGAGGTTGCACTTAGGGATCGCATAGTTTATGGGGATCCATGCCGCTCAACTCCAAGCGGATAAATTTAGCCCATGTGGACTTCAACCACTTCCAGGCTAGGGTGAGCCTAATCCAAATACCCGAACAATTCTGAACGGCGTACCATAAATTTAATAAAGCCGCATTTTGCTGAGATTCATGCTCACTCCGCCCTGCCTTTGGAGAGGTATTCAAATGGTCATCTTAGAGATTCTTCATCCCGGACTACTAATTTGATAACGGCTAACCTACTCGAGCTTTTAAAAACCATCCACGCTAATTCGGCTAAGAAGAGGATTACTTAGTGGTAATGGGTCCCTGCGAGGAACTCGGTCCAACGTAGATGGTTTATAAAAGCCGGCTCCGATCGGTACGGAGCAGACTAGGGTATCGATTAAGCTGTGAGGTTACCCAGAGCTTTGAGCATCTCACTCTCAGACGCAGTATCCGCGAACGAATCCTCGTACTCAGCAGTGAGTTGCTCTTCGACAGACAAGCCAGAAAATTTAACCAGGCTCTCGATGTACCAGCGTTGACCAGCAATAACTTCACTGATGTTAACTGATTTCTCAACCGCTTTCGCAGTTGCAAGTGCCTCGATAAGAGCATCAATCTTCGCGTCCTTCATAGTTGCGGTGATTTCCAGCTCAGCGATTTTCTGAATCTTGCCCTTACACTTTTTAAAGGCCAGTGCCAGAGCCTGCGGGTTCTTATCAATCATTACGATCTCCACAGAATAGCTAAAAATGGTAGCTATCAAACCAACTAAAGCGCACTTAAAATAACTAGCGCTTTATCACTAAAGCGAGGAATCGAGCTGAAAATTCGTCGGATCGTACGGCGGAAGTAGCCGTGGAAATAACCGTTTAGCAAAAGGACGTTAGAAAGCCAGGACCCTGACTACTTGGCCAGGATGTTTAAGCCTTAACGGCAGAAACGTCCAAACATCGCCTTACGGCGTTAAGTCGTTAGCAATAGCCAACAGGTAATCACCATGACATCTACGAGGTGCACAGAAGCACACCAAGTCTTTGCCTCGCAACTCCTTCTTAACCAGAGCCATCAACTTAAAGTTACTACGAAGGTATGCAATATACTTATCACACACCTCATTACGAGAACCATCGAGACCGATAACATACGGGTTACCGTACGGTGATCCTCTGCCAATATATACAGCCCCCGGTGGAGCTGTGCCGTGGTACTTGTTATGCACCACGTTCATGGCATTAAGAAGTTAACTGACACACTTGCCGTGTTCTTGGCATTGCCCATGTGCATCGTTGGCAGCATGAGGCTATACGGAGAATGCTCCGCTATTTCCTCAAGTGCTTTCTGATACACATTGACTTTGTATAAAGTGTCAAATGCCTTCTGTGCTGCTTGCCTGACAATCCATTGCGCACCAGGTGGTACGATGTAATCATCATGCTTTAGCAGGAATGGACGCTTATTGGCCCTCAGATATTTAACCACGCACCGAAGTACATAGGCATCAATACTGTGAGTCAGATTAGCGAACAGACCACGCTTCTTGACCTTCACCGGATACGGTACACCGTCAAGCTCAGTGTTCTTGTCGTAAACAGGAAATCCGTTCCTATCCTCAACAAGCGGCATGTTACTCACCACTGTATAGGCTGTGTAGCCTTCCTTGTGGCGAGCTGACGCTGAATAACAGCGCACAGGTACTCCTTCCATGTGAGCGCGTGATGACGCTTTAAACCCATCAGGCATAGTCCAACGCAAGATAGACTGTCGATTGCCAACAGCAATAGTGCCCCAGTCAGCTATAGTGGTGATGTTACGTACACATTCACCGTAAGCCTTCTCATTTGCCTGTGTAACCTGCTTTAAAGAGATTGAACCCTCTCTGTCAGTCCTAACAAAGATGCCAGCAATGGCCTCCTGTAGGCTCTTAACAGTGCTTCCATGCAGTAGAGCAGTATGTAGCTTTTTCACCTCTTTGCGAGGTAATTGGAGATCATAAGCCCGACCAAACTCAGTATGCGAGTCATAGACAGTTTTATGGTTACCAAGATTGGCAGCCTTCATCATCTCCTTGCTGTGAAACGACAAGCCGGCCATTATGAGGCCAGAGTTGGTGAAGTCATACCCAAACATGAAGGTAGATTGCCTACCATCCATCGCCGCAGTCAGTGCCTCGAAAGCTTTATTCAGCAAGATTGCCTCACCAAACTCTTTCTCGGTTTTAGCAGACAGAGGATCAGCAGTTAATGCCTTACCATAGTCGCTATCACTGATTTTACGCACAGCCTTGTCAATGCTGGTACGTCCATGCAGAGTAACGTAAATGATGTGCTTGAGCACGCGCTCATCGTCCTCAGTGAGGTCAAATGCCTCAGCTGAGTCAATCATCAGCGTTTCCCACAACTTACCATGTGGACGTATACCCTCCAAGATGGCTGCATCGTAGTAGACACGATAGCGATCATCATATTTCATGGAGAGGTAGAACTTCGGAAAGCGCTTAACATTGTTGACAATCTTGTCAGCATAAACGCGAAACCGATTGCGCTTACAGATAGGATCCTCAGACAGTTTCCTGCCATACTTATCCTTCCGTAACTCCCAGTCTGTTTTGAGACTGTAGCCTTTCATCAAGAGCTCTTCGTTACAACCAGCCCAAATCTTATATGGCACTGATGCCACATCAGACAAGAACAAGCGTTGCTCTTTAGTAAGTGACCACGAGTTAACACTGGTCTGGGTTACAACACCAGGTTCCAAGTGAATACCCTTGTAGTAGTCACGAACAGACTCACCGCCCAGCTGAATGTACAGAAACTTCTTAAACTTCTTCTGATCATTCACGGTAATGGTCTTCACTTCTTCACGAAGCTCGTAAGCACCACTGTCAAGCAACACACTTGTTACTATGCCAGCAGCGATTAGCTTAGCTCGTTCACGTTCAAACGAAGACAGCTTACCCTCCAGATGTAATGAAGGAAGCTTATAACGCAGCTTACCCACAAAACTCTGAAGCAACAGCTCATCATTAACCTCAGCAATCTTGCTGATGCCTTTGAGAATCTGCTTGGTTTTGCCAGGACGTGCCAGATAGAGATCACTCAGCACATATTCATGCACAACACGAGTGAGATGCTCCATCTTTCCCTCGTAGCCCAAATAAGCCTTGAGGGTCCTGCTGTAATCGATATCCATAATAGTTTCCTCTTAAATATCGAATGACTTACGCCGAAGACGTAAGAGTGCTAATAATAGCCACTAAGCTGACGCACCCTTGCGAGTGGCCAGCTTGGTGCCTACTAACTGCGACCTTGCAACATCTGAATCAACCGAATGTTGAGTTCAGCACGATTAATAGCATCGAACATCATATGAGATTCAACACCGTTATAACCAGCAGCATTAACCAGATTGATACCACACTGTTCAAACTCCTTGTTGGTGTGATACTCTGGATTACTCCAAAGAGCCAACCCATCAACAGTCAACTTGCAGTTAATACCATTTTCAGCCAACTCAGCGAAATCGAGTTCGATTACACCATTTGAAGGCACCGGAACGTCATCGCGTACTTCAGAAACACATTCTGTAACTTTCTTCATTTTATTTCTCCTACCAGCCCCAATAAGGGCATGGATTATCATTTTCCCAACAAATTTGCATCTTAGTACCATCTTCACCAAGATACGACTTAAGGCCATCGGTATGCGTCTTAGTCCACTGCAGCACACCTTCATAGCCATACCAGAAAACAACATCAGATGCAGCTCTGATATTGATAAACCTAACAGGTTTATTAGGGTTATTACTAGCCATTTATCACCTCATCCGGAGTATAACGAGTACACTCGCCACACCTACTATCAGGCGCCAACCACACAGCATTCTTGTGACACTGATAACAAAAAACATCAGTAGTAGCTGCAACTATGTCATAGCCATGTTCACGACCATCAACATAAACAGCACCAAGACCGGAGTTAGCAAGCAACTCCTTAGCTCTTGTAATCAACATAGCACCAGACAACCGGTTTCTATTATGATCAACATACACAACCTCAACACAGTGAGGAAATCCAGCACCATTCATAACACTAGCCCTTGACGACCAAGGACCAATAAGTGTTTTAGTAGTACCATCCTTCATGTTTATAGTGAACTTGTGTCCACCATAACCACCACCAGGACCGTTATAGGAAAAATACTTCACCTGACCTGTGCGCTCATCACATGCGTAGTACAAATCACCACGCTGTTCGAACACAAACTCCGCAAATGGTACAAGATGCTCATGCACCAATAAATCAGGCATATTTGCATAACCTTCATGCCAATCGATTTGAATAAAAGGATACATTTTACTTCTCCTTTACAAGTGGCTCAAAGCCACGGTTAATGGAACTATTGGGCACTCAGTTAATGGGCACCGACCAAACAAATGTTGTGACATTACCCGGTGCAGACATCAACGTTACCCATCGATAACGCAATGATATCCAGGCAATACCAGTATCATGATCCGATTTTTCATAAGCTGGTGCATATCCAACACCAATTCCAGGGTAAATCAGACCAAATAATGGCTCGAGCGTCTCCTTCCCGGCTGTTGCCATCCAGCCATTGTCACCATAGCTGTTTTTATAATGCCAAAGGCCATAAGTTATACCATTCCAAGGAGTGGTAACACTAAGGCCAACGCCTTTATGACGCTCGTTAGTGGCATGGTTACTACCGTGATGCCAAGACTTTGGCAAGAAGTTCAAGTGATACTTGAGCTCCTCTCCGGCCTCAGAACTGCTAGGCATGATAATCAGCGTAACAGCGATGAGGATGAATAACAGGACAATACGTTCTTTTTGAGTCATATCAATCTCCATTTACATGGTGATATTTATAGGCATGACTATCAAGCCAATGCAGCAGCCAATCTCGGAATTGGCCACCAACACTGACATGAAGGTCAAGGTCGAATACTTCTACCACTCTCCAGCTCTCACGAGCTCCGAACTTGCACAACAGGACCGGTTTCATGATTGTTTCAACATAATCCCAATCAGGCATTCTTTGGTCCGGAAGATTTACTTCCTGGATTGCATCCTGCATGTCACCATTGAGTGCAGCTTTAAACTGAAACTGCCCAGGATGACTGAGTACAATTGTTAGTGGTATGTAGATGTCGGTACTCATGATTTATCTCCTTTATTCAGGAGCCTTTTGACATCATCGTGAAGACACTGCAACCGTTGTAAAACGAACACGGTGCAGACCAGCATAAACAGGCCAAGCCCAGTCATAATACTCATGACTAAATCAACCCGTTATCCCGTAACCGATTCACAAGTACTTCATCTGTATTCCGGTCTTTTCGACTCATCATACGGATGTTGTGATCAGCTATACGATTAATGGTATCAAGCTTGGTCCGAACAGGCATGTAACACAGTACAATAGCCGATATAAATCCCAGGCTAAATGCCATACTCATCAGTATGACTATGTCACGGTTGGTATGCTCTATTAGATCTAGCATAGTTGCTTCTCCTACTGTTAAGTAAGTGCCGAATTACACTCACAAGCATGCCCTTTCACCGCGAAAGGACATGATTGTAAATGGGACATCCTTGTCCCCCGTTCATCCTGGACTGCTTACTACGCAGACTCGACGTCGATGTGCTCGACTTCAATGCGTGGCAATGCATCATTCTCAGCATCTTCTGCTAAGAGCTCTGCGAGCAGTTTTCCTGAGCCCTCACCTACCTCGGTGATCGTGCGTGACAGCTCTTGACGTACGTACCTGTAGGCTCTCGCCTCAGCTACTTCCGCTGTACACTGCTCAGACTCCTGGATGTAGCCCTTAGCCGCTGCGAATGGTGCGCCTAACAGCGCCTTCATCACCTGCGGTGTCTCGACTACACTACCGTTCAACAGCTCAGTACCGTCTGCCACCATCTGTGCTCCAACGCTGATGGTGCTGGTCGCTGCGCGTGCAACGTTCTTTACTGCTTGTACTGCATTAATGATTGAACTACTCATTACATTCTCCTAATTTATATGAGTTGAAATGGGTCCCATACAAACCCAACGGGGGGGTACCCCGATTTACATATATACCTATGTATATATACTGCCTCTGCGCGAAATTTTTAAAATTCCCTATTGAAAACGGTACATTCTGTGATACCATTACTTTGTAAAAAGACCCAATAGATCCATTAACCGCCAAACGAGGCTAATTATGAAAGTACTAGATATAGACCAGTTACATGACGCCGTAATACACACTGCCGAGAAAGCCTACCAGCAGAAGGAAACCCAGGATGTGCTGAATATGGCCGCGGCTACTCTGCAGCTATCACAGGCGTTTCAGAATATGAAAGAGTGTGAGATCCATGAAAGGTTTCATTTAGCCGACGCCAGTGGTGGAAGATTGCTGCCAGGCGAAGGTGGGCCGATTAACGATCGAGGGACTAATTAAAAGGTTTCCACTTCCCGCCTACGGCGGGTATGTAAGAATCTTATATAGAAGATTTCCTTTTTTTCCCGTAAGCTGCTGATTTACAACGAAATCATTTTTTGAGAGTGGGACTCCTGAGTCCAAGCCTATACCCCCGAAAGTCCACAAACTATGCTTTTGTAGTACAAAGAGGTATACAAATGTGGTCATTTATGGGTATAATCTACTACATGAATAGACACCTAGGTACAACAAATGCCCAAAAAAGAGACTCCTGAGTCCCATACCGTCCGATACGATCCAAAATATGCGATCGTAGATCTCGAGACTGGTGAAACCCAGCCAATCCCTGTTTACGATAATTCCAAGGGAGAGCGCTGGGACAAAGCCTGGGCTAAAACGCTGGCCGAGCTGCTCGAACTGAGCGGCGAAAGCCGTACTAAAATTATTGCTTATATGCTCCGGAACAAGGATTACAAAAATGTAGTTATTGCGACGGTGCGTAAGATAGCTGATGAATTGGATATTTCCACGAAGACGGTCCATCGCACGCTATTACAAATGGAGAAAGCCAATTTTATCAACAGACTGCAGAGCGGAGTTATTATGTTTTCTCCACATATCTGCCAACCTGGCCAGAAATACGCCGGCATAGCTGTTATGCGTAGATGGTCAAAAGCCCAGCGAGGTGAAGAATGAGTATAGAACGTTTAACTAAACTGTGCCAGGAACTGGCCGACGTCGTTAGATTCCACGAGTTAGACACCGTAGATTCAATGGCCGCCGAACTTATACATCAGGTAGATGCCTTATCTCAGTCTGGAGCTGAGATTAATATAGAGGTTGGTATACCTGAGGATACTGAATCAATGGAAGAATTCATCGAGACCGTCCGCCAGGCCAATATGGTCAACACTACGCGGTAACAAATACTGTATTGTTTTTTATTTTAATAGGTATATCCTGTGGGTTCATTCAATAACACAGGAATAATATTATGTCTCAATTTTTAGTAACAGAAGTACTTAACGTCGTAGCTGTTGGCGTTGACGGTGATGGTGGTGAAGTAAATACATCTGCCTTCCCAGTGTTAGACAAGAATCTTCGCCCACAAGCGGAAAAAAGCCAGCTCAACAGCTTTGACGCTCTTTTGACTATCAGCGCAACTGCTCACACCGGTACATCGATGTTAGTTAGCGTTATCCAGGTAATCGACGGTGTCGATCACGAAATCGGAATCTTTACTGCTCTGACTGGTGTCGGCGTTGAAACTATCCGCATTTTGAACTGCCCGGAAAAGATCAAGATCAAGTATGTCGAAACTGCGATGACTGTTTGGACTGCTAAGGTTTTCTGCTCACGCTTCTAAACCCCCAACCCAATATTTGCCAGAATAAGGAAATTCTGGTAAATATTTGCATTCAAACAGTAACTCGAAGTATACTGCGCGAATGGCTACTAACCAAATCGAACAATATCTGAAATTAGCGGACTCCAAATCCTTGGATGTCCTCTTCTTTTTGCTGCGTATCCGGGATAAGCATGACGTTATTCGTGCCACTCTCGAGAATATTGCTGTCGAGTGCAATGTCACCAAAGTAACCGTCAACCGTGTCTTTCAACGCTTGTATAAAGCAGGCTTCATGACAAAGATCTGTAACGGTAATTATCAACTTCATAAATTAGGAGACTAATATGCCCCAACATCCCGGTAAAACGCACACACCCGCTCCCAAAAAGCGGCGTCCTGCGAAGAAAGTTAAATGAATTGGTGTCTCTGTGATTAAGTTCTCTGAAATCAAACCCGTGTGGCGAATAATCACCGGGGTCTCCGCTCTCATAACAGCTATCGGCGTAACAGTGGCCGGTATTGCGTGGGCCGCGGACACCAGATACCATACGCTTGTAGCCCAGGAAGCATATGTTCAGCAGGTCTCTAATGATAACATTGCAGATGACATCAGACAGCTGAAGCGTGACATAAAGCGCCTAGAGTTAAAAGATGAAGCTGGTAACGCAAGCCCTGAAGATAAAGCTTTCATTCAATACCTGCAGCAAGACCTGGAAGCACTTCAGCAGACGCAATAATGTTCTTCGCCCGGCGTGAAGTTGGCAGAATATACGTCATCCGGATGGAATTGCCCGACGGTCTCATAATACATAAAATTGGGATGTGTAACTCTGATCGATCAGTCGATCGAATGCTGGAACTGCTCCGCTCATGGTTCACGAGGTATCGTTTTGTACCATATACAGAGCTCCGGCTTGACATGCAAACAAACTACCCAAAGGAGCTTGAGTCTCATATTCACCAGATTCTGAAGCACAAACAATTCATCCCACATATGAAAGTAGAAGGGAGAACCGAGATGTTCAACGGTATTGATGAGTTTCGTGTGATACATTATTTGCGGACCTTTAACGAAGACCTGGTCCCCACTTTAAACTTAACGGACGAAAATTATAAAGTCCTTGGACAACTTATATCAGCATGAGCAACGAACTAACCTTAGCCACCATCCAGTCTCAGCTGACGAAGAGCCAAAAGCTTCTCGTCGATGAAGGGACCCTGAAGGAAATCAATAAGCTGGCCTTGGATCCGGAATACGGAGACGAGTTCCTGCAGTCTTACCTGGAACATCTTAATGTCCTGGCCGAGGCGCCCCGGAACAACCATGTCCAGTATCTGCACGCTATGAAGTTCTTCAGCCTGGTGGAGGCCGAAAACACACTGACCGACGCTTACATTAAAGTATTCCCGGAGCGCTTCGCGCGACGAGAGAAAGGAAACCCCGACAAGAGTCCATGGGAAGTAAAAGCGTTACTGCGTGGCGAGGCCAGCCGGTACAACGGCAGCAAACTGCTAGCCGAAATAAGGCGTGCGGCCCTGATACCTGTGCACCTCGTTCACCGCCACCTGCTACATGACGCTATTCAGGTGACTGCAGACTTAATGCTGACTTCCCGCAGCGATACTGTAAAACAGAAAGCAGCGGACACTTTGATCCGTGAGCTCAAGCCAGCTGAAGATGCGGTACTGAAAATTGAAGTCGAAGACGGACAAACATCAGTGATTGAGCAGCTGGCAGCAGCGACTCAAGCACTTGCTGCGAAGCAGCATGAGGCAATCCTAGCCGGCGTGCCTATTCAACAAATTTCCAGTGCGAAAATAATTGAAGCAGAAGTCATTGAGGTCGAGGATGAAAAATAAAGATCCGGTATTTCTGCCTGATCCAGAGGAAAGACGTGCTGAAATAGACGACGAGGGCCTGGACTGGGAAACTCCCTGGCTGTTACCTGACAAAAAGGAAATCATTGTTCCGGATTCCAAGGTTATTGAGGGCAACGACCTCGATGCCAGACTGAACCGGGTAGATTATCGAAAATTCAAAAAAGACTATGTCCCCTCTCCGTTCGCCATAGAGTTTGTCAACTTCATTAAGATGGTGAATGGAGCAGAAGGTGAGGAGAACGAATCTCCCATTATCCATTACGACATGCTGGACCAGGTTGTGCCACCACCGGCAACCGACGACATCATGTTCATACAGAATCTATTCGTATCATTTCGTGGGTCCGCCAAAACGACGGCTCTTCACGAGTACATGATTTTGTACCTGGCAACGTACGGAAAACTCCCTAATTTTGGCGAAGTAAACGTCGGCATTTATATCAGTGATACCATGGACAACGGCGTCAAATCGATGCGGACTAACCTGGAATTCCGTTGGGATCATAGTGATTTCCTGCAGGAATATGTACCGAAAACCAGATTTACCGATGTACGGTGGGAGTTCGAGAATGCCGCCAGCAAAAAACTATGCTTCAGAGGTTTTGGTGCGTCGACCGGCGTCCGGGGATTCAAAGAATACGGACAACGGCCTACCTGGGGCGGATATGACGATTTGATGTCGGATAAAAACGCTGAATCTCCAACGATACAGAAAGATATCAAACATATCATATACAAAGCCGCACGCCAGGCGCTTCATCCCAAAAAACGGATGCAGATCTGGACTGGTACTCCGTTCAACAAGTCAGATCCGCTGTATGAGGCTGCGAGCTCTGGCGCCTGGAATACCAGGGTCTATCCAATATGCGAGAAATTCCCAGTAGATAAAAAAGATTTTGTTGGTGGTTGGGAAGACAGATTTGGCTACGTATTTGTTAAAAACGAGTATGATAGCCTTTTGGCCAGTGGCGAAATTGGCTCATTTAACCAGGAGCTCATGTTGAGAATTACAAGTGACGAGGACCGGCTGGTCCAAGAAGAAGATCTTGTTTGGTATAGCCGAGATAAGGTTATCCAGCACAAAAACCGGTATAACTTCTATATCACGACAGATTTGTCGACATCGGACGCTAAGAAGGCGGATTTCGCCGCCATAGCTGTATGGGCGTACACCAATAATGGAGATTGGCTGCTGGTTGACGGAATGTGTAAGCGGCAATTGATGGACCAAAGCATTAAAGACCTATTCCGATTTGTATCCGTCTATCGTCCGCTCGAGGTCGGTATTGAGATCAATGGCCAACAGCAAGGGTTTATCTCATGGATCAAAGAAAAGATGGTCGAGTTAAACATCTTCTTCAACCTGGCCGGCAAGGGAAAGACTGAAGGAATACGCAGAACCGGTCGTAAAATCGATTCTTTCAAATTGGTAGTGCCCATTATCAAGGCCAAGAAGTTGTGGTTACCTACTGAATTGAAAGGACACGAGCTCGTGGTTGAGATGCTAGAAGAATTTCGCTATGCTACGAACGAGGAGTTTAAGTCCAAGAATGACGATGCTGCGGATCTTGTATCTATGATCCTGGATTTAGACGCCTATAAGCCAAGCGCTGTAGATAAACCTACCTATACAGATAGTGAAGACGGAAGGTTTGCCTGGTACGAAGATGACGATGACGACATTTACAAAAACAGCACAGTGTTCTAAAATGGCCATAATTTCGCGGAGACCATTATGCTAGCCAGTGAAGCAATAGCAAATTTACAGCAAACCGAACTCAAACAGTTGTCTGGAACATCTTTAACAGATCCTATAATTCTCGGATATCTGAATGAGGCCATACTTGAATTGCACAAGCGATTCAACCTTTGGCAAGATGAGGCTGTAATTACTCATGCCACAGGCGTTACCAGTTACGCACTGGACGGTGTCGATGTCAATGTTGCTATCGATCTCAGTGACAAAATATTACTTGTTGTCACTGATGCCATCGATTACCTGGGCGTTGAACAGAATTTGAATGATGAAGATGATGACTTTGGAGTCGTCACACCGAAATACAATATTGTGGAATATGCATTGGAAGAGCTGGTTGTAGGATCAGACTTCAGCATTTTATTCCGTGCGTCCCCGATCGCTATGACAACTGTCGGAGATACAATCGATTTAACACCAGCCTTATTTGAAGCCATGTACTTTTACGTTGGTTTCAGAGCTCATGTTTCGCAGAGAGGCCGGAAGGAAGATGAGAACCATACTCACTTCGAACGATTTATCAATGCCTGTGACCGGGTTGAGGCTAAAGGTCTCGTTGTTGCAGAAAGCCTGATAGCCCATAAATTTGCAGGCTTAAACTATCCTTGGGTCTAAGTTGTGGCCAAAAAACTTCCTTCAATTCTCACGGCTAAGAGACTAAACGCACCTTCCCCGTTTTCTTATGTTGATCATACACATGACGATTTTCCGCCAGTAGTAGCGGACATAACAGCGCGTGATGCCTTCGCGGTAGACCGGAGGTATGAAGGCGTAATAGTATATGTTCAATCCGATCAAACCACTTACCAGCTCCGCGGTGGAGTAGCTAATTCAAATTGGATCACCCTGGTCACAGTAACCGGGGTTGCCAGCCACACGACTCTCGGCGACATAGGAACAAATTCTCACGTAGCTATAGATAGCCATATTGCTGACGCTACTCTTCATTTCACACAGGCTGCGATCAGTATTACCGAGTCGCAGATCTCAGATCTACAGGCGTATTCTTTACCATCGCATAATCATGATGCCACGTACCTGGGGATTGCTGCCCCTTCTGCTTCAACAAACGCTTTAGAAAGTTTAACCTCGACTGTAAATGTATCGCTTGCAGCTGAGCCTTTGGCCGGCCAGGTTCTTATGGCCGTTGATTGTGATACTGCAACCTGGCAGTTCGTATCTGGCGCCGGCGGTGCAGGTGATATTGTCCAGACCGGGTCCCCGGCAAATACCTACGTAGCTTACTTTACTGCGGACAAGAACCTCAGTGGCGATGCCGGAATGACATGGATCACAGCTTCGGCTCGTTTAAATATAACAGGAATTAATCCGGTAATACGACTTCAAGACAGCAACAGTACTGGCGTTACTATGCTGAATCTAATTGAATTTTACGACAGCACCGTACTAATTGGGGAAGTTGGGTATATAACCGGCGCTGCTGGAGATCTATCCTTAAAAAATACTGTAGGCGATATACAGCTCGATACGAATGGCACTGCCAACGTAATAATCAGCGGCAACGGTGATCTTGATATTGGTGGCTACTTGATAGGTTACGCCGGCTTACCATCCGATGGAGATTTCTTAACCTGGGTCACTGCTAATAGCAGAGCAGAGTTTGTAACACCAACAGTAGTTTCTGCAACCGGGACCCCGGTAGATAATCAAATCGCCGTATTCGACAGCGTCAATACAGTAGTAGGTGATGCCAATTTTCTCTGGACCGGAACCGTATTTACGGCTGACGGCCTTGTGTATAACTCCGCCAATGACCAACTAACTCTTGGCAGCGCTGACCTACAAGTTCCGGGTTTAGTGATTAATGGATCTGCCACAGCGTCCCCATTTGTAAACCTGCAGCAGAACAGCGTAACGATAGCATCATTCAGATATGATGATGCTGATACTCGTCTTGAGGTATCGAGCGCATCTGATAATATTGCGATCCGGCCCGGTAATGTGGATATGCTAGTCGTGACTTCGGCCCTTACCACCTTGAGTTCACCGTTGACAGTTACTGGTTATATTGAGGCTGGAACCGAGATACTATTCACCGAGATGGCCGACCATGTGTTTACACCGGTCGCAGGCAGAGGTATAGTCTGGCTCAGAGATGACGCCAATGGCAATAAACTAATCTTCTCAGATGATGAGGATGTTGATTGGGTACTTAATACAGAAGGCGGCAGTTTGACACAAACCTTATTACTGATGGGAGGCTAAATGGCTACACAACTAAAACCACTAGGACAATCAGCTCCCTTAGCAGCGACGTTAACAACACTGTATACTGTACCGGCATCAACTCAAGCGGTTGGTTCAACACTGATAGTTGCCAATCGCTCGAACATAGCTACTTCATTCAGAATAGCTGTAAGACCATTAGGTGCTGTTGTATCAAATGAAATGTATTCATTTTATGATATACCAATACCGGGCAATGATAGTTTTGCTGCTACAATCGGGCTGAGTTTACAGGCGACAGACGTCGTGAGCGTGTATGCCACATTGGCAACACTCTCGTTTCAATTATTTGGCCAGGAGATAACCTAATGGCATTAGGATTTACAAGAGACTTTCTGGTAATCCAGGATGAGCTTTCAGATACCGATCTGGATACACGTATCCGAGTCGAATCAGTTGCAGATGAAGACATTATTCGAGTTGACGTAGGAGACAGCCCTGTAGGTTATGGGGCAGTTTCAGATATTTTGCTACTCTCAGCATCTGCATTTACCCTGGCCATGGGTACTGCTAACGTGGTGGCAACAGCCGGCGCACCTGTAAGCATAACTGCAGGTTCCGGGAACACGAGTGGAGACGGTGGTGACATTACCCTAACTGCAGGTACGAGCCCGAGCGGCTCGGCTGGATCTGTTGTTCTACCTGATCAAACTGCTCCCTCGGTAACAACTAACAAAATATACGCTGTTGGTGGATCTCTTTTTTGGAATGGCGTAGACCTAACTGGTGCCGCTGTAGGATATTTAGTTCTGGACGGCAGCGGTAATGTTGTTGGAACCGATACTACTTATTCCGGCTCAGGAGATCACAATCTCTTAATGCTTACCAATGCTGGTGATGCCCTCACCACTGGCATAGACAATATCGCAATCGGCGAAGACGCCCTTGGCGGCGCATCCTCTGCAGATAGCACTGTAGCTATAGGTTTTGGCGCAGGCCGGGGAATTACAACCGGCAATTATAATATCGCTATTGGACATCTCGCTATTGGCCGCGCAACACCAATCGCTACCGGAGCTGACAACGTTGCTATTGGCCGTTCTACATTACTCGATATACGAGCTGGTACTGTCGGCAATATCGCAATAGGTGCTTTGGCTGGTACTGCTGTACAAGATGGAAACTACAACATAATGATCGGCGAAGGTGCAGGTCAAGCATTAACTGACGGTAACAATAATATACTTATGGGCCAAGGAGCAGGATCAAGTCTAACCACAACTCAATCAATTCAAAATATTATTATGGGTGAAGGAGCTGGAGATAACTTATCTGGTTCTGCTCAAGGTAATATTATTATGGGAGCTGATGCAGGTTCAAAACTGATTGCGTTAGCCACACACAATATAATCATTGGTGAAGATTCTGTAGGTGGTGTTGCAGCGTCTGCCACTTTCACTGGTACTCGTAATATTGTTATTGGTATCGGCGCGTTTACACAAGGTACGTTAACCAGTGCATTCCGAAATACCATAATTGGGTATACAGCAGGAACAAGATTCAATACGGATTCACAGTTCAACGTTGCAATAGGTAACGCAGCTGGTCCAAGTACTGTTGCTTCATATAGCAATCAATTGTGGATTCACAATACATTTTCAGACACTCCGCTCATTAAAGGTCACTTCACAGATCGGCTCCTAACCATAAACGGTGACTTCGTTGTCGTCGGAAATGCTTCAGCCACCCCAGTAGATAGTTCAATTACTGCCGCTGCTGGTACTGGCACTGCTACTGGTGCTGCACTAAATCTTACTGGCGGAGCTTCTGGTAATGGTTTAACTGGTGACGGTGGTGATATAGCCATAACGGCTGGTTCATCGGTAGCAACAAATGGTAGCGGTGCAGACATTACCTTAACAGCCGGAGTCGGGGCTGGCTCAGGTTCAGCCGGCTCAATTGTCATTCCAAACCAGACAGCTCCGACTGTTACAACAAATAAATTATATTCTGTTGCAGGTGCTCTCACCTGGAATGGTACAGACTTGACCGCAGGCGGCGGCGGGGATGCTATTGCCGACGCAGACGCTGATACCCAAATTCAAGTCGAAGAAACTGCTGACGAAGATATCATACGCTTCGATACAGGCGATAATATAACCGGATTCCCAGCAGCAGCGAATATGTTGCTTATCTCTTCTGGACAATTCACATTAGCACTTCCCACAGCTAACGTAGTAGCCACAGCTGGTGCTCCTATCAGTTTAACCGCTGGCACAGGTAACACTTCTGCAGCTGGTGGAGCATTATCACTAACCGCTGGTGCTGGTGGCGCAAGTGGTGATGGCGGTGCGATTAATCTTACTGCTGGCGCAGGTGCTGGAGTATCTGATTACGGCGGTAACATTAGTATTACAGCCGGTGTTGGTGGGTACCAAGCGGGCAGTGTTACTATAACCGGTGGTGCCGGTGCTGTTACTGGTTATGGCGGAAATGTATCTCTAATAGGTGGTCTTGGAGCTACCAATGGGTCCTACGACGGTGGCACTGCCACTCTTCAAGGCGGTAACGCTGCTGGTAGCCCTGGAGATACTGTAGTAGCAGGAGGCTCTTCGCTTGGAGCGTCAGCTGCTGGCGGTACGGTTGCTGTAACGGGTGGAGTATCTCAAGGAGGTGGTGGTGCTGGTGGTGCAGTTAGCATAACTGGTACCCCAGGAGCAGGCAGCAGCTCGGCCATAGGTGGTGCTGTTACTATACAGTCTGGTAATGGTGGTTCAGGTGGCGGTGGTGCTGGTGGCGTTGTTACTATAACGACAGGCGGCGGCACAACAACTGCTAATGCTGGAGCATTAACCATATCAACTGGTGCGGGTGGTGCTACATCAGGATCTGGTGGAGCTCTATCTTTGACTGCGGGATCAGGTGGTGCTGGCGCTACAGGTGACGGAGGCGATCTTAATATAACCGCCGGTAATTCAGCAGCCACAAACGGTGGTGGTGGTGATATTACATTAACAGCTGGAACTGCTACGGGATCAGGTTCAACTGGTGCAATTGTAATTCCAAATCAAACAGCACCTGGAGTCACAACAAACAAATTATATTCTGTCGCAGGCGCTCTTACATGGAACGGAACAGATTTAACAGCTGGAGCAGGCGGTGCATTAGCAGACGCCGATGGTGACACACAAATTCAGGTAGAAGAAGGCGCAGATGACGATACTATTCGTTTCGATACTGGTGATACTCCAACAGGATATGGGGCCGAAACAGACTTACTAATTATTTCGTCTGCTCAATTTACATTAGCCTATGGTGTAGCTGGTAGTATTGCGACAAAAGGTGCAAGCATTAGTATGACAGCTGGTGCGGGCAACTCTTCTGGCCATGGTGGTGATATAACTTTTACTGGTGGTGCATCTGGTAGCTCAACTGCTGATGGTGGAGATGTATCTCTATTAGCTGGAACAGGAGCAACTGGAGTTGAAGGTGGTAATATAATACTAACTGCTGGCCTCGGAGGTAGTCCGGGTGGTGGAAAAGGCGGTGACGTAACCATAACCGCCGGGCTAACACAAGCAAGCGCTATAGCTGGTGGTGGAATCTCCTTAACCTCTGGAGCAGGTTCAGACACTTCAAATGGTGGAGCAATAACTCTTACAGCTGCTGACGGTGGAGCTGGTGCAACTGGCAATGGCGGAGCAATTTCAGTAATCTCTGGTGATTCAGCAAGTACAAATGGTAATGGTGGTAATATTGATATCACAGCCGGTGACCTTACTGGATCCGGTGTATCAGGTACTATATCGTTGAATGTAGGCACACTTGATGGAATAGTAGTCACTGAGTTAAATAATCAAGTACTAATCGCATACGACACAGACCTTGCTATAACAGCATTTGCCACAGGCGGACAAACTAATGCAGTACAGCTCGATGCAAATTATAGTGTTATCACTGTATCAGCTGCAGATACTGATTCTGTAAAACTACCCTTAGTTTTTCTAGTAGGAACATTAATGGTGGTTAAGAACGATGACGCTGCTCAAGCTATCGACATATTCCCAGGACTGGGAGATGACTTAGGCGCCGGTATTAACACTGCTGTTTCTTTAGCTTTCGGAAATACAGCTATATTCTTAGCCACTGCTGCTAATGCAACATGGACTCAATTACTTTAAACTGGGCCGTAGGTGATAACAGCGATAAAGCTTTAGAACCAAGGCTCTTGGACCTATCTGTCAGAAAAATTGTGTGGCTAGATATAAAAAGGTTAATTGCTCTTATTCACCAGAGGCGAGGATTTGCGGTTAACCACGTACCCCAAGTAAAAGAGTACTGGAAATCTGGAGGATGGATGGACCCATCTGAGATAAGAGGGTTTTCAAAGAAAGGCGATTTAATAGTTGAAGGTAAGAATCGCCTGGCAGCTGCATTAGAATTAGGCGAAACACACTCTCCGTTTTCAGTACCACTCGATATTGCCGAGGATTTCCTTGAAAAGTATCATAGTATAGTTTAGTATACCGCTCGATGACTTACCAACCTAACCGGAGTAATCCATGAAAAAAGATAGACCTATGAAAATCCAGGCATCACTTATCGTCAGCGCCGTTGGCGTCCTCAAGGCAATCGACACCACAGACATGAAACTCTCTACCTCCTACAAGGTGAAGACAGTCCTGGCTGCATGCCAGTTGGCAGTGGAAGATTTCGAAGCCAAGCGTGTCAAAATGGCTGAGAAGCACGGCACGCTGAGTGAAGACAAGTCGCATTACGAATTCACGAAGGACGGTAGCAATGAAGCATTCCAGAAGGAAATGCAGTCTGTCCTCGACGACAAAATTGAGATGAATGTTAACAAAATCCCTTTCGAGTTACTCGACGACTACATCACCATCGCACCGGCCAACGTTCAATTCGTTGAATGGTTCATAAGCGGTCTCGAAGCCTAATGGGTGATCTTACCGCCAACCTGTCACGCCACGAGTTCGCATGCAAATGCGGCTGTGGCTTTGACACCGTCGACATAGCCCTGGCACATATTCTCCAGGATACAGCTGACTACTTCTATCACGCCAGGCCGCCAAGCGTGCAGAGAGTCTCGATCACGATAAACAGTGGTTGCCGCTGCCGAGAGCACAACCTAGACGTTGGTGGATCAGTGAACTCCAGGCACATGGACGGGAACGCTGCTGACTTCAAAATCAAATACGTCATGAACGATGGCCAAAAGATGCAAGTCCACCCGGACAAAGTTGCTTCTTACCTGGATACCAAGTTCAAAAAGAAGTATGGCATCGGACAGTACAGAGGCCGTACCCACTTCGACACCAGCTCATCGGGTCGTAGACGCTGGAATTGTAAATGATTACTGTACAGACATTTAACAAGTTTTACTGGGACCAGAAACTGTCTTACAGACTCGTTGCTGAAAAGCTGGGTATTCATGTAGACGTATTACGTTCTTGGATTCATAAGCATAGGTCTATATTGAAATTGCGGTCCAAGTCTGAAGCTTTAAAACTAGCTTTTAAAGAAGGGCGTCATAATTTAACCAAAGAAAAAAATCCTCGTTGGTCTCATGGGTATGAAGGTCAGGACCGTTATCGTTGGGACACATTCAAAATTACACCTGACCAATACCAGGATATGTTGGAATCACAAGAACATTCCTGTATGGTTTGTAATCTACCGTTTGGTGAAGATAGGATCAACAGGCCAAATATTGATCACTGTCATGTGACTGACATGGTTCGTGGCCTACTTTGCAATAACTGTAACGCTGGTTTAGGCTTCTTCAAAGATCGTGTAGAATCTCTTAACAACGCCATAGATTATTTAAAAGGGCGCCGTAGATGGGATAAAAGACTCTCATGAGCAGAAAATTCTTCATAGCAATCAGCATGGAGGCCATAGCTACATTAGCTCTCTTTGCTGACAAACTGGATGGTGG
>Ga0255048_10000972_pt1 | contig 21035 bp, 17 predicted proteins | sample JV7_2_2_MG_FD_183619 | JGI IMG/M metagenome (GOLD analysis project Ga0255048, IMG submission 183619) | Seawater microbial communities from Jervis Inlet, British Columbia, Canada - JV7_2_2 | ecosystem: Environmental > Aquatic > Marine > Inlet | place: Canada: British Columbia | collected 2016-10-06
ATCATCGGCGAGGCGGAGAGCTGATAGATGGCACGGACCCGACGAAATCGCCGAAAATCGACGAAGCGTTATCTGTCCAAGCTGCCGCCGATACCGCGGCCCAGCGTTAATTGGCGCGCCGTGTTTGCTGTTGTGGCCGTTGGCACGGTGGCTGTGGTCAGTGTCGCACTCGGGCGTGAGCTTCTGAAAGTGCCGGTCACCAAGCTCGAGATCGAGGGTAGCTTTCAGCGGGTCACCAAGCTTGAAATCACAGCAGCAGCACAACCGGCGTTGTGGCGCAGTTTTCTGACGCTTGACCTCGCGGACATTCGGCATCGTGTCGCGGCGATCGACTGGGTTGACAGTGTCCGCTTGCAGCGGGTCTGGCCCGGCACGCTCAAGATCTCGTACACAGAGCATCGTGCGGCAGCGAGTTGGGGAGATAGCGGTTTGCTCAACACGCGCGGTGAATTATTTGCCGAAGACTCACGGCGTGAGTACCCGGAACTGCCTCGCCTGGGGGGTCCCGATGGCAGCAATCGTCGCGTTGCTGCACGGTACCTCGACGTTAGGGACAGATTGTCGCAAGCCAATTTAACCCTCGAATCGATTCGCATGGATGCCCGTGGTGCCTTTTCAATCGAACTCGCCGGTGGCTTGAGTGTCCGGCTGGGTAGCGACGACATCAACAGCCGCATCAATCGCTTCTTCGGTGCTGCTGTGCCATTTCTCGAGCAAGACCTCGATCGTGTTGCTTACATCGATTTGCGCTATCCGAATGGCTTTGCCATTGGTTGGCGCGAGCGCCCGACTTCCGAGTCCAGCCTCGCGAGGCTCAGTGATCGTGGCTAGGCGCGACGACAGGAATTTGCTCGTGGGGCTCGATGTCGGCACGTCCAAGGTCGTGGCGATCGTGGCCGAAATCGCACCGGACGACCGTATCGAGGTCATTGGTCTGGGCTCGAGCACTTCCCGCGGGTTGAAGCGAGGCGTCGTCGTCAACATTGAATCAACAGTTCAGTCGATTCAGCGCGCTGTCGAAGAAGCGGAGCTCATGGCCGGATGCGAGATCAACACAGTCTATACAGGCATTGCCGGCAGCCACGTCAAGAGCATCAACTCACACGGAATCGTCGCGATTCGCGATAAGGAAGTCAGTGCGACCGATGTCGAGCGCGTCATCGACGCCGCCAGGGCAGTTGCGATTCCGGCAGATCAACGCGTTTTGCACGTCCTGCCCCAGGAATTCGTCATCGATTCGCAGGAGGGCATTCCCGAGCCGATCGGCATGTCCGGTGTCAGGCTCGAGGCGAGGGTGCATCTTGTGACGGGTGCCGTCAGTGCCGCACAAAATATCGTCAAGTGCGTGCAGCGCTGTGGATTGAGCGTCGAGGACATCGTTCTCGAACAGCTGGCGTCAAGCCATGCCGTTCTGACCGACGATGAGAAGGAACTCGGTATCTGCATCATCGATATGGGCGGTGGAACGACCGACATTGCCGTCTTCTGCGGTGGGGCCATCCAGCATACGGCTGTTATTCCGATTGCCGGTAGCCAGGTCACAAATGACATCGCCGTGTCGCTTCGGACGCCCGCCCAATACGCCGAGGACATCAAGATCAAGTACGCCTGTGCGCTGTCGCAGCTCGCGAACCCCGACGAAACGATCGAGGTGCCAAGCGTCGGTGACCGACCGCCGCGTCGGCTTGCGCGGCAGACGCTGGCAGAAGTCGTCGAGCCACGCTACGAAGAGCTGTTTCACCTCGTTAGAAAGGAATTGCGCCGCTCTGGATTTGAGGAGCTGATGGCAGCCGGCATTGTCCTGACTGGTGGCAGTGCCAAGATGGAAGGTGCCATCGATCTGGCCGAAGAAGTGTTTCACATGCCGGTGCGCCTCGGCGTGCCGCAGTACGTCGACGGTCTCTTAGATGTCGTTCGTAATCCGATTCATGCGACCGGAGTCGGGCTCTTGTTGTACGGGCGGGAAGCTCTGCAGACACGGGCAGAGGCCGCGCAGTCGAAAATTGGTTTCGGCAAGGTATTCGGGCGAATGAAGTCATGGTTTCAGGGGAATCTCTAATTGTTGTTTGAGGAGTTTGAGCATGTTTGAGTTGATGGACGGCTACAGCGAAACCGCAATCATCAAGGTAATTGGCGTAGGCGGCGGTGGGGGCAATGCGGTTGCCCACATGGTTCGTGTTGGTATCGAGGGTGTCGATTTTATTTGTGCCAACACCGATGCGCAGGCATTGAAGAATGCAAAGGTTAAGACCGGACTGCAGATCGGCTGCAACATCACCAAGGGACTGGGTGCTGGTGCCAATCCTGAAGTGGGGCGTCAGGCAGCCATGGAAGATCGGGACCGGATTCACGAGGTGATCAACGGTGCCGATATGCTGTTTATCACTGCGGGCCTCGGCGGTGGCACGGGTACGGGTGCGGCACCCGTTATTGCCCAGCTCGCCAGGGAGCTCGGGATACTGACTGTTGCTGTCGTCACGCGGCCGTTCGATATGGAAGGTACGAAACGCATGCGCATCGCCGATCAGGGTATCGCAGAGCTTGCCAAGTATGTCGATTCACTGATTACGATTCCGAATGAGAAGCTTTTGTCCGTGCTTGGTCCACAGACAACGTTGCTCGATGCGTTCCGGACCGCTAATGAAGTTCTGCAGGGTGCCGTTCAGGGTATTGCTGAACTAATAACCCGGCCTGGGCTCATCAACGTGGATTTCGCCGACGTCAGGACCGTGATGTCGGAGATGGGCATGGCGATGATGGGGTCGGGTGTCGCGACCGGCGAAGAACGTGCTCGGGTTGCAGCCGAGGCGGCTGTTTCAAGCCCGCTGCTGGAGGATATCAATCTGGCCGGGGCCAACGGTATCCTCGTCAATGTGACGGCCGGCATGGATCTGGCGATCGGCGAGTTTCAGGAGGTCGGAGATACCGTCAAGCAGTTCGCATCGGAGGATGCGACCGTGGTTGTTGGAACGGTTATCGATCCCGAGATGTCGCAGGAAATCAGGGTCACGGTTGTTGCGACGGGCCTCGGTCAGGGAGCCATTATCCCCGAGCAGGAGGAAGCACAGATGCGAATCGTCTCACCGCCTAGGGCGCCCGAGACCAACTATCGGGACTTTGACACGCCGTCAGTGCAGCGTAAGCAAGCGGTCGGCGGTGAGCCGGTAGGTGATGAGGAGGAACTCCAGGAGATGTTGGATGTCCCGGCTTTCCTCCGTCGGCAGGCCAACTGAGAGCCTGATTTCTTGCTGAGCGATAGGCCCCGTGATACCGTCCGGGGCCCGCTCACTCGAGCCGGGCAATAAGGGACTATTGATTGAAGCAGCGTACGCTCAAGGAATCGGTACGGGCGACCGGGATCGGTTTGCACAGTGGCGCCAAGGTATATATGACCCTGCGTCCGGCGGCGGCAAATTCAGGGATCATTTTTCGGCGCCTGGATTTGCCGGAGCCCGTCAATGTGCCGGCTACGGCACTGAATGTCACCGAAACCAATCTCGGCACGACGCTGCAAAGTGGGGACGGAAAGGTCGCAACCGTCGAGCACCTGCTCTCAGCACTGGCCGGGCTGGGCATCGACAACCTGTTCATCGATCTGACCGCGGCCGAGGTGCCGATCATGGATGGCAGCGCGGCGCCCTTCGTATTCCTGATTCAGTCGGTGGGTATCGAGGAGCAGGTTGCGGACAAGTGTTTCTTTCGCATATTGCGTCCGGTCGAAGTGACCGAAGGCGACAAGTGGGCCAGGTTCGAGCCCTATGACGGTTTCCGCCTCAACTTCGAAATTGATTTTGATCACCCGGTACTGAAAAGGCAGCGGCAACGAGTCAGCCTCGATTTTTCGACGACTGCATTTCTCAAGGAGATCAGTCGCGCGAGAACGTTCGGGTTTCTCAGTGACGTCGAGAACCTGCGCGCCAACGATCTCGCGCTGGGCGGCAGTCTCGCTAACGCGATCGTCATGGACGAATATCGGGTACTGAACGAGGACGGACTGCGATTTCAGGACGAATTCGTTCGCCACAAGGTTCTCGATGCTGTCGGCGACCTCTACCTGCTCGGTTCATGCCTCATTGGCGAGTTTTCCGGATTCAAGTCCGGTCACAAGCTCAATAATCTATTGTTGCGTGAATTGCTCCAACAGCCGGATGCGTACCAGAAGGTTGTATTCCAGGAGGGGAGCCCATCACCCGTGTCATACCAGCTCCAGCCCGTGGTGGCCGATTGAGCCGGTGAATTGCCGTTGTCAGCCGGTGCCGCTTCCTCGCACGGCGACCCGAACCTTAAGCCGCTTACCGAGCAGTTCCTTGGTCGAATAGCGCAGGCGCGTCGCCCATGCGGCCGAATCCACGCCGATTACGAGGCGGCCAACATCGTCGATATGCGCGCTGACAATATGCTCGGCCTCAGCCGTGGGGAGCTCGGAGCGTACCCGGGCCGCAAGTTTCCGTCGCTCGGCCGCCTCTGCTCTGAGCCTAGAAATGTCGCCTGACTGCAACAGTTCACCGATTTTCCGGGGCCGCCCGCCGCTCACTTTGAGACCAACTTCAACGTTTTGTGGCCTAACGCTTGAGGCGCCCCCGATCTCAAGGCGTAAATCCAAAGACAGCGGGGTTGCGAGGTGCGGGACATCAAAATTCGATATACTCGTGACGGTTCTGATCGCGTGTTTGGTCTTTGGCGGCGCGTGAAAATAATAACGCTGATAAGCATCGCATTCGAGGCAAGCACTCATGCAGCTAGTCATTCTATCCCAGGATAAGGGACATCTCAGTCAATGGACTGCCGGTCGAGTCTGGTGTGGTCTCGGCATCGTGGTGCTCGTAATCTGTGCTTCGACTTTTTATGCAGGATTCCGTGCTGCTGAAGTTTTCGGTGATCGTAATCCCGAGGCGCAAGTTGCCGAGTGGGAGGCGGGGCTCGAACAGCAACAGCGACAACTGTCGTCGACACGAGTTGTGCTGCAGCAGAACCTCGATGCGCTCGCGCTGCGCCTTGGTCAGATGAACGCTCATGTCGTCAGACTGGATGCGCTCGGTTCGCGGCTGACGCAGATGGCGAACTTAAGCGATGGTGAGTTTGATTTCAGTACCACACCGCCACTCGGCGGTCCTGAGGAACTGGTAATCGGAGCTGATGGTGATCAGCTCAGCGCGTTTGTCCAGACGCTCGATCGGCTCGATCGGCAATTGACTGATCGGAGTCGCCAGCTCGGTGTGCTTGAGGATTTGCTGCTCAACCGCAAGCTGGCCGACGAGGTCCATCCTGAGGGGCGCCCGGTCAATTCCGGATATGTCTCGTCTGCATTTGGTGAGCGTAACGATCCGTTTACCGGGCGTTTGGCTATCCATGAAGGCGTGGATTTTGTCGGTCGCCAGGGCAATGATATTGTTGCTGTGGCTTCCGGTGTCGTGACCTGGGCCGGTGATCGCTACACTTACGGTCAGATGGTCGAGGTCAATCACGGTAACGGCTACGCTACGCGCTATGCTCACAACTCGGAAAATCTCGTCAGCGTCGGCGACACAGTGAAGCGTGGCGACGTCATTGCGAAAATGGGCAGCACTGGTCGGGCGACGGGGCCAAATCTGCACTTCGAGGTCTTGCTTGATGGCCGTCCGATTGATCCGTTGACGGTAATTAATTAGCCTGCGGGCAGACCTCCCTCTTCCGCACTCGACACAACGTCGTCTCAATCACCAATCGATTGGCACGCCAGTCGCCCTGATATCGACACAAAATCGACTTCTGACCCCTTTCTTCCTGGAGTTTGGTCCCAATATCTGGTGGAAATCCCTAAAATACCGCCTCCCGCCTGCAAGTTTAAGGATCTGGATTGGCCAACTTTTTCACTCAGTTTCTGACGGGCATTTTTGGCAGCCGCAATCAGCGTCTGCTCAAGCAATACCAGGTTCAGGTTGATGAGGCGAACGCACTCGAAGAGACGATCAAGGCACTCAACGACGAAGAGCTAAGGGAAAAGACCGCTGAGCTCAAGTCACGCTATGAGGCCGAGGGTAGTCTGGAGCCCCTTCTGCCCGAGGCGTTTGCCGTCGTCCGGGAAGCAGCATGGCGGACACTCGGAATGCGGCATTTCGATGTCCAGCTCATCGGTGGAATCGCTCTGCATCAGGGCAAGATCTCAGAGATGCGAACCGGCGAGGGGAAGACACTGGTCGCGACCCTGGCTGCCTACCTCAATGCGTTGTCGGGCGGTGCCGTGCATATCGTCACGGTTAACGATTATCTCGCCCAACGTGATGCTGACTGGATGGGTCCCGTGTACCGCTTCCTGGGTCTCGAAGTTGGTGTTGTCAAGAGCGGGCAGACGATCGAAGAGAAGCGTGCGGCCTATGCCGCCGCCATCACTTACGGTACGAATAATGAGTTCGGCTTCGACTATCTGCGCGACAATCTGGCATTTCGCGTCGACGACAGGTCGCAACGGGACCTTTCCTTTGCCATCGTTGACGAGGTCGATTCCATACTGATCGACGAAGCACGGACGCCGCTGATTATTTCGGGGCGATCAGAAGAGAGCACTGAACTCTACGGGCGCATCAACACAATCATTCCGAAGTTGAAGGTGCACGATGTTCCGGCCGGGCCCGCCAACGACACGATCGAAGCGTCTCGGGTGGCGCTGATCGGGATTGAGGGCGAAGAGCTCGGCGACATGACACTCCTTGCGGCGCTGACGATGGCCGATGAGGACGGCCATCATGTCGTCGTTGTCGATTCGCAGGCGAAGCCCGTGAAATGCCAACTGTTCGAGCCGGGTGACTATACGATCGACGAAAAGGCCAAACAGGCGCATCTGACCGAAGAAGGTCACGACCGCATCGAAGGGCTGCTTTCCCGGGCCGGGATTCTCGGGTCCGGTCAGAGCCTTTATGACCCGGCCAACATCAAGCTGATGCATCATCTGACGGCCGCACTGAGGGCGCATGCACTTTACAAGCGTGAGGTCGACTACATCGTCAACGAAGGCGAGGTTGTCATCGTCGATGTCTTTACCGGGCGGACAATGCCGGGGCGGCGCTGGTCCGATGGCCTGCATCAGGCGGTCGAAGCCAAGGAGGGTGTGCGGGTCAAGGAGGAGAACCAGACGGTCGCCTCGATAACCTTCCAGAACTTTTTCAGGCTTTACTCAAAACTCGCAGGCATGACTGGCACGGCCGATACCGAGGCTTACGAGTTTCAACAGATTTATGGTCTGGAGGTTGTTGTCATCCCAACCCATATGCCAATGGTTCGCGATGATGCATCGGATCTCGTTTACCTGACCGAAGAGGATAAGTTTGACGCGATCCTGGACGATATCGCCGATTGCTGCGAGCGCAAGCAACCCGTGCTGGTCGGTACGACGTCGATTGAGACCTCAGAGCTTCTGTCGGACAAGATCAAGAAGCGTGATGTGCCGCACAATGTACTCAACGCCAAGTATCACGAGCGTGAAGCCGAAATTATCACTCAGGCTGGTCGTCCCGGCGCAGTGACTATCGCCACCAATATGGCGGGACGCGGCACTGATATCGTTCTTGGTGGCAGCCTGGCGGCTGAGAAGGATTTGCTCGGCCCCGATGCGGATGCGTCGCGCGTTCAGGCGCTCGAGGAAGACTGGAAACAGCGCCACGCTGATGTAATCGAATCCGGTGGCTTGCATATCGTCGGTACCGAAAGGCATGAATCCCGGCGCATCGACAATCAGCTCAGAGGCCGATCGGGGCGACAGGGCGATCCGGGTTCGAGTCGTTTCTATCTGTCGATGGAAGATAGCTTGATGCGAATCTTCGGTGATCCGGAGCGTACCAAGCGACTCTTGTCCGTGGCCGGAATGAAGTCCGGAGAGGCTATTGAGAGCCGACTGCTGTCGCGTCAAATCGAACGGGCCCAGCGCAAGGTTGAGGCGCACAATTTCGATATCCGCAAGCAACTCCTCGAATACGATGATGTGGCCAACGATCAGCGAAAAGTCGTCTACCAGCAGCGGAACGAGCTTATGGAGGCTGGCGACGTTGCGGACGCCGTTACCGGCATTCGCGAGGAGGTCGTTGGCGACATCGTTGCGGAATACATTCCACCTCAAAGTGTCGAGGAGCTTTGGGATGTCGACGGTCTGACCAAGGCGCTCGAGCGTGAGTTCAGTCTGCATATGGATATCACACAGAGGATCGAACGCGATGCCGATCTTGGCGAAGCCGGGATCAGTCACATTGTGCTCGAGGAAGTGTCGCGGGAGTATCAGGAAAAGACGGAATCGGTTGGTGATCGCGTCATGCGCGAACTTGAAAAGGGCATGATGTTGCGCCAGCTCGATTCACACTGGAAGGAGCATATCGGTGCGCTGGATTATCTGCGGCAAGGGATAGGCTTGCGCAGTTTCGCCCAGAAAAATCCGAAGCAGGAATACAAGCGCGAGGCTTTCGAGATGTTTTCGGACATGCTTGATCGCGTGAAGCGCGACACAATCACGCTGCTGTCGAGGGTTGCGATTCGTCGACCGGAAGACGCCCAGGCCGTCGAGGCACCGAGACCAGCCCCCGGCTCACTGAGCTTTCAACATGCTCAGGCACCCGGGATGGCCCAGGCAGCCGCGGCACGCCCACCCGGCGGGCTTGAGGCACCTCCGCAAGCCGCGAGCCAGCCACCCGGGGAGGGCGGCACACCGGCCACGCCTTTTGTGCGCGAACAGCCTAAGGTAGGCCGCAATCAGCCTTGCCCCTGTGGTTCCGGCAAGAAATTCAAACAGTGCCACGGACGGCTAAGCTGAATGCAGTGCCGTTTGCGGGGAGCACCATCGACGTAGTTGTCGGCGTCGTCCGGGACCCGGCAGGAAGAATTCTGATCGGCCGCCGACCCGAGGGCAAACACATGGCTGGCAGCTGGGAGTTTCCGGGCGGCAAGCTCAAAGCCTGTGAATCGCGGTTGACCGGATTGAAGCGGGAGCTGCTCGAGGAGCTCGGCATCGCCGTCGATGCAGCTGAGCCCCTGGTGGAGCAGAGCTTTCGATACCCGGATCGAACTGTGCGGCTGGATGTCTGGTGGGTTCTGGCCTACCGGGGTGAGGTGACACCTTGTGAGGGACAGCCACTGCGCTGGGTTGATCCGACTGAGCTCACCGAAGAGTCGCTACTGCCCGCAGATGCACCGATCGTCGACGTCATCCGGAAACGGTTACGCTAGACACCAAGGCTGCGGTGTCGGTGGATCCTGAAGCGGCTTGTCGCTAACACAGTGCCAGTAAGAACGGCACGTCTTCAGTTGCCTGCCGTGCCCGATTCTCCGTTCCCTGCCATTGCGCAAACCGAACCGTAAACCGATGCTGGCCCGCACTGATCTCGGGATACAGGCCTGCCTCATGCGATACCAGAACCCGGACGAGTTCGACGTTTTCACCCTTGCTGAGACTATGGTTATAGAGCCCACCCGGTGCGACCTGTCTCGCAGGCGTGCTCGCTTCGCGCGTCAGCCAGAGGATCTGGTCGATCGAGTCGCACAGGGGCTTTAGCTGGTCGAGCCAGCGTTTCAGTTGCCCGGTTCTCTCGGTCCCGGGTAATTGCAGCCAGTAGCCGTAGTCAGGCAAGTCGAACATGCAGGTGCCGCCTGGAATCGAGCTGCGGTGACGAATCGCATTCAGAAACTCGCTGTCGCGCAATGGAGCAAGGAATTGCTTGCCCGCTGCCGATAATCGCTGTCGGGTCGCGTCAACGTCGGCCAGCAAGCGGGTCAGACGTTCAGAATCGATTCCCGGACTCTGCTGGTAATGGTTGAGCCTGAGAATGTGCCGATCGAGCCCCTTCAGGGCATCGGCACGGATATCGCCACGGCCAGTGATTGCGAGAATTTCGAGCAGGCTTGCGACTGCCGCGCGTGTCCCGTATTCGGTTTCACGCCTGGAGTGCAGCAGGGCCTGTCTATACAGGAATTCGACGCGCAGAAACGTCCGCATGCGCTCACTGAGCGGTTGCTCGAACGCGATAAGACGGCTCTCTGTTCCAGCCTCAGCCCGATTCTGAGACGACTCAACCATCGCGCTATTCTGCGCGACCTTCGTCGTCCGGGCAATTTTGCTTCAAGTCCAAGTATTGCTCGTGGAGTTCAAAGACCCTGCTGTGGATTGTCGCCAACGTGCCGCTCGAATCAATGACATCGTCGGCCGCCGCTCGCCTCTCCTGGCGGTTCAGCTGTGAGGCTATCATCGCCTGGGCCTCTTCCTTACTCACGTTATCGCGATCGACGAGTCGTTCGATCTGCAGTATTTCCGGGCAATCGATGGCGAGCGTGCGGTTCACGAGCTGGTCAAATCCGGTTTCGAACAGCAAAGGAACGACCAGTATGACGTAGACAGCGTCGCTTGCAGCGGCCTTGGCGAGTGCAGCCTGGCGAATTAACGGATGAAGGATCGTCTCCAGCCGGCGGCGTTTGTCACTGTCAGCAAAAACGATACGGCGCATCTGGGGCCGATCAAGCGCACCGTCCTCAGTGAGGATGGTGCGGCCAAAAGCCTCGATCACGGCCGCGAGGGCGGGGCTGCCCGGAGCGACGAGCTGGTGGGCGATTTCATCTGTATCGATGACCTCGACACCAAGCTCGGCGAACATCCTGGCCACCGTCGATTTGCCACTGGCGATGCCTCCGGTCAGGCCAATGCGCAGCACAGTTATCCTGTTAGGTTCAAATACCAGGCCATGATATCCCGGCCGTAGAGAAGTGCGAGCCAGCCCGCGCCTGCGAGGTAGGGGCCAAAAGGAATCTGGGCCTGACTGGATCGCCGACCTGTCAAAATCAGGGAGACGCCAACGACAGAGCCGACGACAGCAGAGAGAACGATGACGAGGGGCAGCAGCTGCCAGCCGAGCCAAGCACCCAATGCCGCAAGCAGCTTGAAGTCACCGTAGCCCATGCCCTCCTTGCCGGTCACCAGCTTGAAGAGCTGATAGACAGTCCAGAGGCTGAGATATCCTGCGGCAGCGCCGATGACGCTCGAGCGGATATCGAGGCCGGCAAGTATCGGTGCACCGCCTATTTCGACGAGTGCCAGTAGCATGCCGATCCAAAGGAGAGGCAGCGTCATGCTGTCGGGCAAGAGCTTGTGGTCGAGATCGATTAGCGACATGGCGACCAGAAACCAGGTCATGACAAGTACTGCTGGCGTCGCCCAGGTCGCGCCGAAGCGCCAGGCGACGACTACGCTGGCGAGCGCAGTGAAGGCTTCGATCACGGGATAACGTAGCGATATAGCTTTCTTGCAGTGTGCACAGCGTCCCTTGAGCAGAATGTAGCTCAGGACCGGGATGTTCTGGATCGCGGAGATGGGATGGTTGCAATCGGGACAATGGGACCGGGGCCAGGCCAGGTCGAAGCGTTTCTCATCAGGTGGTGGTGAGCCATCGGCCTCAGCCGTCTCAGCCTGCCAGGCTCGCTGCATCATGAGCGGTAGTCTGAAGGCGACGACGTTGAGAAAGCTGCCGACAATGAGTCCGAGCGCTAAGCTCGCGACGATCAGGGCGGGAGGCCAGATCTGGAAGATCTCCAAAGCGGCGTCGTCAGACGACTGCGCCCATCTTGAAAATCGGCAGATACATGGCTATGACCAGGCCGCCGACGAGCACACCTAGCACGGCCATGATCAGGGGTTCCAGAAGGCTCGACATGCTGTCGACAGCGTTATCAACTTCTTCTTCGTAAAAGTCTGCAACTTTTCTGGTCATATCGTCCAGAGAGCCCGATTCCTCGCCGACCGCAACCATCTGATTGACCATGTTGGGAAAGAGGTCGGTGTTTTCCATTGCTTTTTGCAGGCGCTGACCAGCCGCCACTTCGTCTCGCATCTGAAGTACCGCAACCTCGTAGACGATATTTCCAGTTGCACCCGCAACCGACTCGAGCGCCTCGACGAGGGGTACGCCGGCAGCGAAGGTAGTCGACAGCGTGCGGGCGTAACGTGCTATCGCTGATTTGTTGAGGATGGGTCCGATCACCGGCACCCGAAGCACGGCCCGATCCAGAAAGTGCCGCATGGCGCGCGAGCGCTTCTTGAAATAGATGAATGCGCTGATAGCGGCCGCTATGGCGATAGCGATGATCCACCCCTGGGAGCGAACGAAGACCGAGATATCGATGACAAAGCGCGTAAAGGCCGGAAGATCGGCACCGAATCCCGTGAACAGCGTTTCAAACTCGGGAATGACGTAGATCAAGAGAATCGCCGTGACGATGAACGCGACTACGACAACAGCGGCTGGATAGTAGAGTGCCTTCTTGACCTTCTTCTTGATCGCCTCAGTCTTTTCCTTGTAGGTCGCAATCTTGTCGAGCAGGGTTTCGAGCGCACCGGCCTGTTCACCGGCACTGACGAGATTGACGAAGAGATCGTCGAAATGAAGCGGGTGCCTGGATAACGCTTTAGCCAGCGCGGTACCACCCTCGACATCGCCTTTGATAGCGAGAATGAGCTTCTGCATCGCTGGGTTCTCGTGACCGGCGCCGACAATATCGAACGACTGCACGAGTGGGATACCGGCGCTCATCATCGTCGCGAGCTGACGCGAGAAAATCGCAATATCGCCCGGTGTGACCTTACCCTTGGCCTGGAACAGTCTGCTCTGTTTGCGCACGCGGGTCGCAACGACACCCTGGCGCCTGAGCTCTGTACGGACCGCCGCCTCATTGCTCGCAATGACCTTGCCCTTGACCTTCTTGCCCGCTCGGTCGGTTCCTTCCCAGGTAAAGGGGATTTGATTGATCGCAGCTAATTCAGCCATCTGTTAGCGTCTCCCGAAGGGTAACGGGTTGAATCGGGCGCCTGAACACTCAGTCGATTGTAACTCTGTTGACTTCTTCCAAGCTCGTAACTCCATCCTTGACTTTGCGTAAACCGGAAGCCCGGAGATCGGGAACCCCGTCCGCCTTGGCCTGTTCGGCAACCTGCATAGAGTTGCCTCCTTCCATAATGATGCGGCCGATCTGATCAGTCACGGGCAAGACTTGGAAGACTCCGATTCGTCCCTTGTAGCCTGACTTGCACTGCTTGCAGCCTTTGGCCGTAAACACAGTCAGACCGTCGTCGATGTCCGTTTGCTTGAAGCCTTCCTTGAGCAGTGCCTCGGCCGGTATGTCGATCGGCTCCTTGCAATTGTCACAGAGCTTGCGAGCCAGGCGTTGAGCGATGATGAGGCTGACCGTGCTCGCAATCGCGTAGGGCTTGACGCCCATGTCTACCAGGCGTGTCAGCGTCTTGGGTGCGTCATTCGTATGCAGAGTTGAAAGTACGAGATGACCAGTCTGGGCCGCTTTGATTGCAATCTCGGCAGTCTCCAGGTCGCGAACCTCACCGACCATGATGACGTCTGGATCCTGACGCAGGAATGCGCGCAGGGCTGATGCGAAAGTTAGGCCGACCTTGGGATTCACGTTGACCTGGTTGATACCGGCCAGGTTGATTTCGGCTGGGTCCTCGGCAGTCGATATGTTCCGGTTCTCCGTGTTGAGAAGATTGATACCGGTATAAAGCGAAACTGTCTTACCGCTGCCCGTTGGGCCAGTGACCAGGATCATGCCGTATGGCTTGTTCAGGTTCTCGGTATAGATCTTCTTTTGTTCTTCTTCGTAGCCGAGTGCGTCGATGCCCATCTGTGCGCTCGATGGATCGAGCAGGCGGCAAACGACCTTCTCGCCGTGGAGCGTAGGGCAGGTGTTGACGCGGAAGTCGATCGCACGATTCCTCGACAGCCTCATCTTGATGCGTCCGTCCTGTGGGACGCGGCGCTCAGCAATGTCGAGCCTCGCCATGACCTTCAGGCGGGCAGCAACCTTGAGTGCCAGCGCGATCGGCGGACGGGCAATTTCGTCGAGGATTCCGTCCTGGCGCAGCCTGATCCGGTAATATTTTTCGTAAGGTTCGAAATGAATGTCCGAGGCGTTTCGCTTAATCGCATCAAGCATGACCTTGTTGACGAACTTGACGACGGGCGCGTCTTCGACGTCGGCGCTCGTGATTTCGGGTCCTTCCTCCTCCTCACCGCCGGTGACTTCGAGGTTCTCAATGTCAAAGTCGTCGTCATCGAAGCTAGACATCGTCGTGTCGATGGCTTCGATCGCACGACTGACACGCTCCTCGAGCTTGTCCTGCTCCACGACGACGGGCTCGATCCTGAGTGTCGTCTGAAACTTGATTTCGTCGAGTGCGTGCAGGTTTGTTGGATCACCGACGGCGATATACAGACGCTTGCCGCGTTGCAACAAGGGGAGAACACGATGTTTTGAAAGCAGTTTCTCGCTGACCAGCCGCACGATATCAAGATCGAGCTCGATCGCGTCAAGATCCAGCAGAGGCACCCCGAACTCATGCGCTGCAGCGACCGCGATTCGCCGCGGTTCGCCCATTTGCTCGGCAACGAGGATAGGAACGAGCCTCTTGTTGCCCTTCTGGGCCTTGGACATCGCGTCTACGAGGTTCTCCTCGGTCACGATGCCGTCCTGGACCAGTCTCCTCGGTAAGCCGGACAGGGATCTTTCGGGTGCAGTTACGGCCATAGGTGGTGGATGTGGCTACTCATTGTTGCTGGCAGGGAGCCTCATACTTTCACTGTTTGAGGCCAAAACTGTCAACTTCCCACTTCTCCTTTTGTGACGGAGATTTAACTTATCACAGGGGATTTCGCGGTGTTGGTGTCGGGATGTCGAAGGGCGCCGCCTAGACGTGATTTCGCCCCATAAGAAAAAGCCCCCGCCGGAGGCGGAGGCTTTCTCAAATAGCTTAGACTCAGTCTAAGATGTTACGGACGGCAGGCTGACGGCAGGTACTGCGCAACGAGATCCGTGGCGGTCCCGCCGGTGTCGGCATCCATCGCCGATAAGCCGGTAGGATCGGCCCCTAGTCCGCATCGCCAGACGACGCTTTCGTCAACCGTCAGGAATGGCGTCAAAACGAGGTCGTCCCCGGTGATGTTGGCGTGCGCATCGTTGCCGTAGCGGATGATGATCTCACTATCGGTGACATCTACGCTTGCGACGTATTTGCCCTGGGTATCGGTGCCGTTGGCTGACATGCCGGCGCCCGCGCGGTTGGCCGGGCCTGTACCGCGGTTCAGATAGGTTTCGGCGACTGCTGTTTTCGCAGCACCGGCGAGATTCATACCTTCAGATACCTGGGCCCGTATCGTGTAATCCTGATAGGCTGGAATCGCGATAGCGGCCAGAATGCCGATGATGGCCACAACGATCATCAGTTCGATCAGTGTGAAACCCTGTTGGACTTTGTTCATTTGGAAGCTCCTCTTGGCGGTTTTCGAAAATCTTTCGTCGATAGCGACGGATCGCATCTACCCTAGTATCTGCAAACCCCGTGCCAGAATCGCAACCCCCGTGCCGGAGGGGAGCTGACTATGTTAAGAACGCCCAAGTAGCGGGGTTTCCGGGCTAACCGGCGCCGGGCGGGCCGAGGTCCATTGAACATATTGCCGTTGGCCGGCCGCGGTGCGAAGCGGCAAAAGCGTCAGAAACTGACAAAAAGCGGCAGTCTGGGTGCAGCGGCCTCATGCTATTCGATATTCAGCTTCTTAATGCGGTAACGCAGTGCCCGAAAGCTGATGCCGAGAATCTTGGCAGCCTTGGTTTTATTGTATCGGGTCTGTTCCAGCGCCTTGATGATCGCATCGCGTTCGATGTCCTCAAGCTGGGAGCCGAGCGATCCGGGCGGTAGGCTCGTGGCCTGTGCCGCGGTTGTCTCGGTAGCAATCTCGGCCGCCTCTTCCTTGTCCGGGATCTGGCGCAGCTGAATATCGCTGATATCGATGACATCGCCGGCGCATAACGTCTTCGCGCGCTCGAGAATGTTCTCGAGCTCGCGAACGTTGCCCGGAAAATAATAGTCGAGAAGTGCGGATTGAGCCGCGGGCGTCATCGTCGGAACGGTATCGTGCGCCGGACCGACATTTCGCGAAAGGATATGGTGGGTGAGCAGCAGAATGTCCTCACCTCGAACCCTTAGCGGTGGCACCTTCAGCTCAATGACATTGATTCGATAGTAAAGGTCTTCGCGAAATCTGCTCTCCTCGACGAGGCTTGCCAGGTCCCGGTGGGTTGCACTCAGGATGCGCACATCGACGGCACGTTCGGTATTCTCGCCGACCCGCCGGATCGACTTTTCCTGGATGACGCGCAGCAGCTTGACCTGCATGCTCAGAGGCAGATCCGCGACCTCATCCAGGAACAGGGTGCCACCCTCAGCTGTCTGGACGAGACCGGTTTTGTCGCTGACGGCGCCGGTAAAGCTCCCTTTCTTGTGACCAAAGAACTCGCTCTCCATGAGTTCTGCAGGAATCGCGCCGCAATTGATGGCGACAAAGGGCCCGTCGCCTCGCGGGCCCGATTCATGGATCATGCGCGCGACGAGTTCCTTGCCGGTGCCCGATTCTCCGGAGACATGCACCGGAGCCTGGCTGCGCGCAACCTTGCCGATCATCTTGCGCAGCACTGACATGACCTCGGATCGACCGATCAAACGATCAGCACTCTCAGTGCGCGGTGGACTCGTGCCTTTGAGCTTGAGCGCGGCGGTCACGAGCTTGCGCAGGTCGTTCAGGTCCAGTGGTTTGGATACGAAATCGAAGGCCCCGAGCTTAAGTGCCTTAACCGCCGTTTCCACGCTACCGTGCGCCGTGATAACGGCCACCGGTGTGGCTGGTGCTTTGTCCTGCATCCACTCGACGAGTTCGAGCCCGTCACCGTCGGGGAGCCTCATATCGGTGAGACAAAGGTCCAGGTCCTCGGCGACCAGAATCCTCTTGGCGCTCGTGACATCAGCGCAGGTGCGGGTCGAGATGTCCATCCGTTCCAGTGTCATGGACAAGAGCTCGCAGATGTCTGGTTCGTCGTCGACTACGAGAGCGGTGGGTTTCATTGCCTGTGATGTGTCGCAAGCTCGGGATCCAGCAGCAGCATTCTAGCCAGAATTCGATGCCTGTACCGGAATGGTTCCACGATTCGGCCACGTGATTGGCGTAATCTAGTTGTTGTTGGACCTCTGGCCAGTGCGATCTGGTTCACGGACGCGGTTGGACACACATCGTATAAATTGAGCCTGGTTCGGCGCCTTCCTGGTTCCGGTCACGAGAGGATAGCGATGCGTCGCGCACGTACTAGCAGAAGACTGGACGGCCTGTTCTTTGTTTGGGCTATGAGCGTCGTGTTCATGGCCGCCTCTTTCGTCAGAGTCATCGGCGACGCTGGTTCGGCGCTGCTGGGCGGGGCTGTGATGGAGGCCATCCTTGAGCAATCGATCTGGGGCACTCGGCTCGGATTCGAGGTAATTCAGTTCGTCGGTGCTTTGGTATTGCTCCATACGCTGTTGGCCGTTGCCTCCTGGGTCATGGCGCGCGTGACGTTGGTAGCCTGGGCTGATTGCCCGAATTCGCAGCGCGTGCTTGCGGTATTCTGGTTTGTCGTCTTTGTCATCTGGATCATGACGGCCAACGCCTATTGGTACCCGAGGACCTCGCTTGGCAACCCGTACGATCACATCGCCCAAGCGATCATCGGAGGGGTTTCCGTATTTTCGATCGTGAGTGTGGTGCTTACAGCCGCCCTTCTCTCGGTCGTCGTCATTGCAGTATTTCGAGGATTCGGCGATCGGTTGCGATCGAGGGTAGTCTGGATCGGGGCTGCTGCCTGCCTGGCGGCGGGTGCTGCCTTGCCCGCCATTGATGTTGTTGGTGGCGCAGGCGGCAATGCTGAGTTCGATCGGCCCCACATAATACTGATCGGCATCGACTCGTTGCGTACCGACTTCGTGCAAAATACAGAACAAGAATGGACGCCGGCGATCGATGAATTCTTCAACGAGTCAGTTTCCTTCTCCAATGCTTACACGCCACTTGCAAGAACCTTCCCGGCGTGGGTTTCGATTGTGTCCGGGCGGCATCCGCATACGACAGGTGCGTTTGTCAATCTATTGCCGCGTGAACTGATTAACGAAGGAAGAACACTGCCTTCGGTCTTGGCAGAGAATGGCTATCGAACGGTATACGCGATAGATGAAGTTCGGTTTTCCAACTTGGATACGTCCTACGGATTTGACGAGATGTTGGCACCGAGAATGGGAGCCGCGGATTTTTTGCTAGGATTTTTTGCCGACACGCCTCTGGCCAACATCACCGTCAATACATTCGTTGGGGGCTGGCTCTTTCCCTATGGCTATGCCAACAGGGCCGCTGCCAATATCTACAATCCGGATACGTTTATCGAACGCATTGAGTCTGGCGTTGACTTTGATGAACTGACAATGCTCGCTGTCCATTTCACTCTGACTCATTGGCCATACACGTGGGCGACGTATCCTGGTGAGGAGAATCCCGGTAATGGACGTTTGACGAAGGAGCAGCGCACTCGGCTTAGATATGAGCTTGCTGTCGAGCGTGTAGATCAGCAGTTCAAGCGGCTAATGGTTTTGCTTGACGACAAGGGCGCGTTGAAGAACGCTATCGTTGTCGTACTTTCCGATCATGGCGAATCGCTGGGTGAGGAGTCGCCGCTGGCTCAGCTAGACGAGTCGCACGATGGGACGCTCAAGACCGATCCGCTATTCGGTCACGGGACGCATGTTTTTTCAGCAGATCAATACAATGTCATTCTCGGCATGCGCACGTACGGCAACGACCTGATTGCGTCGGGTCGCGGTGAGGTCTTTTCAGTGCCCGTCACTCTCGAAGATCTCGCACCAACCATACTCGACATTCTCGACTTGAACGAGAACCAATCGTTCGATGGACAGTCGCTCTTGCCTTTCCTGAATAATCAAGGACAAGTTTCGACGGAGATCGCAAACAGAATTCGTTTTCTCGAAACGGAATTCAATCCACCGGGCATATCACCCGGTACGATGCTGACGTCGAGTGCAATCGATAAGGCTGCCGACAAATATCGCATCGACCCAGACTCGAACCTGGTTCACGTTCGCGCCGAATTCCTGGATGAAATTCTTGCAAAGCGACAATATGCCGCGGAGCTGGATCGAACGATCCTGGCTACCCTTCCGGCTGCGAATTACAAAGAACAGCATATCGTATATTACGATCCGCAGCGTGGGGTCACCGATTGGCTCGACCAACCGCCTACGGCGATCGACGATCCCATGCTTTACCGGTTATGGACCGCTCTCGAGAGCCGTTTTAGTCAGGTTAGAAAGCGACCGGTCGTTCCGATGCCAATCGTGACTGATGAGCACCAGTAAGTCAGCGATGAATCGTATGTCAATAGTTGCACGAATACCCATCTATCCATGGCTCGCAGCCGTGTTCCCGATCCTCTCCCTGTCGACGAGTAACGTAGGCCAAATAGAGACTCTATGGGTGTTATGGGCCATATCGATTGCGATCGGCGTCACGACCGCCTCAATTGTTGTCTACCGTTTTCTCCTTGGCAGCTGGCATAAGGCTTCCCTCGCAGGCCTCGCGACGGTGGTGGCATTTTACGCTTACGGACCCGCGAGCGCTTTGGTTGAGAGCTATCTGATGGGCAAATCAGGAGTCGTAGATACCGACGATGCGGTCACGCTCGCGCTTCAGTTGCCGATGGTACTTTCATCAATCTGGCTTCTTCTGCTGGTGGCCTGCATCGTGCTCATTGCGAAGGTCTGGCGCTATCCGAGTTATCAGCTATGTCGCCCGTTGAACGTCATTGCGGCAATCCTTGTTGCAATTCCATTGGTTCAGGTTGTGCTGGCCGATCGATCCGGTGCGGTGGCATCGCAAAGGCGGCCAGATTTCTCCCAGGCGGTTAACATCCAGCCACTAGAGCCTCCGGACATCTATCATATTGTGCTGGACGGCTACGCCCGCGAAGATGTGCTCTCCGAATATTACGGATTCGACAACTCCTCTTTTCTCGGCGAGTTGAGACGGGCCGGATTTTCGACTGTCCGGGGCGGCAACTCCAATTACTACTGGACGTTTCTTTCGCTCGCCTCTACGCTCAACATGGATTATCTGACGAGCGTACTGGATGGACCGATCCTGCCCGGTTCGGTAGATAGGCATCCGTCATACCAGGCAATTCGGAATAACTCTGTTGCTACATTCCTTGGTGAAATCGGGTATGAGTACATTCACCTACAGTCGACTTGGGGGGCAACGCGAGTCAATCCCCATGCTGATACGTTTCTTTCGTGCAGCACGAGCCTCTTTACGAACGAATATTTTCGAGCAATTGCGGAGGCGAGTTGGCTAAGGGCGCTTAGTGCCCGTGCAAGTGCAAACCTGGCAAGTTGTCATGCGACCAATTTTGAGACGCTGGCTACGCTACCTTCGAGCAGCAAGCCTAAATTCGTATTTTCCCACTTCGTCATGCCTCATCATCCGTATTTGTTTGATCGTGAGGGCCGTATTTTGCACGATGCGACTATAGCGAATCAGTTTGATTTCAGGTCGCAGCTTTGGGAGGACAAGTCTGGGTATATCGACCAGCTCATGCATGTCAACAGGATGGTCGTTGAGGCTGTATCCCAGATTCTCAAGAACTCCATACGGCCGCCAATCATTCTCATACATTCAGATCACGGTCCCAATCTCAAAAGAGATTTGGGGGAAGACGAAAGGCGATCCATTCGGTTTGCGAATTTCGCAGCCATTTATGCGCCTGGCGTGGAGCATGACTTGATACCGGACGGTGAGACGCCCGTAAATTATTTTCGAAGAATATTGAACGAGTACTTTGATACGGAGCTTCCAATCCTCGAGAGTCGACTGTATTTCTCAGAATATCTTCGGCCGTTTAACTTCGAGGAAGTCAATTTTTAATCAATCAAGGGTTTAGATATGAGGTTGAATATGACATACGGAAAGGGCGTGCCCGAAAGGTCGTCACTCATCCGGGTTATCATCCGATCTTCGCGCCACGGCACAGGAATCATAGGTCTCAGCTGTGCGGTCAATCTTGCGCTGGTGTCGACGGCCTTTGCCTACATCGATCCCGGCACGGGTACCATGATCCTGCAAGTCGCTGGTGCGTTGTTTGCTTCGGCGCTCTTCTATTTG
>Ga0255048_10000974_pt1 | contig 21026 bp, 35 predicted proteins | sample JV7_2_2_MG_FD_183619 | JGI IMG/M metagenome (GOLD analysis project Ga0255048, IMG submission 183619) | Seawater microbial communities from Jervis Inlet, British Columbia, Canada - JV7_2_2 | ecosystem: Environmental > Aquatic > Marine > Inlet | place: Canada: British Columbia | collected 2016-10-06
TGCTGGCCCTCCTGAAGGTATGGTAAAACAAATGATCCCATTCCCAGCAATGTGTTTACCAGCGACAGTAGAGAAACATCATTTCGCGGCTCTCATGGGTGCATTAATTAATGACTACGGCGTTCATATCTCGATGACGTTCAGCGCGAGTCAGGATCAGAGTAGACGGGTCGCAATCATTGAGAACCCTGCTACTGGATTGGCTGGTGTGTTGATGATAATGGACGATCAGACTTGCATTGCCTTCAGCGGGGAGGATAGGCAAGTCTATATGCGCCCTCCAAACCATCCCGAGGGCACAGCGAATGAGGCTCCGAAGACATGAGTGACGTTAGTGATCTTGAGATTGGGAAACTAATCCAGAAGGTTGATAGCCTTGAGGCCATGGTAAGAGAACAGAACGACCGGCTGGATAGGCTGGATCAACAGCTAGAACGTACGAGAGGCATAGGCATTGGTGTCGTCTTGGCTACTGTAGGTTTATCGGGTATAGGTGGTTCGCTATTTACGAGGTGGTTAAGCGGATGAATATAGATGCGAGAGTTTTAACAGTCGTGCTTTTCTTAGTTGCTCAAAGCGCAACAGGTATATGGTGGGCAAGCAATCTATCCAGTGAAGTAGCGAGGCTTGCTGGCATCCAAGGCCAAGCTATCCCCGCTCTTGAGGCAGAGGCCCAAAAGTGTGGCATAGCTATACACAACAACGAGGCTGCTATCAAAGAATTACAAGAGCATGACCAAGCCATCTCTGGGCTAGATGTTTTGGAGTTTAAGATAGACGAGCTAAGAAAAGAGATCGCGTCCTTGCGAGAAGTTGATCGAGAGATTATGACTCAGCATGAAAAAATATTCGACTGGATGGCACAGTCTAGCTCTATGCAGCAGAAAGGTGGCAATCCTTACAACTAATGAAACACCTAAAAGACATTAACATGAGTTGGAGTAAGCACCTATGGTACGCACTGACGTTGGCTGGGAGGTTGTTTCTTTTGTCGTTGACTGCTGTGGCACATGGAATGTTGCCCTTTATATTTTCGTCCACAACATCTGAGGGCATAAAGAAACTACATGAGGAACTATGACAATCACAGAAGCGGCGCAGACAAAGGTAGACCAGACCCTAAATGGAGAAGGGTTCTTAGGCGTACACTTAGAAGGTGGGGGTTGCTCTGGTTATCAAATAAAGTTAAACCCGTCAACAGACATACCCTCAGACGCGAAGATGCTGTCGGAGACAATCTTCTCAGATGCCACCTCTTTGGAACTTTTAGGTGACGCAGTGATGGACTGGGACAACGACCCTTTCAGACCATCCTTTCATTTCACACCGCCTACAGGATCATCATCTTGTGGGTGTGGATCATCGTTTACTATATAGGAGACATCATGGAAAAATGGAAAGAATTAGGAAAGAGAAAAAAGTTTTGGGTGGCGGTAGGAATAATCGTAATCGTTGCCGTAGTAGGCTCTGTGTCTGGCTGGTGGTCATCGCCGCCAGCGGTTTGACAGGATGTCAGCATTTGAAAACGGGACTAGCGACGAGCGCCATTGTCGGTGCGACGACTGCCTTAGTTCCGGCTGCGATTGTTGTTCCAGCGGTCCTAGGGGGAGTGACGGCTGCGACTGTCTCTGCGATAACTGCGGCTCCCGCACAGGCGTCTGAGATCAATGCGGACACTGTTGTTCAAGAAGCCCCGGCAAACTTCTTTGATTTGCTGGGATCACTGGTGGAGGTTGGCGGATGGCTGTTGATACTAATTTTTGTGGCTCCGATGTTGTTGGGGTGGCTGCTTCCAGGGCCCCTGACGACACACAGCAAAAAGAAAAAGGGTCGAAAAAGATAGTAGCGGTTTCTTGGATAGACTCCTACACAGATGGGGGATGGGCTGAGTACTCTCCAGAGGAGGCAGAAACCACGACCTACGGCATCCTTGTTGACAAGAATGACAAGTGGACTACCTTAGCAATGACGGAGGAGAAAGGGTACTGGGGAAATCTCTGGTACATACCAACGAAGAATGTACTCAAGATCAGGGTTATCGAATACTCCTCTGAGTGATAGCCCTTATACCATTGTAATAACCCTCCCCATCTAACCCCTCTAACATAATAACCCCACGCCACCACTGATACTCAGTGTCCTGGCACCAGGACTCAGTGTACTTAGGGTGGGAGTAGCACCCGGCAGACAAGCCAAAGATCTTCTGACCATCCGGACGAGTCTGTTCAGAGTGGTTGAATAAGTGGGAATGTCCTTGCACTGCAGAGCAGTGGAGCTTTGTTACCAAAGCATGGCCTATGTGGACTGAACTGATAGGCCTTCCCGCCACACCAGAGGTAAAGTAGTGGCTGAAGGAGATTCCCTGTATAACTACACTCCTTTTGAAAGGAGTAACCTTCCACCCGAAGTCTTCATACTTCAGGTCATGCAATCCGATAGCCCCCTCTAACTCAGGGCTAGTGTTTACCGCACGAGCTATCCTGTCCTCATGGTTCCCCATACACATGTGCAGCTTAGGTTTGTACCCTCGTACCCTGTTTATAGGGGCAAACAGTTTCTTCTGCGCGTCTATGACCGCAGAGACATCCTTCTTATACCTCCTTCCTTCAAAACCCTTAGTTCCTCTATCATAGGAGGACAAGCTAGGCATGTCAGCCATGTCCCCTATACAGACTATGATCTGAGGCTTCTCCCTGGCTATGTACTTCCCTAGGGCAGTGAACCGACTGTTATCATAGTCAGGATGGGCATGAGGATCACCTATAACTAGTAGGTTCAATGGTCCTTCCTTGATTTCTTAACGAGCTCTATAACATCCCCTCCCTCTATGGACCTGCCCTTCATCTGCCCACTCCTGTAGTTTATGGAGGCCTTGGTTTCTATCTGTTGGTGAGGGCCAGCGTACTTGTTGTGCATCTCAAGAGCCATTGGACAAGCCCCAGGATCGAAGTAGTCTCTCATAGTCTCCCACAGAGCGTGGTCGTTCTGCCCTCTCCCTTCCCTGATAGCTTCGTTGATGACCTCATGTATGTAGATGTACAACTCCTCATCTTTCATTGCAGGCTCTATCAAACTCTCAGCTATACCAATAGCTGCTGTAAGATGGAAGGCCATGATCCCTGCTAATGTTTGCGCTGTATCATTTCCCACGTCTGTTCTCCAAAGATCTCAACCTACTGTAGCCCTCGAGGAAGCCAAGGAAGGCTATGAAGTTATCCATAACCTCCACTGAAGCAGAGCTTTCAAACTCTCCCGTAGCCTTGTCAAAGCGTAGCACGTAAGCCTTGTCCACTTCCTTGCCACGCATGTCCTCTATAGCTTTAGCATAGGCTGCACACTGCAGGTGGTACGACGAGTATATAGACTTCGATGTCTTGAAGTCTATGACGCAGTACTCATCGTTAATGGTGGCTGTCGCGTCAACAGTCCCTGCATACTTGTGGCCTCTATGGTATACCTTCTCCTCTACCGTGTGCCACTCTATCTCGTTGATCTTTGTCCACTCCCTAAACGCGTTGATAGCACGTTCGGCCTGAGAGTTCTCAGGCATACCAGGGACGGGCCCCTTACCTAGCTTCCATAAGATGGCCTCTTCACACCACTTATGAACCATAAGCCCTACGTTAAGAGCCTGTCCTGAAGAGGTCTTGTACGCAGAGCGAATCCCTTTTCCCATCTCCGCCTCTGTCATGGATGGGGTCTTGCCCAGTAGCTTATGGGCGTTCATGTTGTAGAACTTAGCCCCCTCGTTAGCTGCCCACGGTACAAGTGCAGGCTTTGCTATGGAGTCCAGTATGGTGGTTACCGAGGGAGCGTAAGCGCCTTCCACATTATAGTAATGTTTTTTCGGATCGAAATTAAGAATAACCACACTTCCGTCATGGTATTCTATTTCATGGTCAACTCCGCTAGAAGTCAAAGTCTTCGTCCCTTGGCGGGGCCTCACGGGTCCCCATGTCCTGTGGATCGCTAAACTTCAGCTTGAGGTAGATCTTACCATCCTTGCTCTTGTTCTTCCACATAGCTGCTCGAACCTCTTTGCCATTAACAAGACCCTTCCCAGAGTAGGGTGGAGACTTCTCGCTCTTCTTCTCTTGGGGCCACAACGTAACCTCATTGTCCTTCACTTCATACGCCATCTTAGTTTCCTCTCGTTGCTGTTGATTGAGTTGATCTTCATTCGCCCACCCTTGGGCGTTGTTGTAGTCGTCCCGCCACTGCGCCAGTTCTTCTGCATCCATCAAAACCCCGTCTTTCTGTTGTTGGCTGAGCTTGTTTGCCATACTGCTATCGTCGCCTCTGCTGCTGTGTATTTATGTCTAAGGGCTATCTCCTTTTCTCGAGCTACCTTCAGCCCTTCCAGTAGCTCCCTATACTCGGGGTGAGCATACGCCCACGCTTCTTTAGCAGCCACTGTATCCTCTGGTGACTGCTGGAACAGTACAGAGAACTTGACCTTCTTAAAGTCCTCCAAGTGTAGTTTATCGGATAACGCTTGCCCGTGTGCTGCCGCATTATCCCTCATCCAGTCTCGAGCCTTCTCTGCTGAATTCTCGTCTATCATAACCTGTAGTACTCGTAAGGTTTGTACGTAATGGATATTACATCATGTTTGGTAGCTGCGTCAAGCGCTTTGAATATAAAAGGTGCCTGGAAGTCCAGCACCTCCCCATCTCCATTGTGAGCTCGAGCGTGGCAGTCATAGCACAAAGGCATCGTAAGTATGTCTGATGCTTTAAGACCCATGCCTCCTCCTCCCCACGGGGAGTACCGATGCTTCAGGTGATGGGCAACTACAGTCCCGTCAATGATGCTGCAGTTAGAGCAGGGCATCTCACTGACAAACTTGAGGTAGTCCTTGTTTTGCCAGCGCTTATCTTTGGCTATCAATGTCCGTATACCCCATCACCTAAGTAAACCCCCTGTTCCGTACCATACCCCGGTAGGTCTGAGTACCAAGGTTCACTATGAACATACGGAGGAACATTTTCCCGTAACCAATCTATGCAGTCCTGCTTTCTTTTGGACGTAAAATATAATTCTCCATCACACATCACCAGCCAACCAAGTTTCTTGACGCCCCATTTCCCGCCATCACGGTAATCGTAAGTGGGCCTTATGTCTGCCTCTACCGTCCATGAATGATCATCTTCATCTTGTCTGCGGAATTCCTTGAACCCAGCGATACCACATAAAGCCCTATACAGATCACACTTTGCCAAGAACTCGTAATACTCCCCCCTATCGGTTCCAGAATCATCGCTCCTTGGCATGGTTACTCGATTGATATTCCGTATCGTAATGTCGATCCCCTCTGGGGAGGCATCTATAGGCATTGGCTTTGGCTCGTCATTACTATACCATTTTCTGTCCTTAAAATATTCTGAAAGTTTTTTCATATTTCGCACACTCCTGCTGTGCAGGCCAGCTCTTGACTGGCCGTGGTATTGTCTACGTTTTCTTCGAAATTGAAGTCTATTTCTTTTGGCATCTCTTTCACTATATTAGTATATTCTAATTTACTAATATCCTGATAAGGGGCCTGTTCATAGATGTGGTCATCGTCTGCAGAGGGGAGGAAGGAGATACCATTCACCATCCTGAAGTTCTCCCACACCCAAGACCCTACAGAGGGCCAATCACTCTCCCCTACGTAACAGGTCATGCTTGGTTTATGCTCACACCAATGGAGCGCAAACCGCCTCCATGTGCTCAATTGAGAGATAGGGCTTATATCTTTGCGTGTAAGGCCGTCAGACTTCATTGGGAAGTAAAACACCCAGGCCTCTGGGTTTTGCTTGTCCTCTTCATAAGGTATACCAGCGTCAATCATAACTTGTGCTAATGGGTCCTTCTTATCGTTACGCACTGCCCTTTTGTAGAAATTGTTGTAAGCAGGGTGGATTCCCGAGCTACATGAGGCAAGCTGACTCACCGTACCAGAAGGTTTCACACAGGTAACAGCCGCAGAGGGGGAGATCCCTAAGCGTGCAGCCCACTTCTCGTTAGTCGATACAGCATGGTTACGCAGAGACTCGAGCTCTTTAGGCGTAGCATTGTAGAGGGCAGGGCAATCGTATATCCCGGTAAAGGACACCCCTAACAGTCTTTCCTCCTCGCAGTTACGCTTCCAGATAGCACGTAAGTACCTAAAGTCAGTCAGAGTAGACTGTATCGTCCCCAGTATAGTTGCATACTCCACCTTTTTCTTTAGTGTAGCAATAGTATCATCTGGCCTAGCCACTAGCTCAGAAAGGTTGCAGAATTCTGCACTGCGAAGTACTATTTCGCTGCAGGGATTTGTACCGAAGTCATGGTTCTCGTCTCTCCGCTCGGGGAGCATATCTCTACAAGCCTGACGGTTGAAGACCCCACGTTCACCTGACCTACTTTCGTATATAGATAGCCATTCACGCATGAAAGCGCCCACCTCGGGCTGCTCGGTAAAGCATATTGAGTTATTAGCAAGTGCTCTTTGCGGATTCTCTGTCCACCACTGTCCACTTTTCGCATTACGCATCCTCTCGTCGGAGTGATTGGAAAGACTGATTAGCGCAGTCCGGCGTACACCACCTACTAAGACAGCCTCTCCCTCATGGCAAATGAGGTCATGGACCTCCATAGAGGTGAGTTTTCTGCCTGCAGCGTTCTCAAAAACCCTTATAAAGTGCCGAAACATCCTCTCCAGAGGCTCTGGACCGGAGGCTCTACCCCCGAAAGTCTTTAACGGAGCACCTGAGGGCCTTATATTCGAGGTATCTATCTTGGGAATCAGCCCAGAATACAGCATTCCAACCAGTTCCTTTAGGGATTTTGCCCATCCTAGCTTGGAGTCGCTGACTACAATTGTCGTATCGGTATGATGGAATTCCTCCGCTACCTCAGGGAGCTTGGCTATATACTGCCTCTCCACAGAGAAACCCAGGCCAGTACCGCACAGCATAATGTAAAGGGCTTCATCAAACACCCTAACATGGTCTACGGCAACGTAGGCACAGTTGTAGCCCGCTACGTGGTCCCTTTCCAGAGCCCTCCCACTGGTCATAACAGCCCTCATAGAGGGAAGCACCTCCTTCTCAACGATAGCCTTACGTAAGAACGATAGGTTCTGTCCTGTGTGGTCTGAGAAGAACTCTATGTACCTGTCTACTGTCTCGGGCCACGTTTCTCGCCTTTGTTTCTCGGGCAGATATCTTGCGTAACGAGAGATAGCGATGTAGTCTTGGTATAGGGATGTCATTCGGGGTCTGTTCCTCCGTAGTTAGAGGGAACATCATAGTCGTCCCCTTCGCCAAGCGGTGGCGTAGAGTCTCCCAGAGCCGCTGACAGTAAGTTTAATAAGTCCGGGAGGCGGACTAGTGCTAGCATCTCAGGGCTGTTGTACTCACCAAGTATGACAGTAGGTATTAAGTCCTCTCCAGATCCCCGTACTGCTTGATCCATTGCGTCCTTAATGAACTTAGAGATCTTCTTTCGGTACTTACACTCTATCCCAAGATAGGGATGCTTTACATCTAAAGGAGTTCTTCTATCTGAGACGGGAATCCTCTCCCCTCCAGTGCGTTGAGCAACACGCCTTTCAAATGCTTTCCAAGTCTTGTCCATTACCTTGGACGCCTTATCAAGTTCCGAATCGGATAGGTCATGTACGGGCTTCTCCAGAGTGAGCCCACGTTCAGCTTAGATATTAAAGTTCTGGAGACACCAAACATAGGAGCTATGTCTTTCATCTGAGTCCCTTCCCTTAGTTCTATGTATATTTCCTCAACTGCTTGCTTAGAGAGCTTCGTTGTAGGCATTTAACTGTCTAACTCCTCGTCATCCATGACTATTTTCCGTGGAAGCTGGTGTTCCGTAGTGAGATTAAGAGACTCAAGGTTTAACCAGAGGTCGAATTCACACTCCGCCATGTCCCAGTGCCTCGCTTTAGAGATCGCCATGTACGCATCAGCCTCACTGGGATCATCATTATAGTATCGCCCGAGAAGTATTACGTTGTCAACTCTGTCCGTGAGCTCCCCAGCTCCCCTGATCGAGAAGCGGTCTATTTTATCTCTAATGCTCATAGATTTCCTGGCATGGCAGACAAGGATGATATGGCAGTCCAAGTCTCTGCAGGCATCTGCTAAGCGGCAGACTACATTCTTCTGGGCTGTATAGTCATCGTTAGCTATACCCCCTATGGTCATAAGAGAATCTATGAGGATAAGCTGGGTGCCGTACATGTCCCGGCTATAGCTTATAACGGCTAGGAGCATGTCCAGGTTCACGCTACCCTGCTTGTCGAAGAAGTAGAGTTTGTTACGAGCCCAAGCATTGAATCCCAGGCCAAAGTCTATAGTGGGCTTCAGCAAGAGAGAGGCTTGACGCCACATACGAGCCAACTGGGACTTAGGGCTCATCTCAAGGGAGATAGAGAGGCAATTGACCCCCTGCTCCATTGCGTTTAGCAGGATTTGACCACAAGCCAGAGACTTACCGCTTGAGTTTATACCTCCTACGATGGTGCATTCACCATTCCTGAGTCTAAACTTATCTTCTATATTACCCCAAGGGAGAGCAACACCAGTAACGTGCTCTCCAACCAGATAGTAATCAAGAACCTCCTGCGTAAACTCGTTCGCAGGCTTTATACATTGCTCCTCTTCTATTTGATAATAGGGAGCCAGTACTTCAGAACTTAACACGTCCACAGCGTTTCTCCTATACCCGTCTACTACTGGTTAAAACAACTTCCGTCCGTATAGACCTCTCTTCTATATGTCGGTTTATTCGACTTTCCCTCAAGAGGACAGAAGATTACCTATAAGCGGCTACAACTCAGATTTGCGTAACTTACCGATCTCCTTTTCCAAATCCTCCAGATGTTCACTGAGATACCCAATACAGCTTTTTACAAGCTCGGTATGGTAATCCAGATCAGCTCGATCCCTACCATCACGCCTCCATTCAGCTATGTAATCAATGATATCTGTGCATTCATCGTTAATCAAGCCGAAATACCTCTCAACATGCTCGATATTCTCTTTCTCTGCCATAAACTGTCTCCTTTCAGCTCTTCTTGACGGCCCAATAGTCAGTGTCTGCAAGTGATTTCTTACCATTTCTCTTGGCTCTCTCGGGTTGCCAATACTGGTTCCCCCATGCTGAACCCTTACCTGCTTGCCCGTGAAAGCTATGTTTCCAGCTCACTTGGGCGAAGCCTAAGCCTCCTCTAAAGACTGGAGGAAGCTCGTAGTCAACCACTATACTGTTCTTGTCTACCATGTGCAAGCCTACTTCTCGAGTAGAATCATAGTCCAGTCTCTCAGGGCCTGTGAAGTCCGTAAGCGTCAGGTAGACCTCCCATGCTTCTTTTAGTGCTCTGTTCCTCTGTCTAGCTGTTACACTAGTGATACTTTGGATGGCCTCTATGAGAGCCAGGCACCTGTTAAGGAGAGTTTCCTTGGGTATCGAACCAGTCTTTATTTGCTCGTAGATGGCTTTCTTAGTTAGTCCCTTGATCTTCCCCAAAATGTCGTTTGCTTTATTGTTTTTGTCGCGACCATACATATAACTACCAATAGCTCCTATGTCATTGAAACCTTGGGAGTTTACAGGAGCTTCGCCTAAAAGTAAAGCTCGATATTACGCCTTTATAATCAAAGGCTTACGCCTTATTGGTATATACATGTAACCAGCTATTTATCATTGTAGTGTTGTACTGTTGCCTGACAGACAATAACATCCCTAGCGCTGGATGGATCAGGTGGAAAGGTGTGACTCGACTCGACTGCATGACCCCGAGGATGAATCCGGGTTAACGTGAAGGTAAGGGTCCCGTAGAGCCCATGATGTAATCTACGCCGGAATACTGAGTTTGAGTACCAATGTAGGTACGTAGGTACCTACAAGCTAGGAGGGCCCCCTTCACAGAGGGGGTCAAAGAGACACTTATGGAAGATCGGCAGGACTCCAAGACGAAGAGAGCACGCAAACGTGCGAGAAACCTAGTCGCCAAGCAGAACAAGTACAGCGGCTTTTCTCACCGATCAGACAAAACTTTCCGGAGAAAAGGAAAATATCCTCCTATGGATTTTGAATCGTGACGCGGCTTTTTTTATATGGATTCTTCATCGTGACACAGCCTTTTTATATGATTTTTTTGGTAGGGGCCCCAGAAGCGCTGGCGGGAGGGATCGTGAAAAAAAGAATAGGCATTTAATAATATTAGACTTTTCTAATGTTCGAATATAATTAAATTCTAATATACTCGACCGGATCTACTGTTGTTTTTTTACAACACTTCGCAAAAAAGTTATCCACAGGCCCGGATCTGGCGAAAGTTATCCACAATTACCCCATAAAATAGTGGGAATACTGCGACGCCCTAGAATGCCCCAGGTTGAACGCAATCAATCAGGGTAATGCAATTGGGTTAGGTCAACTTAAAACGCCCGTGGCGGCCATCTGAGGGCGTCACCGGCCTAGTTATAGCTAGTTTTAGATCTGTAAACTGCGGGCAAAAAAAGGCCCCGCCGAAGCGGGGCTAATTAGGAGGTCCCGAGCATTACCGCCCTCGGGCGCGGCGGTTAGTCTTTCGAAAGTATCGACAAAATTAGATTATAAGCGAGAACTACTAGGCCGAGAATAACCAGCGCCAGCAGCGCCCCGGCCAGTAATGCCCAGTGTCCGAGCACGTGTAGCCAGTGCACACTAGGCCGCCAATTGGTAAACAGCGGCCAATGCGCGGCGCTTGATAGACCGGATCGAATCCGGACCGGACCCAATTAAAGCCTGGGCACCCCGGCCCGCGTCGGTAGATCTACGGCGGTGATCGCAAAAATCAGTTACCGCCGACCATGCACCGAGCAGCGTATCGCGGCGGCTCGGCAGATCCTGCCCAGGCCCGTCGCTGTACGCTTCGCGCAGCTGGGTCGATTCGCGATCCCATTTCTTATAGGCGGGGTTGATAACACGCTCGAGCTTCATATCAGTCCGGCGGCGCTCGATAGTACGCTCGGGCTTCGCACGATCACCTATAAGCGCATTTTCGAAGTAGCCGGCCCGCTGGTTAGCATCGAACGGAATTACCGCGCAGCGATTTAACAGGCGCTCGATAGCGTCGAGATCCACAACGCCGATTGCTTCGACCGCGGCCCTAACGTCGAGCGCTTTACCGTGCGAATAGGTAACGCGGGGCGTGTCCTGATTAATAAAGTATTCGGCAGTGTTTGCACACTCGATTTGAATACCAGTAACACCCGTTATGGTCGCGCCGTAGATTGAAGTTAAAAACGACAGATACATATCGACCATTTCACAGTCGAGGATCTTAACTTTACGGTCGAACATAGCCGCGGCGAATATCATCCCGCCATTACGTAAAGATCCGGCGGTGTTGATTTGAAGATCACCGGCGACCCGCTGCGAAACTTGCTGGAAAAACTCGAGCATCTGCCCGGGTTGGTGTGGTTGCCAGCGTGTACCACAGTGTCCGAGCTCCATTTCGGGTTGTCCGCCTTCGACCTTGATAATCGAACGGTTGAACCTCGAGGGCCGCGTATCGTATACGCGAGTACTGTGCGTGATGCCAGCGCCGTCCACCTGGTCGACGTCTGACAACAGTAACAGGTCGTTTGCTCGAGTTTCATAACGGAACGTGAGGTACGCTTCACGTAGTGATTTGTCTACGTCGTACGGATCTGTAATCTGGTTACCAACGCCCCACCAGCGGCGGCGGTTACGGCCAGCGAATCGGACCGTTCCATCTGCAGTTGTATCTATTTGTGCAGCCATAATTTTATAGTCCTATAGAAGTGGGGCGGCACAACAGGCCCGCCCCGGTTAATTAACCCCGGACCTCGGGGCGAATAGTTAGCTGATCGGATACGGTCGAGTGCTCTTTCACAAGCGCCTTAAAAGTATCCTGATCGACATACGTCGATAGGGCCTCGCTAACCTTAGCCCAGCGTGTTGAAACGTGATCTTTACGCCTCAACAAAAACAACGTGTACAACAAACCCATTAAGACTGGGCTGCGTTCGTTATCCATCCCCGAACGCAAAGCGATCTTTTGACGTTTGCATACTTTCTCGATTGCGTCGAACAGGCCATATGCGTCGGCGGTGTTCGATACGTGCTCGAGTCGCACGCTCAGTTGATTAATATCGCTGTACCCAGTGGGTAGCATCACAACAGCCCCGCGGCGCTCAGCGCGTCGTATGTTTCCCGAGCGCGGTGATAACTGCAGGCTGCTCGAGCGCGTATCACTCGAATAGCCTTACGCCGGGCCGCTGTCTCGTCGACATAATTGTCGGGGTTACCATCGCACACCAGTTCGTGCAGTTCCTGAATATAATGACCGCACTTTCCGCCTTCGCGGTAAAACTGAAAACGTACTTCGTCGATCACTCGGGGATCTAGTTTACGACCGCGACCATACGCCGACGTGATTAGTCGGTCGGCGTGATACATCGCGCCCCGGGTGTGCTCCACAGCGTCATTAATTGCCCGCTGTACTTCGGTAGTTAATAGCTGATTAGCCATTTTGATTTGCTCCGATTGTTTGCCCGGGCAGACCCCGGGCAGTCTTTTCGATTAAGGCGCGTTTGTGTGCCTTGGGTCGAAAACCGATTATCACGTTACGGTCGGAGCGAGAACACAGCCCGCAACGTGAGCAATTTAGATTCTTGGTATCAGTGGGACACGCCACGATTTTACGACCCGCCGGAGTATATGAGACGTTCGGCGTATCGTTTGGAATAAGGGTAGCGACCTGTAGGCCAGTGTCCGCCAGGCGGTCGGCTTGCGTCGAATCCTCGGCGCTCAGATTGAAGTTAAAGCCGCCCCGTACAGCATCGCGCAGCAGCTCGAGCGTGTCGCCAATGGGCTTGTGGTGTGTAAACGCGATAACAGGCCGTCGAGCGTTGGCGTGTACCAGTTGCGGCAACCAGTCTAGTTCTGTATCGCCAGCAACACAGTGTCTCCAAATTTGAGCTCGAGACAAACGCCGGATATGTTTGCATAGCTGATCCGGTGTGATAGCGAATTCGGGTACCCGGTCCCAATGCAAGCGGACCGGGAAGCCCTCGGCATAACAGATCCCCGCCAATGCACACGGCGGGCATGTATCCCGGCTCGAGTACGTCGCCGGAATAGGTCCTAGGTGCCGATTACTCGACTGGTGAATGTATCGAATCATTCTCTGACTGGCACCGTTCTGTAGTAAGCCCGCAATACCGGGTCGTCACTGTTTCGCAGTTCGCGCAGTCTTAGGTTACGCAGTATCTGCCACGCGGTCACAATACCGTCCAGGTTGTAAGCGGCCAGTATGATCCGCATGTTGGCAAGCGCTTCGGATAGGTCGGGATCTTCGCCGATCATGAATTGTTTAACGGCCAGCTTTACGGCTTCATCATTCAGAAAGTACTCACGGTCGAGACTGACCAGTTCGGCGGCTGTAGTCATCGCGTCACCTCCAAGGCGGCCTGGATCTCAGGTATTAGTGTACCGAGCATAATAGATCCGACCACAATGATGAAAAGACAAACACCGACGAATACGCGATCCCAAACTCTCGAAGCGGAATTATATTTACGCGCTTGGTCCTGTACCTGTTGCAGGTACTCCATGCGTTCCGGTGTTAGCTGTTTCATGATGCTCGCTCCGAAGTGCGGTATCGCACTGGTGTTTCGTCACGGCTCTTTAACTCGGCGTTGAATATCGACCATGCTGCTCGATCATCACTGTCCCAGAATAGGCCTTGCAAGTTCTCGAGTTCCCAGCGAATGGTGTTACTGGTCATCGCCTGTACTTCATTTCTAAACGGTCCGTAATCTACTGTGTACATGGTTTGTTTCCTTTTCTCACCGGGCACAATTGCGCGGTGTGCGTCTATTCTGCCACAGGTAGATTTCTAATGCACTCTTATTATGCAAATTAAACAGGCTACCTTTTCACCAGTCCGCAAGGCCCTGGAATGGCCTATAACAGCCTGTTCGAGCTCGGCCCCGGGGTTACTATCCGGCGCGGCGGAAAGGCCTTAATCAGTACCTGATCTATCACTGTCTGATAGTCCTACAAGGACGTTACCCAGTAGAGGTGTAGAGGGTAGCTACTCGAGTCTGATAGCTGGTTAGCTGTCTGTATCAATATCCGGCCCGCACACTCACACGCGGTTCGAACCAACCCGGTTTAAGTTCCCGAACTAAAACCCAGCGTGGCACTAGGTATTAATACCCAGCAATTCGCGTGGTAATCTTATCCACAGGCTAGTACTGAGGGATAGTTATCCACAGTTGCAGAAATACCACAGTGTTGTATGCGCACAACATCAGTGTATAAGTATATTCTACTATTCGAATAGGGGCATAGTAGTATATTAGCATATGCTGATCCTAGTCGTGCCGGACCCCCGGGCACCCCCCTTGCGTGAAAAATTAAAATTCGATATTCATCCCACTCACCATCGGGGGGAATAACCATTACACTCTAACCTCTTGATAACAAAGGAAAAAGCTATGTCGGACGAACTGGAAGCGATGAAAAGACGCAGGAAAGGCCTAAGCGGGTTTAGTGATCTGGATGGGATAATCAGTGGTCTAGAGAAGAAAAACATGTTCGGGAAAAAGGACAGGCTTCTAAAGCAGCAGTATGCAGATGCTAGGAGGATAATGGCCAAAGTCCCTGTTAGTAAGCGTAAAAAGAACAACGGCCCAAGCTAAGGAGATAACTATGCCAATCGGACCAAACGGAGAACCATTACCATACGGCCCCGGCCCTATGAATCCCGGTATGGGTGGAGGACCAGGACCTGACATGCCACCACCAGGAGGACAGCAAATGCCCCCTATAGAGGCTGTAGTAGCCCGTATACAGGAGTTACAGGCTGAATTACAGCAATTAGTGGCCCTAGCAGAACAGATGAGTGGACCACAGCAAGGTGGAAACCCGGCACAGGCTGGTATAGACGCTACCAACGCCTCTATGGGTGGAGGGTTGCTTGCGTGAGAACCGCTAAACAGGAAGCCTTTGTAGAGGAATACTGTAAGAGTGGTAATGCCGCCCAGTCAGCTATTAAGGCTGGTTATTCAGAGAAGGTAGCTAAACAGAAGGGTTATTTACTCAAAGAGCAGTTTGCTCGAGAGATTGAGGAAAAGACCAAGAAGATGCTCCAGGACTGTGTACCCGGAGCTCTAGCTCAACTACAGAACCTCTCCAGTGGGGCTATTAGTGAAGCTGTGAGATTGGGGGCTGTAAAGGACATCCTGGATAGAGCTGGTTACAAACCCGTAGAGAGAGTGGATCAGACCATCTCTCATGCTGAGATGTCAAACGAAGAGCTTATGAGGGAGTTGAAGGCCCTTACAGGCTCTACAGAGATTGAAGAAATACCCCAACTGGTGAACTGATGGCTCGTATTCTCTCTAAGGAAGAGCTGAGAAGGCGTGCTCTGGCTGCACAACAAGCTGGGCTACTAGCTGATAATCCGTATCCCTACACAGCAGGGCCTTACGTGGGCGGCTCAGAGATTACCCCTATTATAGAGCGGGGGATACTGGACTACGAGGTGACCGAGGACGAAAGCAAGGTTGATCCAGGCGATAGGGCCTACATGTCTCCGTACTATAAGACGATAACGATGGGGGATGAAGATCGGCTAAACAAAGCTCAGGGCCCAGGCTCGTACAACGCGACCTTACTACACGAACTAAGGCATGGGGGCTTGAACTACCTACGAGAAAATCCAGAGCTGCAGCCTTACATCATGCACCACCTCCAGTACGATGAAGGAGAGTTTGGCAGGAGCTTACGGGATGTGTTGAAGTGGTCCCCTGCTACGGACAAGGAAATGAGGACACCAGAGCATAAGATGCTGGATGCTGTGGACTCTAGGGCAGATAGGAGGGTGCTGGAGATCTGGAGAGATCCAGAAGCACTGGAAGCAAAGGGTCTTCTTGGTCCTGAAATTTCTGTAGAGGGTTTTCAGAGCGAGGAAGAAAGGGCTCAGTATGTGCAAATGATGAAGGAAGCAAACGAAGCGTTAGCCAAGAAGAAAAAGAAGAAGAAATAATGCCAGTACAAAAATGCACTCTAAAGAACGGGAAGAAAGGATGGAAATACGGGAAATCCGGAAAATGCTATGCAAGTAAGTCAGCAGCCAATCGCCAAGGCGCAGCGATCAAGATTAGTCAGAAGCGAGCTGGAAAAAGCGGTAGACATAGCTAAGGAGCTAAGGCAAAGAGAAAGATACAACAGGATAGATGCTTATGATCCCTATCCTTACCAACTAGCCTTCCACGAAACAGGCGCTCTGGCTAACCAGAGGCTCCTAATGGCTGCTAACCGCATAGGCAAGAGTTACTGCGGCAGCATGGAAATGTCCTACCATTTAACTGGGTTATACCCCGATTGGTGGAAGGGAAGAAGGTTCAGACAGCCTATTGTGGGATGGGCTGGTGGTGTTTCTAACGAAACGACCAGAGATATTGTTCAATTCGAGTTATTGGGTTCCCCAGATGACCCGGAGGCGTTTGGTTCCGGTACTGTACCGAAAAAGCACATAATAAAGACCGAACGCAAACCCGGTGTCCCTAACGCCAAATCGGTCGCCCTAATCAGGCACGTTAGCGGTGGGAACTCGTCTTTATTCTTCAAAGCCTACGAAATGGGCGTTGAGAAGTGGCAGGGACGCAGTGTGGACTGCATCTGGCTGGATGAGGAGCCAAGCAGGGACATCTACTCCCAAGCGGTAACGAGAACCCTTGACAGGAAGGGTCTGGTTTACATGACTTTCACCCCTGAGAACGGGATGACAGAGACGGTTGCTTCTTTTATGAACAACCTCAAGCCGGGACAGTCCCTGAATAACGCTACTTGGGACGATGCTTCTGAGAAAGTCCTCTCGATGAAGGGAGCAAGAGGCCACCTCAATGAAGCGGTTATGGAACAGATTTTATCCTCCTACTCTCCGCACGAAAGAGAGATGCGGCGGTACGGAAGACCCTCTATAGGAAGTGGTTTAGTCTTCCCTATAAATGAAGAGAAGTTAATGATAGACCCCATTACTATTCCAGGCCACTGGCCTAGGATATGTGGAATAGATTTTGGATTCGATCACCCAACAGCATGTGTATGGCTTGCATGGGATCGAGATGAGGATGAGTTCTATGTATATGACTGTTACAGGCAAGCAAAGGCCTCACCCGCGATTCATGCAAGTGTTATTCGTACTAGACCGAACTTTATCCCCATATCTTGGCCCCATGACGGCAATAGACGAGATTCTATGGGTAATCCCGGGCTGGCTGACCAGTATAGGAGTCTAGGGTGCAACATGCTCCCTTTTCACTTTGAAAACCCACCGGCCTTAGGTGAGAAGAAGGGAGGGAACTCCATAGAAGAGGGAATCATGGCTCTTCTACAGAAGATGGAAGCAGACAAGTTCCACGTATTCTCCACACTAGGGGATTGGTGGGAAGAGTTCAGGATGTATCACAGGAAAGAGGGAAAAATCGTACCTCTTCGAGATGATCTAATGAGCGCCACACGATATGGTGCAATGGCAATGAGGTTTGCTGTGTCTGGAGATGATCCGACATGGACAAACGATTTAGAGTACAGAAACTATGGTATTGTTTAATGGCTGACAAGTATACTGATGCAGAACTGATAACAAGAATACGGGGAGAAATCACCGGATCTCTTGGTTATATGGGGGATACCATCTCCCATCAAAGAGAGCAGGCCATGGCGTATTACTATGGCTTACCCTTTGGTAACGAGGTAGAAGGTCGTTCTCAGTTTGTAGATTCCACAGTCCAGGACACCATAGAGTGGATAAAACCCTCTCTAATGCGTGTATTCGCTTCTGGTGATGAGATGGTTAAGTTCACCCCCCACGGACCAGAAGATGTGGCTATGGCTGAACAAGCCACGGATTACGTGAATTACGTGTTTACTAAGGACAATCCCGGTTTTGAGATCCTGTATTCCTGGTTTACAGACGCATTACTCTCTAAAAACGGCATCGTCAAGGTCTGGTGGGACGAGACGGAAACATCCGTCAGAGAGGAGTATTACGACCTTACGGACATAGAAATAGAGTCTGTCATCTCTGATGACGAGGTAGAGGTGGTCCAACACACTGAAGAAGAGCGTCAGGTTGAGTCTGAGATAGGTGAAGTGGCCGAAGTCAGGCACGATGTCGTAATTAAGCGTAAAGAACGTAACGGCAGGATAAAAATAGAGAACGTACCTCCCTCAGAGTTCCTGATTGCCCGAGAATCCAAGGATATACAGGAATCTAGGTTCGTCTGCCACAGAGTCCTGAAAACACTATCCGATCTAAGGGAAATGTACCCTGATGAGGACTTAGCCTCCGAAGATCTTGGGGATGGGGGTGAGAACATGACCGCCTTCTCGAGTGAGCGCCTCGAGCGGTTTGCCTACGACAAATCTGCCGAGTATTGGGAAGGATGGGGAGACACTGACATAGGTGAGGAAGAGCTGAGGACCTACTGGCTGCATGAGTGTTTTATGAAGACGGATTTTGATGACGACGGCATTGCCGAGCTCAGAAGGATCGTGATGGTTGGTAGCAAGATTCTGGAGAACGATGAAGTCGATAGTATCCCCTTTGTATCAATTACTCCCATAAAGATACCCCATAAGTTCTTTGGCCTTTCTATCGCTGACGTTGTGATGGATCTTCAGCTAATTAAGAGCACTATGATGCGGACGTTGCTCGATAACGCCTATAACCAGAACTATGGAAGGTATGCCGTATTGGAGGGTCAAGCGAACTTAGATGACCTCCTGACGCAAAGACCGGGCGGAGTGGTTAGAGTTAAATCCCCCAACGCCATAATGCCCCTTCCCACACCCGCTTTGGAGCCTTACTCGTTCCAAATGCTTGAATACATAGACGGTATCAGGGAATCTAGGGCAGGCGTCTCTAAGATGTCTCAAGGAATGAACGAGAACGCCCTTACCTCCCACACTACAGCTACTGCGGTAAACGCCGTTATGACGGCTGCTCAGAGTCGGGTAGAGCTTGTAGCTAGGAACTTTGCAGAGACTGGCGTTAAAGACCTGATGATAAGCATTTACAAGCTCCTGTATAAGCACCAGGACAAAGAGCGTATGGTGATGCTTAGGAACGAATGGGTCCCAGTTCGTCCTGATGTATGGAAGGACAGCTACGACTGCAGCGTAAGCGTAGCCCTAGGGACAGGTAACAAGGACCAACAAATGGCTCATCTATCCCAGATGCTCTCCTTCGCTGGAGAAGCTATGAAGGGAGGGCTACCTATTGTAAGTATGCAGAACATGTATAACTTAGGCTCTGCACTTGTAAAAACAATGGGCTTCCAGAATGTGAGTGACTTCCTGACCGACCCATCTCAAATACCCCCACAACCGGAAGAACCGAGTGAGGCACAAATGGAGATGCAAGTTAAGAGTAAGGAGCTCGACATAAAGGCTGCAGAGCTTCAGCTTAAACAGCAGAAGATCCAGCAGGAGTACCAGAAACTTGCAGTCGATTCTCGACTCAAGCAAGAAGAACTTAACCTTGAGCGTGAGCAGAACCGCGCCGTAGCTATAGGAGCCACATGACACCAGAAGAAAGGGTAGGAAGAGCTAAATCCCTATTAGATGATCCGCTTTTAGCCGAAGCGTTTGTTGTACTGAAGGAAGACTTAATGAATAGCTGGGCTCACAGCGGTTCGACAGATTTGGAAGCCAGAGAATCTATTTGGCTTGCCATGCGACTGCTTGACCGGATTCACAGTCATATATCGTCCATAGTCGAAACTGGACATATGGCTGAGATAATGGACAAGCAACACCCACATATTTAGGAGAAACAAAAATGGCGGATACGCAAACTGCCCCGCAAGTACCGGCTGGATTACAGCCAATTCCCGCGTTAGGTGGAAGTGTCACTGAAGCGCAAGAAGCATTACTCAGTCTACTAGAACCTGAAGAGGAAACACCAGAAGCTGAGGAAGCTCAACCTACCGAAGTTGAAGAGTCTCAACCCGAAGAGGAAGATGAATCATTTGAGGAGGAGTCTGAAGAGGAAGAAGAATCTGAGGACACTGACGAAGAAGCAGAAGAGGATCTTCTATATGCTGTCACCGTAAACGGTGAAGAGCAGGAAGTAAGCCTTGACGAGCTTATGAAAGGCTATTCACGCCAGTCAGATTATACTCGAAAAACACAGGAGGTTTCTGAACAACGAAAGGAATTCGACACCATGAAGCAGCAAATGGCGGGAGAATACCAGCAGATTCAGGCCGAAAGACAGCACTACGTTCAAAACTTACAGTCCTTAATGGAAGGTTCGATGGCGGGCCTCGACAAGTTTGCCGAGGTTAATTGGGAGCTCCTAAAAGAAACGGACCCCATAGAATTCGTAACCAAGAAAGAGGAATTCCGCGACTCGCAGGAGAAAGTCCAGCGTATGCATCAGGAACAGCACGCTGCCCAACAACGGGGAGCTGCTCAGGCCCAGCAAGAACATCGCCGGGTTTTAGCAGAAGAAGGAGCCGCTTTAGTTAAGGCGGTCCCTGAATGGGGAGATAGCGAGAAAAAGGAGAAGATGGCTAGTAATATCCGCTCCTATGCAATGGAAAACGGCTTTACCAAGGAGGAGTTGGATTCTTTAATAGACCACAGATCCATACTCGTACTACTCAAGGCTCAGAAGTACGACAAACTTCAGAAGACTGATGTTAGGTCTAAGAAGCTCAAAAACAAGCCTCGAGTAGTCAGGGCAGGGAGTGGCGTCTCTAGGGATGCAACAAAAAACAAACAACGTAGCGCTCAAATGAAGCGTCTTCGAGGCACAGGGCATATTGATGATGCGTCTGCGCTCTTGGAGGATTTTATAGACATTTAACTAAGGGAGGGAAATGCTATGGCAGTTCCGTCAAATACTAGGGAAACCTATGGTGCTATAGGCATCAGGGAAGACCTATCAAATATTATATACAACATCAGTCCTACGGACACACCGTTTCTGAATGGCTGTGGTCGTG
>Ga0255048_10000975_pt1 | contig 21025 bp, 34 predicted proteins | sample JV7_2_2_MG_FD_183619 | JGI IMG/M metagenome (GOLD analysis project Ga0255048, IMG submission 183619) | Seawater microbial communities from Jervis Inlet, British Columbia, Canada - JV7_2_2 | ecosystem: Environmental > Aquatic > Marine > Inlet | place: Canada: British Columbia | collected 2016-10-06
GAGTTTTGGTTGGAAAGAATGAAAACTCAAGAAAGAGAAAATGTAAAACCTGTTATTGAAGAAGCAAACCCTTTACATTCTAAAAAAGGTAGAACACAAGAAGAGATTAAACAAATAGAAGCTAGAAGAAAAGCTAATACAGAAATGGCTGCTAAAGAATCTGAAGCCGGTATTGTTAGAGAAATAAATGGTTTAGCATCTACCTTAATGAAAAGAAATCCTAATATGAAGATAGGGGAAGCAAGGGCAGAAGCAGCTTTAAGATTAGGAAGGGATAGACCATTTGATAAACCACCTAATGAAAGTCGAGTGGCTTTTAGTCGTAGACTAGAAAGAGAAAAAGGTAAGCAAGATATAAAAGATAAAAAAGAAACTCCTCCTGTAGAAACTTTTAAAGAAGGATTGAGAGAGTCTACTGAAATCTCAAGACTGCCTGTTGAGGGAAGTTCGTTAGTAAAAGCTGGGCTTGTTGGTTCAGCTGTTGGATATTATAGTTTTGATGAGAACCCTATATTTGCTGCTGTAATAGGAGCTGGACTAGGAGCATTAACTAGAGGTGCTTTAAAGAATGTTAACATAGACAAAGCAAAGATGAAACTATCTGTTTCTAAAAAAGCACAAGCAAGCAAGATAGCCTCTGAGAAGTTAGAAGCCGAAGCTACAATGACAATTAAAAATATCAAGAGAGAATTTACAACAGAAGCAGAACAAACAAGTTTTTTATATTCTATAGAAAAAGGTAAAAAATCTAAAGAATATCATAATATGACAGAATCCCAAAAAAATGTTGTCGATATGTGGAATGATATCATGAAAAAATTTAAAAGATTAGCTATAAAAGCTAATGTATTTGAACATGGTATTGAGGGTGAATATGTATCCCACATATTTAAAAACAAGGCAGAAATATCTGAAACTTGGAAGCAACAGTTTGGTGATATATTAAAAAGTAAAAGTAAATTTGGGCATCAAAGAAAACTTCTTGAAACAATAGAAGAGTTAAAAGCAAAAGGACATGATGTTGTTACAGACCCAATAGAGATATTAAATATATACACACACTCTATGACTAAAGCTATAACTGGTAGTTTATTAACTAAAAGTTTAATGAAGTCTGCTGTTATTAGTGGTAAAAAACAAATAGGTGCTATTATTCTACAAACCGAAAAAGCATCAGAGGGTCTTTCTAAAAGATTAGGTTATAAAACAAGTGACTTACCAGCTTTAAGAGATAAATGGATTCATCCAGAGATATTAAAATCAATAGAGGATTTTTATAGGATAGATACTGGTCACCAAGGTTTTTTTCACAAAACCTTAGTTGTGAATAATGCAATGAAAAGATTGGCTGTTTCTGCTTCTTTCTTCCACGCTCAAGCATTATTATTATCGATGTTTTATTCTGGTGCTATGCAGGGTATGCTGACCCCACAAGGTAGAGTTAGGTTGAAAAGAATTAAAGATGCAGTAGAGGGAAGATGGGAAGATGGTAGATTTGTAGAAGCCGAGTTAATGGCAGAGCTAGCAGAGCATGGTATTCAAATTGGTCACATGAAAACCGCTTCTGAAACAAATCCGGGATATGGGACAATTAAAAATTGGTTCGACAAATATCTTCCAAGAGTTAGTAAGGGCCAAGACATGGTAGACTTCGCAACTTGGGACTTTTTACACGATAGAGGGAAAATGTACTCATATCTTCTACACAAAGAAAGAGCTATGAGTAGAGGAGTAGGTGCAAAAGAGGCTGGTGCAAAAGCTGGTCAATTTGTTAACGATGCGTTTGGTGGACAAAACTGGAACAAACTAGGATTAGAGTTCCAAGAGAAAGCATTAGAGAATCCTAATTCTTTAAAAGGAATAATGTATGATTACCTTGCTTTAATGACTAAACCCACTAAATTAAAATGGGCTAACCTTGGTATCTTTGCTCCAGACTGGACTGTGTCTAACTTTAGAATCGTATTCAAAGGCTTTACTCAAGGTAAACAATTAGCTGAAAAATTAGTAAAAGGTAAAAAACTAAATCCTGTAGAAAAAGCAGAGTTTAATATGTATTCTGGTTATTTAGTTAGGTCTGCTGTTGTTACAACAAGTTTAGCGTTTATGATGCATAAATTTTTTGCAGACGAAGATAAAGAATTTGACGTTATGGAATTTTGGAAAACAGGTAGATTAGATATAGGGAACGGTCAACAAATGGTTGTGTCTAAACAGATAGCTGAACCTATGCACTGGTTGACAAATCCTGTTCATACGGGGTGGAATAAGAGTGCGGCTGTACCTAAAATGGTAATAGAATTACTTGCCGGAAAAGAATATGCGTCATTTAAACATGGTTCTTTAATTGGTCCACCGTTAGACTGGGACGACCCTAGAGCAGTTGTTGGTTATGGATTAAGTAAAGTAACTCCTATTTCTTTAGGCTCAATAGAAACTACAATAAAAGATAAAATAATCAAAGATGAAGATATAGACTACGGAGAAACAATTAAGAAAACATTTGCTGGAGCTACTGGATTCCCGATATATGGCAAAGAGAAAAAGAAAAGAATTTATAGATAATTTATAAGGATAAAAAATGGCACAAGCAATAAGAAACCCAGACACAAAAGATTTCATGACAACAGAAGAATTAGATTCTTATAATCTAGAAAGATTTAAAGCTGCCTTAACGGAGGGGTCTTTAGGAAACACAGGACCTTGGGGTATTAATGGTTGGGGTTTTGGGTCAGGTAGATGGGAAAAATACTTTCAAGAGAGACCAGATTTAGCAGAAGAAGTTGATTGGGAGGTGGATGATACCACTGCATCCTACATGAGTAGGGCTAAGAATAGGAAAGAAGAAGAAGAAATAGACTACAAAGGTAGAGGTGAGCCAGCTGATAGGCCTAATCCTTTAGACGATAAAGGTTCAGGTAGGGGTCAACCAGCAACTGCCGAACCAGACTCTAGAGAGTGGTTTACTGCCGAAGGTGGAGATGAGAGATATGAAAAGATACCTTTTACTGATGAAGAATTAGAAGATTTAATAGTTACTGATACTGATGGAATAGAGGTAGGTTCTTTATCTTCAGATAATACAGGTGTTGGTTATCCTGAGGGTGAATCCTCTAGGGGTGATGATAATAGCTTTGAAACTAAAGAACAACAAAAAGAAAGAATAAGAAAAAGAAGGAAAAAAGAGGAGAATGCTAGAAACTTATTTAGATGGGAGAAGAAGTACGAAGAAAGAAGGGCAGAACATAAAGATAAAGACCTTGATGAAGAGTTTACTGATTTCGAGAATGAAGTAGAAGAAGATAAACTTAATGCAGAGTTCTCTGATTTTGAAGGTGAACTAAAGAAAGAAAAAGAATTAGAAAAAGAAAAAACAAGTAAAAGATTTGATAATAAAGAAGGTATGTTAAACCCTTTAGTTGTAGAAGAACACACCGCTTTCTTAGGAGAAATAGAAAGTGCTGGGTTTAAAGGAGTAGAAGCAGTAAAATTAGCTAAAAAACTTGCTAGTTTGTGTGGCAGTAGACAATAATAATAAGGGGTAATATATGACAAGTTCACAATTTAAAGGAACACCAGAAGAGAGAATGGAAGAAATGGCAGAAGATTATGCTTTAGTTACATTTGGTGACATTAGTATAGAAGAGTTTATGGAGTATTGGGGTTTTGAATCAAAAGAAACATTAGAAAATTTTATAGATGAAAACCTTTGGATATTAGAGAAAGCAGAAGACAGAGACCCTGAAGACTCACCAGAGTCTGTAGAAGCACCAGAGTCTGTAGAAGCACCACGCAAAAAGATTGCTGATATGTCTAAAGGAGAAATGGAAGCGTATAGGACACATATAAAAGAATTGTTCGGAGAAGATATAGACCTACAAAAAGTAAATCCAAACCTTTATAATAAACTTTGGCCTACTGACGATGGTATGCTTAGTGGCCCTATGAATCTAAGCGGTACTAAAATCAAAAAAGACAATAGCACAACCGCTAATATCACAAAGCCAATGTCAAAAGAACACTTAAAAAATAAAGAAGTTGTTATTAATGTTGGTGATGGAATACCACAAAGAGGCCCAGATAACTCGTTTTTAACAGAAGACCAATCAAAGAAATTAAATTCACCTATGAATTTTAATAATGTTCAAGTTAATGATGATGATGATTTCGAGAGTAGATTTAAAGATGATGATAAAAGACCTATGAACTTTAAAGACGCTGCGGAGAAAAAAGATAAGGGTGGTTTAAGAATTGATATTGTAAAAGGGCCTACTAAAGAAAATGAGATAGAAAGTATAGATGATATAGAAAGTATAGACGAGAGTGAATATAATCCACCTGAAAATAGGCCTGTAGAACCAGCACAAGAAGAGAAAGAAGAAAAGCCAGGGTGGCACAAACAAGAAGGAACTAATTTCTGGACAGTTAACTCAAAGTCACCTTACTGGAAGACAGAAAAAGGTGGGAAAGAAGCAGAGAAGTTATGGGGTTCTAGACCTAGTTGGGTTAAGCAAAGGAATTAGCTATGAAATTAATGAATATATGTGGGACTAGACAATAAATGGGTTTATTTTCTGACGCTGTAAAAGCACTTAAAGGTGCTGGTTTCTCCGATAGGACTTTACCTTCTATATTAGCTAATATAGATGTAGAGACTGGAGGTACTTTCGACTGGCAACAGAAACAAAACAAAGGTGGTAATGGTTATGGTTTATTTCAGTTTGACTCTCAGAAAGATAAATACTTTGATTGGTTAAGTAAGACAAGTAAGAAAGATAGTGCGTTATCTCAATCTCAATTTGTCTATGGGCTTATATATGATAAAGAACCTTTCCATGATATTGGTTATGGACACAGAAAAGAATTAAGAAAATCATTTAAAGATGATGGTGTTGATTGGATGACCTCTGAATTTATGGATAGATATGAAAGACCTGATGAAGACCATTGGGAGAGAAGGTTAGAGGCTGGTCAAAAATATAAAGGTATGTTAACAAAGAGTAAGTAATAATAGTTAATAAGTTTTAAGTATTGGGACTTCTTAATTGTTCTTGCATTTTTGTATCAAACTCTGCGTTCAATCCAAAATACTTTAGCATTGCTGAACGGGATATACCGTAACGTTTTGCTTTAGCATCTAAAAAAGCTAAATCACTTTTATCAATTTTTATATTAATCTGTTGTATGTCTTTTTTCATATAGGTACTCTTAATGGAAGTACCTATATTATACACTATAAAGTCTTATATAAAGTTTACTACTTGGTTAAAAGATTTAAACTGAAACTCTAGGTTCCAATGGCTTTCTACGGTTTTATATTCTCTCGTCATACATCTACCCATGTAATGCTCGTAAGCATAGTTGTAAGCCTTGCTGTCTTTACTTGCCCTATCGGCATAATCTTCCGATAAATCAATACACATCTCCTTCTTTGTCATTAAAATCCCCTGATATTGCTTTAAGCTCACATTCAATTCGTGGCTCATTTGACCAAAACATTCTAGCTTTAATCATGGCTACTTGCCTGTCATCTATGTAATAAACGTTGTTAAGTGAGTCTAGAATGGCCTTGCAATAATTATCTAAATCTGCATTATTATCACATAGCTTATTTATTTTATCACACTTCTTCTTCTTCGACCATGATTTTGGGATGTTAATGTAGAAGTCTAACTTGGCATAGACAAGGCTTTCTATAGGTTTGAAATTAACATTAGTTAAAGCCATCTCCATGTCTTTTCTAAATTCAGTATATTTCTTTGGGTAGTAGGTTGACCATCTTGTTACTCTTGGTCTTGATGCTGGAACAGGGTTTACATAAAAAGTTCTTTTCATAATCACTCTGGCGGGACTCCTCCATATAATTTGTCTGTATATTCTTTTAGTTTTTCATAATGATTATCAGTAGATGGATTTATTGGCTCATCTTTAAATTCATAAATCAATTCATTCACCATAGTTTGTGTGCTTTCCAAAAGAGTTTTAATCCCTTCTAGTTTCTCTTTACATTGTTTATCTGTATGCATTTTCATTATCATTATTATACACTAATAATCATACCATATCATTTTAGCAGTATCTTGTTCAGGAACCCATTGTTGTGCGTCTGGGTTCCACCAAAAGTTATATAACCCTTCCCACTCTCCATTACGTTGCTTTAAACAATAGATAAAGCCGTCTGGGTCTTCTGAATCACAAGGTTCGTTGTTGATAACAGCATCGTATTTCTCTGCATTTCTATGAACAATTAAAACATTATCAGCAAGGTCTGTTATTTCTCCCGCACCTTTGATTGAGAATTTGTCAGGTGTATAGTTCTTTGCTTCTCCATGTGGTTTTCTCATGTGATTAACTAAATGAATATGAACCTTATAATGTTTAGCTGTCCAACATAACGCATCTACAAATCTTTTTTGTGCTTCGTTATTATCTTGATTAACACCACACTTAACAAGAGAGTCTATCATAATATGTTTGATACCCTTCTTTTCAGCAGCCCAATGTATCATGCCTATAATTTTGTCTGACTCTATTGAGCCTGTTTGGTCATACACCCACAGGTTAAAATCAGTTCTATCTTTAAATATTTCAGCAAACTCTTGGTCGGGTTTTGAGCCACCATAACCCTGTCGGAGCATCCTTGCTATTGTTTGTTTAGGACTCATCTCCATTGATGCTATCAATACTGATGTATGTTTTATCAGCCAAAGAGCTGTCTGTCCCATAACTAAAGACTTACCATTACCGTTTACACCAGCCCATATTGTTAATTCCCCCTCTCTAAACCTAAAAGTATCGTGCGTTTTAATCCAAGGTAAGGTATCACCTACGTTAGATATTCCATTCTCTAACATATCCATAGCCTCGTCTACAAAATCCGAGGCTGGTCTTATGCTTTGTCTTTGTGTTTGAGCAATATAATCTCTAAAGTCTTCGTCTTTTATTATGTTCATAGCTTTACCTTTGTTTTATTTTATTAGTTCTATACTCTCCTACCTTACGATAGGTTAGAATGTGTGACCTAGCTTTTATTCTTTGGTCTTCAGTTAATGACAAAGCGTATTCTTTTAGTTTTGCTTGTGTGTCTTTAGTATCTAATCGTACACAGTTAGCGTTGATTTCTCCTTGTGTCATATCCCATTCATCCATATTTTCTTGGTTGTGTTTGTCGGTTTCTCATCTTCCCATCTCTCACCATTAATATATGTTGTTGGGTGTGGTATGTATTTTTTATCTGTATCTTTAAATCTAGTTTCTATATCATTAACTGCTGAATGTTGTTGTGTCTTTGTAAGATTGTTAAACGATATAGATGCTTTCTTTTTATTAACTTTGTTTGGGTATTGCTCCCAAAACTTGTCGAATAAAGTATTAGTAGTAAGTATATTAGTATTAGTAGGGGGAACATTACTAGTAACATTAGGGGTAATGTTACCTATGAGGTTACTTATACTTAACACATTGTTATTACTAGGATTTTCTAACTGTTTGATGTACTCATCTATTGCTGATGGCAAGACTAGGAATACATCTCTATCTATTTCAATAATTCTTGTTATAGGTTTCTTGTCTACATAACCAAAATACAAACTAACTTTATACTTGATGATGGTTCTATTATTTGTTATAGTCTGTATTACAGACGCACCAGTAAAGTTGTCGCAAGTAAATTCTGTTTTGTTTATAAGTGCCTCTATTAATTCAATGTTGTTTATGAGGGGTTTCTTCATAATCATCTCCCTATCCTACGATTAACAGACTGCTCTACTAACCATAGGACTTTTATTTTAAGATTTGCTGTAATACAATCAACCATTAAATACAAGATGTCTTTGTTAGGTAATAAATCACCAGCCCAAAATGTACCTATGCGTGTACTGTTTTTTAGAATGTCTTTATATATTTGTTTGTTGCGTGTGAAGTAAAAATCTTCTTCTCTTAAGTCATTAATAATTCCATCACAACAATTATTGTTTAACAAGAAAGCTCCAAGAACATCATTCTCTGTTTGCTCTTGGACTTCTTTTTCACGACCACGCATAAATATTAAAAGGGTAAGTCTTCTTCTTCTTTAGATTTACTTTCAGAAGTTTTAATCTCACCAACACTATCTTCTTTTCTTTTAATAGAAAATTTCAGCAGAGGTGCTTTTGGGTTTGCGTCTTCTCCTCTCTTCCAAGCACTTACCCAATACTCAACACCATCTACATTTAAATCACCTCTAAAATGTGGGTGTGAATCTGTTTCTCTTTTGTCATTTCTCCAAACTTGTCCACGATTTGTGTTATCAAATTCTGCCATAATAAACTCCTTGTTTTTTATTTTTTTTAAGATTTGTTAATCTTTTGTTAGCCTTATTAATCTGCTTTAATGCTTCATAATTTCTAGGCACACGAGAAAGTTCTATTCTTCTTAATGTATCAAGAGCAATATAGCTTTCTCCCCTTTTCACAATACAACCAAACAAAGCTGTGTTGTCCTCTGTAGGGTTATCTCTCATATAGCATAAACACCAATGAGGATTACCCGATTTTATTATTAAGTTTCTTTTTGTGCTTTTTTCCATATTACCCCCGAATTAGTTTAGGGTTACTTACGGCAACCAGTCGTGTCTTTCTTAACCTTACGATAAGTAGAGGGAGAGGAAGGATAAATGTAATCCTTACACTGCTTACCGAATAACATTGGCGACAAACCCTGTTAATCTATGTACCAAATAATTGAGCGTGATAGTCTTGCACTTGTATAAGACTATTATCTTCTGCTTCCTCATATACTTGTGTTGCTAACTCCATATCTCCACTAGCCTTGGCTTTATCAAGTTGCTCTTTCATTCGTAAAACTTTATTACTAGATTGCTTTGATGGTGATGTTGACTTCTTGAATGACTCACTCTCATCTTCACCAAAGACACCTAACTGATAGTAACCAGTAAGTTTAAGAACAGCCCTTGACATTGCTCTCTTCTCTGCCATCTCCATTACATACCAAGAGTTACAGTTACCGTCCTTGTAGGTCTTACCTTTAAGTGCTGAACCAAATGTTTGTACATTTGTGCCATTATGACTTGCCGTTGCTTTAACTACACAGTATTGTGGCTCACAATTTACAACGTCAAAGACTAAACTTATATTAGATTTAGCTTGTATCTTATCTATACCGGCTCTAGTAATAATAGTATAGTGGTCGTGTTTAAATATATCTTCTTTCTCTAACTCGTGTTCTTGATATAAAGCATTTAATATTTCTCTCTTTGTTGACATATGTTTCTCCTGTTGTTTGATGTATTTATTATACACCAGTTCTATACTTATTGTTTAATGTTATTTAATATATTAATTATTTTGTCTATCGCTTTTTGTTCTTTCTCTTTTGAGAATTTATGGGCTTTGTATATTCGATTTATTCTCCCCCAATATTTATCTGTTGTTTTTATAAAAGGATTACCCGTAGAAGATAGGATGTTTTTAGTATTTTCTATCCATTTGGAATCTATCTCATTATTAGCAAGTGCTTTTAATAAAAGTTTGCGATGTTTTTTTCCTTGTGCAACAATATGCAAATGTTTTTTCTTATAATATTCTTCTCTAGTTTTTCTTTTTTTTATAGTTTTAGTTAAGTCTTCAGGGTTTTTTCTTTTATCGTGTATCTCACGAAGATGTTTTTGTTGTTGTCGGTCAGAGCCTAATCGATGATGACCTAATGTAAATACTTTCATTAGCCCATCCTCCATAAATTAAACGCAACCCACAGTATTAGTATTGCTATTATTAGTTCTTCCATTATTCTCTCTCTTGATTAAGTAGTTTATTTTGAGCTACGTTATTAAGCTCATCGTTTCCTAAATCAAACTGTATCTTTCTCCACATACTAATCTCCATGATAGGTGTTCTTCCTTTGTCTAATCTCAAAGAAGTTGTTATGTTGAGGGAAATCATGCATAAACTTTCTAGCATAATGTGAAATCCAACCGTCATCAATCTTATAATCTACCCCACCCGATACCATAGTTTCCCATCTTACTCTGTGGAAAATTGCTTTTGCTGAATAATACTTTTTATGTTGTGTTGCTATTTTTGCAAACATAATAAAAGATTTATACACTTCAGGGTGTTGTTCGTTGTATAGATTGAAATTTTCTTTAGTCCATTTACCATGCATAACCTACCTCCTCTTGGTATTATTTCCATCTTTGGTTACAAAATTAATAATGCTCTCTTCTATTTCAGGTGGTGTTGTTAAGTACACCATCATCAAAAAGAAAATAACAATCCCTACTATGATTAGTTCTATCATCTTAACCACCCTTGTATGTGTGTTATATATGGTACTAATCCAAAGGCAACCCCCAATATAAAGTAGTTCCTCTTTGTATGTGGTACTTTAAATCTTTGGATAGACAGGTTTTGTTTACGAGTCCTAGGGTATTGTTTCCTGACTGCCCACCCTTTAGTCCAAAGCCAGTAGTTAATTGTTCTGTTAATTCTCCAGTTCATTTTTATTTCTCCTCGTTATAATGAATCTCAAACTCTGTTGGAACATATCGTTCATAACCTTTTAAAACTTTATCTTGTAGAATTTGTTCTGCTTCTTCTTTAGTTTCGGCTTCAACCTCTTCGATTGATGAGTGCCAATCTAACCAAAAACTAAATGTTTTCTTTTCTTTTGTAGATGTTCTTTCTTCATACTCAAGCAATGTTTCACCAGTAGTACAAGAAGTATATTCTCTTGTTAAAGTTTCCTTGAAATAATCTCTGCCGTCGTCGGTGTGCATATACATATAGTTACCTGCATAGTTATCGTCTGTTGGTATGTCAGAAAATAATCCTATATTGATAGCGTTGATAAATGCAAGTTCTGAATTTGTTTCTAAATTTTTCATTTCTATTTCTCCTTGTTATTACTTTTATAAATATTCCTCTAATCCTATACAATCGCTAGGGCTACCTTCACATTCATATGCTGGTGGCGAGTCACCAGTGCCATAAGGGTCTTTAGTTTCTTTACAGCAGTCACATTCTTCACAGCATGTAAAGTCCTCAAAGACCTGATACATTAACTCTTCTAAATAAATGCCACGAGCTTCTTGTGGTGTTGAACTCATAATGTTTTCTCCCATTCTGTATAGAAATCTCTAAACTCTTGCGTCTTCATATAGTCTTTAGCAAATAACATTAACTCTTCTGTAGTTGGGTAAGGTTCTCTCGCCCCAATATCTGCCCTCATTTGTTCAGTCAATATATTGTTGTGAGCAATCTCTATTGAAGTCTGCTCTTTGTCTTTGCCGTATTGGTTTAAGTCCGGCTCTTGGTCTTGAGCGTGTAATGTATCTAGTGTATTAGTTAAAACATTAGCTAGTTCATTGTATGTCATTTTTATTTACTCCGTTTTTTATTTAAGGTAAGTACATTATCGCATAGTAATAAAAAGTATATAACATTATTTAAAAAGAAATCATATTGTGAATAAACCGTTTCATATTATGAAGTTGCAGTCCTGTCATAAAGTTTAAGAGCAATGAAAAAGCCAGTCGAACCAGTATAGGTATGGACGGAATAGGGACGTTTTTCCCCTAGTAAGAATAGTAGTTGCAGAGGTTTAATAAAAAACCATCACCAAAAAAGGGTTTGATATAAAAAATTATGTGTTTCTTAATAGGAAAATTTATTTCTTCAAACTACCAATTCAACGAACTAATTTTATTGATGGCATTGTATAGGTTAAAAATAAAGGGTGTAGAATAGGCAGTTAGATACCTTAAAATTGATGTTCATATTATGAACCGGTTTATTTATATTATGATTTTGTTTAGTTGATTATGTAAATGAGTGTATAAAAGGTGTATATATAATATATAATGTACTCATGGACATAGGGAAAACCATATAAAAAAACCCAACAACGGAGAAAAAAAAATGACTGACAAGAACAAAGACAAAAACCTAGACAACGATAATCTTAAAGCTGATATACATCACTTCACAAAGGTTGATGAAATGGGCTTTGATGAATTTATAGTGGTTTATGTTCTGAAAGCAGAATACCCAAACGGAAGTCAATACGCTATCGGCGTATATTCAAGGGGCGATTATGAAAAAATGAACGCTCAAGCAAAGCGACACACCGAGAGGACAGGACACCGCACTTGGGATATGGAAAGCACTATTAGAATAGGAAGTTAATTTTAACGGGGGCGAAAAGCCCCCACAACGGAGATAAAATTATGGTAGTAGAATTAGATACAGGACTAACAGCAACACAGGCAAACAGTTTTCGTAAATGGTTTGATAAAAATATCGGTACTGAATACGAATACGAGGTTGGAGATGATAACCTCAAACACTTTGTATTATTTGATTTGGAATATGAAGAGTTTATACAGGTTCAAAAATGGGAAACAGACAACACATAATCACAGGGGGAGAAATCCCCCACAACGGAGATAAAAATTATGGAACAATTTACAGTAGAAAATATGACAAGTTCAAAAGGCAATAAAATTGCAAACCAATTTATAATTAATTTTAAAAATGGTATGCAAGTATTTCAAAGTTATAATTCAACCATAGCAATTAAATACCATATGGGTGGTAACGACATAATACTTGATAAAAATTATTGGGATTATTCAACAACTACAGGAAAATACAGAAATATATTTTTACTTGAAACAAAAAAAGTTACGGAGCATAAAATAAAAACTGGCGAATATTTATTAGATGATTTGAATTAAAAATAACTCTCCGTAATAAAAAACTATAGCTTTTTTCCCCTCGATATTTTCGGGGGTTTTTTTTGCCTGTCGTATTTATTTATTAGATTAAAAATATGTAAAATGTTTACTACCCCTTATATATTTATTCTCACTTCTAAAGCATAAATTTGCGATAAGGTATCGCCTTGCTCTGTATAAGATGCGACATAAAGTCGCAATGTAAAGGATTCGCCTTGCTCATACCCTAGATGAATTATTAAAGAACAAATAATTCAAGCCCCAAGCCTCGTGTAAGATAACATTCGATAGGAGTAAGTAACAATAAGCCTAGAGAACAATTAAGGACTCACAATGCTTGGTGGGTAAGCGGCTCCCTAGGAGGGACCCACATACCCATGTAGAGCGTTGTAATTATATACCCGCTACACAAGAAATGAAGTTTGAGTTTAAGAGGAAAGATAAGTCATACCTAGAAGATAAATACTCTGTTCTAGTGTAGGACATAAGACATAATTGATTTTAGCTGATTTTTTTGCATTTGTCAATGTTAGATGTTATACTAATGCGTAATTTATATTGTATAATTTAAACGATGTCTGCTAAACCCAATAAAGGAAAGGGTAATCCTGCCTTATTTAAAGGAATGAAACCATTGAACCCGAATGGGAGGCCTAAAGGTTCAGTTAATAGATATACTGCGTTAGCCCGACAGATGATGTCGGAGCAAGGTGCTGCTGTAGTACAGAAGGTAATTGATAAAGCTATGGAAGGAGATGTTCATTGCATGAAGATGTGTATTGATAGAATATTACCTGTTCATAAAGCGGTTGACCCTAATAGAGCTAAACAAGACTCACAGATTATAATTAATGTTGGTGCTTCAGATGCTATAAAGGCTAGGATAGCGGCAACTTCCCCAGAAAAACTAATAAACCCTGTAACAAAATCAGACGATGAGGTTATTATAGAGGTGGGGGAGACTTTATGAGATTAACAAAAGAACAACTAAAGAAAAGGTATGTAGTCGCCTTAATGATAATCGGCCAAATGGAAGATTTAGAACCAGATGCTGTAGATATAACTATAAGTGAACTATTAGATAATGGGGATTACGAGATTGAAGAGGTAGATATAAGTGGTAAGAGTAACCTAATACATTAGATAAGTAATGGCTGAACTGAATGTAGATTTACACCCAGCACAATTAGATATATTTAATTCTGAAAAAAGATTTAAGATTGTTGCTGCGGGCAGAAGGTTTGGTAAGTCTAGATTGGCTGCTTGGATTTTATTAATAAAAGCCCTACAGTCAGAAGAGAAGGATGTTTTCTACATAGGCCCAACTTTTCAACAATCAAAAGACATTATGTGGGGAATGTTAAAAGAGCTTGGTCAGGATTTGATTTTAGCCGCCCACGAGAACACAGCAGTATTAACTTTAATCAACGGAAGAAAGATATATCTAAAAGGAAGTGACCGACCAGATACCTTAAGAGGTGTGGGACTTGCTTATGTTGTGCTAGATGAGTACGCAAGTATGAAGCCTGTCGTATGGGAGCAAATAATTAGACCAACTCTTGCCGATGTAAAAGGAGAGGCGTTATTTATAGGGACTCCAGCGGGAAAGAACCACTTTTATGATTTATACACAGACGCATTAACAAACGATAATTGGGAAGCGTGGCAATTTAACTCTACAGACAACCCATTCATACCCGCTGATGAAATAGAGGCAGCTAGAGACTCAATGTCTTCAATGGCCTTTAGACAAGAGTTTGAAGCATCCTTTGAAACCTTCTCAGGTGGTATATTTAAAGAGGAATGGTTCAAAACTAAAGAAGAACCAGAGGAAGGAAGCTATGTTATTGCTATTGACCCAGCTGGATTTGAAGCAATAGAGAAAGAAAGAAATTTAAAGCGAAGTAGATTAGACGAAACAGCTATTGCTATTGTTAAGATAGATAGAGACAAGTGGTGGGTAAAAGATATACTACACGGTAGATGGAATATTAAAGAAACCGCCAGAAAAATCTTAAAAGCTACTGTTGATAGTGAATCATCTACAGTTGGTATTGAAACCGGCTCCCTTAGAAACGCTATATTACCCTATCTTGAAGATGAAATGAGAACAGAGGGAAAATACTTCTCTACTGTGGAGATGAGGCATGGTGGTAAGAAAAAAACCGAGCGAATTACTTGGTCTTTACAAGGAAGAATGGAACATGGGCAAATTTCTTTTAATGAAGATAGAGATTGGAAGCCTTTTGTCTCACAGCTCATTGATTTTCCTAATAGGTTGTCACATGACGACATGCTCGATGCTCTTGCCTATATCGACCAAGTAAGTGTGGCTGATTTCGCCCACAGTATTGAACTAAATGAAGACTGGGAACCTGATGATGTGGTGGCTGGCTACTAATTTTAATAAAAAAATCAATAATAGTTGACATATATTTTTTTTGTATGATATAATCCAAAAAAACCGAGGGAAATCAAACACTTATGTTCGATAGTAAAGAGACAAAGTACCAAGCATTAGCCTCATGGTTGACCTATCGCTTAGATGGGTGGCGTTCTCACAGAGATATGAACCATGTCCAGAAATGGGATGAGTATTATAGACTTTGGAGAGGTATTTGGGCGGATTCAGATAAATTACGCAAGGCTGAGAAGTCAAGAATTATATCTCCAGCTCTTCAACAAGCTGTAGAAGCAAGTGTTGCTGAGATGGAAGAGGCTAGCTTCGGAAGAGGTAAATGGTTTGATATTCAAGATGATATGTTGGACCAAGACCCTTCAGACGCAGAGTTTGTACGCAACCTACTCCAAGAAGACTTAGAAAAGACTGGCGTAAAAGATGCTATTTGTGAGATTTTCCTTAATGGTGCTATATACGGTACTGGTATTGGAAAAATTGTAGTCGAGCAGAACATAGAACGCTCTCCAACAGAGCAACCTGTAGAGGGTACTATGACTACTACTAGGACATTAACTGAATATCCGGTTATAGATGTCAAAGTAGAACCTATTTCCCCTAAAGAATTTCTAATTGACCCTTCAGCTAACACTATTGATGAGGCTTTAGGTGTCGCACATGAAGTAATCAAACCTAGATACCATGTTGTAGAGGGTATTAAGAGTGGGATATACAGAGATGTTCCTTTAGATGGTGATTATGACACAATCAAGTTTGGTTTTGACCCTGACACTAAGATGGCAGATGAGTCAGACTCCGTTAAGATAACAGAATATTGGGGTTTAGTACCTAAGAGGTTCTTAAAACCTAAGATAGACAAAGATGATTTTGAATATACTAAAAAGGACGAGCTTGTTGAGGCTGTAGTTACCTTAGTTAATGATGAGTATATTCTAAGAGCAGAAGAAAATGCGTTTATGATGGTTGATAGACCATTCATATCGTATCAACATGATATTGTACCTAACAAATTCTGGGGTAGAGGGGTATGTGAGAAAGGATATAACCCTCAAAAAGCACTAGATACCGAAATGAGAGCAAGAATAGACTCTCTTGCTTTAACAACAACACCTATGATGGCAGCAGACGCAACACGACTGCCTCGTGGAGTCAAGTTTGAGGTTAGACCCGGTAAAACTATACTAACAAATGGAGACCCAAGGGCGGCATTAATGCCACTAGACATGGGAACCACAGACCCTTCTACTTTTAACCAGGTCGCCTCACTTCAAAACATGATTCAGATGGGTACAGGTTCAGCAGACATGGGAACTGCGGACAGAGCAACCTCTTCTGGTATGTCAATGATGCAATCTGCCTCTATTAAGAGACAAAAGCGTACATTGATGAATTTCCAAAACACATTCTTAATCCCAATGATTAATAAATCAATGTGGAGAAAGATACAGTTTGATGTAGAGAGGTATCCTGTTAATGATTACAAGTTCATACCTTATTCTACAATGGGAATTATGGCTAAAGAGTTAGAGATGACACAAATGGTACAGATGTTACAGTCCATACCTAAAGATTCTCCAGCGTTTAATGTTATTCTACTAGCATTATTCCAAAATTCTTCTATTCATAATAGAGACCAGATAGTTCAACAACTAATGGCGGGCAGTCAACCTAATCCTGAGATGCAACAAATGCAACAAATGGGTACACAGTTGCAGATACAACAGGCACAGGCTGATATTCAGAAAACATTAGCAGAAGCTGAAGAAGAAAAAGCTAAAGCTATTAAATGGCAAGCGGAAGCTGCGGAGAAACAACCGAATGAGATTGATATTCAAGAGAAAATACTTAAACTTCAAAAAGATGCGATTGGCCTTGAGAAAACTAAAGCTGACATTGCAAATAAAAATTCAGAGACTGCTAGAAATATTCCAGAAGTAGAACATTTGAAGTCTGAGACGATATTAAACCTAGCTAATGCTAGAAAAGCTGGCAGAGAAGTAGCTGTTGGAGGAATGTATCAGTAAACCTGATGAGCAGTTTTTAAAAGATAGACAAGAATTATTTAAGACAGAAGGTTGGTTAGACCTGATGGATGAATTAAAGAACATTGAAGGTAGTGTCAGAGATGTTGATACTATGAGCAGTGAAAAAGACCTTTGGCATGCCAAGGGCCAGTTACAGGTACTAGGATTTTTACTTAGCTTAGAATCTGCAACACAGATAGCAGTGGAACAATCGGAAACGACACCACTATAATAAAATAACTTCATAACCCCAAGGGGCGGAGACCAAAAAAATGAGTATAGTAGTAGATGTAGCACCGGAAGGTGATGTACCAATAACAGAAACACAGGAAGTAATACAAGAAACACCAGAGGTTCAGGAAGAGATACAAGCTGAACCAGAATATTCACCTCCTGAGAAGTATGCTGGGAAATCATTAGAAGATGTAATTGGAATGCACCAGAATGTCGAGCAAGAATACGGCAGACAGGCTAACGAAGTTGGAAGTCAACGAAAGTTAATAGAACAACTCTTAGCAGCCCAAGAACAAGCTAATCAACCAACTATGCCAGCAGAAGAGCCTGTTGATTTCGAGGATAACTTCTATGATGACCCCGCAAAAGCGGTAAATTCAGCCATAGAAAATCACCCCGACATCATACGAGCCAAGGAAGAACGATTTAAAAATGCTCAACAGGCAAATTTAAGTCAACTGGAGAACACACATCCTGATTTTATGCAAGTTGTGGGGGATACAGGCTTCCAAAAGTGGATAGGAAAGAGCAGTATTCGTACAGAGCTATTCCGCAAAGCTGATGCTGAATATGATTTTAATTCTGCAAATGAGTTAATTGGCACATGGAAACAAATATCCATGATAGACAAGACTAAAGAAGTAAAGAAAGCAGAAAAAGTCAAAAGACAGAAAGCAATGCGACAAACTAGTTCAGAAACTCGTTCCTCAGGTGATTCTGTTGGTGGTAAGAAAATGTATCGTAGGTCTGATTTAATCAACCTACAAGTGAGCGACCCCGGCAGATATGCTGACTTAGCTGATGAGATTCAGCTTGCATATATGGAAGGACGCGTTAGATAATAAAACTCAATAAGGAGAAATAAAGATGGCTTTAGGTACTAATCACAGTACTCTTACGACATCCGCTAATTTCATACCTGAACTATGGTCAGATGAAGTTATTGGAAGTTATAAGAAAAATTTAGTTGTTGCTAACCTTGTTACGAAGATGTCCCATAAGGGTAAGAAAGGTGATACCATTCACATTCCTACACCTTCTCGTGGTGCAGCTTCTGCAAAAGCAGCTTCAACTCAAGTAACATTAATCGCTGATACAGCTGGTGTTACAAACATATCAATCAACAAACACTACGAGTATTCAAAGCTCATAGAGGATATTGCCGAGGTTCAAGCATTGGCAAGTATGAGGAAATTTTATACTGATGATGCGGGCTACGCTTTAGCTACACAAGTAGACGATGATTTGTTTGCTTTAGCTGAAGGTCTACAAGGTGGTACAGTAGGTGGTTCAGGTGCAGCAGCGTGGGAGAAAGCAGTAATTGGTGGTGATGGTACTACACTATACACCGGTGGTTCTGCAAACGCTTCTGACATTACAGATGCTGGTATCCGTAAGATGATTCTTACACTAGATGACGCAGATGTTCCTATGGACTCTCGTGCTTTAGTAATACCTCCAGTAGCTGGAAGTGATATGTTAGCAATCAATCGTTATACAGAGCAGCAGTTTATAGGCTCAGGCGATGCTATAAAAACTGGTAAAATTGGTCAAATCTATGGTGTAGATGTATATATTACTTCTAACTGTCCTACTGTTGGAACAGATAGAGTTGGTATATTAATGCACAAAGATGCTATGGTATTTGCTGAACAGGTAGGCGTAAGAACGCAGACGCAATATAAGCAAGAATATCTTGGTGACTTGTTTACTGCGGATACTATTTATGGTACAGGCGAGCTTCGTAATGACGCTGGTGTAGCATTTGTAGTTCCAGCTAGCTAATAGTTAGTTAAGTGTAACCCCTTCTTACGAGGGGGTTATCATTAATTAACTAGGGAGAGTATATGCCTTTATGGGATTATAAATGTAAAGATTCCCACGTTACTAAAGAGATTCGTAAGTATAGTGACAGAGAAGAACCAACAGTCTGTAAGACCTGTGGAGAACCTTCTGAATTTGAACAAACTTTTGGTACAACTTTTATATATGGAAAGAACTATGATTCTTTTGCTTCGTTGAACCACAAATGGAAATTAAGAGAAAACAAAAGGTTAGGTAAAGGATGAACTGTGGAGAACAACATATGGACTTATTTGAAGATACTTCAAGTGGTCTAGAGTTAGACAGAATTAAAGATAAGATTCGTGCTATCTGGCAACAAATTGTACTTGCTCAATACTCAACTGAGTATAAAGACCAAAAGGATGATGATGAAGATTATGTATCTAAAGATGATTTCTTAGAACAAAATGCTTTATTCTTCCCCGGAGAAGATAGACCAGAGAATGAGGTAGATAATTTAGTAGAAATGTTAGAGAATATGTTCAACGATAAAGAAGAGTTGGACCCAGTAAGTAAGGAAGGCAAAGCACCTTCATATAAAGGTTCAGAATTAAAAGCTAATAATGAGAAGGGAGATGTAGAAGTAACTACTTATGAAGTAAATCATAAAGCAACTTCTACTCCTTCAGATTCAAAAAGTCCAGTTAAATCAACGACTTATGATAAACCTAGTGGTGGAAGTGTTTCTACTAGGAAAGATTCTGGAGTACAAAGAAGTTATGCCCCTATGCTTGAGAAGTTAGTAGAGCAGTTATTAGACTTAGATGAAAGAAGAGACGTAGGAAGAAGGAAACAACTGTTTAGATTATGAGAAGCGGACTGTATTGGAAGAAAGCTAAAGCTCTGGCAATGCTTGCTAATCGTAGGCAATGGCAGAGAGAATATTTACCTAGTGAAACTCCTTGGACAGAGATTGAAACTGGTGAGTCATACTTTATTGCTACAGAAACTTCAACAACGAACAACGAAACCATTATTATTGCGGAGGCTTAAATGGCAACAATTAAAATATCAGCTCTGACAGAAAAAAGTACCATGTCAGGGACTGAAGAAGTCCTAATAAATGATAGTGGTGCTTCTAAAAAGTTTTCAACACAAAGATTCTTAGATGTAAAAGATGATTGTAACACTTATGCCACTAATGCTAGTGCTAGTGCGGTAGCTGCTGCTGCTTCGGCTGCTAGTGCAGAGGCTGTGTTTGATTCTTTTGATGATAGATATTTAGGAGATAAGACAGCAGACCCTACTACCGATAATGATGGTAATGCTTTAGCAGAGGGAATGTTATATTTTAATACCACCTCTAATAATATGATGGTGTATGACGGAAGTGCGTGGATTACAACTTCTTCCGCTACTTTAGCCACATTAGATGTTTATAAGTTTACAGCTACTTCTAATCAAACAGTCTTTACTGGGAGTGATGACGCTAGTAACACACTAGCTATTAAACCAACAGCAGAGATAGTAGTGATGAATGGTGCAGTGCTTGAGCCTACTGCTGATTATTCGGTCACACAAACCACATTAACTCTTACTTCAGGGGCAGCAACTAACGATGAAGTTAATGTTTATGCTTTCGGTAATTTTGAATTAGCAGACCATTATAGTAAGGTAGCTAGTGATGCTAGATTCTTAGGATTAGCTGGTGGTACTATGACTGGAGCTATTACTACAAACTCGACCTTTGATGGTCGTGATGTAGCTACAGATGGTTCTAAACTAGATGGTATCGAGGCTTCAGCTGATGTAACTGATACGACAAATGTT
>Ga0255048_10000978_pt1 | contig 20956 bp, 37 predicted proteins | sample JV7_2_2_MG_FD_183619 | JGI IMG/M metagenome (GOLD analysis project Ga0255048, IMG submission 183619) | Seawater microbial communities from Jervis Inlet, British Columbia, Canada - JV7_2_2 | ecosystem: Environmental > Aquatic > Marine > Inlet | place: Canada: British Columbia | collected 2016-10-06
TTTGGATGGTGTTGGTCATTAGCTATAAGAGATGCCTTAGACACCTCTTTAATAGCATTAGGGAAATACTTTATAAATCCTAGATAAACTGGTATCTTCTTTCTTTCTTGTGCTGTCATATTTTTAAATCTTTATAGCTATATCTTCGGGTAATACATAACTATATTTTGTTATTTTATCGTTTTTATCGAAATCCGTAGTCATAGGACACTCTATACCTTTTATGGGTAGGTTTACAAGCAGTTTAATGGTGTTTGATACATTATACACCCAAACACCCTTCTCATCTGTTACAACGTATAAGAACTTCTTACCTGCAATCTGAGCCTTTTGATAGTTTACGAACAATTTAGAGGCTTCAATCAATTTTTCCTTATAATACTTCCTTCTGTTTTTTATCTCTACTATGTAGTTTAGGTCTAAAGCATCATAAGAACTATACTTATCCTTGCATAAGACAAGTAAAGTTCCTGATGACTTATTTATTAAATCTATAGTTAACTGTTCTGTCATCTACAAATCCATTTTAACATTAAAAGCAGTATGTCCACCAACTACGATACCACAACCAATAGCTTCTTTCTTGCCACCTTGCATATATCCCATAGCATACGATTTTGAATCTATACCACAGCCTACTGCCATACCAAAGATTGCTCTAGTTTTTCCAAACATCCACTCACAATAGAAATCTGTATGGTAATGTCCAGATACAGTAGATACCATATCACGCTTTGCTGCCATACGTGCTTTACCGCTCTTATCACCGTGAACATAACGTACATCATCGTGATACACATCCGTAACGAATCTCCAATTAGGTGTTTCTAATACTTCACCAAACTCTTTAATCCATTTGCTAGGTATGTTAGATGATTGTGCCTTACGTATTATTATTCTATCGTGGTTACCTAAAGTTACATCAGCATCAGGGAACGCCTTATACCATTTAGATAATTTCTTAATAGCAAATTCTAATTCATCAGCACCACCCATACCATCAGCATCGGTTTCGTGATAAGAACTGTAGTGTGAATCAATCACATCACCAATAAACACAACCTTATTACAGTTGTACTTTGCATAAGTTTCTTTACAGAAATCTAAATACCCATCAAGGCAAAAAGGCTCGTGCAAATCACCTATTACTAATATTCTACTCTCTTCTTTGGTCATATTAAGAAACATCTTTTTAACTGAATCTCTTAATCTTGGTCTAAAATCTTTGCTCATTTAATATGTTTTAATTATTGTTTCTAATTTGTTCATAACACCTCTTAAACACGATGAACAAGTTGAGTTCTTTAGTGTAGTACTAAACACCCTATTGTAGATTACATACAATCTCTCACGTTGTTCAAATGTAATATTATACTTTCTCTCTTTATAGAAGTTAGATAGCCAGTTATATTCCAACTCATCTAAGCAATTAGGTTTAGAGAAGTGAAACTCTTTGTTTAATAACTTCTGTCTTTCATCGCAACCACAATCTTCTCCTGCGATAAACTTAACTAACTTATCTATTCCTGTGGCTTTAGTAATCTTAGCAACTACATCTCCAAGACCATCTGGTTTCTTAGATTGTTCTTCATTGAAATTCTTTAGCCAAGCCTTATACTCTCTGTATTCCTTTGACCGTTTGTCTACATTTGGTTCTTTCATAATTATTTTATTTTATTGTAATCTCCATTAAAAAAATCTTGTGCATCTTCTCTAAACATATCATCTATAACCTCTCGGTATTTTCTTATAGAATTATATAAGCTACTTCTACCAATACCTGTTTCAGCAGATAATTTGTCTAATGATAATTCACTTGTAAAGTATGCTATGAAGATATTTCGTTTGTAGAAATCCCAAGAATTAACCTCTACGAATATTTTGTTAATAAGTCTTTCGTAAGCACCTTCCATTTCAACGTCAGAATACTCATCTTTAAGTTTATTTAAGACATCGTTTAGCTTGTCTGTATCTACTGGCTCGTAGAGTAGAACCTTCTTTTTCTTGATACCATTTATGTAGATAGCACGTAATGTCATATACATATAGAAGTCATTTACATCATCATCACCGTAATCTATGTTAGTACCCTTCTGCACGTACTCAAACACTCTAATATATGCGTCTTGTACCACATCCTCTGCATAACTCTTGTTACAGCCTAAACTCTCTACTAAACTAATCCATTTATCGTGTTTTAACGCAAGTAATTCTAATTCTCTGCACATATATTAAATTTGTTTATAAATATACATTATTTTATGCTTTTTTAGATGTTAAGTTGTTAACAATATTAAATTTAAGTCGAACATTAAAACGTTCGATAACAGTTGATATAGTTCATCAAAACGAACTATATCTTTGTGTTGTGTGTAATAGCTACTTCCACCAATAATCATTATTGCAAATACTATTAGGATTGCTATTTATTTCGTCAATCCCAATGGTTGCACTTAATCTCTCATCTTTAATTTTATGATAATTACCGTTTTTGTACTGATAAATTAATTTATCTCCAAACTTTTCGCTATGAAATATGTTATTAGACACTTCTATAAATTTCATTCCTTTATAATAAAATCCTTTCATTTTTTTGTTGTTTTAAACCGCTACTACACACAACAATGTATATAGTTTATAAGCCTAATTAATATTTGTTTTTAATTGTAAATTTCTGCTATGGCTTACAAAACCATATACTCGTCCGTTAGCAAACATTTAAGTAAGTTATCTGCCTGCCCATTTTTCAAGTTCTTGCATTATCATAGTTCCTTGTGTTTTATCAAAGGTTTTTGATTTAATCATATGGCTTTCCCACATTATATTATTTATATTTTCTAAAGTCTGTTCATTTAAACATTTGCTAACACCAGATAAAATTAATTGCTCTTTCTGTGCATTTATTATATCTTGGTTATTTGCTTTTTGTTCTTCTAATAATTGTATTTTCTCTTTCAATACTTTTATTAATTCTTTGTTTATTTCTGCTTCTTTGTTCATTATATTTTTGTTTAATTCTGCTTTTAATTTTTCGTCTTCATAATAACCAAAAGCATAAGTTATACTTGGTTTTCTTCCAGAGTAATGTCTTGGTAACAAGAAACTAATTGCTTCTTTGTAAGTTATTTGTTTCATTTTAATTTTTCAAATTAATTTAAAACCCACTCAAGCATACCTATTTCAGCTTGTAAAAGATTTATGTCTGTTTGGTTATTTATGTATTCGTAATCTTCAGCTTGTTTTAGTCTGTAAATTTCCTCTTTTATACTTTTGATATTTTTAATAATTTGTTGTTCTTTCTTCATAATGTTTTAAATTAACTATTCATATTCTAATACGTTATATTGAAGTTATTATTATCTCTACTCTAGGGTTATCTCTATCTAACTCTGTTGGTAGTATCGTTTCTGTTTTTACGTGGTCATCATTATCATCTTCCCAGCATCCTAAGTTTGTTAAAGCATCTAACAGGTATTTACTTGTTACCGCAATCACATTCATTTTATCTAAACGTCTTTTAGAGCCTTTTAAGACACGATAAGTTATCTCGACAGGTGTTACTATCACTTTACCCTCAACCTGCTCTCTAATCGTCTCTAAATAGGCTTTCTTGACCTCATTGTTAGTAAAGGTATTCGTGTTTCCGTAAGCGTTCATATTTAGATACACTCTTTTGGGTTTTGTTCTTACTCTTGGCAGGTCGATGTACAATGGTGATATTATCTTCATATTAAAATAAATGGTAAGGATATTAATACTGCTAAGTCTAAGATTGAATTTTTTATTGATTTCATTGTTTCTAATTTTTAGCTAAATTAACAAAAATTATTAACATTACCAAACTATTTCTCAAATTTATTTATAATTCTTGTAACTTCACTCTCAACGAATTTAATAATGTCTGCCTCTTTTATAGTGTACGTCAGGGTTTTAAGCAGTTCTTCATCGTTTGCGTGTATCTTTTCTGCTGCTCTGAAATTCATCATAGGTAATTGTTCTTTCATTTCTAAGCACCAATCGTAAACACTCTTACTTAGAATTTCATCAATAACTTCAATACATCTTACGCCAGAATAACTATCGGTGTTGGATAATAATATCATTTGATGAATCCATAACTTCGCTAGGTTCTCATTTTGAGATAGGTTTCTGCTCTCTTGAAGTTCCTTATACTCTACAATAGAGTTATACGCTTCAACGTCTGTTTTAGTTGGTCGCCACGAGTTTTTAAACTTCCACTCAAGGTGTTCTAATGCTTTATTTATATTCATTTTTATTTATAATTAGATTCTACGTTATTAGAACTACCATCTGTTTCAAATGGTATTCCTTTTTCATCTACACTAAAAGTGAAGTTGTCAAAGGGTATATTCCTTGAATACTTAGCCTCAACAGTTACTATGTCATCATTTTTGGTAACAAATACAGTTGTTTCTGCTTTCTTTAATACCGCACTACCTAAGTGTCCTGTTGGCTTATCACTATCAAAGTTCTTATGTAATATAGTTATTATAGCGACATTGTAATCACTACTCCAAGTCATTAACTTTTGTGTTATCTCGTTACTAGATTTTAAGTCATTCACATCTTCAATTAAATCAGCTACACCATCAATACTTAAAACTGCAATCTTACCTGCAAAATCACTTTCAGTTAATATCCATTCTATAAATGCCACTCTTTCTTTAGGTGTTTTCGGTCTTAAAGCTAATCCTTTGTAACCGCCATAGTTTTTACCTACCATAGTGTTTACACGCTTAACAACTCTTTGAACGTGGTATTTACCTTGCTCTGTATCTATGTCTATAACGTATTTACCTTGTACCTCGTGACCTTTAACTTCTGGGAAGTAGTTTTGTGCCTGTCCACCGATAGCACACGCTAGAAAAGCAGATTTAAGGAATGATTTCATTGACTTACTTGCTCCAACTATGCAACAGAAGTTACCGTAAGTTACTAATGGCACTAATTCTTCATACTTAAATCCAATACTTATAGCAATAGGTGGTTTAGGTAATTCTTCATCAGGATTTATTAAACACTCATCAAACGCTACTGATGGGTCAAATTTAATTTCTTCTTCTTCAAAGTCTGCTAAATTTAGTTTTTCCATTATAGTTGTCCAGTTTGTTTTTTTGCTCCGTAAAGAGAATATTCTTTAGATAGTTCTGCGTTAAAGTACTTACTCACATTCTCTAAAAAGTGTTTAGGTCTTAAATACATAGAGGCTATATTTTTATTCTCCTGTTTAAAAAGACCACCTAACGCTTTATTTATTTCTTCTTTAGTAAATTCTTTCTTCGCTTTCTCAAATTCCTTTGCTTCATTGAAATCTAATTTCTTAATAGAAGTAGGCTTTTTTAAATACACCTTCCTAGAATATTCCCAATTATATAAAAAATCTTTTTCGCTATATATATATTGCTCTTTCTCTTTCTCTTTCTCTTCTACTTGTACGGTAGGGGTATCAGCACCCCCTTGCGTACCCCCTTCGGTAGGGGTAGATTTATTATTGTTATAGGGTGTTCCATCTAGTCTGGTCTTAGTTTTATCTTCATAACCTTTAACTTGCGAATCAATACTATTAAGTTGTGAGATATATGCAAACCTAGATTGAGTACCTTTAATCAACTTTGGATTAACACCCATAAATTGTTTATTCAATAAAGCATCTATAAAAGCTAATTTATCCTCATCAGGTAATTCATTATACACATCAAAATAAGACCTAAAGAAGTTAAAACCTTTTCGTTTTGTTAATTTCATTTGTTTTTAGGTTAAAAGGGAGGCTTTTACACCTCCCGATTGATTGGTTAATATTAAAACGGTAAATCATCATCTCCTTCTTGAACCTTAATAGGCTCTTCTAAGGGAGGAAAAGCACCATCGATAACGTCTACTGCCTTTTTCATATTATCATCGCTTAAATCGGCTTTATATACCTTCCACGCCTCTATGGTGTTGAACGTAACTACCTCACCTTTTGGATTTGTCCATTGTCTACCTTTCAGATTGAAAGAAACATCTACTTTATCACCAACTTTATTATATTTGATAACGCTATCTGCTTTATCTTTGTTGGATTGTAGTTTAATAAACTGTGGATATTCTCCATCATCTACTTTTACTACCCATTCGACACAGTAAAACTCACTACCTGTAAAGGTCTTTAACTTGTCAATACTAATAATTTCTACATTTTTTAATTCCATAATAATCTATTTATTTAATTTATATTAATGATTCGTATGCTAATTCATTTACAATCTCTGGATAATCATCTCCTAATTGTATGAGTTCATCTTCGGTTAATTCTCTATCTTCTGCTATATGCCATCCTTCACAGAAATAAGCATCACAGAAATGTGGGTAATCTCTAGTGTCTACACTATCAACACATAAGTTTTCAACATCTTCTATCTTTATCATCTTACTTGCGTTTAAAATCTTCTGATTCATCTTCACCAAATACACCTAACTCATAGAAACCTGTTAGTTTAAGTACTGCTCTACTCATAGCACGTTTCTCTGCCATCTCCATAACATACCAAGTGTTACAGTTACCATCTTTAAATGATGCACCTTTCAATGCACTACCAAAGGTTTGTATCTTAGCACCTTCCTTAGACGCATTAGCTTTCACTACACAGAAGTTAGATTCACAGTTAATAACTTCATAATCGATAAATATCGCTTCCTTCGCTTGTATCTTATCAATACCACTTCTAGTGATAATAATATAATGTTGATGCTTGTAAACATCTGTTTTGTCTAGTTCGTACTTTCTGTACAATACTGTTAATTTCTCTTTGTTCATCTTAATCTAGTTTGTTAAATTCATTAATAATCACTTCTTTGTATTCATCAGGACAATCCCTGTCACATAACTCAAAAACCCAAGTTTCTAGTTGTATGTTTCTCTCCCTACTCTTAGTGAGTTCTTGTTGTAATGCACCAATCTGTGCGTTCTTAAATTCTACTAGGTCTTTCATAATTCGTTGCTCAATATTACACATTCGTTTAATTCTTTAGTTTTTCTCCTATTAATTCTTGTGGTGTTTTTAGTATGTCTTTTACCAGACATAGCGTAAGTTCTTTCTCCTTCATCTTCAAATCTACTCTTACAATCATTATAACTCTCTACTTTGTATCCTGTAATTGGATTAATGTTTCTTTCCCAAAATGGTTTTTTACTTTTCATAATTTTGTATCTTTTTCTATTAATTCGTATAATTCTTCTACTGATAATGGATTGAATTTTCCCATTGAATCCATAATTACGATTGAACCAAAGTCATCCTTGCCAATCATATTTCTGTTGTATATCTTAATTTCTTTCATAATAAATCAGCCTTTTTACAATCGTTGCTGCAATAAGTATCATTGGTAGGAATACCACAATAGGCACATTCGTTTTCTTTCTCTTCCCCAACACTATCTATTTCATCGTAGTAATTCATAATTCTTCGTCTAAGATTGCGTTATACAAATTACGCCAATACTCTGCACCTTCTGGTGACTTATCCCATTCAAATGCACCTAGTACTGCTTGATGCAAACTATTTCTCTCGTAAGTAAGATTGTTTAGACTAGTGTTGTCTATTGCTTTTGTCTTGTATGGCTGTTTAAGTTCTGTTAGCCAATTAAAAATTGTTTTTGTTTCCATAATATTTTGTTTTAAGGGAGGTTTTACCCTCCCTATTATTTTTATATAAATTCTACTAATCCTGTTTCTACTAAAGTTTCAAACTTTTTAATCCCATATCTTTGTTTGGTTATGTTGTTGCAAGAAACATTAAAACTTTTTCCGAAAGAATATACAACAGATTTTTCTGTTATCTTTTCAATCATACATTCTTGTCCGTAGTAGAAGTTGTCTTTGTCTGTGAAAATAAATTTTTGTGAAGTTGTCATTTTATTTGTTTTTAATTATACTGCTAATTTACAACCTCTTTTTAGATAATCAAGCATAATAATAATATTTTAACATAACTTTAACATTTAGAATTAAACATAGAGCAAAAACCCCTACTAATTAAAGTAAGGGTTCTTAACTAAAAACAAATAAAACAAAGAAAAAATTACGCAAAAAACAAAGACATTGATTTTAAGTCATCACAATCGAAATAGATAAAGTCTTTACCGACACCTATTCGAGTTACACCTCTTAGTATTAAACCTCTAACTAACCTAAGTCGTTTTTGTACGTTTAATACTCTTATTTTTACTGCTAGTCCAACTCTATGCGAATCTTTAGTTGGAAGAAAATGGTCTTTATATGCTGATTTCTCACAAACATATCCTAAAAGCACATCAAATCTCATTCTCTCTTCTCTAGCTATATCATCTAATATTAGAACGGGTTGACGTTCCATATAGTTTTTACCAGAATTAACATTACATTTACCACACTTACATCCGAATTGACTCCATCTTAAAAAGCCAAGACCTTGCGTATCGGCTTCCTCGTCATAGTCGTAGGTATAGTCTGGTTGGTGCAATAAAGACATAGGCAAATATAAAGAAAATAACAGTTATGACCAAAACAAGTTATTAACAGTTACTTCGCTTTAGTTTTACCGTACTCTCTTAGTGTAAAATAACCGCCTATAACAGTAACACCCATAGTCATTAGTAACGGTAAATAAGCCTCACCTAATGGCTTTCCCCACATAGAACTAAGAATAACTATATCTATTAATAAAGTGAAGTTAGCAACCGTTAAAGGTCTTATGTTTCTAGGTAGCCAATCTTGGGATTGATTGTCTGAAATCCATCTCTTAGTTAGTTCTTGGTCTACAGCAACATCTTTTTCTATTTCAGCTAATAATATCTCTTTGTCTGCTTCGCTTAATTCTGTTGACCCGTTTATTAGTGAGCCTAAATCCTTTAAAGATTCAATACCTGTTAACGCTCCTGCTGCACTTAGTATTTCAGGTGCAATAGTCTTACCTTGCTTAGCAAGCCATCTTAAAGCGTTGCCAACATTAGTTCCTTCTCCACCGTTCTTCTTCTTTTTATCACTCATCTTCCATCTCTATATCTTCGCAAATCGACATTATTAAAGTTCCATCAACACCAACAGACGCACGTATAGATAGATAATTAAACTCGTTATCCATCATATAATATCCTAGAACATCAATTAAATTATCTCTATTAATCTTCATACGCTATATATTAAACATTCCTATAATCTGTAATCCCAAGTACTGTAATATTTTCTTAAATCTACGTGTGTAAACGTATTATAACGACCTATTCCTTGAAACTTAACACCTTTAATCATTGGGTTTCTTCTTAGGTTTTGTATTACATCAAAAACTTCGTCAGGAGTAAAATGCTTTATAGTGATGTCTGCTGCTTTACCTAAAACGTGTTGACTTGTATCTTTAGAACCTATACTGCGATTATGTTTCTTACATCTATACGCACTATTAATATTTATAGGCTCGTGAACATAATCTCTCACTATCTGTAATTCTTCTGCTAACTTCTTTATATTAGCTAAGACATCGTCAGGCATCTCGCAACCGCACTTACATTCAAATTCGCTTAAATTAAAGTTTCTTGTTATTTGCATCTTTTTCGTCATTATCATCAAATGGATTATGAAATGTGTCGGGGTCTTTTCTTACTAATCGCCACCACTTTGCAGCAGTAAAACCAATTGATACAAAAAGTAAACTAAACTTAAGAATGTAATCAATACTTTGCAGCGATATAAAAAGCGTCGTCCCATTTATCAGCCATATTTTTATGTAATCTAAATTCATTTTTATTCGTCTTTTTTTATCACAAAGATAGTATTATTGTTTCGGTCTTTCTTACTCAAATATTCTTTAAGTTTCTCGACATTTTCTTCTTTAGGTTTGTACATATTTTCACTCATAATAACCATCCTCCTGTATAATTAACATCCTTATCTGGGTACATATCACCATTATCATTATTTATATACTCAGGATATAATGTAGAGTTAGCACAAATAAAATCTAAAAACCTCTTAGTATAAAATTCTGCGTTATCTCTTGTACGTTGTATAATGTAATCTAGTTCATCCTTACTAACTACATCACCATTTTCAGATGTGTGTTTATGAATACCACCATTCTTTACTTGGAATAAACTAAATGGAAGATACGTAGATTGTGAGTACCATATTAACATAGGCTTAACATAATCATCCAACAAAGTCTTGTAATCTTCATTAGCTACATCACCAATAGTACCTAGTAATATTAGTTCTTGTAGTTTTCTGTACAGATTACTGCCTAAGTAGTTTTGGATATGTGTGTCCTGTGCCACTTCTACGAATTGAAGAATCTTATCACTATCAACGTTACCATCAATTATTGATTTCTTCTTTAATTCCCCTACCGATATAAATAATGCTTTTTTCGCCATAACTATTTACTTCTATATGCTCCTTTATCTGGTCTATCAATCATTCTCTCATCAATCTCTGATGGGTTAATTGGCTCGATGAAATCATCTTTGGGAGTGATTTGCTTTCCTCCTATCTTTTTATAAACTCTTAACTCCCAAAAATGATGACAATTTTTACCGCCTTTGAATTTAAATAAACTATAATGTGCTTTGTTGTGTCCTAATTCTTTATTAACACCTCTAAACGACATCATATTAATATCTTCTTTACGAAATACAATATTGTTAGATGTGTAGTTTTCCATATGCTTACAGAACTTTCTGCTATCACTAGAATTTCTTACAGGACTATATGCGTATCTTACTTTATACACTCCGTTATCTTGACCACTCTTTTTCTTAGGATTAGCCTCTGCTAGAGAATCGATTTTAAAGTCCTTTTCCGAGTCTTTTACTTCTTCGGAATGTATTAGCTCCCAACCATCAGAGATAGTCTCTCCAAGGCTCTCTAATTGGCTCATAAGGTCATCCTCTTCACCATCGGTTAACTCAATCTTGTCAGATGATAGTTTTTCACCCGTTTCTTCTTCTCTTTTAATCTTAGTAGAGATATTATCTAACTCTGTAAACTCGATAGGTTGAAGTGTAGTGAAATATAAATCTAATATAATATTGTTAACTGAAAGTATTTCTTCAAATGCGTGTAGTATCTCATCTTGTAATGGTCTAATAATAACATTATCCATTAATACTGATGCTGTACGTAATTCTTCTGCATTATTACCAAACCCTGTGTTATCTTTAATACCTAATAGTATTGGTGAGGTTACACCGTGTCCTAACATTATCTTCTCTCTTGCTTCATCACTCATAAATTGGTATTGAGCGTGAGCATCTGGTAAGTGTATAGGCTCTAAGTCTGCTTTAGTTTCTTGTGATTCGTTAAATGCAATGATAAACTTACCTGCATTACTTGAACCACTAAACTTTTGGTATATCTTTCTCTCAATAGCATCTTGAGTTTCTTCACTAGGCACTCCATTATTAAAGTTAATTAATAAAGATGGTTGTAGTCCGTTCTGTATATTGTTAATATGATAATTCGATACCTCTTCTTCTAGTGAGCAATACTGTAAACATCCGTGATAGTCAACAGGAGCATAGTAATAGAAACCACTTCTGTAAGGTTTAACTACATATATCTCGTTAAGTTCTTTATTAGAACCATTACCAAATGATGGTATGCGTTTAGGCTTATCAGTAGTTTTAATATCCTTCCAAGATGGGTGATAGTAGTATGCTCTAATAAATCCTTTTCTATCTGCTTTCTCTGCTCGTAAACACTCCATAGGGAAGTGAGATACTTTAAGTATCTTAGTTCTCGCCTTGTTGTAAGTAACTTGAATAGCTGCTTGACCTAATAGCTTATAATCTGAACAAACCTTCTTTACGTGTCGTTTATGTAACAAACGTTTCATCTCAAGATACTCTTTAGGTTTGTCTAAAGAATCTAATGCGTCAAGACCTCTACCGAATATCATATCGGTAATACCATTAACACATCTTGAATTTGTAGGTGAGCCTAAGTATCGTTCTATAATCTTATCAAAGTAATCATTGTTATCGCCAAAGTTCATCCAACTCTTATTGTAATCTTCTTTAACGGTAGGTTTTTCGTACCCTGATAAGTTATACTTAGATACTCTTATTCCTGTTTGTGGTTTTTTATCTTCCATAATTATACAAAGGCATATTCGCCACTGTTATCATTTTGTTCGTAATCAGAATCCGTATCTAGCCTATTACTAAATACAACTATATCTCTATAAATTGGTAGGTTATTAGAATCAATAGCTGATACCAATAATGTTGTGTTTACATTTACATTAGCAACTAAATCTGTTATATCAATAGTAAAATAGCCATCATAGAAAACAGAAGTAGGTAGAGTTACTGCATCACAAAAGAATTTCTCCTTAGTTTCTTGGTTAGTAACCCACGCACCAATAGCAGGATTCTCTACATCTCTTAAGATATAGGGAATACTTATTGTAGGTAGATTGTCGTAATCGAATATTGTCATAATATAATAACAAAAAAAGCCATATTTGTTTTATATAATAAAAAAGAGGCTACCGTTTTAAGTGTAGCCTCCATATTATTAAACATTTTAATACTATTAAGTATTAAGGTACTAGAACTCCATCAGATAATACTGCTGTTTGAACATCAAATCCTGTTAATGCTCCTGCAACTACAATAGCAGGGTCTACAAAGTAAGCCATACTTAATTCTTTACCTTCGATAGCCATTGTGTAACCGTTTAAGTCACCCATTGCACCACCCGTAGAACTAGATACTGCTACTTCACATCCGTTTTGCGCTCCTAGTATTCTAAAATTACCATTATAATCTTCAAGGATTATATGTGGTCTACCATAAGATAACAATTTTAACTGCACTTGAGTTAAGTTATCTTGTTTTTTAACAACGATGTTCGCTGTTTGTGTCCAGAACGATGTTCCGTTATCACGAGAGATTTCGTTAGCTTCATCAAAAGTATTATTTTCACCTCGTAACTCAAATTTATACACATCTACTGGTGTAACTAAAGCGGTTATAAGGTCTAAATCTTTATCTGCATCTAAAAACTCATCGTACATTCCTGCTGAAAAGTTACCGATATACATATTACGTAAACCACCTACATTGGATTTACACGCTTCGGTTCTTCCTGCACTAATATCACAAGCCATAAGTTTATATTTTTTTTTAATTAATTAATTAGATAATATTGGGAGGCTTTCACCTCCCTTATATTATTCTTAGTTAGCAGCGTTAACGATACCGTAAGTTACAATTTCTGTAATCTGTCCGTATTGTGTTCCTGCGGTCATTCTCATAATGATTCTCACATTCTCATCACCTAAAGTATCGGCAGTATCAATTACCTTAACCATATTAGTGTCATTCAATAATCCCGTTCCAAACCACAAGTTAGATTTAAGAGTTGCTATTGCTGTGTTAGCTGCAAGTCCATTAACCATAACTACTGTGAAACCATCGATTACTACTTCACCAAATGATTGGTTATTGAATCTATCAACAAATCCTAAGTTACCTAACGCTTGAACATACGCTCTGTAAATGTTTTGTGATACATATATTCTTAAATCAGGGTTTCCAAATAAAGTATCAGGAATAGCTGAATGAATTTTCTGTAACTCTGCAATAACGTTAGTTGCAGTAATAGCTGCACCTGTAATCTCTTGTGCTGCTGGTAAGTCTGCATCTAAAGCGATTTGAGTAGCGAAACCATCGAAACTACCTGCTGCTGCTGTACCTCTCCAAATAGATACTTCATTCTCTGCTGCTACTTGCTTAACAATGTGTGCTAATAAGAATGATTGAAAATCAGGAGGTAAATTATCGTATGCACTATATCCCATAGAGATTGCATCCCAATCTTCTCTGAAATCATCTTTACATAAGACTTTGTTTACCATTAAAGATTTTGGCTCTAATACTCTTTCGTCTAATACTACTGTTCCTGCATCTGTGAAATCACAAGCTGCATCTTGTAAAAGACCATTAGTTACTACGTTTTTTACAGTTGTTCTGTATTTAACGTTAGGTTTTACTGTTACCAATCCTTTCTCTAAGGTTGGAGCAGATAATAAGGCAGCTGAAATATATTTCTGTGCGTCAAATTCCCCTGCGTAAGTTGATGTTACTGTTGCTGTTGGCATAATTTTTTAATTAAATAGTTTATTATAAATTTTAGACTCTAATGATTCATTGTTCGCTTTAGGAACGTGAAAATTTTGTTTCTTCTCTACTTCCAATTCTGGAGAATGAGCAATCTCTTCAACTGCTAATTCAACTTCTTCTTCTTTAGATTTAGAAAGTTCTTGAGGTACTTCTTTTTCAGTAATGGATTCTTTTTGCCAAGCAACAAGTAAGTCCATAAACTTCTTTTTCATTTCCTCTAATTCTAACTTCGTTGCGTACTCTACCGTTTGTACAGGTGCAGCCTCAACAGGTGCTTCCTCCTTTACAGGCTCTTCCGCTAATTCCGTTTGTTCAACCACTTCTTCTACTACTTCCTCCACTACAACTTCCACCTCTGATAACTCGGCTTCTATCTCTTTAGGAGAAAATACTTCTTGAAGTTTTTGTAAAACATCTTTTGTATTCATAATTATTGGGTTTATTTATAATATAATAACAAATTCGTTTAAATTCCGTTTCATTTTACAACTTCATTCTAATTTCGCCAGTTGCAGTTACATATAAATACCCACTTGGATAACCTGCCACTACTGCTGCTGCTTCGTCTGCAAAAGATGCGTATGTTGTCATCAATGGACTAGGTTTAGTAAATACTACAAAGTCATCAACTGCATCTAAATTAGCTACTTTCCGCAACGTTATAGACATACCATTCTTAAGTATAGGATCTATAAACGTGACCGCTCCTAAGTTGTCTCCAAAATTAATACCTTGTCTCATATCCATTACATAATTTGGATTACCCTGCATATCAAATTCACAATTTTCTAATACAGTTGTTCCCAAGTGATTAATATCAAATAATTTCTGACTTGCGATATAATTATATGCAAAGGCTTGTTCTATTTTAAATTTGTGATTTTTTAAATAATAACTAACATTCTTTTCTGCTGTTGACCATAGGGCAAAACCATTATTAGTCATAGGATAACCATCAGCTTCTAAGAGATTGAATTCAGAATCTATATATGTAATTAAAGGTGTTGGACTAATAATCGTGGATTCGTATTGATTCAAATCTTCCTCAACCCAACTATTAACAATTAGGTTTTCTCTTGTGTAATCTACGGGGAAACCATAGTTAAACTCTACTGGTATATCAATTCTGCAATTTGTAGTGCCTAATCTAAACCATCCATTTCCGCTAGAAAAATCCCTGCTGTCTACCGATGGAAGCATACCTGTGACAGTATTACCTGTAAACACACCACCTATATCTAACGTTTGTGTTTGTCTTAAAAACAACCTGTTAACTGTTAAACCAAGTTTTACAGAATTGGTAATCATATTGTTTGAACTTGATTGCGTGTCGTTTTTCCATTCAGAAACATCATTAAAAACAAATTCATTGTCTATAAATGAAGCTGCGTTAAAACTTTCTTTAAAATAGTAAGAACTGTTGTCTAAATCATATCTGAATACATTATTCTTAAATACAGATGGATTACCAACTCTAGAATTACTCGTGTTTTCGTAAAGTGCTATATTTCTGAAAAGGTTTTGTTCAATCGATTCACCTGTTCCTTCATAATCTACTCTACCAAATATGAACTTATTTTCAAACATTCTTGTTCTCCTACTAATACCAGTACCACAGTTATAAAGCGTGTTGTTGTAAACTTCGACATTGTACCCATTAGTAGTTATACCTGCTTGCCATTCATTAGTTGGTGCAGCACTTAAATCTAGTGTTTCAGCACCTATCACGTTACCACTTATAAATACATTCTCAGCGTTTTTAATGGAAATACCACCCCAACAGTTAAAGATACGGTTGTTTGTAATTCTTAAGTTTTGTTTAATTCGTCCTCCATCTTCCCAGTTAATTGCATACCCAGGACCTGCGGGTAAACCTCCAATATTGGCTAGTATGTTATTATCAATCTCGTAGTCTGAACCACCATTAGAGTATGCTTCACGACCACAGAACATTATTTTGGAATTATACAAACCACCACCGAATGAGTGTAAAGATGGTCTTAAATTAATTTCAATTTCAGCAGTATCACCACCAAAATTATCAGGGTTCATTAACAAAATCTTACATTTAACATAACTTTCTTCTGGAATATATACCCTAGAAAACCACGTTAAAGGTTGTGTTTTCCATAAAAAATTATCATTTGTGTCATAGTATAATACCCAAAAATAAGGATTAGCAGAACCACCCCACGAACCAAAAGCACTACCCGTTAGCATCATAAATCTTTGTACTCCTACCGATGTAATGTTATCAAATTGACCACCTTCTAAGGTTAGAAATGATGTTGAATACACAAAGTCTGTGTTAGCAGCATCTACCACACCAAATTCGTCAATATATCCAACACTTATTAAGCTATCTGTTGCAGCGTCTATTTTGTTTGTTCCATCTATTTGATTCATAAATTGAGAATCTCCCGTGCCATAGATACCATCACCATAAAACCCAAAAATGTTCACACCATTTTCAGTACAATTAACGCTCATAGAGTGCTTGACAATACAGTGATTATTTTCACTTTTTCCGTTTTGATTCGTATAAATATGAACTCCTAATGGTGTTTTATAATCTCCTAAAAAACGCCCACCAGTTCCTATTATGTGAGAGTTTCGTGTGTACCAAGTTGAGAGCAGATGTGATTTTTCTAAGTCGTGAGAAAATAATTGAATATCTCCTTGTATATAAACGTTATGTCCATTTGTCTTATCACCTATGCACCACCCTGATGGTCTGTATGTTATACCTGCTGCAACAAATACAGATTTTGTTGTCATAGTTTTACCGCTAGAACCAATCGTTAAATTAGAACCATTAATCTGATTCATCATTCTTAATGCTTGGTCTACCAAGTTGAAATCATCACTACCATATATGTAATTAGTACTTGATGTTGTATTATCTGCTGCATCGGCTAATTCAATAGTAGTGGCATTTGTTACACTTGCAATAGTTGAAGATAATACATAATTAATAGATTGCCCTACATTAGCGTTAACACCTGCATCAATTACTGTTATAGTTTTCCCAACATCATTAGACGTAAATGATGCTGTTGCATCAGTAAAAGTTGTTGCACCTGCCGATATATTACCACTACCCATTTTAAGTAATCCATCTTCACGAACTCCAAACATTTTAGTTGTTAGTTCAGTTGGTGGATTCCATACCCCATCCAATTGACTTACTTCGTCTAACTGAAAATAAACCTGTTTAGTAGTTAGACCATCAAACGAAGTGTTATCTCCTGTTATATTAAATCCATTTAAAATAATTTTACCTGTTGAAAAGTAAAGAGTTGAATCACTAGGTACTACATAATTAGCTAATAATGTAATAGGCTCTTGTATATCTATAATCTTATTAGTGCCTGTTACTGCTAGTAATTCTGCTAAACTTGTAACAACAATTATATTTGGGTTACTAGAACCGCCACCTCCGCTTGAAGATATAATAGGGTTAGCAGGGTCTGATGAATCTACGGTTACATTTGTACCCGCTACGATAGCTTGAACAACACCTGCAACACCTTGTATTCCTGGGTCTCCTTTTGATCCTGCGTTTAAGGTTACGCCACCTTGTTTTACTATTGCCATAATTTTAATTTGTTTTTTCTATTGATATATTATCTACATAAAAATGATGTCCTATTGTTGCACTTGCAAATTGAGGGTAAAATCTTAAATAAGCTGTTGCTGTTGCACTTGCTTCTACATTGAAAACATATTCGTTCCACCCTGCTGTTACTGTTACAGGGCTTGGTGTAACTACGAACCCCGCCCAATAAGCTATAATGTTAGTTCCTGTACCTGCTTTAGCCCATATTTTAATAGTATATTGGTCTCCTGCTACTACTTGAATTCGTGTTTCACCTCTTTGATTACTACCTCCTCCTGTATTAGTTATTTTAATACAATAATCTCCATTTTGTGCAACTGTCGTATCTGATTGTCCTACACCTGCTGATTCTACACTACAATTTGATATACCCCAATACCCAAAACCTGTATTAGCTGTTTTCACAGTTGCTGTTTCCGTTGTATAATCTGCTGAATCTTCAAAATCGTATAATTCTGTAAAACCAACCACCGCTTGCTTAAAAAACATTGCTTTTTTCTTGCTCATTACAAATCGTATTTATTATCAAAATAATCAAGTATTTCAGTTTGAAACCAAGTTGCAGTTCCAATCATCCCTTGAACTAAATCTAATTCTGTTTGATTATTTGTAATTACTTTAGCAATCTCTTGCTTTGCTTGTTGAAAGTTGCCTAAAATTAACCATTGATAAACAGGGGCAAACCATTTCTTTAAATCTCTCCCCTCGCCTTGCGTTAATTTATTATTAGCATCTGAATCCTTGAATCTTCTTCTCCATATTTTGCGTTCACATCTACCGTATAAATTCGCTCCTTTTTGCGTGTGTGCGTCTATTTTAGTTCTAGCTTCTGAATCTTCGTTAGTTTCTAAATTAGCATCTAATTCAATTTGAGTAAAAGCAATTACAGGGTGGGTGAATTTTTGAGTTGTTACATCAAAAAACAAATCTCCTAACTTTTCAATAGCTGTATCGTAAGTTGGTTTCACAATACTAAAAAACCCATCTGCTTCGTGAATATCAATTAAGGTTTGATACCCATCTGTTCTCTGTCCTACAAAATATGTAGGTGAATAGAAACTTTTAGGTATTAATGATAATTGTCTAATGCTTCCAACATCGTAATTTCTAAAGAAATTAGAGTTTAGGTCTTTTAATTCTTGTGTTATGGTTATTGCTATCATATCTTAATCTTTTTGTGAAATTTGAACCAACCATATATCAGTAGTTGTATTAACATATTCTATTACTATTGTATTTAATGCTGCTGTGTCATACACACCTCGTATATATGTACTCCATCCTGCGGGATATGTAGGAGCAAATGCACCATCCATATGAATAGTTATTACTTTTGTTCCGTTTGCAGGTAAATTGGTGTCACTAAATACTGTTGCTCCTGTCATAGTGTATCTGAATGTTTCTGCTACACTCCAATCAATATTCTTTGTTCCTGTAACCGCTAAATCTTCACTTACTCTATCGTTAATAGCTTTCACATTTTCAGTTGTAGCACTTACTAAACCACTATACAAAGTATTAACAGCGTTATCACCTGTATTTGTACCACTTGTATTACCTACAACAACTTTCTCTGCATCGGTTACGTAATTATCATCTGCTCCAAGAACAGGCGCATAAGTAGTACTTGCAGTTGATGGTGATAAATAATCTGTATCTGCTACTAATGGCACTTGGTAATCTGTACCTGCTACAAAGTTAGCTGCTCGATAATCATTTGCGTAAGTTGTGTTTGCTGCGTTATTATCCGAATTATCTGTTCCAACGGGGTCAAAATCTACACCGCTTACTGGTATAACTTGGTCACCTGTATTTGTATTAGTTGTGTTTCCAACAACTACCTTTTCTGCATCTGTGAAAGCATTTGTATTAGCATTATTCTCATAAGCAATTTTAACTTCGGCATCAGTCATTGTACCACCAACCGCTTCATCTCGCACTTCTTGAATAGCTGCTTGTACATCTGTTGATGCTATACTTCCATTAGGTACAAAAACTATATCGCTAGCAGTTGTTGGTGTTACCGCTCCATCGGTAATTACTACGAAATAATTAGTAGGATGTCCGCTAGGAAAATCAATGTCATACTCAGCTTGAGTGCCACCCCAATAAACTGGCGAAATATTACTATTAGTATCTACTTTAAATACTTGACTTTCTATAAAATCATATAAAGCGTTTTGACTTGGAGCAACTCCTATAACTCCATCCCAACTAATAGAATATGCTGCATCACTTACACCACCACTACCACCCAAAGCAACGATAGCTTGTTTAACACGTTCAGCAGTCCATATACGCTCTGTTGTTGCTGTACCTGCTTCTGCTTCAACCTGACTAACTACATCAGGATTTGCTTCTTCTGTTGTTACGCCAACTTTAGCATTGTTAGTTGTTATGTCACTTGCTTGTTGTACAGTAATACCTACTTTAGCAGTATTCGCATTTATAATAGGGTCATATGTAGATGATAACATATCACCACCGCCAAGACCTGCTATATCGTCTTGAGTCATTAACTTATTAACTCCCGTAACAGGCGATAAAGTATCTGCATCTTTTAATACATCAGCATCATTATAAATAGTATCAGTATCAGTAAATACCGCATCACTAGGTACTGCTTTCTCAACTAATGGGTGTGCTATGTTAGTTTCTTTAGCAGTATTCAAATCAATAGCTGCTTGTTTCGCAACTAAGTCATCTGCTATGTCTACTAGGTTTGTTCCTACTCTTGTTGCTGTATTCGCTCCCGTAGTTGTTTCATCTCTGATTACTACTGCGTCTGTTTTTATACTCATAATTCTTTAGTTGAATGTTGTGTCAAATGTTTCATCAAATATATCAAGTAACACCTCTTCTTTTGGTAATGCTACTGTTCTACCTATACCGTGTTTCCAATAGTAAGGTTGTTTGTCACACTTACATAAGTGTTCTGCTAAATATCTGTTTTTGCATAAGCAATAGAAACTCTTAGGCATCTTTTAATATTTCTTTAATTTGTTCTAACCAACTTACTTCTTGTTCGGTTAGTTTATCTTCAAGTACTTCTTTATTCATCTCTAATTTATCACTAAAGAATCCTTCAATACTGAAACCTTTTACTCTCTTAGTTTTAACAAACTCTTCCCAAATCTCATCGTTGTTTACCTTGACAGAAACCATCCACGCTCCAAC
>Ga0255048_10000980_pt1 | contig 20951 bp, 19 predicted proteins | sample JV7_2_2_MG_FD_183619 | JGI IMG/M metagenome (GOLD analysis project Ga0255048, IMG submission 183619) | Seawater microbial communities from Jervis Inlet, British Columbia, Canada - JV7_2_2 | ecosystem: Environmental > Aquatic > Marine > Inlet | place: Canada: British Columbia | collected 2016-10-06
GTCGTCGAGCGGTGGGTCAGCCGAGGTGGGCGGCGAGCTCATCGGGGTCCATCACCCCTTCGAAGCGGGCCGTCACGGTTCCGCCCTCGTCGATCACGAACACCCAGGGTTCCGATTGCAGGTTCCAGTAGTCCGGACCGAGGGCCGGCGCCAGGTGGGCGGGATCCGGGGCGAAGTCGGGCTGAGTGAGGCCGGTGTAGACCTCGACGTGGATGAAGTTCACATCGGCGTGGTCGGCGGCCAGCGTCTTGGTGTTGTTGAGGAGCGGCCCGCATGCTGCGGTCTGACAGTAGGCGGGGGTGGAGAACACCAACACGGTCTTTCGACCCGACTGCAGCGCATCTTCGAGGGAGATCTCGTAGAAGCGGGGGTCGGGATCGGAATCGGTGGTGAGCTCCTCGAGGGGCCCGTCGTCGAGCGTCGGCGTCGGAGCCACGATGGCCGCCTCGCCGACGTTGGGCGTGAAGGTCTCTTCCAGCACGCCGAAGGGCACGGGAGGCAGGGGGCTTCCCGACTCGGGGTAGACGGTGACGGCCCAGGTGCCCGGCCGGTCGAATTGGAAGTCGCCGCGGTACAGGCCGGTGGCGTTCTCGACGATCCAGGTGAACGTTCCTGGCACGCGTTGGGATTCTTCCGGGAAGCCGACCGGCATCACTTCGAGCTCGACATGCTGGTCTGGCGATCCGACGCGGGTGCCGTCCTGCTCGAGGAGACCGACGAGGAGGCGGCCGGGGGCTTCGCCGGCGCCGATGTCGAAGTTGGCGGTGACCGCAAAGGTGCCTTCCTCGAACGTCGAAGACGAGGAGCAGGCGGCGAGGAGGAGCGCGGCGATTGCGGCCAGCAGGCCTATGGCCCAGGAGAGACTCCGGGTGCGGGTGGTGGTCACGGTCATGGTGTGCTCCTCATGTTGACACGTGGCTCAGGCGTCTCCTGCGGACAGGGCTTGCAGGGTGCCGTCGGCGAGTTCGACGTACTCGACCGTAACTGGGGCGCCGCTGGCGAGATGGTCGCGGATGTGGCTGAACGGGCCTCCGTCGAAGAGGGCATCGTCTGCGGGGACGAAGGTCAGGTCGCTGCCGTCCTCGAGGCGGATGGTGAACGAATCGACGCCGGACAGGTTGCCCTCGACTGCCGTCACGACTCCGGTGGCGGTGAGCACCTCCCCGTCGCCTTGGGGAACCGTTGTCGTGGTGGTCGTTGTCGTGGGGGCCATGGTCGTGGCCGGAGCCACGGTCGTTGGTGCCATCGTGGTGGTCGTTGGCGTCACCGTGGTGGTCGTCGGCGCCGTGGACGTCGGGGAGGCTTCCTCCTCACCGGAGCCGCAGGCGGCGACGAGAAGGGCCACGACGAGAACGGCGGCGATCCAGAGGCTGCGGGGTTTCATGTCGTCTCCATGGTGGCGGTGGGCGAAGTATCGCCCGATTCCTGGTGTACCGGCATCATCGATGCTCGTCGGCCACCCGCGAGAACCGGAGCATCCCGGCGACCAGCACCATGGCGCCGAGGAACATCCCGACGGCGAGGACGATCGCCGACTGCATGTGGGAGTCCTCCGGGGCTTCGGCTCCCAGCTGGAGGGGCGGAAGGATCCCGGAGCCCGCGGCAGTGTCTCCAGATGGGGCCGCCGGGGGATTGGGGGCCGTCTGGGGAGGGGGGGCCGCTGCGGGCTCCGGGTCCTCGATCGTGAACGTTCCGGTCATCCCACCGTCTGCGTGACCCGGGATGTTGCACAGGAAGCCACCGTCGGCCGCAGTGGCCGGGACGGTGAACGTGATCTCTGCGGCGGCGCCTCCCGCGACCTCGACGAGCACGCCGAGGTCGGGGATGTCGATGTTGTGCGGTGCTACGCCCTGGTTGTTGACGCGGAGCGTCACTTCGGTGCCGGCCTGGAACGTGAGCGTGCCCGGCGCAAAGGCGAACTCGGTGGCAACCACCTCGATGACCTCCGGTCCTTCCGGTTCCTCCCCGGTCGGTGCCGCGGACTCGGGGTCGGCCTCGGGTGGACGCTCCACCGGTGCGGTGTCCACTCCGAGAAGGGCGACTGCGGTGGCCAGGGCGCCGGCGACGTCGATGGTCGCGTCGGTCACCGACCAGGAGGTTCCGGCGAACGTCACCTCGCGGGCCATGACCCAGGGTGCGGTGCCGGTCGGTGGTGTGGTGGCGACCTCGTGGTCGTCGGTCGGGTCGAGGGTCTCGTTGGGAGGAGGTGGCGGCGGGGTCATCCCGGACTCCAGGACGACCCGGGTGACGAAGGCGTCGTGAACGTCGTGGGCGTCGACGACGGCGAAGGCGGCGATCAGGTCGGCGATCTCACCGGCACGCAGCGTGGCACGGCCGCGGGGGAGGCCGGTGCCGAGGTCCACGGAGTCGGCGAGGGCGTCACCGATGTCGGTGGCTGCCTGGTGCAGTGCCGCGTCGCTGAGGAAGGTCGCCACGGCGTCCAGGGCCAGCGTGACCCGGGCGGCGTCGACGGCGTCGCTGGGATCGTCGGGCAGAGCCGCTACCAGTTCGCCGACCCTGGCGGCGAAGGCGGTGCGGTCGGCGCCCTGTTTGAGCGCACCGTAGGCGGAGAGGGCCCGGATGGTGAGGGTCAGCTCCGTGGTGTCGGTGGGCGCGAGGGCGGCCACGACCGGGGCCAGGGCATCGCAACCGGCGGCGAACCACGTGCGGAACGGCTCGTCGCCGTAGACGTCGCCGTGGGGCCCGTCGGCGGCGAGGGCCAGCTCGAGGTCGATGAGTGCCAGCAGCATGGCGGCGTCGCCGGTGACGCTGGGCTCGCCGGCGGCGCCGTCGGGGGACGTGCTGACGAAGCGGCCCTCGGGATTGCGCAGGTTGACCAGGGCGAAGTCGGCCAGCGCCTTGGCCTCGGTGAGGGCGAGGCGGCCCAGGTCGATGGCCTCGGGGGTGGCGTCTTCGGCGAGGACGTGGGCGAAGTCGACGGTGCCGGAGATGAGTGCCGCCGAGGCCTCCGGGTTGATGGTGGAGTCGTGCTCGGCAGTCTCCCACCCGGAGGGGACGGTGGCTTCGGCGAACACCGCTTGGACGAAGGTGGCGCCGGCGATGCCGGAGGGGGCGTGTTCCAGTCCGGCGAGGAAGTCGTCCGGTGGGGTGAAGGGAACCCCGAGTCCGGCGCGCAGGGCCAGGTCCTCGATGGTGTGGCGTCCGTGGGCGGAACCGACTGGAGCTTCGTCGCCATGGGCTGCGGCGGGGGCAATGGGGAGAACCACGGGCGTGGCGAGGAGCAGCAGCACGGCCGCCGCGGCTGCGGCGAGTCCACGCATGCGGCTCCTGCTCCGGTGGGGGTGCAGGTACGCGGTCATGGGCCCCGCAATGGTCGCTGTCCGGGCGGGGAGGCGGCCAGGGCCATCGGACCTCGCGGCTAGGGACCCCAACCTCGTCCGATCGGACGAGGCCTCTTGGCCCAATGGCGGTATCGACGCCCAGGTCGCCGCAGACCGATGCTGCCCACGTAGGAATCCGTCCCCATAGGGAGGTAATGCAATGAGAAACCGCTGGCGCCTGATCGGGCGCACAGCACTGGCCTTCGCCTTGGTGACCGGCCTGATGGTCGTCGCCGTAGGCCCGGCCCTGGCCCTGGTCCAGGTCGACGTTGGGATCTCCAACGCCGGAGATACGTCAAGGGACAGCTACCGGGACTCGGACCTCACCGGTGCGAACGGTGTGCTCCCCGGAGAGCAGATCGACTTCTTCTTCACAGAAGCGTCGCACAACGTCATCTGGGTGTCGACGAACCCGGCACCTCTTCCGAATTCGTCTCCGGGAACGTTCCAAGATAATCCCGGCGGGACAACGTTCTCAGTGACGATGCCCTCGGCCACCGGCACGTATGTCTACTTCTGCGGAATCCACTCCAACCAGGCCGAGGCGCTCGCCGCCAACGACTTTGGAGCTGGCGAGCCCAATGGGATGTACGGCCGCATCGAGGTGCTCGCCGACACCACGCCACCCGTGTGGGACCCCGGCAGCGCTACGGCGACACCGATCTCGGCGAGCTCGATCGACCTGACGTATCCGGCGGCCACCGACGATTCGGGAACCGCCTTCTACGACATCTACCAGGCCTCTGGCGCCACCGACCCGGGCAAGGGTGCGGCATCGCTGGTCGGGAACAACGTCAGTGGCACCAGCTACTCGGCCCTCGGGCTGAGCGCCGGCGTGCACTACTGGTTCTGGATCACGGCTGTGGACGGTGCGGGCAACCAATCCGTGACTGATCAAACCGCCGATGCCACCACCAGTTCGGTGGCGGCCTCCGACTCGGCGACAGGTGTGTTGTCGTTCGACGTCAATGCCACGCTGTCGGTCAGCGTGCTGCCGGCGACGTTGAACATGGGCAACCTGGATCCGGTCACCGGTGGAGCCGGCTCGACCACGGCGACCGTGCAGTCGAACAACCCCTGGTCGATGTCGATCAAGTCGATCGGCGCCAACGGGACTGACGAGGCCCCGGGCGACGACCAGGTGTTCACCGCCACCGGCGGAACGACCATCCCGGTCGGCCGGGCGACGTGGGACGCCTCAGGCTCTGGCGGAGCCTCGGGAACCCTCGACGACATCGGCGGCACGGTGGTCACCGGCATGCCGGCAACTGCCAGCACCGACGTGACCGTCGACTGGGCCGTGGCGCTTCTGTTCGACGACCCGGCAGGCACCAACTACCAGACGACCGTCCTCTACACGGTGACCCAGCCGTAGGAGGGACGTAGACCATGACACGCCGCCAAGGAGTAACTGCAGTGCTTCTGGTGTTGGCGGCGCTGATGGTGGGATCCCCGGCCCTGGCTCAGGATGCCGGGGATCCCACCGTCGACTTCGTCGTGACCCCGTCACGGCTCGAAGTCCGCGCCGGACCCGGTGAGGTGCTCGAGATCCCCATCCGGGTCTACAACCGGGGTGCGCAGCCGCTGATGCTGTTCACCTACGTGGAGGACATCGAGATCGCCGACAACGACCTCGTCGAGACCGATGAGCTGGCGTTCACCGCGAGCCGGTGGACCCACTTCAACGCAGCCACCCTCGAGGTGCCTGCCAACGGCCAGGCCGAGGCCCGGGTGCGCATCTCCGTGCCGGCAGGCACCCCCACCGGGGGCTACCACGCCTTCGCCTTCTTCCAGAGCCAGGTCATCGACGACCAGGGCCTCATCGTCCCCAGCGGGCGCATCGGCGCCACGCTCCTCTTGGACGTGGCCCTTGCCGGTGCCGAACTGGCGCGCGAGGCCCGGGTCACCGAGACCGCCCTCGATGTTCGGTGGGCCGGGTTCTTCAACCCCGTTGTAGACGCCCGCACCACCGTGGACAACATCGGCGAGGCCCACGTGATGGCTGGAGGCCTCCACACCTACCGCTCGTTCCCCGGACCGGGAGCGGCCGACGTGGAGATCGGCCCACAGACCATCCTCCGGGGAACTCGATACACCTTCTACTCATCTTTCGACGCGGTCCCGCTGATCGGCAAGGTGACACTGACCAGCGAGCTCGTGTATCAGGTGGGCCCCGATGAGATCCCGGTGATCCTGACCCAGGCCACGGTCTGGGTGATCCCGTGGCACCTCATCGCCGTGCTGCTCCTGGTGGCAGCCGGGCTCACGACACTTCTGTGGTGGTGGCGCCGCCACAACAACGATCGCAGGAAACCGACCTATGTGGTCCCCTGGCGCCAGGACCAGGAACCCTCGACAACGGAGACATCATGGCTCGACGACGACGCATTGGTGGAGTAGCCGCGCTCGCGGCGCTGCTCACGGTCTTCGTGTTCGCCGCCCCCGCATGGGCGGAGACGAAGACCGTCAACCTCACCGCAGACAACACGTACTCGCCCGCAGCGGTCACGATCAACGAGGGAGACACGGTGCAGTTCGTCTGGCAGGGCGGCTTCCACGACGTCGTGTTCGCCGACGGCGCCAGCTCGGGATCACCCACCGGCGACGTCGGAACGACGTACTCGCGGACCTTCACCGCCGCCGGCAGCTACGCCTACATCTGCACGGTGCACGAGGCCCTGGGCATGAAGGGAACCGTCACGGTGCAGGCGGCGCAGACCGGCAGTACCACAACGACCACCGCCGGTTCGGGGGGCGCGACCACGACCACCGTTGCCGGCTCGTTGCCCTTCACCGGCCCCGAGGACACCCTGCTCCCGATCTTCGGAGTGGCGTTGCTGCTCGCCGGAGCCGGTGCCCTGGGGATGGCGCGTCGACGCCGGACCGGCTGACCCATGGCCGTCCGCGTCCGCGGCGGCGTGACCGCAGGCTCTGACGGCGGCCTGCGACGCGTCCTGTGGACCGCGGCGGCCATCGCCCTCATCCTCGGCGGCATCGGAGTGCTGGCGTGGCCGAAGATCGACGAGGCCGCCGGCCAATGGAGCCAGCATGAGCTGGCCGTTGCCGGGGACGCGGCCACGACCCGGTATGCCTGGGCGGTGAACGACGCCTACGACGAGCTGGCGACCACCTTCGAAGACGCGCTGGTGACCTTCGAGATCGGCGCGTTGCCGTTGAACTCGGCGGGCGTCGCGATCGCCCGCCAGCCGACCGTCGTGACCGCAGTCCCGGCGGGCGCGACCACTCCGGCAATCACAGCTCCCCCCGCGGATCTGGCCCCCTCCGGATCCCAGCCGATGGCCCCGGTGTTCCCGGGATCCGCCATCCGGATCCCCGACATCGGACTGGATCAGGCCGTGGTTGCGGGGGTGGCCAGGGCCGACTTGCGGCTCGGCCCTGGCCACTATCCCGGGACCGCCCTTCCCGGCCAACCGGGGAACATGGTGATCTCGGGACATCGCACCACCTACACGAAGCCGTTCCACGACCTCGATCGCCTCGAGCCGGGTGACTCCATCTTCGTCGACACCCCGAACGGCTCGTACGAGTACGTCGTCGAATCCACGACCATCGTGGTTCCCGAGAACGTCGAGCCGCTGCGCCAGACCACGGAACCGGTACTGACGCTCACGACGTGTCATCCCAAGGGGAGCGCCCGACAACGCCTCGTTGTGCTGGCGGTCTATGCCGGCCGCTAGCGAGGTCCGCTCCTTAGGCTTGGCCGACGCCGCCCGCTCGCCCGACGAGAGTGGAGACATGGACGATCGACCAACACCGCGGGGACCGCACCGACGGCCGCTCACGGGTTGGTGGGCAGACCTCGGCACGTGGGCGAGAGTGTCGCTCGCCGGGATCCTCGTGGCCGCACTGCTCGCCCTCGGCCTCGGCTTCTTCATCACCCGCCAGGTGGAGCAGCGCTTCCTGGAAGCGGGGATGATGGCCGACCAGCAGGTCCTCAGCTTCCTGACCGCAGCCGACGCCATCTCAGGGACCGGCCAGCCCAACTCCGAGCTCCTCGACCACTTCTTCGCCCCCTCGCTCGAGTCGGGTGCCATTCTCCGGGTGAAACTCTGGTCTCCCGACGCCACGATCCTGTACTCCGACGAGCGGCGTCTCATCGGGCGCCAATTCACCGTGGACGAAGACTTCCCGAACCTGTTGGCCCCACTGTCCCATCTCGGCAACCTCGAGGCCGAGGAGAACCTCTTCGAGGGGGACCTGGCTGACGAGCTGTTGGAGACGTACGTGCCGGTGGTGGTCGACGGCGAGGTGACCGCCGTCTGGGAGGTGTACCGGCCGGTCGACGAATTCCGGGCTGCTGCCGCCTCCACGCGTTGGACCGTGTTCCTCACCGTGGGGGGCGGCCTCCTCCTCCTCGGACTGTTCTTGGTTTCGACGTTCGGAGCGCTGATTGCTGCCACGCAGCGCAGGCGCCACGAGGCTGAAGAGCGCTCTGCCGACCTCACCCAGCTCCTCGACCTGGCGCAGGTCGCGGCCCAACACCATCGCTCGAACGATCTGGCTTCCGCCGCGGTGAATCAGCTCATCCAACGCGGGCTCTACGACTGCGTCCGGCTCATCCACCATCCCTCCGGCACCACAGCGACGACGCTGGGATCCGCCGGCGTGTGCATCTGCCTCGACGCTCCGGAGTTGAAGGAGGCCGACCGGGTGACCGTCAGCGCCTTGACGAGAACCGGGGAGCTCGAGCTGGTGGTCTGCGGGAACGGCCTGGTCGAAGCGGACACCATGCCGCTCCTCGAAGGTGCTCTTGAAGAGATCCGCGTCGGTCTGCAGAAGGCTGCGCTCTACGAGGATCTCGAAACCAACCGCGCCCAGCTCGAATCCGTGATGGAGCTCCTCGTGAGCGCCCAGGAGGATGAGCGCCGCCGTCTCGTCGCAGACATCCATGACGGTCTCGCCCAGGATCTGTATCGCGTGCTCTTCGGAATCCGCGGCTGTATGACCGCCGAGGGCGACGAAATCCAGACCGAGCTCGCCGAGCTGGAGTCGCTCGTCGAGGACTCCAGCAAGCAGCTGCGCACGCTACTGCAGACGATCCACCCTTCGATTGTCGAGGACGTCGGTCTGGGCGCCAGCCTGCAGACACTGGCAGAGCAGATCGAATCGAACTACGGGCTGACGATACGCACCGACCTCGACCGCTGCCCGGAACCGGGCTTCGAGACGAGGATGGCGGCGTATCGAATCGGTCAGGAGGCTCTAGTGAACGCGGCCAAGCACGCCGAGGCCTCCACTGCGTCGCTCACCGTGCGGCCGATCAACGGCCACCTCTTGCTGACGGTCGAGGACGACGGGAGAGGCATCACCAGCAGCGAAGACGTCGGCATCGGGCTGTGGCTGATGCGGGAGCGGTCGGAGCGGCTCGGTGGTTCGGTGACGGTCGCCAATTCCGGATCGGGCACCACCGTGACGGCCCGCCTCCCCCTCGGGGACGACGGATGACGGCGATCCGGCTGATGCTCGTCGATGACCACGCCGTGTTGCGCGAAGGATTGCGGTTCATGCTGCACAACGAGGACCAGATCGAGGTCGTCGCCGAAGCCTCTGACGGCGCCGAGGCCCTGGAGCTCTTGAACGGTGAGGCCCCGGGCGTCGACGTGGTGCTCATGGACGTCAAGATGCCCCACCTCGATGGTTTGGAGACGCTCCGGGAGCTGCGCGAGGTGCGTCCCGAGCTGCCGGTCATCATCCTGTCGATGTACGACGATCCTGGCTACGTGGAGGAGGCGATCCGCAACGGCGCCTCCGGCTATCTCTTGAAGACGGTCGGTGCTGATGAGCTCGCCAGGGCCGTGGAGGCTGCCTACGACGGCAGCGGCTACCTCCAGGCGGAGATCACAAAGCCGGTGCTGCGCCGCTTCGCCTCGTCACCGGCGAGCCAAACCGACATCACGCTTTCCGGCAGAGAACGCGAGGTGCTGCAACTCATCGCAGACGGCATGTCGACCAAGCAGGCGGCGACCGAGTTGAACATCTCCGAGTCGACGGTGAAGACCTACCTGCGTACCCTGTTCGACAAGCTCGGCGCCGAACACCGGGCGCATGCGGTGGCCCTGGCCATTCGCCACCGCATCATCGAATGAGCCGAGCGACCTCCAGCGACCACACCCAGACGACCACCTCTCCGACCCATCGCTGGGCGCTGGTGACCCTGGCTGCCACCCTGCTCCTCGTTGCCGTCGGCGGGTTCACCCGGGGAAGCGGCAGCGGCTACGGCTGCGCCGACCAGTGGCCGCTGTGCGAGAACGGGCTGCTCGGCGGGTTGCTGCCCCGGGCCGAATACCACATGGTCATCGAGTGGTCGCACCGCTGGCTGGCGGCGTCCGTCGGGATCTTGGCCATCGTCACCGCGGTGAGCGCCTGGCGTCGGTGGCGTCACGACCGGCTCGTGGCCTGGTCGGCGGCGGCTGCGGTGGTCGTCATCGGCATCCAGGCATGGGTGGGGCGCCTCGTCGTCCAGGAGCAGCTCGACGCCGATCTGGTCTCCCTGCACCTGGCGATCTCGATGACGGTCGTCGCCCTCCTGGTGGTCGTGGCGGTGGCGACCCGCACCGGTCGCGCGGGTGAACGAGATCTCGGGTGGACCGCGCTTCTCGCCGCCGGCGCCATCGGATCGTTCCTGGTGCTGATGCTGGGTTCGTTCGTCCACAACCTGTACGTACCGGGGTGGCCGCTGGTGTTCGACACCCTGGTACCCGAACTCGGTTCTTCGTCGGTCACGATCCACTACCTGCATCGCGCGTTCGTCGCGGTGTACGCCGTCTACCTGGGGTATCTCGTCTTCCGGGTGCGGCGAGCGGGACGACCCCGGATCGAACGCATCATGCTCGACGCCGCAGGCGTGCTCTACGCGGTGAACATCGGTCTCGGTGCCGCCCATGTGTTCACCAGAGTCGGCTCGGCCACGTTGGTGGCGGCGCACCTCGCCCTGGCATCGCTGGTGTGGGCGCTGACGGTGGCGGCCACGGCAGCCTCAGCGATGGTGCGGACGACGGACGGCTGAGCCGCCTCCCGTTCCGCGGTGGGTCTCAGTGCTCCTCGGTGGCGGCGAACCGTCCAAAGGCGGCCATGCCGACGGCCAGGGCCACCCCGGCTGCCAGCAGGCCGAGTGCCAGGATCACCGACACTGCCAGGGAGGGCGCGGTCGCACCTCCGGCGGCACCACCTCCGTTGCCCCCAGCAGCGACGCCGGCCGTCGCGACCTCCTCGGCGGGAGCCGCGTTGACGATCACGGTGCCGATCATCCCCGGATGGAGGGTGCACAGGTAGTCGTAGGTGCCCGCCGTGGCGAACGTCCATTGGAAGGTGCTGCCGGCCGCCATGATCCCGGAGTCGTAGCTGCCGTCGTTCGCGGTGACGGTGTGAGGGAGCTCACCGACGTTGGTCCACACGACGGTCGTTCCCTGCACGACGTTCAACGTGCGCGGGTCGTAGTCGAGGTCGATGACGTCGACGTCTGCGGTCGCCCCGGTCGAGGTTGTGCTCGATCCGGTGTCGGAGCCGCCGGTCTCGCTTCCGGTATTCCCCGGTGCGGTGGGCGGCGCTCCCGCTTCCCCTCCCCCCGGCTGGACCGACTCCGTGTCCTGCTCGCCGGTGGCGGTGCCGGTGACCACAACCGAGCCCACCATTCCCGGGTGCAACGTGCACAGGTAGTCGTAGGTCCCCGGTGTGTTGAAACTCCGCCGGTAGGTGTCTCCCGGCATGAGGAGCCCGGAGTCGAAGGCCCCGCTCCTCGTGACGGTGTGGGGCAAGGCTCCGGCGTTCGACCACACCAGGGTCGTTCCCGCGGTGATCGTCTTCGTCTTCGGGGAGAAGGCGTTGTCCACGACCCGGATGTCTCCGGGCGGAGCCACGGGTGGAGGCGCCGGCGCACCGGGATCGGGAGGCGTCGCGTCGGGGGGCGGAGGGGTCCCGCCTGCGCCCGTCACGAACACGGTTCCCGTCATCCCCGGGTGCAAGGTGCACAGGTAGTTGTACGTACCAGCCGTCGCGAAGGTCCGCGAGTAGGTGTCACCAGGCATCAAGAGCCCGGAGTCGAACGTGCCGTTCCTGGTGACCGTGTGGGGCAGGGCTCCGGCGTTCGACCACGTCAGCCTCGTGCCCTCGGCGATCGTGATCGTCTGTGGGGAGAAGGCGTTGTCGATGACCCGGATGTCGCCGGGCGGTGCCGCAGGCGGCGGGGTGGGATCGGGTGGGGGAGGCGTCGGGTCTGGAGGAGGAGGTGTGCCCCCGGTGCCGGTCACGAGAACGGATCCCGTCATCCCGGGGTGCAGAGTGCACAGGTAGTTGTAGGTACCAGCCGCTTCGAAGCTCCATACGAAGGTGTCACCCGGGCTGAGGAAGCCAGAGTCGAACGTGCCGTTGCGCGTGACGGTATGGGGCAGGGCGCCGGCATTGGACCAGGTGAGGGTGGTGCCTTCCGAGATCGTGATCGTCTCGGGATCAAAGGCATTGTCGATGATGGTCACATCACCGGGGGGAGGCGGCGTCGGAGCGGGCGGCGGCGTCGGATCGGGCGGCGGCGGCGTACCCGCTGCCCCGGTGACCACCACCGAGCCGGTCATCCCTCCGTGGAGGCTGCAGAAGTAGTTGAACGTTCCCGCCGCCTGGAACGCAGGGCTGGTCCAACTGCCACCGGGGCCGAAGTCTGGTGACTGAAACGACCCGTCGTTCGCGATGACATTGTGATCGTCGTCGTCTCTGTTGTCCCATGTGACGGATTCTCCGACGGACACGGTGATGGAGCGCGGCTGAAAGGAGCGATTCCTCATCTCGACGATGTTGCTGCCGCCGCCACCGCCGGGCGGGGGCGGGGTTGGGCCTGGTCCCGGGTCGGCACCGGCCTTGACGACGATCGTGCCGAAGTAGTTGGAGTTCTCGTCGTCGCGGTCGTCGATGTAGTCGTAGGTGCCCTCGCTGACGAACGTGAAGCTGCCCGACTCTCCCGCGTCGATGTCGATCCGGAACGGGACCGGTCCCGACGTCGAGGTCATGCGGTGGTCGTCGACGTCGTCGTTCTGCCACGTGACGGTGGTTCCCGGCGGCACCTCGAGGTTCTTCGGGTTCAGCGTGTTGGTGATCCCGACGGTTGCCGAGGCCGCATTCAACTCGTCAGCAGCCAGTGCCGCGGGCACCGCGGAGGCCGTGAGGATGAGCAGGCTGGTGAGCAGCGCGGCGAACCGCGCTGCGGGTTTGGGTGTGGCAAGCCGCCTTCGGGACCCCGTCTTCATGTTCGTCTCCTGGGTGAATACGCCGGTGAAGAAACCGTTGTGCACAGGCTGACCGAACGGTATGGCAGCGGTTAGGGACCAAAGTCCTCGGACCCCTAAACGACGGTTAACGGAGCCCTAAATGGTGGGCAAACCGTCCAGAATCGGTCAGTTCTGAGGGCGCTGCGCCGCCGCCGGCTCACCAAGCCTGAGGCGCGTGACCGTGACGCGCAACGCCACGGAGGTCTGGGGTTGACCTGCGGGGGACACCGTGGTGAGCCAGCCGAGCACGTCGCCGTCGAGTTGGGTGGCAACGTCGGGGGAATCGCCGATCACGCGGGCGTTCCGTCCGTGCGCTCGATGGTGTAGTGCAGCGTCAGGAAACGCACTCCGCCGAGGTAGAAGCGGTGGTCGGTCTTCAGCTTGCCCCCCGCGACGTAGACGTCGATCTCCTCGTTGAACGAAGCCAGCCGCAGGGTTGTGAGATCGGTGCCTTCCACGGCGCTGAGGTAGTGGCCGGGGTACGGGAGGTCGCTGATCGACTTCAGGAGCAGGCCGTCGCCTCTGTTGGCATGGGGGAGCAGGGTTGCCGTGAAGTTCCCGTCCGGCAGCGGAAAGCCGACGCTGACGTAGCCGACGCCATCGCTGCGCAGAACGGTGTACACCCCGACGTAGAGGGGCTCCATCGTCTCCTGGTAGGCGCGCACCCAAGCCCGGAAGTCGATCTCGCCGCTGTGATCGAGGTCGATGACGTCGATCCAGCTCACCACACCGCGTTGCACTTCTTCGACATCGAACGGGGCATTGGCTTGACCGAGTGGCCGGGCAATCAGGCTTCGGTACACCAGGTAGGCGGGCTTCATCCAGACACGCCACTCCGGGGTGATCGACAGATGGAAGCGGCTCGTGTGCTCGTAGAACTCGCGAATCAGTGGATGGGCCTCCGTCGCATCGAAGTGAGGCCCGGTGAGCTGGTCGAAGTCGGCCACGATTCCCACGTCGGCCGGCTGGCGCACGAATGCCGCCCCGGTGAGGTCTGCGTACTCCCTGAGGTAGTCAACCCCCACGTACCGGCTGCGCGTTGCGAACGGGACGACGAACTCCATGTCGGCAACGGGCACGTGTTCGCCGACGATCGTCACCTGCTCCCTGCCGCGGTACACGAAGGCGGAGACGATCCGGTAGACGACGAGCGTGATCGCTGCCACCCAGGCGGCGTCGGCGTCTGGCCAGGCTGCGGTCAGGGCGACCCCGACGACCAGGCCGGTCAGCGCACCGAGCGCTACCTTCGTGTTCCGGAATCCGATAGCGCCGTACAGGGCACCAAAGAGCACGCCGACGACGGCCAGGGCAGCGTTGGGGGCCAAGAGACCGACGAACCAGCCGGCCGCGGCTGCCAGGGCAGCTCCGGAGGCGATGCGTTGGGCGAGCGGTTTGGGGGCACCAGGTTGCCTGCGAGCATCGGTGACCGCTTCGCCACCACCGATGACCACCGCACCCGCGATCCCTCCGATCGCGGTCCCTGTCCCGCCGAACGTGGCTCCGAGGGCGGCGCCACCGGCAGCACCGATGAGGGCTCCGGCGATGCCCGCTTGGGCGATCTGGGCTGCTGATCGATCCTGGGTCGCGGTGCCGTTCGGTGTCGTCACCGGCGAGAGGGTACGTGACACCGAGCGGCTCGGGAGGGGGTGAAACGCGCACGATGGGACCTTGCGGTCCCATCGTCGCTGCCGGAGGAGGCAAGACCCCGTGGGTGCTCCCCGCAGCGGTCGGCCGCCTGGGAGAACGGTATGTCTTCAGGAGAAACGCCTGCCGAGGCCGTGCCTGCAGCGAACTGATCACTTGGTGACAGTGTTGCTCGGGTAGCGTGCCGGGATGCGCATCGGGTACCAGGGAGAGCCGCACTCCTACAGCCACCGCGCCGCAGGAGAGTTGTTCGACGGCGGCGAGCTGGTCGGCATCGCCACCTTCTCCGCGGCGTTCGCCGCCCTGGAGGCCGCGGGGATCGACCGACTCGTCGTCCCCGTGGAGAATTCGACCACGGGGTCCGTACTCCCGGTACTCGACCGTCTGCCGGGCGACGAGTCCCATGTTCCGTTCTCGATCGTCGCCGAGCACCTCGTGGAGGTGCGCCATGCCCTGCTCGGCGTACCGGGAGCCACGGTGGCAGGCTTGTCCGAGGTCCGCTCCCACCCGCAGGCCCTGTCTCAGGCCGAACTCCACCTCGTCGAGCTCGGCGTCCGCGAAGTACCGACGCTCGATACGGCAGGCGCCGTGCGCGAGGTGGCGGAACTCGGTGACCCTTCGGTCGCTGCGTTGGCTCCTTCCGAAGCAGGAGCGGCCCACGGCCTGGAGGTGCTGGCGAGTGATGTGCTCGATCGGGAGCACAACACCACACGGTTTGTGGTCCTGGCCCCCGGTGCCGCAGAGGTCGATCCGGAGGACGACAAGACGACGATGGTCTTCACGACGGCCCACACGCCTGGGGCGCTCGCCCTGGCCCTCACCGAGCTGGGCCTGCGTGGCGCCAACCTGACCAGGATCGAGTCGCGGCCGGCGCACCATGCCTGGACCTACCGGTTCTTCGTCGACCTCGTGCACGATCCTGGGCCCTCGGGCCTCGCCGCGGTCGTGGACCCGCCACCGGCGACGTGCGCCGAGCTGAAGATCCTCGGGAGTTACCGAGCCGCCGGCTGAAGCGCTCCCCGAAACGCGGAACCGACATCGCTACCGTCCCCTCATGGCGACCAGTACCGCCAGCTTCGGCGCGGGCAAGCGCGAGAGCCACGATTCGTCGACCTTCTACGCCAGGCGGATGTCCCGGCCGCCTGACCCCGAAGAGGTCGGCCCGCTGGCCGACGCCCCCGCTGCCGTGATCGATCGAGTGTTCTGCCAGTCGTCCGAGGTCATGAGCCAGCTCCCTGACAACTGCGTGGCGCTCATGGCGACCTCACCGCCGTACAACGTCGGCAAGGACTACGACGACGACCTCGATCTGGAGCAGTACCTCGGGCTCCTCGAGCGCGTCCTGGCCGAGACCCACCGGGTGATCGAGCCCGGCGGCCGGGTCGCGGTCAACGTCGCCAACCTGGGGAGGAAACCGTATCTCCCCCTCAACCACCTGGTTGCCTCGCTGCTCGCCGATGTCGGTTTCCTGCTGCGCGGCGAGATCATCTGGCAGAAGGCGAAGTCGGCGGGGGGCTCGACCGCGTGGGGATCGTGGCAGTCCGCCAAGAACCCGACGCTGCGTGATGTTCACGAGTACGTGATCGTTGCCGGCAAAGGGCCCTTCAAGCGAGTCCGCGCCGGGGAGGACACCATCAGCAAGGACGACTTCCTCGACGCCACCGTCTCGATCTGGGACATCCTTCCCGAATCTGCTCGCCGGATCGGGCACCCAGCACCGTTCCCTGTGGAGCTGCCCAGACGGCTCATCGAGCTGTACACCTTCGCCGGCGATCTCGTGCTCGATCCGTTCCTGGGATCGGGCTCGACGGCCGTGGCTGCGGTGCAGGCCGGCAGGCATTACGTCGGCTACGAGGTCGATCCCGCGTACGTCGCCATGGCCGAGCGCCGGATCGCAGATGCCGGGTTCGGCAGCCGCCGCGTCCGCGAGTGATGGATCAGCAGCCCGCCATGGAGCGGGCCGTCCTGGCTGCGGCTCCCTACCTGGTGGTCGGGCTGGTTCTGTCGCTTCCGCTCCTCCTGGTCCCGGCGACGATCGATCGCCGATCGCTGTTCATCGCGCAGCTCGCCCTTCTTGTGTTGCTCGGGATCGTTGCCGCCGTGCGCCTCGCGCCGCTGGCCGGGGACGACTGGTTCATCGATCGGGGCTGGTCCACGTTCACCAGGCTCTTCGCCTCTGGGATTGCCGTGGTGTTCCTCGTCACCGGGGTGGTCGGGCTGGTGACCCTCGCCTCCACGGCGGCGCTGCGCTATCAGCCTTCGCTCCAGTTCCTCCAGCTCCTGTCCGCACTCGACATCGCATGGGCGGGAACGGCCATCGTGATCGGAGCGCGCCGCGCCTGGGGGCGCCTCGCCTCGGTCATCGGCGGTGCGCTGCTCGGCGTGTTCTGCGTGTGGTCGATCTGGAACTATCTGCGTGTGGTCGGCCTCGGGCCTGACGACGGCTGGATCGTCGTCGGCCGTGACTTGATGCGTCTCGTGATCCCGTTCGACATGGCAGCGGCGGCCGTTGCCGTCGTCGTGTTCGTGTACGGCGCCTGGAGGGCTGCTCAGGCGATCGAGCAGGCGAGTTCCCACGAGTAGGGAGCAAAACGCACCTTCGGCCACTCCTCGCGAACCCACCGGGCATCACGTTCCGACAGCCAGCGGGAGACGGCGGTGGCCACGGCGCGCTTCCTCGCAGGCAACAGCGTCGGCATTCGTTCCGGTCTGACCAGATCGGCTCCGTACCAGAGAAAGATGCGCGACAGATGGAGCTGGTGTGCCTCGCGGTCGGCACGGGCTCCCCCGGATTCGAGAAACGACCGCATCTGCGATTCCAGCTCGGCTTCGAGGCCGTCCCCGGTGAACGGCTCCGCACGCAGGGTGGGGCATGACACCGAGCCGCAGACGAGGGCTGCGTGGATACGGGGATCGCCGAAGCGACGGATCTTGCCGTGCTCGATCGCATTCAACGAAAGGCGCTCGGCGCCCACGAGAGCCCACGGGCGATCGAATCCCCTCGCGACCCGCAAGACGGTGTCCTCGCCGTTCTCCAGAGCCTCTGCCGCAAGCCGGAGGGCCCCCGCGTTGTACAGATTCAACCAGTAGGCGAGGGCCCCGTCATGGGTCAGGGTGTCGGGATCAACGACCTCGAGCGACTCCCGATAGGCCGTGATCCTGGTGCGCTCGGCGACGAGTATGGCAACGCCGTCGCTGTCGAGCATCCGGAGAATCGGAGCGAACGCGGAGTGATCGACTGCTCCACTCCCGGTCGGGTTTGGTGAGCGGACACGGCGCGCCTTGAGGATGGAGAAGGCAACTGAGAGTGGGTTGGGAGCGCCGGCCATTGTGATGTCCTGAACGGTGGTAGTGGTGTTCAACGGTCGGCGAGGCGCCGCTGTTCCGAATCGTCGCAACCCCGTCACCGCCGCTGCCGCTCAGTCGCCGCCGCTCGGTGCCATGCGTTCCCGCGCCTCTTCGATCTCCTGCTCCGGGGTCTTCATCGACCGCAGGAGCAAGAAGCCGGCGACGCCGGCGACCCCGGAACCGATGAAGATGCCGATCTTGGCCTCGTCCGTGAGGATCTCACTGGTGAAGGCCAGCTCGGTGATGAACAGGGAAACGGTGAACCCGACGCCTGCGAGCAGCCCGAGTCCGGTGATGGTCTTGAATGACGTGCGTGCCGGGAGCCTGCCGAGGTTCAAGCGCAACGCGATCCACGTAGCCAGGCCGATACCAATCGGCTTGCCGATGACGAGGCCAGCCGACACCCCGAGCGCGACCGGACTCAGCACCGCCGAGACCATGTCGATGTCCACGAACCGCACGCCGGCATTCGCCAAGGCGAAGAGCGGCACGATGAGGAACGACGACCAGTTGTGCAAGGCGCGCTCCATGCGTCTGAGCGGCGATACCGACTCGCGGGCGACGGCGGCGAGCTCCAACGCGTCGTGGTCCAACCGGGCCGCGGCGTCTGGCGCACGACGGTTCATGTCCCAGCGCTCCATGATCCAGGTGGCCCGCTGGTGGAAGGCGGTGTCGCTGTACAGCGCCCTCGCCGGTGTCAACAGGCCGAGGATGACGCCGGCGATGGTGGCGTGCACGCCGGACTCGAGGAAGCCAAACCACACGAGGATGGCGAGCGGGACGTAGAACGCTCCGGCACGAATCCCCGCGCGCTTGCCGAGCCAGATGGCGGCAAATGCGCCGAGGGCGAATGCCAGCCACCACAGGCTGAGATCTTCGGTGTAGACCACGGCGATCACCACGATCGCCCCGATGTCGTCGACGATCGCCAGAGCGAGCAGGAATAGCTTGGCCCCGCTCGAGATCCTGCTTCCCAGGATGGCTACGAGGCCGATGGCGAAGGCGATGTCCGTTGCCATCGGGATGCCCCAGCCGTTGACGGCCTCACCGCCTGAGGGCAGAACGAATGCCAGGTAGATCAGCGCAGGCACGGCCATGCCTCCCACCGCAGCGAGCGCGGGAAGGGCCGCCTTGCGCGGCTCGGAGAGTTCACCAATGACCAATTCGCGCTTGATCTCGAGGCCGACGACAAAGAAGAAGATGGCCATCAAGCCGTCGTTGACGATGTCCTTGTAGGTCTCCTCGACGTGGATCGGGCCGAACTCGAAACTCAGCGTGGATCCCCAGAACTCGAAGTAGGAAGCGCCCCCCGGTGAGTTGGCCCAGATGACAGCGACCACGGCCGCGATGAGCAGCACGACTCCACCCGCGGCCTCGACCTGCATGAAGCGACGTGCCGGGCGCATGAAGTGGGCCGGGATGTATTGATCGGAGTGCAGCCAGGTGGAATGCACCGGCTCGAGGTCGTCAGCCATCGTCGCAGCGAGGTTAGCTCCGACCTTCGGTCTGTCTCGGAGCCCGGGGCCCGTCCGGGAGCACGCGGCCTGTGAGCACGGGGCGCTGTGCGGCGTCGTAGCATCCGGTGCCCGAGAGCGACCCGCAGGGAAGGACCAGCATGGTGTTCGACGTCGGCCTGGCCATCGGCGGTCTGGTCGTCCTCATCCTCGCCGCAGACCGTCTCGTGGTGGCTGCGACCAGGCTGTCGAAGGCGCTCGGAATCTCAGCGGTTCTCATCGGCGCCGTAGTCGTCGGGTTCGGAACCTCGGTGCCCGAGTTCGTGGTGTCGGGAATCGCGGCGGCCCGTGGTGAGCTCGAAGTGGCGATGGGCAACGTCGTGGCCTCGAACACGGCGAACGTGACACTCGTCCTGGGCGCGGCGGCCGTCGTCGCCGTGCTCGCCGCTCGGGCCGCGGTCGTGCGCCGTGAGGGCTACTTGATGATCGCTGCAGTCTCTGCGCTGTCCGTGATGCTCGTCGGCGGGACCGTGAACCGCTGGGAGGGCGCGGTACTCCTTGTCCTGTTGGTCGTTGCGTTGGTCCTGTTGATCCGCTGGGCGCGCAGCCCCGGTTCCGCGGTAGCGGCCGCAGATACCGAAGACGACACCGGAGCTCCGCAGGTGTGGCGCGAGCTCGTCCTCGCGATCGTCGCGCTCGCCGCGGTCGTCATCGCCGCCCAGCTCATGCTCGAGGGACTCATCTCCATCGGAGACCGGCTCGGGTGGGACGCCGTGTTCCTCGGACTCATCACCGGTGTCGGCACCAGCCTGCCCGAGCTGGCTGCGGCCATCGCTGCGGCCCGCAAGCGAGAGTCCGACCTGATTCTCGGCAATGTCTTGGGATCGAACATCTTCAACAGCCTTGGCGTTGCCGGTCTGGCAGCCGTCATCGGCCCCGGCGTGGTCGTCGGGTTTGGACCGCTCCTCATCGTGATGGTGGCTGCATGTTTCGTGGCAGGATCGTTTGCCCTCACCGGTCAACGCCTCGTTCGCTGGGAGGGTCTGGCGCTGCTGGCCGCGTTCGGCACCTATGCCGTGCTGAGCTTCTGATGGCCATCAACGACGAGGTCGCAGCCCGGCTGGGCGAGCTGGTCACGTTGACCACGCTCGCCGACGGCACCAAGCAGTCCTTTCGGGTACGCGCCTACGAGCGGGCCCGCGACGCCGTGCGGACGCTGTCCGCTCCGGTCGCTGACTTGACGGCAGCGGAGCTCCAGCAGATCGATGGGATCGGGGCGAGCACCGCGAAGAAGATCCGCGAATACCTCGAGACCGGCACGATCGCCAAGCTCGACGAACTGCGCGGCCGATTCCCGCCCGGGCTCGTCGAGGTGATGCGAATTCCGGGGATGGGCCCGAAGACCGTGCTCCTGGTGCGCGACGAGCTGGGGGTAGCCTCTGTCGACGATTTGAGAGCAGCCGTGGCCGCCGAGCGCCTCAGGGACCTGCCGGGGCTGGGCAAACGGTCTGAGGAGAAGATCGCGGTTGCCATCGAACGGCTCGGCCTGCACGGCAAGGACCGGCGCACGCCGATCATCGAGGCCCTCCCGGTCGCAGACGAGATCGTCGGGCTCCTCTCCGCGCAACCCGCCGTCGACCGTGTCGAGTCTGCCGGGAGTCTGCGACGGTTCCGAGAGACGATCGGCGACGTCGACGTGCTCGTTGCGTCCGGCGACCCCGAGTCCGTGATGGATGCGTTCGGGTCCCTACCCGTCGCGAGCGAGGTGCTCGCTCGCGGCGAGACGAAATCGGCGATCCTCACGGGGTCCGGCCTCCAGGTGGACCTGCGGGTCGTCGCCCCAGACCAATTCGGTGCTGCGCTGCTCTACTTCACCGGATCGAAGGCGC
>Ga0255048_10000982_pt1 | contig 20941 bp, 16 predicted proteins | sample JV7_2_2_MG_FD_183619 | JGI IMG/M metagenome (GOLD analysis project Ga0255048, IMG submission 183619) | Seawater microbial communities from Jervis Inlet, British Columbia, Canada - JV7_2_2 | ecosystem: Environmental > Aquatic > Marine > Inlet | place: Canada: British Columbia | collected 2016-10-06
TCGAGATGCTGTCCGCCGAATGCGACAGAGCCGACGGCGCAGACGTGATAGCGATCATGACCCCCAATGACAGTCATCACGCCTACGCGATTGCAGCCCTCGACCGCGGCTTCGACGTGATCTGTGTCAAGCCGATGACGAACACGATCGAAGAAGCAATGGACATTGTTGCGAAGGTGAGATCAACGGGGCTCGTGTTCTGTCTGACCCACAATTACACCGGATACCCGCTGGTTCGCCAGGCCAGGGCCATGGTGAAGCAGGGACAAATCGGAGAGATTCGACTCGTTCAGGTCGAGTATGTCCAGGGCAACAAGGCGGATGAGAACGACCCTGATCCACGGGGCGGCTTGCCGTGGCGGTTCGATCCTGTGCGAGGTGGGCCGTCCCTTGTGATGGGAGACATCGGTACCCACGCACACAACCTCGTCCGCTTCATCACGGGACTCGAGGTGAGTGAGGTTGCGGCCGAGATCGGTCATGTCGCACCCGGTCGGCTGGTCGACGATTACGGTGCTGCAATGCTGCGCTTTGACAACGGTGCACGGGGTTCGTTCTGGGTGACGCAGACTGCATCGGGTGTCGAGAACGATCTCGGCATCAGGGTGTCAGGAACTCGGGGTTCGCTCGAGTGGCGACAGGAGCACCCGACACAGCTCGTCGTCAGGCCACTCGACGGACCCGTTCGTATCCACACGACGAACGGTCCTGAGTCTCTCCCCGAAGCCGTGAGGTCCAGCCGAATCGTGGCAGGGCACCCCGAGGGGTTCCAGGAAGCCTTTGCGAACGTGTATTCAGATGCCGCTGAGGCCATTGCGGCACGTAGAACGGGTCGTCCTCCAAATCCGCTCGCGATGGGCTTTCCAACCGAGATCGACGGAGCCATTGGTGTCAAATTCGTCGACGCGGTCGTCTCGTCGAGCGCTGCCGGGGGAGTCTGGACCAATGCAGAGCTGTCGATCGAGGAGCGGGGCTGAAGCCCGGTCGTCGAGGAGACGGAGCACGTGCACAAGATCGTGGAATCTGCCGGATGGATCTGTCGTTGAAACGGGATGACCTCCCGACACGATGGCGCAACCGTTGCACACTCAAGGCGGATGTGGGTCCCTGTGCTTGTACTCGTTTCGGTTGCGATCATCGGTGGAGTGATCGGCAGCTCTGTACTCCGAGAGGCCAATCCGGTCCTCGTCAGGGCAGATCCAAACGAAACCTATGACCCCGTTAGAGATGGAGAGCCAGCACCCGATGGGTTCAGACAGCTGTTGGCGCGTGACCAGATCGCGCCCGTGTATGAGCCGATCTTCACCTCGGCGAGTCAGGTCGACTGGCCCCCGGACATGCTCGTCATCGGCGTGAGCGGGACATCCGAGTCGAAGGCGTATCCGGTCACTCATCTCAACCAACGAGAGATGGTGCTTGATTACATCGATGGTGAACCGATCCTCGTCTCGTGGTGACCACTGTGCGCAACGGCGATGGTCCATCGCCGCTCGATCGATGGAGACCCGATCCTCCTCGGGAATCAGGGGGCGCTGTGGGGGAACGCGATGACCTGGTGGGATCATGACACCGGATCTCTGTGGAGCCAGCCAATGGGTGAGGCGATCCTCGGCCCGCTGCGGGGCACGAAGCTCACACTTATGCCCTCGACTCTCACCACCTGGGAGGCATGGAAGAGCGCCCACCCGGGAACCGTTGCGCTTGACGTCCATGCGTGGCCGACAGGTTTCGACCTCGTAGACATGACGATCGTTGTCGATTTCGGCACAGAGACAGTCGCCTACAGCATCCCAGCCCTGCGAGATGTCGGAGTCGTGAACGATGTCGTGGCAGGTATCGAGATCGCCGTAGTGATCGACCCGAACCACGACGAGCGCTGGGCGGTGTTCAGTCGGCGGCTCGACGATTCAACCGTTGTGTTCACGATGTCTGGCGCCGGGCTGATCGATACCGTCTCCGGATCCGTGTTCGACCCATTCGTGGGTGCCGGACGCGATGGGCCGTTGGCGAACCAGAATCTCGACAAGCTGCCGGCGTTCACATCCTTCCCTGACGACGTCGGGACGTTCTTTCCCGACGCCCGCATCTGGCAGGGCTGACAGACCAGTGTGACCTACAACTGCAGTAGGTTGAGACGAGGAGGTTCAGATGTCAGAGGTGCGTTGGGGTGTTCTGAGTACAGCGGATATCGGCATGTCGAAGGTGACGCCGGCGATCCAGGACGCGTCGAACTCTGAGGTCGTCGCCATTGCGTCGCGCAACTCCGAACGGGCGGTGGCCGCGGCGGCGCAGATGGGCATCGACGATGCCTACGGAACCTACGAGGAACTTCTCGCTGCGGACAACGTGGACGCGGTGTACATCCCCCTTCCCAACGACATGCACGCAGAGTGGGTCTCGAAGGCAGCCAGAGCAGGTAAGCACATCCTTTGTGAAAAGCCTCTTGCAATGTCCGAAGACCAGGCAGCAGGCATGGTGGACACATGCCGAGACAACGGCGTGATGCTGCAGGAAGCTTTCATGTACCGACACCACCCGATGTGGGTCGAGACAGTCCGGCTTGTGAGAAGTGGCGCAATAGGCGATCTTCTGTCCGTGCAGAGCTGGTTCAGCTACCACAACGATGACCCGACGAACATCAGGAATCGCATGGAGAACGGTGGCGGTGCCGTAATGGACATCGGTTGTTACAACATCAACCTCTCGAGGCTGATGTTCGACGCCGAACCGATCAACGTGTCATCCGTCGTTCGGCGCGACCCGGTTATGGGCATCGATGTCCTCACGTCAGCAATTCTTGAGTTTCCCGGTGGAGGGCAGTCATCGTTCACCTGCAGCATTCGATCCGAGGATTACCAGAGGGTGCACATCTTCGGCTCGGAGGGCAGGATCGAAATCGAGATTCCGTTCAACATTCCTACCGAAGGAGAAACACGGATCTTTCTGACACGCGGCGGTGAACCTCCGGTTTCTCCGTCAACCAAGACCATCGCCTTCGCTGAGGTGGACCAGTACACGATCCAGGCGGAGTTGTTTGCCGAGTCGATCCTCAATGACTCCGACGTACCAGTACCTCCGATTGATGCCGTGGCCAACATGCGCGTGATCGACGCGATACTTGGCTCATGGGCAGGGCATAGACTGAGCGGTTGAGGTTCTGGTTCGTCGTTCGGAGAGGGCATGATGAGAGATCTAACAGGGAATGTGATCGCGATCACGGGGGCGAGTTCCGGCATTGGCGCTGCATCTGCCAGGGCACTGGTGTCCAAGGGTGCCTCGGTCGTGCTCGGAGCGAGAAGAGATTCCAGGCTCACTCGAATCGCGTCCGAAATGGGCTCACAGGTGGCCACGGTCGAGATGGATGTACGCAAGCCGGCCGATTCAAAGCGGCTTGTGGACGAGGCGTATTCCAAGTTCGGTCGTCTGGATGCGCTCGTTGCCAATGCTGGCATAGGAGCCTATGGCGGGATCATGGATCTCAGCGACGAACAGCTCGCAGACATGATGGACACGAACGTTGCGGGAACCGTGTGGCCCATCCGAGCCGCGGTCCCCGGATTCATTGAATCCGGAGAGGGTGACATTGTCATCGTTGCGTCGGTCGCCGGTCTGCGGGGCGCAGGGGACGAATCAGTGTACGCCGCAACCAAGTTCGCCCAGATCGGACTGGCTGGAGGCCTAGACAGAGAGCTCCGATCCACGGGGATTCGTGTGAGCACATTGTGTCCCGGTGGAACGGCAACCGAGTTTGCGATGGGTGCCGGACGTACGCCCGACATGCCGGGGCTGGCAGACATGATGAAGCCGGAAGATGTTGCCGAAGCGGTCGTGACGGTGCTACGGCAGCCTCGATCGATGCGCACGCTGATCTGGTCGATGCGCAGCATCCAAGAGGACGACTGAAGCCGCAGCCGCTAGCTGTTCTCTGTCGGCCGATGCCCTAATGCAGTTCTTTGATGTCGCTTTCGGTGACGTCGCGTGATGCCTTGCCCATGATGATCATTGCGAGGACCTCGTCCTTCGAGACCTTGTCCTTGTCGACGGTCCCGACCAGCTTGCCCGTGTGCATGACGTTGATGCGGTCTGCAAGATCGAAGACGTCGTGAATATCATGGTTGATGAGGAAGATACCGATTCCATCGGCCTTGAGCTGCTCGATCAATTCGCCGACCTGCGCTGTTTCAGCTGGTCCCAACGCCGCGGTTGGTTCATCCATGATGATGATTCGGGCATTGAAGTAGACCGCCTTCGCGATAGCGATCGACTGACGTTGACCACCAGATAGCGAGGCGACCGGAACCCGGAAGTTCTGGAACTTCGGGTTGAGTCTTGCCATCACCTTCCTGGTTGCGTCTTCCATGGCACCGTCATCGAGGGTGCCAAGGTGGTTCCTCAGCTCCCTTCCAAGGAACATGTTCGATGCGGCGTCCTGGTTCTCTGCAAGTGCCAACGTTTGGTAGATCGTCTCCACGCCATATGCCTTGGCATCTCTGGGATTGTGAATTGTCACCCGCTCGCCGTCGATCAGAATCTCGCCCGAGTCGGCCGGGTGAGCTCCCGACAACGTCCTGATGAGCGTTGTCTTGCCGGCACCGTTGCCACCTACGATCGCTACGACTTCGCCTCCGAACAGATCCACGGACACGTTCTCGACCGCGTGGACACCACCGAACGCGACGTTGATATTGCGCAGTTCCACGAGGGGAGTGCCACGATCTGGTGTCGTCATTTCGTCACCTTCCTCTGGTAGAAGGAATCCAAGGAGACTGCCCCGACGAGGACAATGCCGACGATGATGTTCTTGTACGGGGCCTCGAGCCCCATCAACGCCATGCCTGAGATCAATGATTGCATCACAAGGGCACCAAGAACGGCACCCGGGATGGTGCCAATTCCACCGAGCAGTGATGTGCCACCGATCACAGCCGCTGCGATCACATAGAGCTCCGTGAGGTTGCCAAGGCCGCTCGTCGCGGCATTGAGACGCGAGATCGAGACTGCCGCTGAGACCGCCACGAGCATTCCCATCAGCATGAACATCTTGACCGTGATCCACTTGGTCTTGATCCCGGCGAGTTTTGCTGCCTCAGGGTTGCCACCAATCGCATAGACATAGCGGCCGAAGCGAGTTCTCGTTGCGAGGAAGTGGACGACGACAGCCACGACGATGAGTATGAGCACGGGAACTGCGAGGCCGAGCGGAATAGTAAGACCCTCCGCGGGCCAGGCCACGTTGTTCTCCTCAGCCCATTTTCGGGCGAGAAGTTCTGGCATTGGATAGGCGTTGATGACGGCGGTCGCTCCGAGGACTCCACCGACCCCGGCAGCACCGATACCGATCTCGGCCCACATTGGGCGCGGTTCGAATCCGAATTTGATGCGCTGCCGACGTCGTGACCACAGCAGCAGCACGATCGCGACGCTTGCTGCGACGCCGAGGATCCACGTCCATGTCCCTCCAATCGTTCCCCTGGCGCCGCCGCCGAAGATCTGGAATGTGAGGTCCATCGGTGCAATGGTCCGACCACTCGCCATGACCCACGCGACGCCACGCCATACGAGAAGTCCGCCCAGCGTCACGATGAACGATGGCACGCCAAGATAGGCAACGATCGACCCCTGAATCCCTCCGATGAGTGCTCCCATGGCGATACCAGCGACGAGTGTCAGTATCCACACCATCGGATGGCCGGGTCCGAACACATCGGGCAGGATCTCGACCTGAAGCACCGCCATGAACATGCCGATCGCCGCCATCATCGAGCCAACTGACAGGTCGATGTTGCGCGAGACGATCACGAGGACCATTCCAGTCGCCATGATCGCAACGACAGAGGTCTGGACCGAAAGGTTCCACAGGTTTCGGGGTGTCAGAAAGGTTCCATCGGACATGATGTTGAAGCCAACCCAAATGACAATGAGAGCTCCGAACATCCCGAGAAGTCGAGTGTCTAACTCCGCTGAACGAAGAAGGGCACTCAACCCTGATCGTTCGTCTTCGTCCTTGGATCGCATCAGGCCGGACCCAGGGCCGGTTGCTCGTCTTGCTCGGCGTTGATTGGATTCGTCACGGCGATTCGTACCTTATTACGCGTTGTGTCTGCATGCTGGAATCGCAGCAGACTCGATCAGGTGAGACGCGAAAAGGCGCCCGCAGCATGACTGCGGGCGCCTTTCCCATTGTCTACGGTATGTACCGGGCTGCCTATGGGCAGACCGCCACACTTCCAGCTTCAACGCCTGCGCACACATCCTCTTGCGTGATCCATCCAGCGGTGACGACAACATCGAGGTTGTCGGCTGTGACTGGCAGTGGAGATAGAAGGATGGAGAACATGGAGTTTCCACCAGGTGTTTCGAACTTGATCATCTGGGGGACGCTGTCCATGGAAGCGCCGCCTGCGAGAAGCGCAGCAACTTCACCGGCCGCCGCACCCAGCAGACGTGCATCCTTCCAGACGGAGACCGTCTGGGTTCCGAGTGCAACACGGTTCAGTGCGGCGCCGTCGCCGTCCTGACCAGACACGGGAACGAGTCCGTCAAGACCCTGCGCAGCGAGAGCTGCCACAACGCCACCAGCGGTGCCGTCGTTGGATGCGACAACTGCGTCGACCTCATTGTTCAGGTCCGTGAGGAACTGTTCCATGTTGGTCTGTGCAACTGCGGGATCCCAGTTGTCCGTGTAGGCCTCACCGACGATCTCGATGTCGCCAGCGTCGATAGCGTCCTGCAGGATCTCCTGCTGGCCGCCACGCAGGAAGTCTGCGTTGGCATCGGCCGCGTTGCCCTTGATCATGACATAGCGACCCTTCGGCACTGCCTCGAAGATCGCTCTGGCCTGCATCCGTCCAACCTCAACGTTGTCGAACGTGATGTAGAACGCACTCTCGTCCTCGATCAGCCGGTCGTACGCGATGACAGGGATGCCCTGGTCCGACGCCGACTTGACTGCAGGCAAGATTGCCGTTCCGTCCTGAGCGAGAATGATCAATGCCTGAGCACCCTGTGAAATCAAGTTCTCAACGTCAGCGATCTGCTGATCAGCTGAGGAACCCGCGTCGGTTGAGATGTAGCTGGCCCCGGCAGCCTCGAGCGCTGCCTTGATGGCCGGCTCATCCCAACGTGCCCATCGTTCTTCGTTGTAGTTATTCCATGACACGCCAACGACAGGTCCGTCGCTTGCTTCGGTTGTTGTTGTTTCTGTTCCACCGCCGGCAGTCGTCGTCGTGTCGTCGCTGCTGCTGCATGCTGCGACGATCAAGGCAAAGACAGCCAGTAGCACGAGGAGTTTCGTGCTTCTCTTCATATCCCCTCCCGAGGGTCGGTGTTGTTTGCTATTCACCTACCCGTTTCGTCACCATTGTGAGACGAGTAGCAACTCATAATCTAGCACGAATGTAAGCGCGTACAAATGGGAGGTTGACTGCGTACACAAAGCGGTAGTGTGGGCCCATGCAGGATGTCACTCTCGCCTCCCACCGTCGAAGGAATCGACGATGGCTCGCGGTGTGGGTGTCCGCTGCTCTGATCGTCTCGGGGTGTACCTCCATCTTGTCGTCAGATACCGAATGCACGGTGCACGAGCAATCGGAGTGGTCAGTGGCTCGCAAATGGAACGAGATCACGCTCGATGCGATCCGTCACGACCTCCCTGCCCCGACTGTCCACGCTCGCAATCTGTACCACACGTCTGCAGCGATGTTCGACGCGTGGGCAGCCTACGACGAGCGAGCCACGGGTGTATTCGTGACAGAGAAACACACCGCATCGAACATCGACGCTGCGCGCACTGAGGCGATCAGCTATGCCGCCTACCGGATTCTCGAGGCAAGATACCTCGACTCAATAGGCGCTACGGAGACGATCCCCGCGCTGGATGCCCTGATGGCCGAACTCTGCTTTCCAATCGACATGACCGACACGAGTGGTGACACGCCGGGTGAACTCGGGAATCGGATTGCCAGGACCATCCTTGAAGCAGGTCTCGTGGACGGGTCCAACGAAGCCGAGGGATACGCCGCAGAGTATGAACCAGTCAATCCGCCGCTCGTTGTGGCGATGTCCGGAACAGTGATGACCGATCCGAACCGATGGCAGCCCCTCGAAATCGAGAACATGGTCTCACAGAATGGGATCCGGCTGGACATTGGAGTTCAGGAGTTCATCGATCCCCACTGGGGATTCGTCACAAGCTTTGCCCAACCCCCTTCGACATCGAACGGCATGCCGATCGACCCCGGTCCGCCGCCCAATTTGGGCGATCCCGATACAGATCAACGTTTCAAGGACGACGCGGTCGAGGTCGTGGCCTTCAGCAGCCTCCTTGACCCGACCGATGCTTCGATCATCGACATCTCACCGGCAAGCATCGGGAACAACCCTGTCGGCACACAGGATGGCAGCGGGCACACGCTCAATCCGGTCAGCGGTCAGCCGTATGAACCGATGATGGTGAACGAGGCCGACTTCGCCCGTGTACTCGCCGAATTCTGGGCCGACGGGCCCGATTCCGAGACACCTCCCGGTCACTGGAACACCCTCGCGAACGAGGTTTCTGACTTGCTCGGCGACGACCTCTCAATCGCGAGTGAAGGCGAAGCCGTTGGTCGGCTCGAGTGGGATGTCAAACTCTACCTGGCGCTCAACGGTGCGAACCATGACGCGGCCATCGCCGGATGGGGTTCGAAAGGCTTCTACGACTACGTGAGGCCGATCTCGATGATTCGGTGGATGGGCGGGCTCGGTCAATCGAGTGAACCCGATGGAGACGCATTTCATCTCGATGGACTGCCGTTGCGAGACGGCCTGGTTGAGGTCGTCACCGAACTGTCCTCCGCATCGGGGGAGCGACACGCCCATTTGGCAGATCACATTGGGGAAATTGCTGTCCTGTCCTACGTCGGGAACCCTGCCGATCTCGAGACAGAGATCGGAGGTGTCGATTGGATTCTCGCTGTCGACTGGGTGCCGTACCAGTCACCCACGTTTGTGACGCCTTCCTTCGCGGCATACGTGTCGGGTCACAGCACATTCAGTCGTGCGTCAGCTGAAGTGCTCACAGCCATGACCGGGAGCAACTTTTTCCCCGGTGGATTGGGGGAGTGGCGGATCGAAGCGGACTGGCTCAAGTTCGAAGCCGGTCCGACCGCGGCGGTGACGCTGCAATGGGCAACGTATCAGGACGCCGCAGATCAGGCCGGAATCTCCCGGCTATATGGCGGTATCCACGTCCGTTCCGACGATTTTGAGGGTCGGATCATCGGGATGAGGGTCGGCCAGGATGCGTGGGAGCGTGCACGGATGCATTTCGGGTCGTGAACTTGACGCAAAGTTGGCGAAGGAGGCCCGGGTCGGCGAAAACTGTGGCCATCACTGCGGTGGCTGTAGCGCTCATCGCGGGCGCCGGTGTTGTCATTGCGGTGTCTCGCGGCAAGATCGCGGAGCCGAGTGAAGCTCTTGGGGCGCCGATATTCGTCGACGAGACGGCGGTAGCCGGCCTAGAGCACTCCTACACGGGCGATGCGCAGTTCTTCGAGGGTGGCGGGGTTGCTGCCTTCGATTGCACGGACGACGGGAACGCCGAATTGTTCTTTGCGGGCGGCGCTGGCCGCGCTGCGTTGTACCGAAACGCAAGCGCGGAGGGCAGTGAACTGTCCTTCGCGAAGATCGAGGCTCCCATTCTGGAGTTGGAGTTTGTCACCGGCGCCTATCCGATCGACATCGACGGCGACCTCGTCACTGACCTTGTTGTGTTGCGGGTGGGAGAGAACATCGTGTTTCGCGGTCTTGGAGGCTGTTCGTTCGAGCGCGCAAACGAGTTGTGGGGCATTGAAGGGGGATCTGATTGGACGGTTGGGTTCTCGGCCACCTGGGAAGGTGAGGCTGTATTCCCGACCCTCGCTTTCGGCAATTACCTGAAACTCACGGACTTGACTAATGAGACAGACCTCTGTTCCCCGAACGTGATCATCCGATCCGAGGGCAGACACTATGGATCCCCGCGAACCCTCGAGCCCGCCTGGTGCACACTGTCGATGCTTTTCAGCGATTGGAATCGCAGCGGCATCGCTGATCTTCGTGTAACGAACGACCGGCAATACAACCGCGACGGGGAGGAGCAACTGTGGCAAATGTCTCAGGGCGCGCCGGATACATACACGCGTGCTGAGGGATGGAAGCTCGTCCGTATCTGGGGGATGGGTATTGCATCGTACGATGTGACAGGCGATGGCTATCCCGAGGTGTACCTCACAAGCCAGGGAGACAACAAGCTCCAGACGTTGTCCAACGGTCCCGCACGCCCCACTTACACGGACATTGCGATTCGACGAGGGGTTACGGCGCACAGACCATATGTGGGGGACAACACGCTGCCATCGACCGCGTGGCATGCCGAGTTCCAGGACGTGAACAATGACGGATTCATCGATCTGTTCGTAGCGAAGGGGAACGTGGACGCGATGGCGGAATTTGCCAGTGCGGACCCGAACAATCTTCTGATCGGTCAGCCGGATGGCACTTTCTTGGAGGGAGGATCCGATGCCGGCATTGTCCATTCAGGGAGGACGAGGGGAGGCGTACTCGTCGACCTCAATCACGACGGCTTGCTGGATCTGGTGGAGGTCAATAGACAGGAAGGTGTCCGCCTCTGGCGGAACGTCGGCTTGGGAACCGCCGCCAGCCCAACGCCCATGGGTAACTGGATCGATGTCTCGATCGTCCAGTCGGACGGCCCCAACTCGAACGCGATCGGGGCAACGATAGAGGTGATGCTTGGAGACTATCTCATGACGCGTGAGGTCACGGTCGGCGGGGGACATGCCAGTGGCCAGGTCGGGCGGGTTCACTTCGGAATAGGGCCGGCTGAAACGGCCCAGGTTCGCGTGGTCTGGCCCGGCGGTCATCCCGGCCAGTGGGTGGAGGCAGTGGCAGGGGAATCCGTGACACTTCTGCGAACCTCGGAGTGAGATCACGTCGAGGGAATGGCATGTCTCGTTGTTTCGCGGACCACGAGTTCGGTCGGAAGCTCCACCGTCGAGGTTTGTGCGTGACCTTCCTCGATCTCGCCAATCAGCATCTCTGCTGCGAGTAATCCCATATCGCGCATCGGCTGGCGGACGGTCGTGAGCCTGGGCGTCACATATGAGGCTTCAGGGATGTCGTCGAAGCCCACTAGCGACAGGTCTCTCGGGATCGATATCCCCTTCTCGCGTGCCACCTGCATTACGCCGAACGCTTCCATATCTGATGATGCGAGGATGGCCGAGGGAGGGCGGCTGAGACCGAGGAGTTGGCGAGCACCCGACGCTCCGCCTTCGATCATGAAGTCACCGCGGACGACCAACTCATCGCTCTCATCCAGACCGAGGCGCCTCGCCTCGGATCGGAACGCATCGAGTCTCTCGCGAGCTGATGTCACATCGAGGTTCCCCGTGATGAAACCGAGTCTTCGATGGCCAAGGGCCGCAAGATGGCCTACTGCTTTTCGAGTGCCGGCATCGTTGTCCGCTTTGACGATCGGCACCTGTGAAACGGGCTCGTGATCGATCAGGACAACAGGAAAGCCTCGCTCCTCGACCTCACCGAGGTATCGACCGAAGCCGCCGGCGAGCAGGACGATGAGTCCTTCTGCGAAGCCATTCAGCAGACTCTCGATGTGCTGCGTCGTGCGTTCGCGCATGTGCATGGTCGATAACAGGAGGTCGTACCCGTGGGATGCGACTGTTTCGTCGATTCCTCTGGCGACCTGGCTGATGTAGCTGCTATCGAGATCGTCGACGAGGAGACCAAGAACGTTGGACTTGCCGCTAGCGAGACTCCGAGCCCGAAGGTTGGCGACATATCCCAGACGATCCATGGCTCCGAGGACGCGCTCACGGGTGGCGAGTCGAATGTTCGGGTGGCTATTTGCGACTCGAGAGACCGTGGCGGTGGAGACCCCTGCCTCGACCGCCACATCGAACATTGTCACCGATCCTGGTCTTCGTGCTCTTGCGCCCACAGTGCGATCCTAGTTCGACGTGTTCTGGATGATTCGTGGAGCTGTCCCAGGATATTGGAGTGAACCCCTGTTCCTGCCGTTGGTGGGCGATGCACGTCTCATCAGCAGTCCAGCCCTGCAGACCGGTGGAATGTTGATTGCAGCGCTGGATACAGGCTCCGATACACGTCGTATGCCTCCTCGTAGCGGTCGGAGTCGGCGCCGGGCTCGATGGGGGCTTCAACTTCGACTGCGAGTTCCGATGCCTCAGCAACGGATCCGAATGCTCCCGCTCCGGCCGCGGCAAGGAGCGCGGCTCCGTGGGCGGCCCCTTCGGGGGTACCTACTACGCGCACAGGCAGATTCGTGACATCGGCAATGATCTTGAGCCATACCGGACTCGATGCGCCCCCGCCGGAGATGCGAACCTCACCGAGGTCAGTCATCGTTCGGATGAGTTTAGCTGAATCCCTCAGTCCGAAGGCGACTCCCTCCATGACCGATCGTGCCATGTGTTTGAGCTCGTGGCGAACAGTGAGCCCCACGAAAGCGGCTCTCGCAAGCGGATCCGGATGCGGCGTTCGTTCTCCTGAGAGGTAGGGGAGAAAGATCAGTCCGTTGGACGCCGCGGGAACGCTGTCCGCCATGTCGCTGATCTCAAGAAACGAAAGTCCAGGCGCCATCTGATCTCGGAACCACTGGAGGCTTCCGGCCGCTGACAGCATGACTCCCATGAGGTGCCATGTGTCTGGGACACTGTGGCAGAACGCATGAAGTCTCCCGCGGGGCTCAACCGCTGGAGTTGCGGTGGGGGCGAACACGACACCGCTGGTCCCGACACTCATAGCGACTACACCTGGGGATACTGCACCGACTCCGACTGCGTTCGCTGCCTGATCGCCACCACCGGCAAACACTGGTGTCCCGATCCCTAGTCCAGTGGCCCTTGCTGCTTCACCGGTGAGCGTCCCCGTTACCTCGGGGCCCTCGTATGACTTGGGAAGCCAGCCGTGCGGAATGCCGAGGTCGTGGACGATCTCTCTCGACCAATCACGCTCCGCGAGATCGAACAGCATCGTTCCCGATCCCCCAGCTCGGTCGGTTGCGTACTGTCTTGTGAGGCGGTGCCGGACATAGTCCTTTGGAAGGAGGATATGCGCCGTTCTTTCGAAGATCTCAGGCTCGTTGTGCTTGACCCACAGGATCTTCGGGGCGGTGAAGCCCGTCAGTGCATCGTTTCCCGTCACCGAGATCAGGCGCTCTCTGCCTATGCGAGAACGGATCTCGTCGCACTCATCCTGTGTTCTCTGATCATTCCAAAGGATCGCAGGTCGGAGTACGGCTCCTTTGTCGTCGAGCATGACCAAGCCGTGCATCTGTCCCGTCAGTCCGATTCCCGCGACGTCGGCACCTGAAACGTTGCTCGTCTCCAGAGCCTCTCCGATAGCGTCGACGGTGGCGTCCCACCACAGGTGAGGTGCCTGTTCCGACCACAGCGGGTTGGGCGTTTCGAATGCGTAGCTTGACCGGCCGACGCCGACAATGGCGCCCAGCTCGTTCGTGAGAAGGGCTTTGGTGGCTGTCGTGGACGAATCGATGCCGATGAAGTAGCTCACAACACGCTTCCCGTCGGTTCTTCTGGCAACTCGGCGAGTATTGCATCGAGAGGGCGGTCACCCACTTCAATGATCTGCCACACCTCCGTGTGCGCCACGTCTTCTCCCACGGCAACGGCCGCTGTCGGCGCAATCGTTTCGAGTTCGACGAAGCGCTCGTCCCTGTAGATCTGGGTAGACGCTCCGAGGTCAGTGTATGTGGCGCTGTCGTCGTGGACGGCGGACCACTTCACGAACACCTGGTGTCCCAGGACATACGCCATCCATCCCCGTCGGTTGGGCTGACCGATCTTCATCCTGGAGGGGCGGGTGCTTCCTTCGACGGCGATTCGATCGAGTCCGAACGTGAACTCGGCTGCTCTGAGATCGGTATACGGCCACAGAACCAGGGTTCTGTTGGGCAGCAAACCGTGCTCGTCAGCCCGTTTCTTGGTCTGCGGGAGTATTGCAGTGCCGCCGAGGGCCATCTGAGTAATTGCCCAGGGGGCGGTATGCACAGTTGCCCGTCCCTCGTTGACCAGACGGTGGCGGATGACAGTGTTGTCGCCCTCCTGTCGGATCGATATGTGTTTGACAATGCCGGCGCTATCGGCGGCACCCACCATGTCCACGCCGTTGTCGAATTCGGAGAGCTTGACATCCGAGTCGTCCGGTTCATAGGTGATCGATGGGGTCTCGGGAGAACGCCAAAGACGATGCCCGCCGAGGAACCGGTAATACCTGCAATTGGGGTGATCTATACCGGCGTCGGGGAGTGACGCAAGGAACTCAGGGCCGTCGTGCATGACATAGGACAGGATTCTCGGTCCAGCGTTCTTCGAGACTGCAATCCGAATGGGGCCAAGCTCGAAGCTGTGGGTGGTGACGGTCCAAGGTGAGTCAGCGATCGTCATGTGACAACCGGCGAAGAGATGACGCCCCTGGTCTTGTCGGTCACCGGGCTCAAGTGCACAGCAGTAACTCCCATTCATCCATGCCAGCGTGCACGGTTGCAGGCTGGCGCGTGCTACTACGATTGATGCAAGCGCTTACACATTGTACGCGAGATGGCGATGAAAACCGAGAACGGGAGGGTGGTCATGGCTGAGTTCTTCACAGGAGTCGACAAGATTCGATACGAGGGCCCTGAGACGGACAACCCGTTCGCCTTCAGATACTACGACGCTGACCGGGTCGTGCTTGGCAGGACGATGGAAGAGCACCTGCGCTTTGCCGTGTGCTACTGGCACTCGTTCTCTTGGCCTGGTAGCGATGTTTTTGGTGATGGAACGCTCGATCGACCATGGAATGACCCAACCATGGACCCAATGGCGGCGGCGAAGTTGAAGATGGATGCAGCGTTCGAGTTCCTCGCCAAGCTGGGGGTGCCGTTTTGGTGCTTCCACGACGTCGACGTCGCCCCGACGGGCGCGACCTTCTCCGAAACCAAGACGAATCTCGAGACCATGGTGCAGTACGCTGCCGACCGCATGGAGGAGACGGGTCTCGGTTTGTTGTGGGGGACGACCAATGCCTTCAGCCATCCGAGATTTGCCGCTGGTGCCTCCACAAACCCAGATCCGGAGATCTTCGCGTACGCTGCGGCGCAAGCGAAGAACGCCATCGATGCCACACATCGACTTGGTGGCGAGAACTACGTGCTCTGGGGAGGTCGCGAGGGATACGAAACGCTTCTCAACACCCGAGTGAAGCAGGAGATGGATCAGCTTGCCCGCTTTCTCCACATGGTCGTGGACTACAAGAAGTCCATTGGCTTCACGGGCACACTCCTCATCGAGCCGAAACCCCAGGAGCCGACCAAGCATCAATACGACTATGACAGCGCGACCGTCCACGGATTCCTGGAGCGGTATGACCTGCTTGGCGAACTGTTCGTCAACATCGAGGGAAACCATGCGACCCTGGCCGGGCACAGTTTCCACCATGAGGTCGCCTACGCAGTCGACAACGGGATCTTCGGGAGCATCGACGCCAATCGAGGGGATGCCCAAAACGGGTGGGACACCGACCAGTTCCCGAATTCTGTCGAAGAGATGAGCCTTGTTATGTACGAGATCCTCATGGGAGGAGGGTTCACGACAGGTGGTTTCAACTTCGATACGAAGCTTCGCCGTCAGTCGATGGATCGCCTCGACCTGTTCCATGGCCACGTTGGAGGCATTGACACTGTTGCGCGCTCCCTCCTTGTCGCGGCGAATCTCGTTGAGGCTGGGGAACTCGAGAAGGCACGCTCGACTCGATACTCCGGGTGGAGCGAGGATCTTGGTGGCAGCATCATGGCTGGCGAGGTTGGCCTTACGGAACTGGACGCAAGAGTCTCGAGTGGAGCCATTGATCCCGCACCCGTCTCGGGTCGACAGGAGGATCTGGAAAACCTCGTCAACAGAGCGATCTGGCGCACAGCCTGAAGGCGATGTAGGCGCTTGCCTGGAACAGGTTTTGATATGCATCGTTGTGAGTCCGGCCAACTTCAGCCCGCGGACTCGGCGGCCAGGAGCATTCGGAGCCGAGCAGACTTTGCCGAAACGGGTCGTCCTGGTGTGATGAAAGGAATCACAGCGACGAGGATATTCATGTTCGTGATGATTCTCGAAGGCAGTGCGTGTCGAGACGCCATCGATTTCGGCCCATGTTGGGCGAGGGCGATACCCGATTGATCCGCGGGGTGCAGGATCGGGACGGTTCTGTGGCGCATTGCGTTGAGGGAACGTGCCGCACCGTAGGAGGGTTCACGCCGTACGTTTCCCACCGCGTGTCTGGTGCCGCAGTCATCATCAGTCTCGCCGCCCGCGGTCTCAGTGTTGGCCTTCTCCCTCGCCATGCAGCCGGTGCCGCGCCCGAACACCTCATCCATCCAACGCCGGGAACCGTTAACCCGCTCGATCATTGCCGTGTGTCTCCCTGAGTCCCTCGATCACCCTCCAGTGAAGAAGCTCTGGGACGCCTTGCATGGAGAATCCTCCGAGTAGTTGTCGGATGCTGCAGAGAGGCGCACACCCCTGAACGTGCACGTTTTGAATCCGGGTTGGGTGGCATGTGGGTCCGTCGTTGAGGCTCGGAGTGGACGAGTAGTGTTGTGGTAGTTCACCGACACAAGGAGATTCTTGTGAGTTCGACCCAAGAGCAGCGTCGCGTCGTACTTCCGATACCCGATCGCACCAGACCTCCGACGGCAATGGTTGACGCGAAAGACCCTGATGCCGTGTTTCCGCCGATCGTTCCGGTTCGTCCACCAGCTGGCGCTCCCAACGTGCTCGTCGTCCTGCTTGACGATGTCGGCTTTGGCGCCTCGTCAGCTTTCGGAGGTCTCATCAACACGCCGACGGCCGATCGGCTGGCGGGCGCGGGGCTCCGATACACGCGCTTCCACACAACCGCGCTGTGTGCGCCGACCCGGGCGGCTCTACTGACGGGTCGCAACCACCACACAGTCGGGATGGGAGCGATCACCGAACTCGCCACGAGCGCGCCGGGAAACACCTCCATACGGCCGCAGGACTGTGCTCCTCTCGCCGAGACCCTCCGACTGAACGGGTATTCGACTGCGCAATTCGGTAAATGCCATGAGGTGCCTGTTTGGGAGACCTCTCCAATGGGTCCGCACGATCGTTGGCCGACATCTTCGGGGTTCGAGCACTTCTATGGCTTCATCGGTGGCGAGACGAATCAGTACGAACCTGCGATCTACCACGACACAGTTCCGATCGAGCCGGAAACGAGACCGGAAGAGGGATATCACTTCACCAAGGACATGACAGACAAGTCGATCGACTGGGTTCGTCAACAGAAGTCATTGATGCCGGACAAGCCGTTTTTCATGTACTGGGCGCCCGGAGCAACCCACGCACCGCATCACGTGCCTGCTGAGTGGTCGGACAAGTACAGAGGTCGTTTCGACAGGGGCTGGGACGCCGTGAGAGAGGAGATATTCTCAAACCAGAAGGAGATCGGGGTCATCGGACCTGACGCAGTCCTGACCGAGCGACCAGACGAGATCCCGTCGTGGGACGAAATGGACTATGAACTCAAGCCGATCCTGATCCGTCAGATGGAGATCTATGCCGGCTTCCTCGAGCACACCGACCATCACCTTGGACGACTTGTCGATGCCCTCGAGGAGCTCGGGATACTCGAGGACACCCTGGTCTTCTACGTGATCGGCGACAACGGTGCATCTGCTGAGGGAACGCCACGCGGGACGTTCAACGAGCTGCTCGTGCTCAACGGGGTTCCGGAGCTCGAGACCACTGAGTTCATGGCTGAGAGAATCGAACTCTTCGGTACTCCCGATGCCTTCAATCACTATGCCGTTGGGTGGGCGCACGCCATGTGCACTCCGTACCAGTGGACGAAGCAGGTTGCGTCGCACTGGGGTGGCACCCGTAACGGGACCATCGTCCATTGGCCCAAGGGCATCAATTCAATCGGTGAGATGCGGCATCAATTCGGGCATGTCATCGATATCGCCCCCACGATTCTTCAGGCAGCGGGGATCCCAGAGCCCGTGAAGGTCAACGGGTTCGACCAGCACCCCTACGAAGGGTTCGCCCTCAATGGGACGTTCAATGCGGCGTCAGCAGATGAGGTGCATGAGACGCAGTACTTCGAGATGTTCGTCAACCGGGGGATTTATCACAAGGGATGGACGGCGGTGACGCGCCACAGCATCCCGTGGGAGATGGTGTCTGACCTGCCGGCATACCACGACGACGAGTGGGAGCTCTACGAGCCCGGTGATTGGACACAGTCCAACGATGTTGCCACTGACAACCCGGACCAGCTGAGACGTCTCCAGGAGTTGTTCCTGGTTGAAGCAGCTCGACACAACGCCCTGCCACTCGACGATCGCAGGGCCGAACGCTTTGACCCTGACCGCGCTGGCCGACCGCAGCTGATAAAGGGCCGATCTCAGATCCTCTACGGCGGAATGGGTCGCCTCAGCGAGAGCAGTGTCGTCAACATCAAGAACAAGAGTCACGCAGTTACCAGTCAGGTTGTTGTGCCGGCCGGGGGAGGAAGCGGCACCATCATCGCTCAGGGCGGCAAGTTCGGCGGTTGGACGGTGTATCTGACAACCGACGGCAGGCCGGCATACTGCTACAACCTGTTCGGATTGGAGCGATTCAAGGTCATTGGTGACGAACGGGTCCCCGAGGGAGAGCATCAGGTGCGCATCGAGTTCGACTACGACGGTGGCGGCCCCGGTAGGGGCGGAACAGCGACGTTGTATGTCGACGGCGAGACGTTCGGGTCCACGAGAGTTGATGCAACCGTACCGGGAGCGTTCTCGGCCGATGAAACCACGGACCTCGGCACAGACACGGCCACCGGAGTCACCGACGATCTCGATCATGCAACCACCAAGTTCCAGGGCGATGTGCTTTGGGTCCAGATCGATCTTGGAGACGCGGCTACGGACTTCGACCACATGGTCACTCCTGAGGAGCGTTACCGAATAGCCATGTCCCGCCAGTAGGTGGCACGCGACTGATGTTGACCGCGCCGCCCTCGTTCCATCTGTTGGCGAAACCTTCTGGGCCGATCTGCAATCTGGACTGTGAGTACTGCTTCTTCCTGTCCAAGGAGATGCTGTACCCGGGTGATCGATTCCGGATGGCCGACGAACTCCTCGAGACGTACATCATCCAGCTGCTCGACGCGCATCGTTCCCCTGAGGTGATGGTCGCGTGGCAGGGTGGTGAGCCGACGATGATGGGTCTCGACTTCTTCAAACGCTCGATCGAACTCGTCGAGAAGCACCGGAATCCCCGGCAGCAGGTCAGCTACACGATCCAGACCAACGGCGTACTCGTCGACGAGCGGTGGGCTGCCTTTTTCAAGGAGCACGACTTCCTCGTTGGCCTGTCGGTGGACGGCCCGCGTGACTTGCACGACATGTACCGAGTGGACAAGCGTGGCGAGGGGTCATTCGATCGGGTGATGGCGGGGTACCGTCATCTGCGATCCGCCGGTGTGGATGTCAACGTGCTCTGCACGGTGCATGCTGGCAACCAGGACCATCCACTGGACGTGTACCGATTCTTCCGTGACGACATGGGTGTGCAGTTCATCCAATTCATCCCCATCGTGGAGCGTACGACGGAGACTCTGTTGCCTCTTGCGAACATTGGGTGGAGCACGGCCAACAAGAAGAGCCGGCCGCTGTATGTCCAGGTTGGGAGCCACGTCACGGACCGCAGCGTCGGTCCGGTGGCGTACGGGAAGTTCCTCAACGAAGTCTTCGACGAATGGATCAAGTCCGATATCGGGGAGGTGTATGTCCAGATGTTCGACGTGGCGTTGGCAAGCTGGCACGGTGAACCGCCTGGCTTGTGCATCTTCTCGGAGACGTGTGGGTTGGCTCTGGCGCTCGAGCACAACGGAGATCTCTACTCGTGTGACCACTATGTCGAGCCCGACTTCCTCCTCGGCAACATCACCGAAACCCCGTTGGGCGAGCTTGTTGTGTCGGACAAACAGCGGGCATTCGGACAGGCGAAGCGAGACACCCTGCCGCGGTACTGCCTGGACTGTGAGGTCCGGTTCGCCTGTCATGGCGGATGCCCCAGAAACCGGTTCACGCAGACGCCCGATGGGGAAGAGGGTCTCAACTACTTATGTGCCGGGTACAAGTCGTTCTTCCGCCACATTGACGAACCGATGCGCGTGATGTCGTCCCTTCTGCACGCCGGGCGAGCCCCCGCCGAGGCCCCGGCCATCCTGACAGACCACTAGCGACCGCTACGACTCGTTGGCATCCACGGCGCACCCCAAGAGTCGGACGATGCGCCAACGGGCAGCTCACTTCAGAGGCTCATCAGGCGAGCGCCTGTGCTGCTCAGATGAGTACCCCGTCACCCGTGCCTCCTTGTGGCCCACACGTCAACCCCGGGATTGCGCCATCAACGGTCGGTAGATGCCAATGTTCCCGAAATCGCCGTGCCACTATACCTCGCATTCCTTCGTGTGTAGCTAAGGAACTGTCGATCTCTAGCCGGCAGCGATGCTCATCCAATCTATCGGCGCAGGCCACAGGAGATCGCCGCTGGGGGAACCTGGGGTGAGGAATCTCGATGAGCAACCTTGGGGAGTCTCAGCCAACGGGCGATGCTGGGATCGCATGGGAGGATTCCGAGGTACAGAGCCCGATGGATACCAGGAGAACGCATCTGCTGGCGGAATCGCGCCGTGTAGGATATCGGCACTTACTAGCGATTGATGGGAGACGGCTGTGCTTCGCGGCTACGCAGGGAAGATCTTGCACGTCGACCTCACTTCCGGTTCCCTCAACATCGAAGAACCTTCAGATGAGCTGTACCGCACGTACATGGGCGGCAGTGCTCTC
>Ga0255048_10000984_pt1 | contig 20910 bp, 18 predicted proteins | sample JV7_2_2_MG_FD_183619 | JGI IMG/M metagenome (GOLD analysis project Ga0255048, IMG submission 183619) | Seawater microbial communities from Jervis Inlet, British Columbia, Canada - JV7_2_2 | ecosystem: Environmental > Aquatic > Marine > Inlet | place: Canada: British Columbia | collected 2016-10-06
GCTGGGCCGTATGACACCTGGCCCTTGGGGCGAGGGTTCGAACGCTTCTATGGGTTCTTGGCTGGGGAGACTGATCAGTGGTACCCCGACCTGACATACGACAACCACGCCACGGAACCACCGGGCACCCCTGAGGACGGTTACCACCTGTCTGCCGACCTGGCAGATAAGGCAATTGCCTTTATCGGAGACAGTCACGTCAGCGCACCTGACAAACCCTTCTTCATGTACTTCTGCCCGGGTGCCGGCCATGCCCCCCATCACATCTTCAGTGAATGGGCCGATCGATACGCAGGGAAATTCGACATGGGATGGGACGCGCTCCGCGACCTGATATTCGAGAACCAGACGGAATTGGGTTTGCTGCCAGAGGGAACGGAATTATCTCCACGTGATCCCGATGTCCCGGAATGGGACAGTCTGACCGAGGACGAAAAGACGCTGTACTCACGAATGATGGAAGTGTTCGCCGGATACGTGTCCTACACCGATCATCAGTTCGCCAGGGTTCTCGACTTTTTGGAACGCATCGGAGAACTCGACAACACGTTGATCATGTTCGTATCTGACAATGGAGCAAGCCCCGAAGGCGGCGCGGTTGGGAGCACTAACGAGTTCAACTTTTTCAACTTTCTGCCTGAGAACCTTGAACGAAACCTTGAGCAGATCGACAAGCTCGGAGGGCCGGGGAGTTACAACCACTACGCATGGGGTTGGGCTCATGCTGGGAACACACCGTTCCGCCGTTGGAAAAAGGAGATCTATAGAGGCGGAGCCTCGGATGCTTTCATCGTGTCCTGGCCTGACGGCATAGACCCAGAGCGTTCGGTCAGACATCAGTTCGGCCATGTGATCGACATGGTCCCAACCGTTCTTGATGTTCTTGGAATCGACCCGCCCGAGTCAATCGGTGGTCATCAGCAGATGCCGATGGAAGGTGTGAGTTTCGCCCACACTTTCGACAACCCCGAAGCTCCATCTGCGCACAACACCCAGTACTACGAGATGTTTGGAGGTCGCTCCATCTACCACGACGGGTGGCGGGCGGTGTGCGGCTGGCCTGGCCCCAACTATGCAGCCGGAGCCGAAAAGGGTCGGCGTCTCGCGGATGCGATCACAAAACAGACTCTCCTGGATCTGGATGCAAATGAATGGGAGCTGTTCCACGTCGAGACTGACTTCTCCGAGTCACATGACGTAGCCGACCAGCACCCAGAGAAGTTGAGAGAACTGATTGATTTGTGGTGGGCGGAAGCCAGAAAGCACAACGTCCTACCCATAGACGGAACCATGGGTCAACGAGTCAACAACCCCCGACCGAGCGCGGCCGGCCCTCGCGATCAGTTCACCTTCTACCCCGGGGCTCCGATCCCTTTGCTCGCACAACCAAAGATCTACAACCGGTCCCATGTCATCACCGCCGACCTCGAAATCCCAAGCGGAGGTGCACACGGGGTCATCGTCGCAGCCGGCAGTAGCACGGGGGGGTACGCGCTATACGTGAAGGACGGCCACGTCCACTACGTCTACAACTACCTAGGCATCAAGAAGTTCCACATCACCGCCAATGCCCCACTGCCTGAAGGCTCTGTCACAATCCACTATGGCTTCGAAGTCACGGGGGAACCCACACCGCGTGAAGGCCTCGGGTCACCAGGAGTAGGAAAACTGGTCATGAACGGAGAACTGGTGGGCGAAGTTGAGATGGACGTAACCGTCCCCATACTTTTCTCGGCCGAGGGCCTGACCTGCGGATGGGACTACGGCGACAGCGTCGATAGCCAAAGCTACGAGTCGCCTTTCGCGTTCACTGGGACAATCAACCAGGTCCAATACGACCTCTCAGGAGATGCCATCGAGGACGCCGAAGCAGAACTTCGAAGGGCAATGTCCAAGCAGTAACCCCACGAATCGCTCGCCAAGACATTGCTCTCGCCCATAGCCGGCGTTAGTGCGGGTGGTCGCCAGGCGACGACGCCTTTTGTTTTTGTTCGAAGCCGAAACTCGATGGAGCACGGACGGGGACTTTCCGGCTTGCCAAGAGCATCGACTGACTGCTCGCTTCTGAGCTGGTTTTATTGCTGGTGGGCCCACGTGGACTTGAACCACGGACCTCATCCTTATCAGGGATGCGCGTGTGTCCTGTGGTTGTTGATGATTCCACAGAAGATCAAATGGCATCTAGGAATTCGGCACTCAATGGTTCGTAGCGATTCTGACTGTTTCTCGTCTTCTTGTGGACGCACCGTGGACGCGAAGCCGATTCGCGGTCGGGACGGCTGGTCGAATCGACGACCTCATCGACCCGAACGCTGACCAACTATTCCAACACGTATTTGTATGGACGAATACGCAGGTAGTGATTGGCGCTGAGACCCGAGGGGATGGTCACCGTTTCCAGCGGACGCGGGATAAACGCGGGATGGCCGCCAACGCGAGCGCGGTCTTGGACCTTCTGATCCGTAGATCTACAAGCCCAGTCCACGGCGGTCCACTGCCATCCATTGTGCTCGGAGCTACTTGAAGTTCCGTCTCTCAGCGTCCACGGCCGTCCGTGCCAGGCCACATCGGATGGCTCCCAACTTGGCTCCCGGAGGTTTGGCTCCCTTACTCTCACAACTGGCTGAACACTCCCCTGGGCAACATCCCCGATTCCTGAGACCTCATCCTTATCAGGGCTGATCAGTCAACTCTCTGACCTGGCGATAAGTCAAGAAACGTCGAATATCAAAGGGTTTGACTGGTCGTTGTTCTCCGCCGGCGCTTGACGATTCTCAACATCTCACGGACTTCTGACGGACCGGAAGCGCCCACACGGGGGAGTTCATGGGTTTCTCACCTACGGGAGTTGCAGTCGCGGTAGGTGCTCGATCTGTTGAAGATCGAGCGTAGGATGTCCTCAAGGGCAGTGGGGCAGTCCAAACATGCGCGACATGCTCGGCCAGCTTGGTGCGACATTTAGCCTGTAGTCCTTCCTCGGTTCAACGGAGAGAGATATGGACATCATCGACCGGCATTTTGCCGCTGAGAACGCCAAGGACGTCGAGGCAACACTTGAGACCTACACCGATGACATCGTCTGGGATGATGTAACTCATCCTGACGCCCCATTCCACGGCAAGGAGGAGGTTGGCGCCGTCTACTCGACCATCCTCGATGCAATACCCGATCTGAATCTTCGGTCGGTAAAACGGTTCAGCGGTGAAGGCGGCCGGTTCGTGGTCGATGAGTCGATTCTCACTGGCCACGTCGAAGGTGACTGGGCGGGGGTAAACGGCGGCGGCGCCGCGGTGGAGGTGAGGATCCTCCACGTTTTCGAATTGCGAGATGGCTTGATCAGCTACGAAAACGCGTGGTTCGACGCTGCCGACGTCCAGCGGCAGATAGCGGTGTGGAACGAGCGCTCGAGTTAGCTCCGCCGACTAGGCGTCGATGCGCAACCTTTCGACAACCTCCCAGGCGTGGATACGAGTGAACACATCCGCCCCGCCGAGGCGGCCCTGCCATCGAGGCAGTACCTCGCCGCAGACCAGATCGGTTACCCCGTTGATGTAAGTGTCGAAGATCAGCCATGGGTTGGTCCAGCCCCCGGCGTGCTCTGCTGCGCTCATGAATGTCACAGGCGCGTCCATCGCGTTTCTGGCCGGCGAGACGTCGTCCAAGTATTTCATCGTCGTGTCGATCAAATCGTTGAAGTAGGCCTTTTGCACTTCGACATCCTCCCGGTTTCCTAGCCGGGTCAAGTGGCCAGGCACGAAAGTGTCGAAGTCGTAGCCAAGGGCAACATCGTGACCATCCATGAACCCGTGGAGATTCGATGCCATGGCAAGACTGGAGAAAGGGACCCAGCCGGGAAAGATGACATCGATATTCATCAACATCTTCTCACCGGGGTGATAGATGAAGATGTTCCCGTTGCAGTGGATGTCGCCGTGGTAATCGAGCTGCAGCGTTTGGCCGCCGACCGAGAGGGTGTAGCTGTCAGTGAACGTTTCGGTCGCTGGAGGGCGCTGCGGGTCGTTGGCTCTTTCAACAAGGGCGGCGCACTCATCCTGTGCGATGATCGTGACATCGGGATCGAAGACCGCTGCTGCTCCGATGTGGTCCCGATGATGGTGTGAGTAAATCACATGGGTGATGGGCTTATCGGATATCTCCCCGATCGCCTGGAGGATCCTCCCCCCTAGGAAATACTCGCCGTTGCTTGGTGGCGCGTCGACCACTATTAAGCCATCGTCGTGTTCGACGACCAGTTGGTAATACCAACCGTCCTTCACGTAATGGATGCCACCGCCTATCGAGTCGGTGTAATACCCTTTTGACATCAGGTCGTCCATGCCCGCTTGAACGCGGGCGTCATAGACCGAGTTAGGGACCTCACCGTATTGATCTGCCGAGTCATAGAAACTCAACGACGGTAGGGGTTCAGGCATGGGAACTCCTTGTCTTCGCGCTGACTTCAAGCCTATCTAGATCGTTGGCCTGATGTGTTGAGTGGCGTTGAACACCTAGTTCTGTGATGGTGTTTTAGTTGTGCGGATTCTCATCGCCGACCACAAGCCAGATTGCGTGGACCGGAACGTCGCCATTGTTGTAAAGGCGATGCGGGCGCGTGGACTCGAACCCGATTGAATCCCCAGGGCCGAGTTCGTAGGTGTTGAATGCGATCTGAATCCCGAGTGTCCCTGAAATCACGTATCCATATTCCCGTCCGTGATGGCGCATCAACGACTCGTCCGGTGTTGAGGCACCTCCTACCTCGTAGGTGGCATGAAGGAAGTCGATCCCTGGCTCCGTTTTCGCCGTTAGTTCCTCCCATCTAACGCCGGATGCAAGGTCAACTGCTTCGCGCTCGCCGAGATGGAGGAGTGGGGTTGTCACGGTTCCGACTTCCGTATCAGAAGGGTTGGATTCTGCTGAGAAACTCTCCCCGCGGATCACTTGATCGAGAGAAACCCCCAATTCTGTGACGATCGCATAGAGAGTTCCCACCGAGGGCTTTGACATCCCGCTCTCAAGTTGGGAAATGAGGCTGGGCGACAGTCCGAGACGCCGTGCCAGCTCACGTTGGCTGATCCCCTTTCTGGTGCGTTCCTCCCGAAGCCGCTCCCCAATCATGTCGAGCTGGTCGACGTTGCTGTCCTTAGCTTGCAGTTCGCTCACATCAGCATCCAACCACCGTCGACATACAGGTTGACACCATTAATAGCGCGGTTTTCCAGGAGAAATACGGTAGCGGCCACGGTGTCGGCCATTGTGGCCAGCCTGCCCGTCGGTGTCCGCTGGATGACGGCGCTCAGATCCTTGTCCTTCCAAAACGGACTGTCGCCAACGATCCCCGGATGGATCGCATTGAACCGGATCGGGGCAAGTTCGATGGCGAGTGTTCTGATCAAGCTGCTGATCCCCCCATTGACCGTGGTGACGGTTGTTGAACCAGGATACGGTCGATCCTTGGCGCGACCTCCGTACAAGACCACAGCGCTGTCGTCAGAAATCCGATCGAGGAGAACGTTGATGGTCTTTGTGTAACCGACCAACTTCATCGTGGTGAGGTGGACTGCTCCTTCGATGGAATAGTCCTTCACTGGGTTGTTGTCGCGTGCGATTGAAGCGAGGACAAGTTTTGATATAGGACCCACTTCGCTGAGAGCAGCCTCGATGTTCTCCGGCTCTGCCAAGTCGAATCCCAGTCCCGTCACCCCTTCTCCGATCTCGGCTGCGATCGAGGCCGACCTGCTGGGATCTCGACCGGTGATGACGACGGCCTCACCCTGGCGGTGATAGTGACTGGCGATCTCCCGCCCGATTCCCCCAGTTCCTCCGACGATTACTACCAATCCATTCGACATCTCGAAGCTCCTTGTTTGGTTGAGGGTCGAGGATATACCTTCTGCCTTCTCGGTGTGCAGTGGGACTGATCGTTGTGCCAAGCTGTAGATCGAATGAAGTTCGACGTTTGCATGGTGGGTGGAGGTCTGGTGGGCCTATCTGTGGGCCTGGCGCTGACGGACAGGCTGCCGGGCATGTCACTAGTGATTCTCGAGAAGGAAGATCGGATCGCTGCTCACCAGAGCAGTCACAACAGTGGTGTTGTCCACTCTGGTCTCTACTACCGACCGGGATCCCTAAAGGCTCGGTTGTGTGCCGAAGGCCGCGACGCGACGTATGAGCTTTGCGAAACGGCGGGACTTCCCTATGACCGGTCAGGCAAGCTTGTTATCGCTACACAGGAGTCCGAGCTTGGCGCATTGGATGAGCTTGAGCGGCGCGGTACAGCCAACGGACTCAAAGGTCTCGAAAGGTTGGACGCCCAAGGTATCAAGGGTCATGAACCGTCAGCGATCGGAGTTGCCGCTCTCTATGTGCCCGAAGCCGGGGTGGTGGACTTCGAGGCTGTCGCATCCAGCCACGCGGTGAAGCTTGGCGAGAGAGGAGCATCACTCATTACGGGCGCGGAAGTGACACGGATCGATCACGGTTTTGAGGGCGTCGCGGTCGATGCCGGCGGCGAACGGTACGCGGCAAGGGTTCTGGTCAATTGTGCTGGTTTGTACTCCGATCGTGTGGCGGTTCTGGCAGGGGTGACTCCGTCGGTCCAGATCATCCCCTTTCGAGGCGAGTATTACCGACTCTCTGGGAGCAGCGCCGAGCTTGTGCGCTCTTTGATCTATCCGGTCCCGGACCCGAGGTTTCCGTTTCTGGGTGTGCACTTCACACGTCGAATCGATGGGACGGTTGAGGTGGGGCCGAATGCTGTCCTTGCCGCCGGCCGGGAGCACTATCGCGGGACCAGAGCGAACTGGGCCGAGTTGCGGTCCACGTTGGCGTATTCGGGTTTCCGCCGATTGGCCGCCCGCCACTGGTGGGAAGGAAGCAAGGAGCTCTTCAACTCCAGGTCGAAGGGGCGTTATGCCCGTTTGGCCAGAAGACTCGTGCCCGGAGTAGGCAGCCAGGATCTGCTCCCCGGTGGGGCTGGAGTCAGAGCACAGGCCGTCGATGCCTCTGGGAACCTGGTTGACGACTTCGTGATCGAAACCGTCGGATCCACCGTCCACATCCTCAATGCCCCTTCGCCGGGAGCCACGGCGAGCATGGCAATCGGCAGGTACGTGTCGGGTCAAGTACAGGGAATTCTAGGGGGCTAACCGGAAGTGGACTGTGTAGTGTCACTTATCAGTGATAAACACCACCGAATCAGTGGCAGTGATCGGATTGGGCCGCATGGGCAGCGCCATGGCTCGCCGATTCCATGCTGCAGGCCTTCGACTGACGTTATGGAACCGAAGCCGGGAGAAGGCGGAGGCTCTTTCCCATGAATTGGCTGGGGCCAACGTGGCCGACACTCCAGCAGCCGCATCTGCCGAGGCCAATGTCGTCGTGACTTCCCTCGCCGACGATGCGGCTGTCTCGCGTGTGTATCTCACTGAAGACGGTGTCGTTAAGGGTCTCCAGTCTGAATCCGTAGCAGTGGACACCAGCACCATTGATCCGACCACGGTTCTCGAAGTCGCAGCAGCATTTGAGGAACACGGGAAGGCAGGTTTCTTGGATTGCCCGGTGTCTGGGAGCGTCGCGACGGTCGAATCGGGTGGGTTGACAGTGATGGCCGGTGGCGACCCTCAGCTGGTCGATCGGGTCGATCCAGTTCTGAGCGCCATAGCCTCGAACGTGATACGAGTCGGCCCGTTAGGGAATGGTGCTGCTTGCAAGCTTGCGGTCAACGCCCTAGTTCATGGTCTCAACGTCGCGTTGTCCGAGGCCCTCGTTCTCGCCGAAAGAGCTGGCGTCCACCGAGACGTGGCTTACGAAGTCTTCGCAAGCGGTGCGGCCAGTGCGCCGTTCGTCTTGTACAAGCGAGAGGCATACCTCGACCCCGAACATGCGCCGGTTGCGTTCACTTTGAATCTTGTCGCCAAGGATCTAGAGCTGATAACCGGTTTGGCTGGCAGGGTCAACGCACCGATGTCTCAGGCAAACGCTGGTCTGGAACTTGTCCAGAAAGCCGTCGCGCAAGGGCTGGGAGAAGAAGACCTGTCGGCGATAGCCGTATACCTACGTGGGTCGAGCGGCTGATGGCGGAGCACATCGTTAAGAAGGTTGAAGAACTCGACTTTGTTGTGCCGCCCGAACATGTCGGGCGAAGCAACGGCTACAGCCGCGATTCCGTGGTCGGAGAGACCGAAAGAGCTGTGCAGATGGGATTCGAGGTGGCCCGACTTGATCCTGGTGGTCATGTGGACACCCATGTTCACTCGTTCGAGGAGTCTCTCTACATCACCGCTGGAGAGTTGGTCGTCGACACTCCTGAAGGCAACTATCGCCTGGTCGAGGGTGACTATTGCCTATTGCCCGTTGGGACGTCGCATGCGTTCCGCAATACGGCCGGTCAGCCAGCCTCATTCTCCGAGATGAAGGCACCGCTTCCGCGCGAGCGCTTCGCTTTTGATACGCACTTCAACGCGCCCATGACGGTCGGCGACCCGGAACCCGTCGATGTTCGCGATCCCCGGAATCGCTACTTCGGTCATATCGATCCAGAGAACATGGACCCCGCGATGCAGACACAAGACAAACTTGCGCTCAGCGCCAGCATGCGGACGGCTCTTTTGGTCTACAGCGGTATCAGCGTAAAGATGATGGTCGACTCTGATCTTGGTGCCGATCTTTCGACGATGTTCATGGTCCAGTACGAACAGGGTGGGTTCGCAGGTGCTCACGATCACCCTCTAGAAGAGGCATATCAGATCTTGGCTGGGCGAGTAGAGGCAACGTTCGACGGCCACAAATACGAACTGGGACCTGGGGATGTGGCTTGGGCTGGTGTTGGGTGTGTGCACGAGTTCCGCAACATCGGCCACGGCGTCGTTCGCTGGCTCGAGACTCAGGCACCCCAACCTCCAGCACGTCACTCATATCGGTTTGCTCGGGACTGGGTTTACCTCGAGGGCGCCCTGGCCTCCGAGACCCGGGACGATCGTCACTAAACAGAGGAGAATAGAATGGCCGAGTTTCCCGTAGCCACGAGCCCGGCTCCCGGTGTTATGGCGGTGGACTGGGAGAACCGCGTCGACTTCGAAAAGCTCCGCCAGTACCGACTGGATCGCGTTCGCCAGATGCTGACGAAGTTCGATCTTGGGGCAGTGTTGTTGTTCGAGACGTCAAATATTCGCTACGCCACGGCGACCCAGATCGGCTACTGGGCATTCAACAAAGGTGAGCGTTGGGCGTTGGTCACCCGTGAAGGGAGACCAAAGGTTTGGGACTTTGGATCGGCCGCAAAGGCTCACCGTCTTCAGTTACCTCATATGTACGACACCGAGAACTCGATCGGCGGAAACACAGGTCTTCAAGGCGCCATCGGCCCCGAGACAGGATTGCATGCTCGTGCAGTGAGAGAGATCAAAGGTGCACTCGAGGACGCCGGCGTTGCTAATGAGAAACTCGGCGTCGATCTCGCTGAGACGGCCGTATTTCTTTCTCTTCAGGAGGCCGGTCTGAGGGTCGTAGACGGCCAGCAGGCGATGATGCGGGCCAGGGAGATCAAAAGCCCTGACGAAATCATGTTGCTGACCCAGGCCTGCGGAATGGTCGACGGTGTCTATCAAGACATCTTCGAGATGCTGAAACCTGGTGTACGAGAATCCGACGTCGTCGGCATGACCCACGCACGTCTGTTCGAAATGGGAGCGGAGTTCGTCGAGGCAGTCAATTCGATAGCCGGGGAGCGATGCAGTCCCCATCCGCATGTGTTCTCCGATCGTCTTCTCCGCCCCGGCGACCAAGCCTATTTCGACATCATCAACGTCTTCAATGGATATCGAACTTGCTACTACCGGACCTTTTCGGTCGGGCGCGCCACAGAACACCAGCGTGATGCATTCAAACAGTCGAGGGAGTGGATGGACGCAGCCATCGACCTGGTCAAGCCGGGTGCGACCACCGACCAGATTGCCGAAGTTTGGCCACATGCCGAAGAGTTCGGTTTCGAAGATGAGATGGACGCATTCGGTCTCCAGTTCGGACACGGTGTTGGTGTGGGTCTTCATGAACGCCCCATCATCAGCCGGTTGAACTCCATCGAGACTCCGGTCGAGATCAAAGAAGGCATGGTCTTTGCGCTGGAGACATACGCCCCTGCAGCGGATGGACACTCCGCAGCCCGGATCGAGGAAGAAGTGGTTGTGACTGCCGATGGTTACCAAGTCATCACGCTCTTCCCATGCGAGGAGCTGATGGTGGCGAATGCCTACTGACCCTCGTTACGACTACGCCCTCCGCGAACCCCGATTACCGGAGCCGGTCGATGGGTCCCTCGCCAATGCCGAGATCGGGCTAGACGTTCGGCTCGACATGTATCGCAAGCTCCAAGAGCTTCGACAATTCGGCAAACGAACCCACGACCTCTTTCTACAGAACCTGGTCAAGGGCACTACTCACCTGTCGCTTGGCATGGAGGCCGTGGCTACCGGTTTTGGTGCTGCCATGAGACCCGGTGACTACACGTTTGCCACCTACAGAGGTCATGCCCATTCTTTAGCCAGGGGCATGGAATTGGGTCCTGCGATGGCAGAGCTGCTGGGTCGTGAGAATGGGATCCTCGGAGGGAAAGGCGGGTCGATGCATCTGACCGACGCCTCCAAAGGGATGATGGGTTCTTACGCCATCATCGGAGCCCACCTCTGTGTCGCCAATGGAGCCGCATGGTCAGCGCAGATGCGAGGGACCGGCCAGGTGGCAGTCGCATTTTTCGGAGATGGCACAACCAATATCGGAGCCTTCCATGAGGCACTCAACATGGCTGCCATATGGGACCTTCCGGTCGTGTTCGTATGTGAGAACAACCTGTATATGGAGTACACGCCCAGTGATCTGATCACCGCAGTTGCCAATCCGGCGGCAGATCGCGCTGCGTCTTATGGATTGGACTCCATCGTTATCGACGGCAACGACCCCGACCACGTGTACCTGACTGCCACTCAGGCCTTGGGGAAGGCGAGAACCGGTGGTGGCCCTTCCCTTATCGAGGCCGTCACGTACAGATCGGGAGGCCATTCCCGAGCTGACCCAGGAAAGTACCGCCCCGAGAGTGAAGTTGAGGCTTGGGGGGCCCGCGATCCAATTCCGGTTTATCACGATCGGCTGTTGTCTTTGGGGACACCCGAGGCCCGACTCAGCGACATCGAACGTGAAGTCGCCTCGGCGATTGACGAAGCGACCGAATTTGCCAAAGCGGGTCGGGAGCCAGACGAGAGCGCTCTCATGACCGACGTCTACGCCGATGGGGGGTCGCGGTGGCGCAACTGAGTTACCGCGATGCCGTCGCCTATGGGATCGCTCAAGAGATGAGGAGGGATCCTCAGTTGGTGATGCTGGGTGAAGATATCGCAGCCGCCGGTGGAGTCTTCAAAACAACGGTGGGCCTACTCGAGGAGTTCGGGCCGGATCGGGTGAGGGACACACCCATTTCCGAGCAGGCCATTCTCGGGGCCGCGATGGGCGCCGCGATGACTGGTGTCCCGGTTATTGCCGAGATCATGTTCTCCGATTTCATAGCGGTTTGTTTTGACATGCTGGCCAACGAGATCGCCAAAAGCCGCTACATGACGGATGGCCAGGTCAGTTTCCCTCTGGTTGTGCGTACCGCCAATGGCGGGGGCTCCCGTTTCGGAGCGCAGCACTCTCAGTCGGTAGAGAACTGGTGCATGATGATCCCCGGTCTCAAAGTCGTCGCGCCCTCCACTCCACAAGATGTTGTGGGCTTAATGGCGGCCTCGATACGTGACCCCGATCCTGTGGTGTTCTTTGAACACAAGTCACTGATGGCCGACAAAGCCGAGATCCCAGAAGGCGAATTGGTGGATCAGCTCGGAACCGCCAACGTCGTTCGACAGGGCACCGATGCCACCATCGCAGCCCTGGCACTGATGGTGCCTCGAGCCCTCGAAGCGGCCGATCGCCTATCGGAGTCGGGCATTTCGGTTGAAGTGATCGACGTCCGCTCGCTGGTGCCACTCGACACCCAGACAATCCTCGATTCTGTTTCGCGAACGGGACGTTTCTTCACTGTTGAAGAGAACCCGAGGCTTTGTGGGTGGGGAGCCGAAGTCGTCTCGATCGTTGGCGAGGAAGTCTTCTGGGACTTGGACGGCCCGAATGTGCGGATCACAACTCCTCACATCCCGCTACCCGCTGCAGCCTCCCTAGAGGATTTGGCACTGCCCTCCGTCGACCGAATTCAAGAAACCATCATCCGCTCACTCAACAGCGAGAGGTCTGGGTGAGTGCAAAGACCTTGATCAAGGCCGGTTGGATTCTCACCCTTGGGGCGAGAACTTCCAACCTCACCGACGCCGACGTGCTCATAGAGGACGGCAAGGTCGTCGAGTTGGGGACGCGGATTAGAGCGCGAGGCGCTGAGGTGGTGGATGCGACCAATTCGATCGTGATGCCGGGTTTCATCGACACCCACCGTCATGTATCGAGGTCCCTGTTCCGAAACATCGGAGAACTCGGAGTCGTGGCAGCCGAGCATTATCAACCTGAGGACGTCTACGCCTCCACGTTGATTGGCCTTCTTGGCGCCATTGAGGCTGGGATCACAACTGTGGTTGATTGGGCAGACATCACCCCGGACCAGCCTCATGTCGAGGCTGCACTTCAAGCCCACCACGATTCCGGCTTGCGTACTGTCTTCGTCAACTCGAGCCTTGGTGACGCGGCGGGTTTGACTTCATGTGCGTTTGCGTCCCCCGATCTGACTGGTGCGAATCTCGATCGCATACCGGAACTCTGGGCATCGGCGAGAAGCAAAGGGCACCGAATCCACGCCCACGCCGGGATATCTGGCTCCGAGCATGGGGTCGTCTCTGAAATGAGCAACCTCCTAGGAGAGGATGTCACCCTCGTTCACTGTGCGTATCTAAACGACTCCGAATTCGATGCGGTCGCTTCATCGAAAGCATTCGTGTCCTTGACCCCTTCGAGTGACATGGCGACAGGACTGCCGGCACCTCAGATTCAGAAGCTGATTGACCGAGGAATCCGCCCCGGGCTCGGAGTAGACGATGAGCGGTTAGCTCCAGGGGATATTTTCGCCCAGATGCGCTCGACGATAGCGATTCAACACGCGACATATTTTGACTTGAAGTTGGCTGGGAAAGGTGGCCTCCCCAACTTGATGGGCACCCGAGACGTGATCCGGCATGCCACCGTCGACGGCGCACAGGTGGCCGGTCTTGGGGATGTCACCGGGTCTATCCAGCCTGGCATGCAGGCCGACATCGTGATATTGAGGGCGGACAGCCCAAACATCTATCCAATCAACGACCCCATTGGCGCAGTTGTTTGGGGCATGGACACCTCCAACATCGATTGGGTTTTCGCCGCAGGCGAAGCATTGATGAGGGATGGGGCCGTTTCGACAGACGTAGAGCGGGCCCGCGCTCTTGCAGTGATGGCACAGGGTCGTGTTGCCGAAGCAGCAGGAATGCTGGTCAGGACGGGGTCGGGTGATGAGACATGACGAACGGACGTCGACCATCTTCAGCCCTGACTGCTCTGGTGGTGAGTTCTCGATACTTGCCGGTGTATCTGGCCTTGCTTCTGCTGGTGAGCATCTCGGCGATTTGGGCTCCAGCCACGTTGACCGGCCCCGGCTTGAACTCGATTGCCCCGTTCGGAACCTTCCTCGCCATTGCCTCCTTGGGTCAGATGCTGGTGATCATGACTGGCGGCATCGATCTCAGCGTCCCAGGTACGTTCACCATGGGTGCCATCGTCATGGTGGGAGTGAGTCAAGGCTCGGACGATCGCATTTGGATCGGCGTGGTGGCAGTGGTTGTAGTCGCGGTCCTCATTGGGTTGGTCAACGGAGTATTGATTGGCGGACTCAACTTGAATGCACTCATCGTCACGTTGGCGGTGGGTCAGGTGGTCGCAGGGTTGGTTAACCGTTATCACAAGACCTTCTCGATCCAGAGCTCGATTCCCGAGGGGTTTTCCGATTGGATGTCGACTAGATACCTCGGAGTCACTCGCACCTTTTGGATCGGTGTGGTCATCACTGCCCTCCTGATCATCGGGTTCAGATACACCACGGTGGGGCGGAGATTCCAGGCGATTGGGGCAAACCCGAATGCCTCTCGGGTAAACGGCTTGCGGGTAAACCTCTATCAGATTTCGGCATACGTGGGAGCAGCTGTGCTCTACGCCATCGCCGGAATGCTGCTGGCAGCTGTTCTCCGTATCCCCGGAGTAACCATCGGCGGGCCATACCTATTGGGCCCGATAGCTGCGGTGGTCATAGGCGGTGCCTCCCTCACCGGCGGGTTGGCAAGTCCGCTTTCCACATGGGCGGCAGCTTTCTTCCTTGCCGGTCTCAGTCAGATGATGCTGGTCATGGGGTTACCCACATCGCTTCAGTTCGTTGTCTTCGGCCTGGTCATCATCGGAGGAATGTTGGTTTCGGGTGACCGGATCATCAAGACCGTGGAACGCACGCTCCGAGAACGGCGACGGCCAAGAAAAACGAATCCAGATATGGCAACCACCTCAGCCGGCCCGGACGGTTGAGAAAGGAGTTCAACGAATGGACCGATCGCTATCAAGAAAAAGCAAAGGGCTTTCAAGCCCAGTTGGAGGAGGAATGAAACTAAGAACAATATTCGTGTTGGTGGCGGTCTTGGCTCTGGTCGCAGCGGCCTGTAGTCCAGACGACGCCGCCGATACCACGGAGGCAGCCTCGGGTACAACCGTGGCGGCCCCGGACACGACGGAAGCAGCTCCCGATACAACCGAGGCGGCCACAGGTACGACTGAGGCTGCGGATGACAATCCGCTCGCCGACTTCGGCGAAGACTCCTCGGCGGCCGATCCGGCGCTGGTGGAGAAGGCCCTCGGGCCGGTAGAACCGTCGGATGACGCCAGTTGGAACATCGTCTTGGCATCGATCGCTCGAGCCAACCAGGACTTGGATCAGGCCACAATCGACAAGGCGTTGGAATGCTGGAACGCCCCGGAGTGTGACACCGGAAGCGGCGGCGAGCTCGTGATGGGCTATGCCGACGGTGCCGGGCATCTCAACGTATGGCGGTCAGTGACTCATATGGAGGCCATCCTTCAAGCACTCACCTATCCAGAGATCGGCACGATCGTTTCGACCGAGGGTCAGTGGGCGTACGATCCCACAATTCAGCAGGGGAATCTTGACTTCCTCATGCAGTACCCGGTGGACTTCATCGTTGGATACCCCGACTATCCCGAGCTGGTGTACGAACAGATCGCGGCGGCTACCGCGGCGGGGATCCCCTATGTCCCGTTCTCGGGAGGTTGGGTCGGTCTTCCAGGGGTGCATGACTTTGCTCTCACGCCGGGCGAGGGCTATCTCAGCGTCGTCGGTGAGGACTTGTGTTCTCTCGGAGAGAGCTTCTCCGATGTACTCAACGCTGGAGTGGGCGAAGGTGAGATCGGTGTGCTTGGCGGCAGCGCCGGCAACGGACTCACCCTGGGATGGCAACAGTGCCACATACCCACATTCGACGGCACGGTGGTCAACCCGCCGCTCGCCGAGAACACGACAACCGGGGATACCAACTGGTTGAACGATGTCGCACTACAAGTGGTGAGCGGAATGCTTTCCACCAACCCGGATATAGCCGGGTTTAGCTACGAGTATGCCGACGGAATGAACACGGCTCTCCAGGCATATGAGGATCTAGCCATCCCATTCCCGGAGAACCTGACACTGGCGCTTCGTACCGATGAGATGACGCTGTTCTGCGATTGGGTGGAGCGAGCAGAGCCGGGCTACCGGATCTTCTATTCGGCGGGAGGGAACTTCCAATCACGGACTGCTGTCACTGCTGTGATGATGTCGATGCAAGGTGCTGACATACCAGCGGAACTCGTTGTACCTCATGTCATGCGCGAGGTAACGGCTGACGACTGTGACCCGAATGCGCCAACACCGACGGTCTCAGGCACCTCACTGGTGCCGGGTGACTTGTTGCAGCTCATGTTTGGGTAACAAGTGAATAGGAGCAATCCCGGAGGAGAGACGACGACCGGGGACGTGGTTCTCGAGTTGGGCGGCGTTTCGCGGCAGTTTGGGGCAGTACGAGCGCTGACCGATGTCAGCTTCGACTGCCGAGCCGGTGAGGTGCATGCTCTGGTTGGAGAGAACGGCTCAGGGAAGTCGACTCTCCTCGGGATTGCTAGTGGGTTTGTCGAGCCCGATCTGGGCATCGTTCAGATCGGGGGCAAACCCCTTCGCCGGGACTCGCCGGCACTTGCTCGCAGCCTCGGACTGGCCATGGCCTATCAGGACACCTCCCTGGTGTTGGCCGAGCCAGTGAAGAACAACCTCTATTTGGCGACGTCGCCTGAGCAACGTCCACCGTTTAGGAAACGGAAGAAATGGGCCAGAAGGCTGCTGGGCGGATTCGATCTCGACGTTGAACTCTTTCCAGATGCGCCTGCAGGATTCCTGACTATGGCGGAGCGTCAGATGTTCGAAGTCGCTCGAGCACTTGCGTCTGACCCCAAGGTGCTTCTCCTCGACGAGCCCACCACCGCGTTGGGTCCAAACGAAGTGGAAGCTCTCCATCGCACAATTGCAGCCTGCCGAGAAAGAGGAGTTGGAGTGGTGTACGTGAGCCATCGCCTTCCCGAAGTCTTGGAGATCGCCGATCGAATAACCGTCCTGCGAGACGGTGGGGCCCAAGGCACATTCGACGTCGATTCGACCAGTGAGCCCGAACTGGTCGATTTGATAGTGGGTCGACCATTCGAAGCTGCCTTCCCAACGCCCGCTCTCAGAGACGACGATCCGCGCGATGCCCTGGTCGTCGACGGTCTTCAGGGCCAATCCTTCGGGCCGGTCAGTTTTACTTTGCAGAATGGTGAGGTCGTGGGCATTGCTGGAGCTGAGGGCAACGGACAATCAGAGCTCTTCGACACGTTGGCAGGTCGAGTGCCACCGAGGGCTGGACGTGTCGATTGCGAGGGGAACGACCTGACTCTGATATCGACACAGGAGGCCATCAGGTCGGGTGTGATGTTGCTGCCAGGTGACCGCGCACATGAGGCGCTGATGCCCGTGCTTGGTGTCAAAGTGAATACAACGATTCAGTCGCTTCGACGATTCAGCAGCTTCAATTTCCTCAACCGGCGCGCTGAACGCAAAGCTGTGAACAGTCTCGTGGATGACTTGGAGATCCGCACGCCGTCGCTGGAACAGCCTGTTGAATTCCTCTCCGGCGGCAACCAGCAGAAGGTCTCGGTGTCGAGAACATTTCTTAAGCAACCGGCAGTGATTTTGGCTTACGAGCCCACTCAGGGAGTCGATGTCGGCTCCCGATTCGATATATACCGGGCTCTCCGAGCGCGGGCCGACGACGGAGCAGCTCTCCTGGTCAAATCCAGTGATCCCATTGAGCTATCTGGATTCTGTGATCGGGTGCTCGTGATGTCTCGGGGTCAGATAGTCGAAGAAATCCCCGGCGACGAGCTCAGCGAACTCCGCATTGTCGAAGCGATCGTACGCGGTCCTGGCTTGTCGAAAGCCGGACGATCGCCGCTGGGAGTCGCGATGCCCAAGGCCGGTACGGAGTCAAGTCAGCCGTGACCACACGCCTCGACTCGGCTCGGATCGCGGGACGCAAAATCCTTCGCAACGCCCGCGACAAAAACAAGTGGCGAAAAGTCGTGAGGTTTCGACTCTGGATGCCGGTCGTACTTCAGCTGCTGCTGATTGGAGCGGTCGTTTGGTTCACCAGTTCGAGATTCCCCGGATTCGTAAACGCAACGAATATCACCAACGTACTCTTCCTCGCCGTCCCTCTCATCCTGGTCGTCGTCGGTCTGACGCATGCTCTTCTCGTCGGGTATCTCGACTTGTCGGTTGGTGCCATGGTCAGCTTTGGAGTGGTCGCGGCTTCGTTTCTGATCACTCCTGATTCGAGCTCCGCAGATATTGCGATTGGTGTTGGTGCCATTTTTCTATCGGCGATTGCCCTCGGTCTTATCAATGCCGGGCTGATACGCGGGCTGAAGATCCCGTCGATCATCGCCACTCTCGCAACCCTCAGCATCCTCAACGGCATCTCTCTTACCTTGCGCCCCACGCCTGGAGGGACCATCAACAACGGCTTCACCGACGTGCTGAAGACCGCGGTTGGGCCAGTCCCTGTCGCTTTCATAGTCGTTCTGATCGGCGTCGGTGCTCTCGACTATTGGCTACAAGCAAGCGGTTCCGGCCTTCTGTTGCGTTCCACGGGGTTCGATGAGCGTGCGGCGAAACGGAGCGGCGTGCGCACCAACTGGATCCGGGTGCGGGCGCTGCTGTTGTCTGCCTTGTTCGCTGCCACGGCCGCTTTCTTCGTGATGGTCAGATCTCCGGTTGGTAGCCCCCAAATCGGGGATAGCTACGTTCTCAACGGCCTTACGGCTGCAGTTTTAGGAGGGGCATCTCTAGCCGGGGGGCGGGCCACATTCGTGGGTGGGGCCGTCGCTTCGGTCCTCCTTGCGTTGATAATCACAGCCCTTCCCTTCCTGGGTTTGACTCCCGACCACGGATTGATGGTTATTGGAGCACTTGTGCTGGTCGGGATGGTCCTTTACCAACTGGGCGACATCAAGGAGTTGGTGAAACGCAACTACCGGAGGGCCCGCCGTCTCGTGCTGGGGACAAACGTTGCCGAACAAGTGGCAATACCCGGCTTCTATCCAGAGGGGGTTGAGTTCAGTGTTTCTCCTTCGGGGATGAAGCTCATCAAAGGGGGCACGGTGCTCAGCATGGACCCCCAGGTCGGTGACTTTGCGGTGGGTGATGTGCTCATCGACGGTGACAAAATCGTGGCTGTCGGCTCGGGTCTACCCAATTCGAATGTCGAAGTCATCGATGCATCGGGGATGATCGTGATGCCCGGCTTCGTCGACACTCATCGACACATATGGGAGGGGCTCCTTCGGAATATCGGCACCGACGTGCCGCTAGAAGGGAGAACGAGCTACATCTCCTTCGTTCTTCACAAGCTTGCACCGGCGTTTCGGCCCGAGGATGCCTATGTCGGGAATCTGGTGTCGGCTCTCGGTGCGATCGATGCAGGGGTCACCACACTGCTCGATTGGTCTCACATCCAGGGCTCCCCTGCTCACACCGACGCAGTGGTCAAGGCGCTGGAGGACTCGGGTTTGCGGGCAGTGTTTGCCTACGGATTCCCCTGGTGGGGCAAGTGGGAGGAGCGGCAGCCGAGCTGGTTTGTGCGTGCCGCTTCTGAGCACTTCTCGTCCAAGGATCAGTTGTTGACATTGGCGTTGGCGGCACCAGGTCCCGAGTTCACCGATTTCGAGGTTTCACGAGACCACTGGAAGCTGGCCCGCGAAACTGGAGCACGGATTACTACTCATGTGGGTGTTGGCTCCTACGGGTTGGATTCAAAGGTTGAACGGTTCGGTGAGGCCGGCCTGCTCGGGTCCGACACCACCTATATCCACTGCACCACTCTCAACGACATCGAGATCCAAATGATCGTCGACACCGGTGGGACCGTTTCGTTGGCCTCACCGGTTGAAATGATGATGGGGCATGGGATGCCGCCCATCCAAAAATTTCTCGATAGAGGCCTAAAGCCGAGCCTCAGCGTTGATGTCGAGACCAACGTCCCTAGTGACATGTTCAATCAGATGCGCTCCGTGCTGACGCTGCAGCGGGCGCTCGCTGCTGTGCAGAACAAGACGCCTGTCCCAACTCGGGAGGTTCTGGCCTACGCCACGTTGGAGGGCGCCCGAGCCAACGGTCTCGACGCCAAGGTGGGCAGTTTGACGGTCGGGAAATGCGCTGATGTAATCTTGCTTAGGACGGATCGGATGAATGTCACACCGCTCAACGACCCAGCGACCGCGGTTGTCGCAGGCATGGACACGGGGAACGTGGACACCGTGCTCATATCGGGTCGAGTCATGAAACGAGGAGGCGTTCTCCAACACGTTGATTGGCCCGCGGTAAGGCGTATGGCAGGAGAGTCACGCGATCACGTGATCGCTAAGTCAGGTTTCAAACTGCCCAAGATCTAGGGAGGAGACAAAAGTGCTTACACATGATCAGGTAGCGGAGTGGGCAGATGCCTACAGGCGGGCATGGGAGACCGCAGACGCCGGAGCAGTTTCAGGTCTGTTCAGCGAAAGCTCTTCATATCGATCGAACATCTACGAAGAGCCCTACATGAATAGAGCCGGGGTGAGGGAGTACTGGTCGAGTGTCACCGCAGCCCAGACAGACGTGGACGTTCGGACCGGTGAACCGGTGGTGATGGAGCAAAAGGCGACCGTCGAGTTCTGGACCACGATGTCCGTCGACGGGCAGCCCGTAACCTTGGCCGGGTGCCTCCTGCTCAGATTTGATGAATCTGGCTTGTGCACGGACCTACGCGAGTATTGGAACTTCGAGGGGGGAACACATCATCCACCGACAGGGTGGGGGGTTTAGGCGACCGACGGTGGGGTCCTGACCGGCGATCCGACGGGCGATAGGAACGAACCCGATCCGTGAGAGTCGGTTTTTTTCTTCGTTGAAGACGAACCTGGGTAGTAGTCGGACATGGCCACCCATCATGCCTTTGTGTGTGTCCTGGCCACAAGCCTGTAGCGTCGATGGATCGGCAATCCTCAGGACCAACTCTTTTCTCAGATGTACGAATTGCAGCATGCTGTTCCCCTCTGAGGTCAGCCTTCCGCTAGTCGCCTTTGAAGGAACGACAATCGAGGACCGGACTTATCGGTGTCCTGTTTGCGCCAACTTCGACACCTATTCAAAGTCGGACTTGTTCTACGACCGAGACGAGGAACTCGACTAGAAGGCAGCTTCGCTGCCGCACATAAGTGCCGTTATGTGCGGGTCTTGTCGTAGCT
>Ga0255048_10000985_pt1 | contig 20907 bp, 18 predicted proteins | sample JV7_2_2_MG_FD_183619 | JGI IMG/M metagenome (GOLD analysis project Ga0255048, IMG submission 183619) | Seawater microbial communities from Jervis Inlet, British Columbia, Canada - JV7_2_2 | ecosystem: Environmental > Aquatic > Marine > Inlet | place: Canada: British Columbia | collected 2016-10-06
AAGCGCTGTACGCGCGGCGCATCGCGCCCGACCTGATCATCGGCACGTCGGTCGGGGCCATCAACGGGTCATACATCGCCTCTCGTCCTCAGACCCCGGACACTGCTCGTTCGCTTGGCGTGATCTGGAGGGGGCTGCGCCGCTCCCATGTGTTCCCCATGGACTTCGCTGCCGGATTCCTCGGCTTTGCCGGGAGGCGTACCCACCTGGTGCCCAACCGGGCGCTGCGCCGCCTTCTCGAGAGCCACGCTGAGATCGCCGATCTGGCCGATGCCCGCATTCCGCTGCGGGTCATCGCCACGGATGCCGCCACGGGAGAGGAGGTAGCGCTGTCGAGCGGCCCCACCGTCGATGCGGTGCTCGCCTCGGCGGCTTTGCCTGGCATCTTCCCGCCGATCGAGTGGCAGGGTCGGCTGCTGATCGACGGCGGGGTCTCCAACTACGCCCCCATCACTCACGCCCTCGAGCTCGGAGCCGACACGATCTACGTGCTGACCAGCGGGACGGCGTGCGGGCTGCGCGCAGCGCCGCGAGGGGCCATCCCGCTGCTCTTGCACTCGATGAGTTTTCTCATCACCCGCCGCCTCGTAGTGGAGATGGAGCATCTGCAGGACCGGGCTCGGCTTGTGGTGTTGCCGCCACCGTGCCCGCTCAGCGTGGCACCCCACGACTTCAGCCAAGCCGCCTCACTGATCGAGGCGGCGCACGACACGGCAGCGGCGTTTCTCGATAGGCTCGACTCGGTGGCCGCTGCTCCCGTTCCTGTGCACCTGATGCGTCTCGGCGCTCACGCCTGAGGGCTCAGAAGCGCTCCAGGATCAGCGCGGCCGCGGTAGCCCCCGCTCCACAGATGCTGATCAGCCCACGCCTGGCGTCGCGTCGAGCCATCTCGTTGGCGAGCTGGGTCACGATCCGGGCGCCTGTGGCCGCGAACGGGTGGCCGATGGCGATCGAACCGCCGAGCTGGTTGAGTCGGTCCCGGTCGACCTTGCCGATCGGATCTTCCTTCCACCCGTGCTCCCAGGCGGCCAGGTTGGCAGCCACCTGGCCGCCGAACGCCTCGTGCATCTCGATGAGATCCACGTCTTCGAGCTCCAGGCCGTTGCGACGCAAGAGGCGAGGAACCGCAACTCCCGGGCCCATGAGCAGTCCATCGTCAGGGCTGATCGCGGCGAACTCGATGTCGCGCACGAACGCCAGCGGTTCGTATCCCAGTTCGGCGGCCGCGGATTCGGCCATGAGGACCACCGCCGCAGCACCGTCGGTCAGCGGGCTCGAGTTGCCAGCAGTCAGCGTTCCCTCCGGCGTCGGGTCGAAGACTGGGGGCAGCGTGGCGAGCTTGGCCATCGATGTCCCTGGGCGAATGATCGGGTCCGCGGTGATGCCGTTGAGGGGATGGACCTCTGCCGTCAGCCTGCCGTCTGCGGTTGCTGCCGCGGCGTGCATGTGGCTGCGATAGGCGATCTCGTCCTGCTCGCCACGCGAGATCCCCCACTCCTTCACCGTGATCTCCGTGTGCTCGCCCATCGAGAGGCCGGTCGATGGCTCGGTGATTCCAGGAGGATGGGGCACCAGGTCTCCTGGACGGAGTCTGGCCAGGATGCGCGCCTTGTCCTGGAGGGTCTTGGCTCCCTGGATGTCGGACAGGACACGGGTGGCATTACGGCTCCACAGCACCGACGGATTCGAGAGTGATTCGACCCCACCGGCCACTCCGACGCGAGATCGACCGGCCAGGATCGAGTCGCGAACCGACTCGACAGCCGTGATGCTGGTGATGCAGTTGTCGGTGACAGTGACGGCGCGCACGGTGTCTGGCAAGGCGCTGGCGAAGTTGACCTCGCGCGCCAGGTGCGGCACGCGAGCGTCCAGGGTCACGATGCCGAACGTGAGTTGATCGATGTGTCCGGGATCGAGGTCGAGTTTGGCGAGGGCCCCGTCGACGGCGTGGGCGCCCAGATCCAATGCGGTGTGCTCCTTGAGGTGCGTGCCCGCCTTGGCGAACGGGGTGCGAGCCCCGCCGACAACGGCGACGCGTTCGGTGGTACCCATGACGGAATCCTTTCGCGGGGAGTTCTCACCGTGGAGAACCGCGTCTGCGGCTGGGTCCATTCCGGATGGGCGGAATCGCGTCGGTTTCAGCGGGCGAGGCGCCTCGTGAAGAAGTCGATGATCGTGGCGTACGCCTTGACCTTGTTGGAGTGCTTCACCATGTCGTGCCCCTCATCGTCGAAGACCAGGTACTCGATGTCCTTGCCCTTGGCCCGCAGCTCGTCGACCAGGGCGTCGGATTCAGTGACGACGACACGCGGGTCGTTGCGGCCTTGGATCACCAAGAGGGGAGCCTCGAGTGCGTCGAGGTGGGTACGAGGTGATCGGTCGCTGAGCAGGTCACGATCCGTGTCGGGGTGACCCATCGCGAGGTACATATAGGTCTTCCATGTCTCCGGAAGCGCATCGAGGAAGGTGAAGAGGTCGTACGGCCCGAACATGTCGACGCCTGCCGACCACAGGTCGGGGTGTCTGCCGAGCAGGGTGAGGGTCATGAAGCCACCGTAGCTGCGGCCCATGACCCCGAGCCGGTCGAGATCGAGGCGGTCGTCCTTGCCCAGCACATCGAGCGCGGCGACGTGGTCGAGACGATCCGCTCCGCCCCAGTCGCGATCCACCTGCTTCATGAAGGACTGGCCGTACCCCGTCGACCCTCTGACGTTGGGGACGAACACGGCGAACCCGTTGAGGGTGAACAGCTGGATGAGCGGCATGGAGAACCACGTGAAATCGGGCCGCTCCTGGGATTGCGGGCCACCGTGGATGTAGTGGATCACCGGGAAGGGTGGCGTCGCCGAGCCCGAGGGAACGTAGAGGCGCGCAGACACTCGGCTCCCATCGTGGGACACGTAGGAGGCGTCTTCTCCTCGTGAGAGCTCGTCGGGTGAGATCCCCGCGATCCGCTCGTCCGTGTGCCTGATCACGGCATCACCCTCGAGCGAATAGAGCTGCACAGGCGACGTCGCCGTCGAAAAGGCGAGTGCCCAGTCGCCCGTGGTCGAATCGCGCGATGCCGCCTCGACGACACCGTCTGCGAGCTCACCCCTACCCCACAGCACGCGGTCCACGGTGATCGTGAGCGATGCTTCGTCGAACACACCTTCGTACCCGTACGAGCACCCATCGATGTTGTAGCCGAGGTGGTAGCGATCGCCTGCGAGGTGGTCCACATCCGTCAGCTCGCCGAAGCCTTCGTGCACCGTGCCCGCGATGGTCACTGCGAACGGGTCGCCACCGCTGAGCGGGACCCAGCCGACACCGCCGGTATCAGAGAACAAGGTCGTGCTGAGGAGCACCCCGTCGTCGCGAACGTGGCCATCGGTGAAGCCGGTGAGCGGCACCTTCTTCCCGTTCCGGTCCTCGAGGGGAACCCCGGCGAGCAGCGTGCGGTCGCCCACCGCGCGATCCCAGAGGAAGAGCACGTTGTCGCCGGCCGTGTATCCATCGACGATGGCAACCCTGTCGTAGCCGTCATTGTGTCCGATCGGAAAGTTCCCATACTGCGAGGATCCCAGAGAGGTCAGCTCCGTCGTGCGCAGGTCCGCGATGTATGACTCGAATATCGGGTCGTCGCGTGGCGAGATGATGAGCATGGCGCGCTCGGCCGTGCGATCCGCGAAGAAGAAGACCTGGCGGCCGGGGAAGCGATCCGCCCAGACGGGTTCTGGGGTGCCGCCGTCGATGGGGACGAAGTGGGGTTGGTAGTTCTCGTCGCCGTCCTGATCGATCGACACCAGGATCTTCCCGAGGTCGGGCAGCACGGCGATGACGCTGGATCCGACCAGTTTGGGGTTCGGCAGCGCAAGGTCTGCGGGGAGGAGCAGCTCGACGACACCACCGCCGCGCGGCATCCGGTAGAGGCTCATGCGGCCCGACCGGTCCGACAGGAAGTAGATGAAGTCCCCGGCGAGCTCGGGAACGAGGTTCAGCTTGGCGGCAAGCAGCGCCTCGACGGTGTCATACAGGTCGTGCATACGGCAGCGTAGGCCGCAGACTCACGCTGCGTCCCCGGCCAGCGCCCGGAGAGCGACTCGAACCATGTCGTCGAAGGTCCGTTCCCGCTCGATGGACGACGTTGCGGCCCCCGTCACGACGTGGTCCGATACCGTGAGGATCGATACGGCACGAACGCCTTCCTCGGCGGCGATCGCGTACAGGCCTGCGGCTTCCATCTCGACGGCGAGGATCCCCATGCGCTGCCACGCGGACACTGCGTCTGCCACCGGGTTGTAGAAGCTGTCTGATGAGTGCACCACGCCGACGTGGACGGTTGCCTCCGATGCCGTTGCCTCGTCGACCATGGCCCGCAGCAAGTCGTAGTCGGCAGCTGCGGCGTAGTCCCATCCGTGGTACCTCGCCCGATTCACCGCGGAATCCGTCGCCGCGGCGATGGCGACGACGAGGTCGCGGACATCGACGTTTGCGGAGATGCCGCCGCACGAACCGACGCGAACCAGGCGTTGGGCGCCGTACTCACGGATGAGCTCGGTGACGTAGATCGATGCCGACGGGATCCCCATCCCGGTTCCCATGACGGTCACCGGCATGTCCTCATGGGTTCCCGTGAACCCCACCATGTTGCGGACCGCCGTCACCTGCCTGGCATCCTGCAGAAAGGTCTCTGCGATGTAGGCAGCGCGCCGCGGGTCGCCTGGGAGCAGCACGGCCTCTGCGATGTCCCCCTGGCCGGCTTCGATGTGTGGTGTTGCCATGCCGCAACGCTACTCGCCGCACCGGCACTGCCAGACTGCGCAGATGGATCCCAGCGACCTGGAGGCGGCAGCGCCGAGTCCACCAGATGAAGAGCAAGCGCAGCCGCGTACCTTCCCGTGGAAGCGGGTGCTCCAGGTCGCCGTGATGCTGGTCGTGCTCGGCTTCATCTTCGGTGGTGTGATTCCGGCGTTCGCCGACTACCGCGAGATCTGGAAGGCCGTTTCCGCGATGAGTTGGTGGGTCATTGCCGGGTTGATGCTGCTCGCCATCGCCTACCTCGTCGAGTACTGGTTCGTCATCATGACGGCGCTTCCCGGATTGCGCTTCGGAGAAGCCGCAGTCGTGCACACCTCATCGACTGCGGTGGTGAACACGGTGCCTGCTGGCGCCGCGATCTCGTTCGGCCTCATGTATGGCCAGTACTTCTCGTGGGGGTTTCCCGCGACGACCACGACGGCTGCCCTCCTCATCACCGGGGTGTGGGACAACCTCACGAAGATCGCCATCCCCGCCATCGTCCTCGCCGCGATGGCGTGGCTCACTGGGACGACGCAGTGGTGGATCATGGCCGCCATCGCCATCATCGGAGTGCTCGTTGTGATCGGCCTCGTCGTGGTCCTGTTGCGGGCACCTGCCGCCGCCGATCGCATTGGGTTGTGGCTGTGCCGTCCGGTGAACGCCGTCATGCGCCGCTTCCACCGCGATCCGATCGACATCGTGGCCAAGATGCATTTCTTCCAGCGGGCGACGAACGTGATCATTGCGGGGCGCTGGTGGCTGCTGACGCTGCTCACGGTGGGATCCCAGGCGCTGCTGGTGCTGTTGCTCGTGGCGTCGATCCGGGCCGTCGGTGTGCCCAGCGACGTGCTGCCATTCGTGCTCATCCTGACGGCGTACGCCGTTGCCCGCGTCCTGGCCGCGGTACCCATCACACCCGGCGGGTTGGGGATCGTCGAGGTTGCCTATCTCAGCATTCTCACGCCGGGCGTTCCCGAGGAGTACCGGGTCGCGGTCGCTGCGGGTGTTCTCCTCTATCGGGCGCTCGTGTGGTTCCCTCCCGTTCTGCTGGGCATCCCGGCGCTGGTGTTCTGGCGCCTCAACAAGAGCTGGCGGCGCGATGCTGCCACCGATCCGCGCGGGCCTGAAATCGACGAGGAACCGCCGTCTGCGAGTTGTCTGGACGTCGCTCCGGCGCCGGCCTGAGCGTCAGTCGTCGTGTTCGGCGACCGGAGCCCTGCCGAGCCGCCCGGCCATGTAGTCGTCATAGGCCTGTTGGAGCTCCGCACGGGTGTTCATGACGAACGGCCCCGCCCAGGCGACCGGTTCGCGGATAGGGCGCCCTCCCAGGATGAGGATGTCGAGAAGAGGACTGCCTGGTCCAGAATCCTCATCGGCAGTGACCGTAATCGTGTCGCCTGATCCGTAGACGACGAGCTGACCCGAGTCGACCTGCGGCCCTCCGGCGCCGAACGATGCGGTGCCATTGAGCACATAGACCAATGCATTGAAGTCGGCACGCCACGGGAGCCGAACCCGCGCACCCGGTGCCACCGTGGCGTGAACCATCGTGATCGGGGTGTGGGTGTCTCCCGGTCCCCGATGGTCACCGAGACCGCCGGCGATGAGGCGCAGCAGGGCACCGCCGTCGTGGCTGGTGAGGAGCACGACTTCCTCGCTTCGCAGATCCTGGTACCGGGGGGCGATGAACTTGTCCTGTGACGGCAGATTCACCCACAGCTGGAAGCCGTGAAACAGGCCACCGCTCATCACGAGGTGCTCTGGAGGCGTTTCGATGTGCAGCAATCCGGAACCGGCGGTCATCCACTGGGTATCGCCGTTGGTGATGACGCCGCCGCCGCCTTCGGAGTCCTGGTGCTCCATGATGCCGTCGATCATGTAGGTGACGGTCTCGAACCCGCGGTGGGGGTGCCACGGGGTGCCCTTGGGCTCGCCCGGTGCGTAGTCGACCTCGCCCATCTGATCGAGGTGGATGAACGGATCGAGATCGGCAAGGTCGACGCCGGCAAAGGCCCGTCGCACCGGAAACCCCTCGCCCTCGTACCCCTGGGGTGCTGTGGTCACCGATCTCACGGAGCGTTCTTCCGCCGCCTGCGGCTCGGCGGCGAGGACCCGGGGCAGGACCAGGGTGTCTGGGACGGTGACGGCGGGCATGGTGGCTCCTCGCGCATATAGTTGCAGATTGCAACGATATCACGGGGCGACGTCTTCCCGCGAGCGAACTCAGCCCAGGATGCTGAGGACGAGGGCGAGCCCGCCGAGGAGTCCGATCCCGATCAGGAGCGTCGCAACGAGCGACTGCGCAATGCCCCCGGACTGGACGGAGTTGCTCACGCCGTAGCCGATCTTCGCTCTACGAATGTATGCCGTTCTCGGATGACGTAGATTCGCAGAAGCAAAGAGGGAGCTCGCGACGTGACAACCACAGCGAACCAGGCCGAGACAGAATGGTGGTCGATCGACGGCGCCGCCGTGGCAGATCAACTCGACACATCCGTCGAGCAGGGCCTCGGCGGCGGCGAAGTGGCGGCGCGGCTCGATGCATTCGGTCCCAACTCCCTCCCTGCAGAGGCGCCGCCGAGCACGTGGCGCGTCGCGATGGGCCAGCTTCGCGATCCGATGAACGTCATGCTGGCGATCGTTGCCGTCGCCAGCATCGCCATCGGACAGATCTCGACCGGGATCCTGGTTGGCGTGCTCGTACTGCTCAACGTCGTCATGGGTGCTCGTCAGGAGTTGAAGGCTCGCGCCAGCGTTGCGGCTCTGGAGGATCTCCAGGTGCCCTTCGCTCGGGTCGTGCGGGAGGGCACGGTGGTCGAGATCCCCGCCGTCGATCTCGTGCCGGGCGACGTCGGTCTTGTCGAAGCCGGTGACCTGGTGCCGGCGGATGGCCGAATCGTGGTGTCGGCATCGCTCGAGGTGCAGGAGGCGGCGCTGACGGGCGAGAGCGCTCCGATTGCCAAAGATGCCTCGAGTCGACCCCCAGGACCTCTGTCGCTCGGTGATCGAACGAACCTCGTCTTCCAGAACACGTCGGTAACGCGCGGGACGGCGACATTCATCGTCACGGCGACCGGCTCGACGACCGAGATGGGGAAGATCGCCGACATGTTGCAGGCGGTCGACCGTCCCCGGTCGCCGCTCCAGCGGGAGCTCGACAGCCTGACGACGTGGCTCGGCATTCTGGCGTGGGCGGCGGTGGCCATCATCTTCGTCGTCGGTGTGATCCGTGGCCTCGACACGGACGAATTGATCCTCCTCGGCGTCGCTACGGCGATCTCGGCGATTCCGACGGGCCTCCCCACGTTCGTGCAGGCCATGCTCTCTTCGGGTTCGCGCAGGCTCGCCGAGGCCAAGGCCGTGGTGAAGAGCCTCACCGATGTGGAGACGCTGGGTGCGACCTCGGCCATCAACAGCGACAAGACCGGGACCCTGACCTTGAACCAGATGACCGCGACCGCGATGTTCACCGGAGGGGAGTGGTACCACGTCGAAGGCGCCGGCTACGCGAAGGTTGGTTCGATTCGTCATGCCGCGGGTCAGCCTGTCCAGGACTTCACCAACCTCGGTCTCGGCTTGGTGCTGGCCAGCGATGCCACCGTGGGAGACGACGGCACGGTGATCGGTGATCCCACCGAAGCCGCACTCGTGGTGCTCGCCGCAAAAGTAGGCATCGATGCGCCACTCACGAGGCGTGAATTCCCCAGGATCGCCGAGGTCCCATTCGACTCCGCCTACAAGTTCATGGCCACGTTCCACGCCCCGCGACATCTCGATGACGTCGAGATGATCGAATTGGTGAAGGGTGCTCCTGACGTCCTCATCGACCGGAGTACGTCTGCGTACTGGGGAGGGGACGTGGTTCCGATCGATCAGGTCAAAGGGGACATCGAGGCGGCGAACCGCAGCCTCGGAGAACGCGGGCTGCGAGTGCTGTCCTTTGCCGTTCGGCGCATGCGCGACGACGACCGAGAGGCCGTGGTTGCCGACCCCATGGCGCACGTGGGCGACCTCACGTTCGTGTCGCTCGTGGGCATCATCGATCCGTTGCGTCCTGAAGCCAAGACCGCGGTCGCGACGGCACACACCGCCGGGATCGACGTGCGCATGATCACCGGCGACCACGCCATCACGGCGAAGGCGATCGGGGACGACCTCGAGCTCGGACCAGGGGTGATCACCGGGGCGGAGTTCCAGGCATTGACCGACGACGAGGTGCTCCGGCGCCTTCCTGAACTCCACGTGCTGGGGAGGGTGACCCCCCAAGACAAGCTGCGCCTGGTGACGCTCATGCAGCAGGCAGGCGAGATCGTGGCGATGACCGGCGACGCGGTGAACGATGCCGCCGCGCTGAAGAAGGCCGACATCGGAGTCGCCATGGGCAGCGGCGCCGAGGTGTCCAAGCAGGCGGCCAAGATGGTGCTCACCGACGACAACTTCGCGACCCTGGTCCACGCCGTGCAGCTGGGGCGCGACATCTACGGCAAGATCACCGCGTACATCCGGTACCAGCTGTCCGGTCTGTTCGGCGTCCTGATCCTCATGATCATGGCGACGGTGCTGAACATCAACAGCGGGATCGCGCTCACTCCGGCGATGCTGTTGTTCATCAACTTCCTGATAGCCGTGTTCCCTGTGGTCGCCATCATCACCGATGTCACCGATCCCAACGTGATGACGCGACGGCCGCGCGATCCGGCCATGCCGATCTTCAACAAGCGGACGGGCCCGCGCTGGCTGGCGACAGGAGCGATTCTGGCGGCCGCTGCGCTCGTACCGCTTCTCTGGGGCCCAGACGAGCTCCAGGTCGGGGTGGCGTCCGTGTCGCAATCGATGGCCTTCGCCGTCGCGGCACTCGGGACCATCGGCATCGGTCTGACGGCCCGCCGCGATCTGGCACCGGCCTGGGAGCCACCGCTGTTTCCGTACACGGGATGGTTGTCCATCGGTGCTGTGCTGACCTGGCTCGCAGTTGAACTGCCGCTCCTGCAGCGATGGATCGACACGACGGGTCTCACCGGATCACAGTGGCTCGGTGTGGTTGCGCTCGCGCTCCTGACCCCGGTGTTCATGGAGGCATCCAAACTGGTCAGGCGGTCAGCGGCGAGGGCGTGAGCCGCGGCAGGCTCAGGCGGAGAGCTGGTCCTCGAGGCAGAGGTGCGTCCAGACGGTGAATACCCCGTCGAATTCGATGTCGCAGCGTTCTTGGAGGCGCGCTACTGCCTTCTTCGTCCCCGCGCCGTAGTCGCCGTCGACGGGACCGCCGTAGATGTTCAGCGTTACCAGGCCTTCTTGGATCGCCTCGACGAAATCGCGGGTCGACTGCAGGCCCGCGGCCAGCGCCGCCTGCGTCTTCGGGCCAAAGGCACCATCTGCGGTGAGCCCGGCGTCCGCCTGGAACGCCTTGATCGCTTCGACGGTGACCGGACCGAGGATCCCGTCCGTTGCTCCATCGAAGAAGCCCAGCGCTTTGAGGTGCAGTTGCAGCGTGGTGGTGTACGCGGTTGCCGACCCGAAGTCGGCTGCGGTTGTGGTCGTGTCCGCCACGGTGGTCGCCGTTGTCGGCGGTGGCGTGGCGGTCGTGACCGTCGTCGATGCTGCCGTGGTGACGGTCGTCGATGGCTCGGATGCGCCGTCATCCGAGCCGCATGCCGCGGCCAGCAGGACCAGCGCAGTCAGAAGCGCCGCGATCCGGACGCTGCCCATGTCGTCCTCCTTCGGCCGATGGAAGGACGTGCCCAGCGCCTCGTCCTCATCCGATCGGCTCTGCAGGGTACCGAATCCGCATGGTCGTCTGCATATCGGATGCCGCGGTGACCGGCGTGCTGGCCGTCGTGGGATGGCGGCGGCGAATGCGGAGGGCCGGCTGACGCGCCGGCCCCCCCATACTCCCGGGATGCGATCGATCACGCTCGGTGCGGCCGTCTTTGTGTCCAGCGCCGCGATCCTGGTCCTCGAGATCCTCGCCGGTCGGATCCTCGCCCCGTTCGTCGGCGTGACCCTGCGGTCCTTCACCGGGATCATCGGAACCGTGCTCGCCGCGATCGCTGTGGGTGCCTGGGCTGGAGGGCGGTTGGCGGATCGGGTCGATCCGTCCCGGCTTCTCGGTCCTGTGCTCGTCGCCGGAGGACTGCTTGCCGCAACGACACCGACCATCGTCACCACGTTGGGCCCGACGTTGTCGGGGGAGGCACCGCTCCGCATTGTGACGCTCGCCTTCGTCGGGTTCTTCGCTCCGGCCGTGGTGCTGGCCGCAGTCACGCCGATCGCAGCCAAGCTTGCGCTCCGGTCGCTGGCAGAGACCGGAGCCGTCGTCGGCGGCCTCTCCGCGCTAGGAACGGCTGGAGCCCTCTTTGGCACGTTCGTGACCGGCTTCGTCCTCATCGCAGCGATGCCGAGCCGGCCCATCACGTGGGTTGTTGCTGCCGTCCTCGTGGTGTTCGGAATCGGGTTGTCCACGTCCGCATCGCGACTCGTGAGGCTCGGCGCGGTACCGCTTCTCGCTGCTGCGATCGTCCTCGGAACCGCGGTGCCGAGCCCCTGCCAGATCGAAACGGCCTACTTCTGCGCCTCGGTTCGAGTCGACGCAGCCCGGCCTACTGGTCGCGAATTGATCCTCGATACCCTGCGCCATTCGTATGTCGACGTCGCGGATCCGACATACCTGGGTTCCCGCTATGCCCGGGTGATCACGGGAGTGGTCGAAGCGACATTGCCCGAGGGCGAGCTCGATGTGCTCTACATCGGGGGCGGTGGCTTCACATTGCCCCGGTTTCTTGCGGCCACCCGCGGTGGCAGCGCGACGGTCCTCGAGCTGGATCAGACGGTGGTGGACATCGCAGAAGCCGAGCTCGGGCTCGAGCCGGGGCCCTGGCTCACCGTGGTGGCGGGCGACGCCAGGGTCACGTTGGCGAAGGCGGCTCCTTCTGGCTTCGACGTCGTCGTCGGTGATGCGTTCGGAGGTCCCGCAGTTCCGTTCCACCTCACGACCGTCGAGTTCCTGGAGAGCATTGCCACCAGGCTGCGCCCCGGCGGCCTGTACGTGCTGAACGTGATCGACCATCCGCCGACTCGGTTCGTCCGCGCAGAGGCTGCCACGCTGGCGCGTGTGTTCCCCTACGTCGGGATCGTGGCGCCGCAAGGGTTGCTCGACGGCCTCCAGGGCGGGAACTACGTCCTCGTTGGGTCGAAGGACCCGCTCGATCCGGCGGCCCTGGCTGCGGTGATGTCCGATGGCGAGGTCGCCATCACCGGCGACGACGCGAGGGAATTCGCCGCGGGGGCAATAGTGCTGCGCGACGAGCACGCTCCCGCCGACCAACTCCTCGGTCGTCCGTGAATGTGAGCCCCCGCTCGTGGTGATGAGACGCCATGATCAGCGCAGACGCGCTCCCTTCGGCCGGCGGCTGAGCCGGGGGTCGAGCGGGACATCAGAACGGGCCCGCCGAAGCGGGCCCGTTTGTTCGTGAACGCGTGTGCGACTACTTGTGGCGCCAGACGATCCGACCCTTGGTCGGGTCGTAGATGGACACCTCGAGCTCGACTCGATCACCAGGAATGATGCGGATCTTGCGACCCTTGCGCATCTTGCCTGCGGCCCGGGCAGTGATGTCCTGACCAGTGTCGAGGGTTACTCGGAAGTAGGCGTTGGGAAGGGTCTCGACGACCTTTCCCTGCGCCCTGAAGTAGTCGTCCTTACCGGCCATCGCTAGCGGCGCGGCCTCGCCTGGTTGACAGTGAGGCGGCGACCGTCGAAGTCCTTGCCGTCGAGCTCGTCGATGGCCTTCTGCGCAGCATCATCGGCCATCTCGACGAAACCGAAGCCGCGGGAGCGGCCGGTCTCACGATCGGTGATGACGGCGGCGGACTCCACCGTCCCGTACTCGCCGAACAACGACTCGAGGTCGGCGCCGTTCGTGTTGAAGGGGAGATTCCCCACGTAGATGTTCAAGGCATTCGCCTTTCTGTGTCGTGGCCTCTCGGCCGAGCTTCGCGGTTCCGGTGGGACTCGGTCGTCTTCCCGGGCTCACGGCACGGTCAGGGCGAGTCGCGCAGAACGCAACGAATAGAGGATAGGCGCCATCGGCGGAGAAGCGCTCACCCGGCGGCGGGAGGCGTCCCTCGCCTGCCGAGTTCGCGGTCCAGGAGCAGGAGAGCCCTGCTGTCATCACCGGCGAGTCGCAGGTCGTCGACGATCTGCTTGAAGGCGGCCTCTTCCTCGATCTGCTCGGCGACGAACCAGTCGAGCACCTGCAACGCGGCGAAGTCGCGCTCATCGCTTGCCTGGGCGTACAGATCGTTGATGTGCGCGGACACCATGCGCTCCTGGTCCAGGCCTGCGGCGAAGACCGCGGCCACGCTCGCAAACGTTGTCGTTGGTGCCTCGATGGGGCCGGGAGCGACGGACCCGTCGCGATCGAGCACGTGCTTGCCGATTCGACGGGCGTGCAACCACTCCTCATCGGACTGGGCATTCATCCACGCCGCCATTCCCGGGAAGCCTTCCTCCTCGAGCCAGCTCGCCATTGCGTAGTAGTTGTATCCCGCCTGGAATTCCCGCGTGAGCTGGGTGTTCAAGGCGTCTTGCATCGAGTCTGTGATCTGCATCTGTCCTCCCGCCGCCAGGGTAGGTCCGTGCTCTGACCACTAAGTTGCGTGACCGTGACGGCAGTACGCGTGGTGGTATGCGGTGCGGGTGTGGCGGGGATCTCGACCGCCTTCCACCTCACGAGGCGAGGAATCCACGACGTGGTGCTGATCGACCCGCTCCCGCCGCTCACGCTGACGAGCGACAAATCGACCGAGTGCTATCGCAATTGGTGGCCGACCCGTCCGATGGCGGACCTGATGGGCCGCTCGATCGACCTGCTCGAAGAGTACGCCGCTGAATCCGGAGATGCCTTCCAGCTGAACCGCCGCGGCTACGTGTTCGCGGCGTCAGAGGCGGACACGCTCGCAACGTTGCGCTCGGAGGCCGAGGTCGCTTCGGCGCTGGGTGCCGGACCGATCCGTACCCATGGGAAGAGCTCTGTGGTGCCGTATCCGGAGCTGGCTACGTCCGGAGTCGATCCTGACCTCGATGGTGCGGACTTCTTCGTCACGACCGATGCTCTGATGTCCCGATTCCCGTACCTCAGCCCGCGGGCGGCCGGCGGGGTCCACGTACGACGTGCCGGGTGGCTCTCCGCCCAGCAGCTGGGCTCGTGGATGCTCGACCACGCCGTAGCCGCAGGGGCGGCGGTGCGCCGAGCGCAAGTGGTCGCCGTCGCCGCAGACGAGGGACGTTTCCAGGTGACGACGGATGACGGGCCAACGATCAGCGCAGCAGCGTTCGTCAACGCGGCAGGGCCCCTCCTTCGGGATGTCGGGGCCCTCGTCGGTGTCGACCTTCCTGTTCACTCCGAGGTCCATCAGAAGGTCTCGTTTCGTGATCACGAAGGAGCGTTCCCGAGGGAAGCACCCATGGTCATCTGGAGCGATCGGCAACGGCTGGAGTGGTCCGCTGCAGAGGCTGCGGGCTTGCGCGACGTCGGGCGCGCCGACCTGCTCGACGAGCTCCCCCGGTTCTGCCACGGCCGGCCGGAGGGCAGTGCGGACTCACCGTGGGCCCTGGGCCTCTGGGAGTGGAAGCGAGAGGTCCGTGAGCCGGCGTGGCCGCTCCCGAGCGACGACCTCTACCCGGAGCTCGTGCTGCGTGGCCTGACGACGATGCTCCCGGCACTCGATGTCTACCGCGACCGGCTCCCCGAGTCGGTCGTCGACGGCGGGTACTACACGAAGACCCCAGAGAACCTCCCGATTCTCGGGCCCGCGGGGCCCGCGGGCTCCTTCGTCTGCGGTGCACTCTCCGGCTATGGAGTCATGGCCGCCCCCGCAGCCGGAGAGCTCGTCGCCCACCACATCGCCGGATCGGAACTCCCTGCCTACGCCGATGCCTTCCGGATCGAGCGCTACGACGACCCCGGCTACCGAGCCGCGGCCCGTGCGGCGGGAGAAGCCGGACAGCTCTGAAGCCCTGCGCTTGGGTGGGAACCAGGAGCAGGGAAGAGCCGTTTGCCTCGTGGGAGTGACGCCCTACCGTTGGAGGCATGCCGTAGGGGGTGAGGCAGTGCGCGCACACGTCGCGGACGCGGACGCCGGCGGCTCGCGTCCGCCCCGGGCCGCGATCGCCGTCTTCCTCAGCGCGCTCGTCCCGGGCCTCGGGCATGCCTATGCCGGGCGTATCAGGCGAGCGCTGCTGTTCGGCCTCCCGATCCTGATCGCGGTCGTCGCCGTCGCCGTGGTCGCCACCCGGGGTCGGGTGCGGCTCGTCGAGCTGCTCGTTCAGCCACGCGTGCTGTGGGTCCTGATCGCCCTGAATCTGGCCCTCCTGGCATGGCGGCTGTTCGCCGTCGTCGACATCCTCAGGATCACCGGCGGGGGAGTGCGGTGGCCGGGGGTCTTGACCGCAGGCTTCACGTTCGTCGTGGTCTTGTTCGTGGCCGCACCCCACGTGGTGATCACCTCATACGGAGTCACATCGATCGACCTCCTCGAGACCGTGTTCGTCGCGGACGAGCCCCGAGCAGCGTCCGACGCGGATGTCTCGAGACCTCCTCGCTTCCAGGGTGAGGCAGAAGGCGAGGAGCTGCCGGATCCTGCGCTCACCAGAGTGATCGTTCCTCCGGAGCCGCGGTCGTACCGCAACCTGATCTTCCGCGAGGGGATCGGCGACCCGGAGGCAGTCGCCGTATGGCCGGATCTCGTTGGGGGCCCCGCTGTCGCTCCCGCCTTCCCCGCTGAGGATGTCGACGATGTCGACCGCATCTCCATCCTTCTCGCCGGTGGAGATGGCGGACCGGGCCGAGGCGGGACCCGCACCGACACGATCATTGTCGCGACCTTCGATACGACGACCGGAAAGGCGTCTCTCTTCAGCGTACCCCGCAACCTGGCCCAGTTCCCGCTCCCGGAGATCATCGAGAACGGGTTCGTCGAGTACGAGGAGCGCCTTGCTCCCTACGTCTACCGGAGGGACTGGGTCGACCTCGACGGGGACGGGGTCACGGAGCCCCCGCCCTTCGTGTCGTGCAAGTGCTTCCCCGATCAAATCAATGCGATGTACCCCTGGTCGCGAACGTGGACGGAGACCTACCCGGATGAGGTAGAGCCCGGCATGGCGGCTCTGCGGGACTCGCTCGAGCTCATGCTCGGCCTCCACATCGACTACTACGCGCTCGTGCGCATGTCTGGGTTCGTGAGGTTGGTGAACGCCCTCGGCGGAGTCCGAACGCACGTGCTCGGCAGCGTGGTGACCGAGGTGTCCCCGTATGTCGAAGGTGGCGATTGGATCAGCGTCGAGCTGCGCTCCGGCTGGCAGCGACTCAACGGTGAGCAAGCCCTGGCCTATGTTCGGGACCGCAAGTCGGTGTCCGATTACACCAGGGCGAAGCGGCAGCGGTGTTTGCTGCGATCGGTGGCAGCCAGCGCTGATCCCGTCACCGTGCTGACCCGCTTCAACCGGATTGCTGATGCGGTCAAGGGTTCGGTGAAGACCGACATCCCGCTGTCGTTCCTCCCGACCCTCGTGTCCCTTGGCGCCGAGCTCGAATTCACCGACATCGCCACGGTGGGGTTTGTGCCCCCCTATTTCGCACCAGAGGTGGACCATCGCAACCACCCGATCCCTGACCAGGGCCGCATCCAGGCAATGGTGCAGTGGGCGCTCAATGCCGACGTGACCACCGAGTTCGTCAGCGGCGGCGAAAGCGAATGCCGCACATGAGCAGGCCAGACGCAAGACGTGAGACGTGAGACGTGAGACGTGAGACGTAGGGATTCATAGGGCCGACTCTCACGTCTCGGTCGAAGCGATCGTGCCCCTCACCTCTGTGCCCTCCACTCCACCTGGTCACGCGAGATTTCGCTCACCCGGGTCGCGCCGATCAGCGCCATCGTGCGGCGAACGCCGCCGGCCAGCAGATCGAGGACATGGTCGACGCCGCGCTCGCCTCCAGCCCCGAGGCCGTACAGGTAGGCGCGCCCTGCCATGCAGGCATCGGCCCCCAGAGCCAGCGCTTTGACGATGTCGGCACCGCGGCGGACCCCGCCGTCACAGATCACCTCAATGCGCCCTCCAACGGCGTCGACGACCGGTTCGATGACCTGGACGATGGCAGGCGCACTGTCGAGCTGACGCCCGCCGTGGTTCGAGATGGCGATCGCATCCACTCCGGCGTCGGCCGCCATGACGGCGTCTTCGACGGTCTGGATCCCCTTGAGCACGATCGGGCCGTCCCACTGGTCGCGCAGCCACTCCACGTCGGCCCACGACAGATTGGGGTCGAATTGCTCGGCAACGTGTTCGGCGAGGGAGACGGCGGTGCTGCCGTCGCCGACGTCATGCCCTGCCAGGTTGGCGAAGGTGATGGGCTCGGCGCGTACAAAATCCCACGTCCAGCGGGGATGCACGACGCCGTCGATGATCGTCCCTGCTCCGAGCTGCGGTGGGAGCGTGAAGCCGCGGCGCACGTCGCGCTCGCGACGACCCAGCACGACCGTGTCGACGGTCAGGACGAGGGCCGAGTAGCGGGAGGAGGCGGCGCGAGCCACCAGTTCGCGTACCAGCCCACGATCGCGCCACATGTACACCTGGAACCACTTCGGTCCATCGGAGACGGCAGCGACCTCTTCGATCGACCGGGTGGCCATGGTCGACAGGGTGTAGGGGATTCCGGTGCGCGCAGCCGTCCGGGCCACGGCCAACTCTCCCTGGGCGTCTGCGATCCTGGTGAACCCGGTCGGTGCCAGTACCAGCGGAAACGAGATGCGCTCGCCGAGCAGGGTCGTCGACGCGTCGAGGTCGGTCATGTTGCGCAGCACGCGCGGCCGGAACTCGAGGTCGCGAAACGCCGCGACGTTGCGCCGGGCAGCGTCCTCGTCCTCAGCGGCACCGTCGATGTAGTCGAACACCCCGCGCGGCAGGCGGCGTTTGGCGATGCGGCGCAGGTCCGAGACGCTGGCTGCGCGTGCCAGCCGCCGTGTGGTCGAGTCGAGCTCGATTCTCCGGAAGCGGGCCACCGACCTCAGCGACTTCAGCATCGACTCTCCCGTGTGTGCGTCTGCCATTGTGGTCGATTCGCTGAACAAGCGCCCCGGAGGGCGCCTGCGTCTCCGAACAGTCGGCGGTACCGCTCAGGGGGCGCCCCCGCCGGAGTTTCGCGCCATGACGTCGGTGTTCTCCTTGATGCGAAAGATGACGATCGTGATCTCGAGAATCACCCGGTAGAGGAGCACCCAGACCAGGACGAACAGTGTCCCGAAGACGATGGCACCGATCCCGGCTGCAAATGAAGAGCTGAAACCGCCGATGACGATGGCGATCCAGCCGAGAGCCAGGAACACCAGAACCAGGATGTAGATCACCTTCACCACCGTGGGCGTGATGAACTTGGTGAACGTGAAGTCAAAGATGTCTCCGAGCCCGCCGTCGTCGTTCGCCATGGGGTCCTCCCGAGTCGCGAGTGCGGCGATGCTAGGAGCCGGCCACACCGGGGCTGGGGACCTTGCCGGTCCGAAGAGACTGCCCGCCCGGAGCGCGATGAAGCGGAGAGGCCTGTGACCTCTCCGCTTCATTCCCGTCGCGAGCGGCTAGTGCTCGGCGGCGACCTCGCGGATGCGGAACGACTGGAACCGCAGGACCGTGATGATCGTGGCCAACCCGAGGGCGATGCCGAACAGGTAGATCGAGACGCCGAAGCGGCGTGCAGCCTCGAGCCACAGAGCCCACTGCTCGGAGTCGACGAGCGAGATGTCCCCGTTGTTCACGCCGATGCCCACGATCACGTGGGCGACGACGGCAGCGAGGATGAGCATCATCGCCATCATCATGAAGCCGATGAAGGCCTTGGCCGTTGCCGGCATCTTGAGCGTCTTCACCTGTGATCGTGCTGCCTCTTGGACGCTGCCCCCGCCGACCCGGAACTCTCCGAGGATGCGGGCGATGGCGAACGAGATGGAAGCGAAGACCGCGGCGAAGCCGACGAACATCGCGGCCGGGACGAAGTGGCCGAGCGCTGCGATCAACTCTGGATCGGTAGCGTCGTTCACCTCCACAGCCCGCACGATGGCGAGGACGATGCCGATGGCGAATCCCATGAGGGCCATCACGAACATCGGGAGCCAGAGCTTCCGACCCACCTTCTGCGGCAGTATGGCGTCTGGTGCCGTGGTCGTGGTCTCGGTCTTGAAGCTGGTGGTGATTGCTGCAGTTGTCATGAGTTGTCCTCCCTACTGGCCGGTCTTCACGATGTCGCGGATCCGCCAGAACTGGAAACCCAAGACGTTGGCAATCGTGGCCAACGCCAGGGTGATCCCAGCGAGGATCAGGCCGAGACCGAGCTCGCGCAGCGGTCCCAAGAAGGCGAACCACGTCTGCACGTCCTGCAGCGTGTCGAATCCGGTCGTGACCAGATAGAGAATGAACTGGACGACGGAGACCATCAGTCCTGCCATCATCAATGCCACGAACGCCTTGGCGGTTGTGGGCATCTTCAGGGTCTTGACGGGAACGCCGAGCGCTTCTTGGACCTGACCGCCACCTTCGCGCAGGCCCGCCAGGATCGAACCCAGCAGGAATGCGATACCAGAGAGCACCAGGCCTTCACCAAGGAACTGGAGTCCCTGGGTCCATGCTGCTGCTGCGACTCCGGTGCTGGTGCCCACGTTGCCTGCCCACACCCACGAGACGACGAGTCCGGCCACGACGGCCATGTAGCCCATCGCAAGCATCGGGGCCCACATCGTGCGGGCCATCTTGTGGATGGGCAGCGTCTTGGGGACGGTCGACGACACCGTCGCCGCACCGTACGGGGTGGTTGCGTTCCCCGTCTTGATCGGCTCGTCAGTGCCGCCGGCTCTCAGTGCCGGAAGTGACGACTTGATGCTCTCGACCCGCAACCAGAGCCGGACGAGGATCCCGATGAGGACGACGGCGATTCCGATCTTCAACGTGGCCAATGCCAGGGTGTTGAGACCAAAACCGACGGCGACCAGCTCCGAGACCGTCTCTTCGTTTCCTTGGGTGAGTTCGTTGGCTGCCACGAGCCCGATGACGACGACCGCCATAGCGATCATGAGGCCGACGAAGCCGGCGCCGAGTCCGATCGTGCGGTGCCCGGTGTCGATCTTGTAGTCGGCGAAGTTGCTCGGCGTGGTCAGCCGATCGAAGGTAGCCGTCATGAGACGCTCCTTTCATTGCCGGTCGTGTGCTGCTGCAGGGTCACTGTCATGTGTCCTCCTCTCAGTGAGTCCCAGAGGAGGCAACCGAACGTCGGTGCGGTGACAGTGTCAACTGTCGCCGTCAGGACGTTTGCGACGGTCATCGGCGTCAGAAGGGAACGCCTACGGCCCTGCAGAGGAATGCCATGAACGGCGCGGCGTCTCGGCACATGGTGGCGTAGTCGTCGAGGAAGGATCGGGAGGTCACGGCCTTCTGGGTCAACCGGGTCGAGGCGATGAAGTCCTTCCGCTTCAGGTCCTCGATGACCGGATCGTCGGGGTCGAAGCCCCTCGGCGGACGGATCAGCGACTCGCCACCGAGCGAGTACGTTGCGGTGAACTTCTTGCTGCGTGACGCCCGCTTCCACGCTGCCGGTTCGGCAGCGATCTGTTCCCGGATCGCATAGGCGACCTTCGTCTCCGGACGCCACAGGCCCACACCGACGAAGCACTCGCCGGGCTGGATGTGCACGTAGAAGCCGGGAGCGTGAGCGTCCTTGGCGAGCTCGTGGCGGAATTGCACGCCGGTGTTCGTCTTGTACGGCGTCTTGTCCTTGGCGAATCGCGTGTCCCTGTGGATTCGGAACAGCGACCCGCCAACGACGCGGGCGTCTGCGCGAAAGTGGGAGCTGATCTTCGCCAGCTCGGGGGCGAAGTCGATGATGAACTCCAGTGCAGGCTCTTGGACATCGTCGACGTATCGCTGCTTGTTGGCCTGGAACCATTCCCGATCGTTGTGCAACTCGAGATCGCGGAGGAATTGGAAGGTGGCGGGCGTGAAGTAGCTGGTTCCCATGGCTCCTCATCTCCGGGGAGGTGACTGTATGCGGGTCCGGCGCTGCGTTTGCCGGTGTCAAGCAGGCAGGA
>Ga0255048_10000986_pt1 | contig 20900 bp, 7 predicted proteins | sample JV7_2_2_MG_FD_183619 | JGI IMG/M metagenome (GOLD analysis project Ga0255048, IMG submission 183619) | Seawater microbial communities from Jervis Inlet, British Columbia, Canada - JV7_2_2 | ecosystem: Environmental > Aquatic > Marine > Inlet | place: Canada: British Columbia | collected 2016-10-06
TCACCACGAAGACGGGCATCAAGGCCGTCGTTGACAAGGTCGCAAAGGTCACGGGCAAGGACTGTGGCTGCGGCAAGCGACGAGACAAACTGAACCAACTGGTTCCGTTCAAGAAGGAAGACGGCAATGGCTAATTCGGATTTGGATATCAGTGCTGAACAGCAGGCGGAATTCGAAGCCGAACTTGCTCGCCAGCAGAATAGAAGAGACCGCCCGGGGTTTGTTGAAGGTCAGGGTTTCAAAGGCCCCGCTTCTGTTCCTCGCCCCCGGTCTGTCTCTCGGCCCGATGGTTCCGCAGTTACTTACGGCCCTGATGGCAGAGAGTCTGGATCGCCTCCGGCGGGGGGATTTGCTACTGGGCGGCTAGGGCAGTATTTGCCGCAAGGCTACAGCGTGGCGGATCGAGAGCAGGGCATCGGACCCGCGGCTCCTAATAGATTGAGCGAGACCGAAATCGGCAATATGTCGGCCATGGAAGCGGAGAGGCTGGGGCAAGAAAACGCGGGTGTCATCGACCAGATCCGAGAGCGTCAGGCCGGGGAAATCGAAGGCACTGTCGCTTATGGAGATCGCGATACGCCTGATGCTGTCCAGAGACGTATTGACAGAAACAAGTCGCAGCAGGATCTCCAGAACGAGAAGCGAAACGAACGTCGTGAGGGCGAGTCGGATCTTGCCTACATGGAGCGGATGGCTGCCCGTAACCCGGACGCCAAACTCCAAGGCTTGTTCGAGAGGGAGCGTCAGTATCGCGAGACGAACGCTTTCGAGAATCGTAAGAACGCGATTGAACAGGTGCTGGACTACGGCTACGGCGGTAACAATCGCATCGACCCCACGATGCAGAAACTTGCCAGCGAATTCGTGAGGGAATACCCGAACGAGTACAAGGCGATGATGGCGGCACGTCGTGGGGAAACCCCCCTTGCACCGGCACAGTCTCCCGAAGAGCGTGAGGCCGCTCTGGCCGAAGCCCGCAAGGTGATGGAGCAGATCGAAAGTTCGGGGGCAGCGGCAGGACCGAGTGGAAGATCCATCTCACAGAACCGCCTTGACCGCCTGAAGTCTACGAACCCGAGCATGCACAAGCGGTTGCTTGACGCTGTTGGCGGGGACGAAGAAAAGGCGGCGGCACTTCATCTCAACCAGTTGAGGTCTGAGCGTCGGCTCAAGCAATCAGAGAGGTCTGATCAGCAGCGGGCGGTTCGGGCTCAGGCAATCCTTCGCCGACATGGCGGGGATGAGAACCGCCTTGAGCAGGCCCTTGCCAACTACAACCGGAACAACCCTGACGCCCCGATGCGCAGGGAGGAACTCAACCTTCCGAGGCAGGGGGTGTCGGATGTGGTTGCCCGGCCCGGAGATGTGGTCGAGGCTGACAGCCTCTCGTCGTTGAACCCGAGAAAGATTGCCAACGGTGCGGTGATCAGCACCCCGAACGGTGCGTTCGTTTCCCGGCAATTTCCTGACGGCAAGAAGCGTGGCGTCCCTGTCATGCAGGACAGTGTCACGGGCATGTTCTTCGTTGACCCGAACGCCACCAACAAGGACGGGTCCGAGGCTTACCCGGACATGGAGTCGTATAACAGTGCTTTGACTCGGCAGGACCGGGTGAAGTTCCGCAAGGCTCTTCTTAACTCAGGCAACTCCGTGTTTGCCAATGAGCAGCGGAGACTGGACGCAGCCCGCGAGGCTGCGTCGTCGAGTATCCCCGAGATCCGCAAGGCCGGAATGGAAGAGGTAGCCAACCTTGAGGCCGAGTTGCACTATCGGTACGTCACCGAGCAGGCGGACATGACTGGCTTGTCAACGGGCCAGCGAATGATCGAGGACCTGCCCGAGGCTGGATCGCGAGGACGAACCAGCAGGGGTCCGACTGTCGCCGACGTTCGGGAAGGAGTCCAAGAGAGGCTGGCTAGAGAGAACAAGGTCAATCTTCGGGCCGGAGGCATTCACGAAGGCTTTGACAAGTTGACTCCCACTGAACAGCAGATGGTGATTTACAACGAGATGATGGAGGGGGCACAGCCGTTTGACCCGACTGGTCAGAACACGCCGTTCACGCCCCCGTCCGCTGGTGCAGCGTCCCCTAGTGAAGCCCCCGCCGAAGGGTCGGGGGCAGAGCCGACGGAGCCGGTTGATATTTCTCAGGCTGGCACAACGAATGCCGAGGTCACTGATAGCGCAGATGGATTAGGGGACGCTTTTGCGAATCAGCATCTAGACGACACAGAGCGGCTGGAATCGGCAATCGCTGACGGGGACTTCGATCCCGAGTCTGGCGGATATGCGGCTTATCTTCGGTTCTTTAAGGGCCGGTATGGTGGCACAGAAGAGGTAGCCGAAGCGGCGTTCAAGGCGTGGTGGGAGAGTACCTACAAAGACATCCCATACCACCCAGAGGTTGAACTTGAAGATCCTTCCCCAACTCCTGCTCAAAAAGCAACTGGCCGCTTCCGCGGCGGAATGGCTTCCTCGTGATTGAAGATAACCAGATCGGTATGGACAACGAGGGCATGTACGAAGAGGCCGAGCCGCTTGCTGCTCCGACTCCTCCCCGGCGAATTCGGCTTGATCCGGATGCCCTCGCGTTTCAATTCAGTTCTTCCATCAGGGAAAATGCGTCCGAAATCGCGGCGGACAATGAGTACGAGCAAGCCGGGTTCTTCGGCAAGGTCGGCATTGGTATCTCCGACTACTGGGGGCGAACGACCGAGATGCTCGGCGAGGGCATGCGGTTTAGTTACGACGTTCTGCCTGCCATCTATGCCGAGAGCGCGATTGATTTGTATGAGGAGTTCACCGGCATCGAGGGTCTGGTGCCCGCGAATATCCGCCAAGAGATAGTTGACACCGCTCTCAACGCCGAAGGCTTCAAGAGCATGGCGCAGGTTGGCAGGGATAAGGGGCTTGTCAAGCAGACGGTTGAACCGTCAGCCTTTAGGGACTCCTACCTCAATCCGGACGCCGTCGGTGGCATCGCTTCGTCTGTCGCCCTTGGTGCTGGTGCGATCTTTATTCCGGGGGCTCAGTTTGTCGCCGTTCCCCTGATGGGAACGATGGCGATGGACGCCGTCTTTGGAGAGTACGCAGAAGCGATCGCGACAAACCCCGAGATGGAGTACGACTGGAAGGTCGGGGCTGGACTTGGATTGCTCGTCTCGCTTGAGATGGTGGGTACCAAGTTTGGAACCATCGACCTGCCGAAGATGATGGCATCGTGGGCTTTCAAGAAGGGCATCAAGGAGTCTGCGAAGGGCAAGGTCAAGAAGGGGCTTGGCAAGGTGATGCTTGGCGAGTTGGCCGCCGCTGGTTTCGAAGGCTTGGAAGAGTTGACCGAAGAGCAACTCGAAGGTCTTGTCCAATTGATGTACCTGCCGGAACACGAGTCGTTCCGAAAGGCGGTTCTTTCCGGCGAGATGGGGTTTGAGCAGTGGGCCACCGTCGGCAAGATCATGAGTGACAACTTCGAGTGGCGAACGATTCTGCTTGGTGCTATGGGGTACACCGGCAGTAGAAGTGCCGCTGGAATCCAGCAGGCTGCCCAACGTCGGGACTTTGAGAATCAGTTGTCAGGCGTCGAGATCACCGAAGAGGCTATCGCCGAGATCAAGGCTCCGCCCGCTGCCCCCGAGCCCATTGGCGAGAGTGCCGAGGAGGTCTCGCCGGATGACGTTGGCCCGGCAGAGACTCCTCCGAGCATCAAGGATCTCACTGACGATCAGATGGGGGCACTTGCGACCCGTCTTGTCGAAGCGAATCCGGAGGGCGTAGCGAGGCTTCTGCGGACTTCCAAGGGAAGGGACCGCAAGAGCGGCAGGCAGTTGGCTCTTTGGGAAGGCATTCTCCCCCCTGATGTCGTTACGAATCAGGCAACCCGACAGCGTTTGTTCGATGCGATCAAGGCTGCCGAGGCAGCCAAGGGCACGGCCCCGGGGCCGGAGGCTCCTATTGGAGAGCCCGAGGCTCCAGAGGCTCCTGCTGCTCCTGTTGTGGAGCCCGAGGCTCCGGAGGCCGCGGCCCCCGAAGCCGGAAGTCTTGAAGCAATGCGGGCGAGAAGGCGTGAGATCCGGGAGTCACTCGGTCTTACCCCAGATCCGGAAGGCTCCGGTCTTCTCGACATCGAAGCCTTGGAAGCCGCTCCTGAAGAACTCAGGAATGAGTTGTTTCAACTAGACGACGATATTGATACTGCGGAGTTCGCAGAAGGCACCGCAGAAATGGATCGGGAGGCCGCAGCGGGAGACACCGGCGTCATCGAGATCGAAGTGTCCGAAGCCGGGGTCGATGAACTTTCGATGGAGCGTATGTCCATCCTCGAAGACATCGAGCGTCGGGAGCAGGAACTGGGGGACGTTGACCCCACTACTGACGACGAGTACATGTCCCTTCAGCAGGAGTTGGCCCGGGTTGACAGGGAACTCGCTGCCGGGGAATCGACCGACACAGAGTTTTCCACGGACGTTCCGGCTAGTCAGGGTCCGATTCAGTCTTCGGATCTTGACGTGCAGTCGGGGACCCAGATGGGGTCGATGCCCGGCGGCGTAGCGGTGTCGAAGTCCAACGGCAAACGGTACTACGTCAAGCGGTACGAGAACAAAGAGCAGGTCCGCAACGAGAAGGTTGCGAACGCTTTCTACCAAGCGGCTGGGGTTCGGGTTCCGGAAGTCACTTACGTCGTCGAGAACGGTCAGATCGTTGGCGTTGCCTCCGTGATGATTGACGGCCTGACCGAGGGTGGCAATCCCCGCGGTGCCGGTGCAGGGTTCATCATGGACTCTTGGCTCGCGAACTGGGACGTGGTCGGGATGGACGGAGACAATCTCCTGACCGACTCCGACGGCAATGCCGTCCGGGTAGACCAAGGCGGCGCGTTGACAACCCGGGCTCAGGGCGAGCCGAAGGGATCCCGGTTTGGCAATGAGGTGACCGAGACGACGAGGCTTCGGGAGAAGAACGAGGTCTTCTCCCGCGTATCTCCCGCGGACATGCGGAACGGACTTGATTCGCTTGAGTCAATCAGCGAGTCAGACATTGCCCGGATCGTTCGAGAGAACAGCACGGGTGACACTGAAGCCGACAACCAGTTGATCAAGACTCTGATCGCCAGACGAAGCGACCTCTTGTCAAAGAGGGCCGAGTTGGTCGATCAGTCAGAGGTTGAATTCTCTGAAGACACGGAAGCACTTGAGGCTGACGCAGAACTTTCCGCCATCAATGTTGACGGCAGGGAGTTCGAGCGTCTTGCCGACGAGGATGTCTCGGAACAAGAGCGTCAGTTGGCAGAACGGGTTCGGGCCAAGACCGGAAAGACGGTGAAGTTCGTCCGGCAAATCTCTGGGCCGACGACCAATGGCTGGTTCTTGCAGTCCAGCCCAGACACCCTGACGATTGTCAGCCGCGAGTACGACTCGGCAGCGATCGCCAAGAAGATCGGCAAGGACGCCGTCTCGGCTCTCGAAAAGAAGTTGGCACAGGTCGAGCGGGCGATCAAGAGGGGTGGGTCCACCACTACTACGGAGACTGACTCGAAGGGCAAGACGACCAAGAAGGTCACTCCGGCAAAGAGCAAACTGAAGAAGCAGCGGGCGAAGATCAAGGCCGAAATCAAGCGTCGGAAGAAGGTCACCGAGAAGACCGTCGATCAGGCTTACGAGGACATGCTTCTCCAGACGGTGATCCACGAGAACTATCACTCGATCGATCCGACATCCACGACCTCTGAAGAAGACGAGCGTCTCCGTGGTATGACGCACAAGATTCTCATCAGTGCGTTGAACAACGGCGGGATGTCTCGCCGCCTTGGCATGCCGATCACCACCTACAGGCGTGAGATCGAGGCTGCCAAGACTGATGAGGAAGTCCGCGCGGCAGAGAACAAGTTGAACCGCGAGTTGCGGGCAGAGGCTGTTTCCGACATGGCGGTCCTCCAGTTGTCTGGGGTCACCGAGGCGTTTTACGATCGCGGGTTCATGACGAAGGTGCGCTCGAGAGTCCGCAAGTTGTCAAAGGCGTTCGGGTCCAGCAAGGATTCCCAAACCCTGAACCGGATCATGCTGAACACTGATGCTGGAAACTTCCGGGTTGGAAGTTACGCCGGTGCTATGTCCACGAGGGCAATTGTCAACTCGTCGATCGAAGAACTTTACGGCATTGCCGATGTCGCACCGATGACCCGACGGTCTTCTCTTCCCTCGACCGGGGGCGATAGGCCGGAGATGATGAGGCCGATGGAGTTCTCTGTTGAACCAGAGAGCGCACTGCCTTACACAACGAAGGAGCCGGGCCAGTACGAATTCGAGGTGGGACCGGGACTCAAGATCCGTGCCCGCATTGGAATGAACCCGGAGAGTGCGAGCCTTACGTTTAGTTCTGAGTTCCTTTCCGTCCCGATGATTATTGACAGTCGCGACAGAAGATTCGACTTCACAAGGCGAACCACTTCAATCCCGACGAACGTAATAAATCAGGGTCGTAATAGGCAGCGAACGGCGAGGAGGGATGGGCTTGGGCCAATCACCGAGAAGATTTCAACTTACGACATGGTCAAGCCGGACATAAACCCCGGCATCGTGCTTGCCACGGTAGCCAAGATCGCTACGGATCATGTTCTAAAGTACAAAATCAAGGATCTGAATTTCTCGGCGTCCGGCACGAGCGAGCAATACATCCCCGCGGTTAGCCCAGAAGTATCCGCCGCGCTGGACATTCTTTCAATGCTGGAGGGCGCAAAGGCCCCGGGGACTATAGGTCGCGTTACGTCTGGCGAGGCTGTCAACCTTATGAGGGGGGAAGACGGCAAGGGATATCCGAGCGAGGCTCTTCGCGGTGGCATTGGCCGTGGCGTGAGTACCCCGTCCATCAATCTCCGCACCACATACATTAAACAACTGTACGACGCGAACAATCCGAAGGGCACGTCAAGAGGTGCTGTCTACTCAAGGATTGCCAAAAGAATTGCCACCGCACTTGACTACGAAGTCATCGAAGACAGTCCTGCGCAACAGAAGAAGTTACTGAGGAAGAGGAAGAAGGACCTCCAAGCAAGTCTCAGAAAACTGGAAAATGACGTACAGGCTATGGAAGGCGACTCCTCGGCAGAAAATGCGGCATTGATAAAGAGGAAGGGAGAACTCGAAGCAAGGCTCAGAAAACTGCCAAAGAAGGTTGCTCCGAGCAGGATGAGGAAAATCAAAGAAGAAATCGCCGAGATCGACCAAGCACTCGAAAAGGGGGAGTCTGTTTTTTCGGGGCTTGCCTCAAAAAAGAGAAAGGAAATCGAAGAAGAACTGTCGGACATTAAAGAAAAAATGGACGGGTTGAGGGAACGTACTTCTAACTTCAACGTCAGGCGGCGAAGGACGGAAGAAGAGAAGGCCGAAGAGAAAAGGCTTGAGCAAGAGGCGCGAGAGGGACGTGAACGAAGGCAGAGGGAAGATGACGAGCGAGACGCCGCGCGACGGGCGATGCCGACTGGCGATGTAGAAGAACTCGTGAGTCACGCCGCCGCTTACAACATTTCCGCGATCAGGTTGGCGAACAGGGAGATCAAGCGTGGTGCCGCCCGCATGGTGGCTGACTACTTCAACCTGTATGACAATCAAGGCTCGCTTGAAGCGATGGCAATTACTCATCGGCAGGTGGTGAGAGATTTTGAAGGCAGTCCGGAGGAACTAGCGGCTGAGGAAGAGTTGCACGAAGCGGCGGAGCAGAACCTTGAGAATGAACTGCAAAACAGTCTTCAGGACAACGCCGCGAGACTCAGGCTGCTCACGGAAACCTACTACCTGATGGATGGGGAGCCAGTCCCCTCATCAGGCCGTACCAATGCGACCAGACTTCAGGACAAGATTGGCAAACTCGCCATCCTACAGTTGCGGATTCAGGCCGGGCGGAACGAGGACACAGCGCAAGAAATCCTAGATGTTTCGGACGCTAGATCGATCAGCAGGCAGATGGTGGTGGCGGGCCTCAGCGAAGAAGTCCAAAGCGACTTGAATCGGGCTCTATCGTTCAGAGGTGCCGCAGGAATAAATAGAAGGCTTCGCGATTCGCTCCGAGATTTCGACGCTACCAGTTCAGGATCGACAAGCAGTGACGCCGGGGTCGATCGGTTGCATGAGATGGTTCTGGAACACTTGGAAATTGTGATTCCACACGAGTCTTTGGACTTCGACACTGATCGGAGACTCATCGACGCGATGGCAAAGGCTGCGGTCTCAGAAGGACTTTTGGAGACCCGTGAGGAAGCGATCGATATTATCTCCGCCGGAAGAGAGCAAGCGGGGCTTGATGAAATCGACATGGATGCTCGAAGGTCTACAGAACCTGTCTCTATGCCGCGACGGCAGCCCGGCGAGTACATCGATCCGTTTATCGAAGAAATTCTTAGAGAACCTAACGCTGGAAGTGCTGATTTCTCTCAGGACGTGGCCCCGATCCTTCGGCCTGAACATCTCGGTGATCCAGTGATGTCGGGGATCGTTGGGGAAGTGCCGTACATCGATGCGATCAGGACGATCCAGAACCCCACCCGGGAAAACATCCTCGAACTCTTTGCGATGCGTAGAGCGTTCGGGTCGAAGGGTCTTGCCAAGGGGCAGACAGAGTGGGCCAAGGTTCCCGAGGAAGAAGTTCGGTCCGCGATTGGTCAGTTGGGGATTGAACCCAGCGACGAAGTTGTCAAGTACATCTCTGACTTCTACTACGAGTTCGTCGGTATGGGCCAGTCGGTAGAACTTGCCCTCGGCAAGGACGAGCAGTTCAGCAGCCGGGGCAAGGTCGAGAGGGCAATGGCTGAGTTGTTCGACAGAAACCCATCGCCAACCGCGGCGGAGTTGTCAGAAATTGAAGGGGCTCCGAAGGTCGGAACCGGCGTTGTTAAGACGGGCCTGAAGGGAAACCTATCTCCCCGCAGGGTCAAGACGTTCATTGACAATGCACTGTCCACCGTCGTGAAGGCGGACGGTGCCGTCGCCACGACCGAGGACATCGAACAGATCGAGTCTTTGCTGGAGAGCAATGACGTTGTCATATACGTCGGGGAAGGAACTCCGACTATCCACGCTAAGCGTGAGTGGCTCAACCGATTCCGCAAGCCTGTTGACTACGCAAAGATCAAAGCCATGACGATCGAAGCGATGAAGGCGGGTTACCACAACTGGTACCGAGAGTTCGGCGAGTTCTTCTACGGGATTGGCGGGCCTGATCTTGTCAACGAGGCAGCGATGGTGTTCGGGGTCACGTCATCACAGAGCCCCGTCGAGCAGAACATATCCGACACGCTGCACATCATGCTGCTTGCACGCCAGTACAGGGAGAGCGGCCAGCCTTGGAACGTGAAGTCGTTCGTGGATTGGGCGATGAGTCAGCCGAAGAGGTCTAACCCCAACACCCTGAAGGGGACACTGGGGATGTTTGTCAGCGGCAAGCAGATGACCCAGATCGCCAAGTTCTATATCGACGGCACCCCCGCCGATGGCAAGGGTGCGATCAAGACGAGGACCTACTCCGGGCAGATCGCCGAGGCTGCGCACAACAACTTCTATCCGTGGTCGGTTCAGGACCGGCATCAGGCTGCCCTGTACGGGTTTCTTTCTGGATCGTTCAACGAGGTGAACGGCAAGTTCACCTACGACAAGGTGTTCCCGCTTGACTCGGATTACCGATACGCCCAATACCTAACCATGCGGCTGTCGATGGAGCCCGAACTGCTGGGCAATACTCCCAGCATGATTCAGGCTGGGCAGTGGTTCCACACGAAGGCAGGGGAAAGCCCGTACCCGGAACTGGATACCAAGGAAAACAAGGGGATGGTTGCCAACTTCGAGAAGAACCACCCCGAACTAAGGAGCGGAACCTTCCGATCTGCCGAGGTGTTTTCGTCCGAAGAGATCGCCCGGCTCAAGGCGATGCTGGCTGACAAGTCTGTATCCCAAGAGACGGCAGACCTCGGTAGAAATCTTCTGGTCCCCGGCTACACGCACTTCGCTTACGGTGCCGCGCAGATGTCTCAGGGCCAACACATGGCCCGGAAACTTGCCAAGCACATGCGAGAGGGCGGTGCCCGCGTGAACTTGTTTGGCATCCCGTCGATCTCAGCACCCGGCGTCAGCCGACAGTTGACGATGGATGAGTCTGCGATGTACGAGTTTTATTCGCAGATTGTCGATACTGCGACCGAGAGCGATGGAAGCATTGGCATTCTGAACAGCATGGGGTTGCCTCACACCCCGATGGTTAGCCTTGCTGGTTCGGTTGACGGCAGGCCCTACATCGGTTTCCAGTTCACGCCGCTAGTCGGGAGTATCTCTGACCCCGCCACCGCCTCGCTTGTCGGTGCGTTGATGGGAGTCGGGACGATGCAGCCCCGGATGGCAACCGTCCAGCCGAGCCCTACGGGCACGGCGATGACGGTTCGCGTTTACGTTGGCGATCAATCCAAGATGTCTCAGGAGCAAACCGAGGCTGTCATGTCTCGCATGTCCGCCCTGAAGAGCAACGGGGAAGTGTCCCAGTCGGTGGCCCCTGCCAATGGATACGTTGAAGTGACCATCGACCCGGGCAGCAAGAAGATCGATGCTGACAAGGTGATCAGCCAATTCAACAAGATTGCAGAGGAGATTCAGAATGAAGAAGGAATCACGGTCAGGGGCGAAGCCCACCGGACGGAAGTCCAAGTCATCGACCAGTCGCAGTACGTCGGCATCATTGAATCGTCTGGTACTGCTGCCTCCGAAGGACCCGATCTACTCTCAAGGGTTCTCGGTGAAGTCGCTACCCCGGTCGTCGCGATCCTCCAAGCCAACGACTTCAACTTCAACCGACAAGAGTTCGCCGAAGGGCTAGGCATCGATCCGGATGTTGCGTCCGTGATTCCGCAGGTCGAGTTCTCTTCAGACTCTTCGTTCCCTGATGTCGCCGAGCAGCGAGAGGCTCTTGTCAACGAGTCTGGCGGGGTGATCGTCGCGGATCAGCCCGGCGTTCTGGCGGAGTCGGCAGCGAAGGAGGCCAGATGGTGGTCCAGCCTCGAACGCGAAGAGCAAGAGATCATCGCGATGTGGGTCAATGGGCACACGGTGCCGCAGGGCCGGGGCGAATTCACCCCATCTGACCCTGATGTCGCGCACGCATTCGAGCAGTTCGAGATGGCGTTCCCGCACACTGAGGCTTACTCGGCCATTCGTGCGATTGTCACACAGAAGTACGGGTCGTGGCAGGCGGGCCGCGTGTTCGCATCCAACCTGCCTGTGGACATGACCAAGTTCGATGACTATCCCTACGAAGGGGAGGTTGGGGTACCCGAGGCGATTGAGCGTGGGTTGCAGAATGGGCTCAGAGACGTTTGGACTACAGGACCTCGGCCCAAGGCGATGTCTTGGTTCACCGAACTGTTCATTGACAGCGACGGCAGATATCTCGAACCCGAGATTCGATACATCCGAGACGTGGGCACGTTTGGCGTGATCGGCGTTGCCTATAACGGGGACGCTTCCAGTTGGGCGGAAGGGTCGATTGTCAACTACGACGGACAGAACTACGTCATCATCGGAACTCCCGAGGGTCAGGACAACGGAGACAACGCGACGGTCACGACCGCCGACATTATCTCCGCGATCTTTGGAACCCTTGTCGGTCAAGACACGGCGTTGAAGAGACTTCAGGCGACGGCGTTCCCAGAAGGTGCTTCGCAGGATGTCATTGACAGCATGGAGGTCACGGAACTCGGTGCAAAAATCTATGACGTTCCGAGAGGGATCACCAAGAGGCAGCCTTGGCAACTGGGTGAGATCAGGACCAAGGTCGCGAGGGCGATGTACCACGAACTTCGCGGCGTCGAAGACAGCATGGAGAACATGGTCGAAGAGGCCCTTGCCCCGCTGTATCGCAAGTTCCTGTCCGGGATGTCTTCTGCCCCGAGGGTAGAGTCGGCAGTTGCTTACCGTGCCGTCAACTCTATTCTCCCCGAGGCTTTTACTAGGCGATTCTCCGAAGGCGATGTCTTTAGGATCGAAGCCCCGGCGAGCATGACCATCGACGCGAGTGTCGCTGCTGGTTTTAGTGCCACGCAGGGCGGCGGGATGCGGGACGCCTTGGCGCAGGGCCAGATGATCAAGACCCGGGGCGAGCGAAAGGCCCTGACACAGGAGTACCGACAGGTCACCGCTCAAAGCCCAACGATCCAGTTCGTGGTTGACAACGTCAGCACGGCCCGGGCTGTCGGGCTTGGATCTCTTCGCGGCATCGTCTCGAAGGACAGGGTGATGGATATGACTCGCCGGGTGGGCCTGTCCGAGGCGAGCCCGGATCTCGCGGGGGCGAGGGACCAAGAGAGCCGAACGCTCGATGTCAATCGAGGAGGGCAATTCGAGGGCATGGTGGTCCCGATGGACAACCCGGACTCGGACCAAAGGCTTGCTATGGCACAGGGTCGCATCTACGACAACTCTGGCCGAAGCAGGTTGGCCGACAGTCTGTCGAAGGATGACTTCGCAACCAAGGAAGAGTTCCTTGCGACTCGCTTCGAGGCTGAGGTGATCTCGTTCACTCAGGCCGTCGATGCGTTGGTGGCCGAGGGCACGGTCACGGCAGAGCAGGCGGCAGAGATCAAGGAGAATGCGACAGACCCGGACAACTTCATCGTTCCGCCGAGCATCGCAGAGCAGGAGGTCCTCGCAATGCCCGGCAGTGCTTACCGGGTCGAGAGGATCGAATCCGATGGCAACCTCGTTGTCCTCACGGAAGTCCGACTGAGCGAAGCGGAGTTGTCAGACACCCCCGTGCTTGCAGAGTTCTCGGAGGATGTCGCAACTGACGACCTGCTTGGATCTGAACCCGAGTCGTTTGACACTGTCCAGTCTGTTCGATTCAGGCAGGGAATGGTGATCAAGGGAAGGCGATACGCACAGGACAGGTTCATTCAATTGGACTACGTCCAGCGAGACCTCGCCGATGCGTTCGGTCAGGAACTTGACATCGAAGAGGACGCCCTCAATCAGTTCCGAAACATCCCGGGCATCTTGAATCACCACGCAGAGCGGTTCAAGGAGAAGCACGCCGAGCCGCTCGCCAGTGATGTCGCGAGGGCTGGCCTGAGCCAGTCGGAGTTCGGCGAGTACGCAGTCGCCATGCACGCGCTCGATGTCAACAAGGATCTCCGGGGCCGCAACGCCGCTGCGTTGGCTGGGGAGATCGACTCCGGAATGACTGACGAGCAGGCGATGGAGGTCATCAACAGGATGATCGGTCGGGCAGCCGCAGGCGAGGTCGATCTCAAGGAGATCGAATTCCTGCGGCGGCGTCTCGTTCAGATGAGCCGGGCCACCATGCGGAAGGCCAAGAACTCTGGCCTGATTACTGAGACTGAATTTGACAGGCTGTCGGAAAGGTTCCCGAACTACGTTCCGATGTGGAACGCATTCGAGGAGGCGACGGACGAAGCCAACTCCGAGCGTGAGCAGTTCGTGGTTCCTGCCAATGTCCTCATGGCTAGGACGGGCCGGACGGCTGGCAGCCTCGCGGGGGATGAGGCGTTCTTTGCTGACAGGATCGCGGCGGTCGCGGACCAGAGGTTCCGCGTTCTCAGGAAGGCCGCTGCCAACGAAGCCCTGAAGCGACTGCTTCGCCTGACCAACACGGCGAACAACAGCAACATTCTGTCCGTGTTCAAGCCGGGGGTGAAGAGGTTTAGCAACTCCAAGACTGGCGAGATCGGGGTCATGGCGGATGACAGTTGGAGGAATGATCCGACTGTGTTCACGGTCATGGTCGGCGGCCAGCGGGTGCTGCTGAAGATCAATGACAAGGGTCTCGCCGAGGCGATCAAGAACAAGTCGATGCCGAAGGGAACGGTTCACCAGAAGTTGTTCCAGACCGCATCGCTGTTCACCAGCACATTCCGATTCTTAACGACGCAGTTCGGCAACCCGGACTTCACTGCTGTCAACCCGGTGCGGGATGTCCAGCAAGCGACGGCATCAGTTGTCGGCGAGAACCAGAGCCTGTCTTCCCAGACCGAGGACGGTTCGTTCAAGAAACTGAGCGTCACGAAGCGGCTGAAGATCGTGATGCGGGCGGGGCTGAACATAGCCGTCGCGTTGCCGGTCACGTTCGGTCTTGGCACGGAAGGCATGCGTACCTCTTACGCCAAGTACCGTGCCCTCGGCGGACGCCAAGGGTTCTTCATGGATCAGGATCCGGTGCGGGCTCGCAAGTCTCTGAAGGCGGCAACCTCTGGTGGCACCGTGTCTCGCTACGGGCGAGCCAGAGTTGTCAAGGTTGCGAAGAGCCCCGCGTGGCTGTGGGGCAAGGTCAACACGATGTTCGATGACGGCATTCGTTTCGCCGTCTGGCATCGGCTCGTCGCGGAAGGCGTCAACCCCCAGAAGGCGATCGAAACTACCCGGGACTTGACGGTTGACTTCTCCCGGATGGGAACCGGCGGGCCGTATGTCAACGCCATGTACGCTTATGCCAACGCAGGCGTGCAGGGTACGACGAAGACGGCGAGGCTGATGAAGAGCAAGGCCGGGGCCTCCGTCGTCGGTGGCTACATCCTCGCCGGGATGATGAGCGAGTTGCTGGGGGACGATGGGGAGGACCGGGATGAGAATGGCATCTCTGACTGGGAAGAGATCCCGCAGTACGAGCGTGATGCCAACATGCACATCAGGATTCCGTTCGGCGACGACGACGACAAGGCGGGGTACATCGCCGTGCCCGTTGCTTACGGACTCGATGTCCCGTTCGTGCTTGGCCGGAGGCTGGTCCGCATGGGCAAGGGCATGGGCATCTTCGGTTCCAACCCGAACGGTCAGGGCACCGATACGGTTGGCGAGGGAGTGCTGGCAGTATTGTCTGCGTCTGTCACACAGTTCGTTCCGACCGGGGCCAACGCTCTGGTCGAACCCGGCGACGACCCCCTCCGAAACACGGTCCACGGTGCCCTTCGCCTCGGCCTCCCTGACATCTTGGATCCAATCGTTGATCTCGGAATGAACAAGGACTGGAGGAACCAGTCGATTTACAATCAGCCGTTCCCGACAGACCCGGCCCCCAACCGATCGAGGATGGGACGCAGGGGAGATCAGGGGTACGAGACCAGCCCCTCGACAGCGTGGGCGAATGATCTTGTCAAGTTGATGAACGACGTGACGGGCGGAAACGAAGTCGTTGCTGGTGGGGTGTCAATCCAGCCCGAGTGGATTACCTACAGCCTTCAGGCGTTGTTCGGCGGGACGTACAAGACCGCGGCCCGTGCCATCGACGGGATTGCCAACAGCATCCACAACAACTACCTGCGTGACAATTTCCCGGACGAGCCGGATCTGGTGAAGGAGACCGAGATCAAGGACATCCCGGTTCTCCGTCGCTTCTACACCGAGTCGCCTCGGCCAGATGTCATGCGTCGGAGGTTCTACGATTCGAGGGACGCGGTGTTCCGTTCCGACGCCGAGGTCAGGAAGCAGGAGGAGGCGGGCATGTTCGACGAGGCGGACGCCCAGTACGAACGTGAGTACCCCCTGATCGACGCCGTCGAAATCTACAAGGACGAACGCAAGGTTCGGTCTGCGATCCGGAAGATGGCAAAGGAGATGAAGGCCGACGGTTTCTCGCGTGCCGAGATCCTGATCGAGAAGAAGCGGATGATGGCGGAGGTCGAAGAACTCCAGCGTGAGGCTGTCACCCAAATCATGGAAGACAAGCGTGCCAAGGCAGAAGCGGAATCCAACTAAAGAGATCAAGTGCGGCGAGGACCTCGTCGCATTCATGAATGATCTCGGAATGCTGCACGGCCTGCCGGTGCGGGACGTTGTCGATGCGATTGTCGGAGACTTCTATCTCCGATGGAAGTCTGACAACTCTGCTGCCGATCGGGTTGTCGAGCAGCACATCGAACGAACAGATGCGAGGCCAGCGTTCTGCTACCTCGACGAGCGTGGGTTGACACGGGCCAAGGCCAACCGTGACAACCGATTGAAGAAGGCCGGTATTCATCAACCGTCAGGGCCGGGATCGATCCCGGACTGGCTCAAGTAGGAGCGTGACATGCCCAACGTGAATGGCAAGAAGTACCCGTACACCAAGGCCGGAATGGCCGCCGCGAAGAAGGCCGCCTCGAAGAAGAAGGTGGCCAAGAAGCCGATGATGAAGAAGCGAGGCAAGCGATGAAGAAGCGAGGGCTGTACGCGAACATCAACGCGAAGAAGAAGGCTGGCAAGAAGATGCGGAAGAAGGGTGACAAGGGTGCCCCGACTGACAAGGCGTTCCGCGACTCGAAGAAGACTGCGAGGAAGAAGTGACTCCGGCCAGCGAAATGATCTGCCCTCGCTGTGACAAGCCTTGGAAAGACTGCCGGTGCCTGTCTTGCTGAAAGGAATCTAATGGCAAATAAAAAAGGTGCGATGAAGGGCTGCGGTGTCAAGAACGGATGCAAGTCCAAGAAGGGCGGGCTCACCGCGGCGGGCCGCAAGAAGATCAACAAGAAGACCGGGTCGAATCTGAAGGCCCCTGTCACGAAGGCCAACCCGACTGGTAAGGACGCGGCGAGGAAGAAGTCCTTCTGTGCCCGGTCGCGTGGCTGGACAGGTGAGCGTGGCAAGGCCGCACGCGAACGCTGGAAGTGTTAAACGAAAAAGGCCCCCCCACCCGTGAGGGTGAGGGGGCTTTGTCAAACCCGACGAGGGCTTGCCTATGAACTGCTCAGAACGGAAGTTCGTCCTCGCGGACGGCCCGTCTGGGGTCGAGGTATTTCCTGCCAAGATACCAAACATCTGACAGCATTTGGTAGGGCAGGTGATCTGCCGCCTCGTTCTTGTAGTTCTCATAGTCGATCGACTCGGCGTGCTTCTTCATCATCTCGCCGAAGGCAGTCTTGGCGATGAACACGCGGAAGGGATAGTCGGCGGTCTTCGACTCGACGACGTTCTCGCCCTTGAACCCGAAGTTGACAAGGTGTTCTGAACGTCTCGCCCGCACCATCAGGTGCGTGCGTTCTTGGGGTGGGATGAGGCCCTCCGAATCGTACCCGTTGGTGGGGTCGAACTCGACGGCGGAGATGAAAGCGTCTTTGGTGTAAATCCACATAGGCAGGTCCTTTCAGGCTCCCGTGGGAGCGGGTGAGATCAGTCATCCCGTGGGATGAGGGGCAGGAACGGTGCGGCGATGAAGCCGACGAGAATCATGAACGCGAACAGGAGGAGGGATCTCATGCGATGCCCCTCCGCCCACCGTCAACCCAGACGGGCTCGATGTGAACCATGTGGGCACGCCCGCCGTCGGGCATCGTGATCACTGACACGTCGGGGTTGTCAATCTCCCACGTCAGTGAGTGTCGCTGTCGCTTCCAGAACCCGCAACGCCAGTGCGGGGCCTTGGTCCCGTTGCCCCTGACACTCGAAGGCACGGACGGATCATACGGAACCTGCTGCACCATCCGGGTCGGCCTGACCAGCCGGATCTGGGTGGACCGCTCGGTCCCCTTCTTCTGGCCGAACCGCCGGGCCTTCGCCTCGGTGGAGACGATGTACTCAGGCGAGGACTGCATGATCAGCAGCAGGTTGATCGCCATGTCGAAGTCGCGAATCCCTTGGTCGCACGCCTTGTCTTCGGCGTTCATGTGCCAGATGTTTCGGAGTTGCCCCTTCGTCGTCGTCTCGATCTCGTCGCCGTCAAGTGCGAGGCACAGATAGGTGTCGAGCGAACTGTCTTCGTGCCAGTTCTCCATCATGATCACGCGGTGTTCTCCCTCGTGCGAGGGATGCGGCTGGGTGTACGGGTCCGGGCCGCCGGGCTTGGGCTTGGTGAGCCGGACCGTCAGGTTCGTCTCGTCCACGTCGAAGATGTTGACAAGGGTGTGGGTCGGCAGGCCGGGAATGCCGATGGGAAAGTTGAACATAATCGACGGATATGTAGTCAGAATGTCCAACCCGCGAACCCCGCGAAGGCGGGACCTCGACGCTGAGTTGACAACGTCGAACTCTGGGTAGCAGATTCGACCGCCCCGGGTGAGCCATCGCTGCTGACCGGCGACCTCGTACACGAATCGATTCCGGTCGTCATCTTTCTGCTGCGTGATCGCCGCCGAGGCCATGTTGGCGTACCACTCAGGCCGCTCGAAGTGCAGGCCGCTCGCAGAGAAGCCCAGCCCCCGGTGGATCCTCTTCGAGGACGGAGCATGGCCCTTCGGCGGGCGAGGCAGTGCCATGTCACACACGCGGATCTCCGCGATCTTCCCCTCATCCTGAACGATCAAGTCAGAAGCACCCGAAGCCCTCGCCGCGAGGAGCGAGTCGAACGTGGTGTTGAGATCGGAATGGTTGTAGACGGTCGTCCTGCTGTGGGCGGATGGCGGGAGCGGGTCCGCGAGATCCTTCAGCACGCTGGTCATGGTGTCAATGTCGGTTCGGTTCATAGGCAACCTCCTGTTCGGGGGTGGTGTTCCACCAGTCGGGGACGCCGTGTCGGCAGCGGTCCCATGATGCGAAGCGAGACTTCTCGGCTCGGTAGTAGTTGCGATAGGCGACGACGGGTGACTCGTCGCGGAACTGGTCGGGCATGGCCTGAGCGAACGGCGTCTTGTTCTGCTGGCCCCTGATCATCTGCCACTGGTCCGCCATCTGGCGGATCGGGATGTCGCAGGCGTGCTGCTTGCCGAAGCGTTCCATGTACTCCTGACAGATTGCTTCGCCGTGCCAAGCGAGCCACTCGTAGTTGTCAATGCAGACGCCAGCCCACACGGTGCAGGGGTGACGGTGGTATCCACCGCGGTAGGGGCGACCGGCCTGTGTCAGCGGCATGTGCATGTCGCTGGCACCGTTGGCACGCAACGCAGATGCGAGCATCTGTGCTGATTCGGTTGCCATTTTCGGGACGTGTTTATCGCACAGCATCGAGGCGGCGCGAACCGGATTGAGATCGAGGACGAAGATGTTCATAGGCAAATCCTCCAAGAGGGGTGAGGGGAACACCCCACCCCCCCGGTGAGGGGGATGGGGTGCAGAGGGGAGAAAGAGATGACTCAGATGACGGACCGGAGGGCGGCGTCCATGCCTGCGGCCATCGTGTCGCCGCGAACCTCGATGATGCTGCCGCCGGACTTCTCGATGGCGGCACGGACGGTCTCGTCCATGTAGTCGCCGACCTTGACACCGAAGAACGTGGTGCCGGTCGCGGCCATCGACGTGACCATCGCGGCCGCATCATACTCGTTCGAGGTGCCGCCGTCCGACACGACGAAGCAGACGTGGCGGTGTCGCGGAAACTGCTGGTCCCACGTCGAAGCCTGAAGGAGGCACGGGAGCATGTTCGTGCATTTCTTGGCCTTCGCGACTCGGCCCGACGATGCGTTGAGTCGGGTCCCGGGACGCTTGAGTACGGACGAAAACGAATTGAATTCGCAGATGCCGGTCGGGATGCCGATCGACTCGCAAGCGTCAGCGATCATGTACGAGGCCCACGAGGCGTCCTGCTCCTCGCCCTGCATCGAACTGCTGGTGTCGAGCAGGATCGAGACCTGAGTCTGGACGGCGGTGTCAACGCTGCGGCGGTTGAACGCCCGGACCGAAAGGCCGGACGCGACCCCGCCGAGTCGTCGCTGGTCGATGCGGTGCCCCGACTCCTTCGGAGCGGACCAGTTGACCTTGTCGTCGCAGCGGAGTGCGATGCGAATGCCGTTGACAATTCGCATGGCATCCTGATGCAACCGCGTGTAGTCGGTGCCCATCTGGGGGCCAGCGGAACCGACACCCTTGGGCAGGCCCTTGGGCATCGTGGTCGATGAGGTGTTGACCTGAACCACCTCGACGCGACTCATGGGCTGGCCGGGTTCAGGCTTCAACGCCTCGGCCTCGTCGGCGTAGGTGCTGGGCAGTCTGCCGGGCATGTCGACATCGCGGTCGGGGAAGTCGTCGGTCGTCCCGGCGAGGCCCGTCCCGGGCTGGCCGCCGGGCTGGCCGCCGGGCTGGCCGTCGGGCTGGCCGTCGTCGCCGGGCTGGTCGTCGAGATCGCCCGCCTCGCGGCTGGGGCCGCCGGGCTGGCCGCCGTCGTCACCCGGCTGGTCGTCACCCGGCTGGTCGTCACCCGGCTGGCCGGGCTGGCCGATGTCCGCGCCGGGCTGGCCGGGCTGGTCGCCGTCGGGCTGGTCACCCGGCTGGTCACCGAGATGGGCGGACAGGCGGGTCATGAACTCGAAGGCGGTGCGGATGGCGTCGTCGGCAGACTTCTTGCCGTGACGGATGCCGCTCCTGAAATTCTCCAACCAGCCGAGACTCATCGACTCGACGATCGGGCGACCCTGCGGCAGGTAGTCGATGCCGTCGAGTCCGGTCTGGAGGTACCAGAGGAGGGCGTGGGCGACCTCGACGTGCAGCGGCAGGTCGGGCATGTCCCGGTTGTTCGTGTTGCGGGCACGCTCACTGATGAGGTTGAGCGGCCCCGCGGCTCCCGGGTTGGACCGGATCGCTGCCGCCTCGATGCGAGCGTCTTCGGTGGCGTTGTAGAAATCCATGAGCCACTCGCCCATCATCCCCGGCAACTTCTGTGCCTCGCGGCCCAATTCCTTCAGCAGGACATGCTGATCGTGGCCGAGGGACCCGTAACGGATGTGGGCCGACTCGTGGATGAAATACCCACGGAGAACTTCGAGGTCGGCGGGGGTCATGTGGCGGGCGATGCCCGGGACCCACACGGTGTGGCCGTCGGTCTGCGGGTGCCCGCAGGCGACCCGGATGTTGCCGTCGCGTCCGAACATCTGCGAGGCGGTGGTGAGAATGTCTGCGGTCATGTCAACGGTAGTGGGGGTGTTCTGGTTCATAGGCAAATCCTCCGAAGGATGGGGTGAGAACGGGTGAGACTGTACAAGATACCACAGGATCCCGGGGGGGTCAACCCCCCCCGGGGAT
>Ga0255048_10000988_pt1 | contig 20867 bp, 34 predicted proteins | sample JV7_2_2_MG_FD_183619 | JGI IMG/M metagenome (GOLD analysis project Ga0255048, IMG submission 183619) | Seawater microbial communities from Jervis Inlet, British Columbia, Canada - JV7_2_2 | ecosystem: Environmental > Aquatic > Marine > Inlet | place: Canada: British Columbia | collected 2016-10-06
CCGAGATTTTGAAGGACTGCGATCCGAGTGGAGATGGCATAGGCACGTCAAGCAAATCGCCGAACGTGAGATGGAGATACGCAAGGAGCGCTTCGCCGAGGTGGAGCAAGACGCGCTAAAGCGACTGGGAGACAAATTCATGAACGAGAATCAAATATTCTGGGATGACCCGGACAAACCCGAAAAGTAAAATGGACAACGAATCAACTCACACCCGCGCGGACGAACTGCCGCAATCATTTCAAACGCAATCCCCCGAAATAAACGAGTTGGCTGGCGCCTTGTCGCTTGCCCAAGGGGACATGTCACCTGCCAAGAAGGGGGCGAGCAACACTTTCTTCAAGAGCAAGTACGCAGACCTCTCGGAAGTCATCGAAGCGTCTCGTTATCCCTTGTCGAGCAACGACCTTTCAATCGCCCAGTATTGCGATGACGGATACGTGGTGACCCAGTTGATGCACTCCTCCGGGCAATGGATGAGGGGACGCTTGCGGATCACGCCGAAGGACAGCACTCCCCAAGGCGTTGGAAGCGCCCTGACCTACGCCAGACGCTACTCATGGCAGATGATGGTCGGAATAGGAGCGGAGGACGATGACGGAGAGGCGGCGATGGGCCGCGCCGGAAGCGCCTATGACCCTGCCCACGCCAAGCCAACTCCCAAGAAGAAAGCTCCCGCCAGGAGGAAAGCCCCGGCGAAGAAGAAGGAGGAACCGCAGACTTCCGACAAGCATGAGCCGAAGACCGAGACTGTGACCGAGAAGAAGGAGGAACCGACAACCGTCACCGAGGCGCCCAAACCGCCCGAACTGACCTTGGAGGAAGAGGCGAAGGCAATCGTGAAGACCGTCAAGGACGGCGAGGCGTACCTGAAGTTCCACGACGTCGAGTTTGACGCAATACCCGTCCCGGTGCAGGAGCGCATAATGTCCAAGGGACTGGACGGATTCGGCGAGATGGTGGCCCAATGGTCGAAGGAGAGGGAGGAATCGACGTGAGCAAGAGGAACTACTGGGTTTTCGACATAGAGACTGGGCCGCTTTCGGACGAGGAGATCAAGAGAATCGCCCCGCCCTTCGACCCGGACGAGGTGAAGGTGGGCAATGCGGGCATAGGGAAGGCAATGGAGAAGATCAACGCCGCCAAGGACGCTCACCTTCGATCCATCAAGTCAAGGGCGGCGCTGAAGGCGGAATACGGTGAAGTTCTCGCCATAGGTTACGCCAACGCCGCCGACACGGTTCTGCTGGTTGACTTGCCCGAAGACGAGATGCTGGACAAGTTCTGGGAGAGGGCGGACGAAAGCTATCATTCGCAGGAGACTTTCGTGGGATTCAACGTGATGAACTTCGACCTTCCGTTCCTCATACGCCGATCCATAATCAACGGGGTGAAGGTTCCGCCGGGACTGTTGCCCCGAAACAACCGCTACTTCCCCGACTTCTTCGTTGACTTGATGCAGATGTGGCAGGCGGGAGACTATCGTGAGATGATCAGTCTCGACCGATTCGCCAAGGCGCTTGGTCACGAAGGCAAGAACGGTTCCGGCAAGTTCTTCGCCCAGACCTTGAAGGAGGACGAAGGCGCCGCGCTGGAATATTTGAGAAACGACCTGTTGCTAACCCAAAAAGTCGCCGAAGCATGCTTCCGCGCATACTAATTGATTAACCAAGCAGAACAACTATGACCAAACCAATCAAAAAGTCGCGCGGCGCCGCCTTGCATGGCAAACTGAGGACAACCATCCGCCTAACGGGTGGCAAACACAGGGCAAGTTGTGACGTGGAAGAACAACTCCATGCGTTACCCCGACCGAAGAGGAATGAAAAACTGAAAGCAGGAACAAACCCATGAGTACCTATAACATACCCGCGCCCGCAGGCGCGAACCATTCATCATCGAAACACGAACTGTTGCCACCTGGAACATATGACTTGGAGGTGGTCTACGCCTCCGACGTGGACGGTGACGGCGTTCCCCTGACCACCAAGTCGGGAGATCCGAGAATAAAACTCAAGGTGATGGCGGACAACGAGCAATCGTTCTACCACTTCCTTTACCTGACTCCCAAGGCGTTCCCGATGGTGTGGGAATTCCTCTCCGCTTGCGGGGTAACCCCGGAGGATGACGGTCAGTTCGTACTCGACCCTGTGAAACTGGAGGGCAAGCGCTTCAGGGCGTTGGTCTACGAGGAGAACGGGTGGAACAGGTTGCGCAAGCCAACCCCAATACCTTCCGCCGAACAGTCCACTCCCGACCCGGAGGGTGAGGTTGTCTCCGGCTCGGACGGCAACGCCATTCCGGAGGACGGCAAGGGAAACGTGATGGAATCCGAGGAGGAGGACGACGTTCCTTTCTGATGATGGGTGAGGAACCTGACGAAATAACCCTCGATGACGAGGAGCAGACCCTTGTCAGGGTGCTGGCGGCGCTACGCAACGGGAACAACTTGATCAACTCGGTGCGATCCTCCAAGATGTCGCCCAGAGGCGACTACGAGGTGAACTTGGACGGCATGGGCGGCGAATACGCATTCGCCAAGATAAAGAACCTCTGCCCCGACTTCGGCATTGGCCCCCGTTCGGGAGGACATGACTTCGTTGACCGCAAGGGAAACACCGTGGACGTGAAGACCAACCCCAAGGAAGACGGCGACCTGTTGGTGCGAGCGTCCAAGAAAGACCGTCCCTCCGACTGGTACGTGCTGATGACGGGCGAGTTTCCCCGATACAGTTACCGGGGATACGTCCACAGGAGGGAATTGTTCTCCGACTCGCGCCTCGTTGACCTCGGTCACGGCGACACTTACCTCGTCCCGCAAAAGGAGTTGACCCTGTGAGCAAGCGATACGTCGAAAGCACCCAGTTCACCGATCCTTGGTTCAGGAGACTGTCGCCGGAAGCGAAACTGTTCTGGCACTTCCTGACCCTCCATTGCGACCATTCCGGGGTATGGGAGAGGGACGATGACTACTGCAAGTATCTGACGGGCTTGAAGAAGTCTCCGAAAACGCTCTTGAACGAACTCGGCGACCGTGTAATCGAGTTGTCCGAAAACAAGGTGCTTTTGCCCAAGTTCATACTTTTTCAGCAGGGAAAAACCCTCTTTGAAGCAAAACCACCCCATCGTGGCATACTGAAACTGCTCTCCAAGCATGACCTCGAAATGGATGCAGACGGCATTACCAAGCCGATTGTTAAGTTAACCTTAACCAAAGCAAAGGCAAAGGATAACTTAACCTTAACCTTACCAAAGGTTACAAGTAATAGTATACGTAATGGTAAAGGTATAGATAAGGAAGGGAGTGTGAGGGGAACCATTCCCGAACTTCCCGAACTTCCCACCGAACTGGATCACATCGGATTCATAGCGGTCTGGGACGAATGGACGTCGTATCGCAGGGAACGCAAGCTCCCCCCCTACAAGCCCGCCGCCCTCAAGGCCAACCACTCCCGGTTCGTCCAATGGGTCGCCGACTACGGAATGACCTCGGTCATCGAGTCGATCCGAAACTCCATCGCCAACAATTACAACGGACTGTTCCAACCCAAGTCCTCCACCGCCCTGCGTGACGAACCGATTGACCGAGACTACGAAAATGCCCTCGACTGAACCAACCGCCCTCCCGACCACCCTCTCCGAACTGACCGAAAGCGACGTCGACTGGGAGAACGCCCCCCAAGTGACCGTCACTTGCCCGGAATGCAAGAAAGACCATCAGCACAACAAGTATCTCGCCGCCATATTCCCCAATGCCCTCTGTGACGGCTGTAGTGGTGCCTATGACCCTCGTTCGGGGGGCAACCAATACCTTGACCCCATTCACGACACGCAATCAATCCTAGACACTTGCATGCCCTCGCTCTACCTGAACACCGACCCATCGCGCATACCCACCCCCCAACTCCACCAAGTCACCTCCTGGTCACCCAACCCCATCGGGCTGTGGATCACCGGGGACACTCGCACCTTCAAGACCCGATCCGTCTGCGAACTGATCAAGACACTCGTCCGAACACACACCGTAACCACTTTCTTTCACGGCGGATTCAACGACCAAATACTAGACGTCATGCGATCCGAGCAGTCGTTCCGCAAGTTCAAGCGGAAACTATCCAACACCCCCATACTCTTCATAGACGACTTGTTCTCCTCCAAGCTCACCGAACGAGCCGAATCAACCCTATTCGAAATCATGGACGCTCGCATTTCAAACCAATTGCCCACCCTAGTCACCACCCAAGCCACCAAGAACGATTGCAGAAAAATCTTCGCCAACCCCAAACGACTCGACGCGCTGTTCGAACGGGTCAAGGAATTCTTCACCCTCGTGAACACCAACGCATTCGCCAAGCAGGCGAACCTCAAACTCTCCGAGTAACCAACCAACCACCAACCAACATGCCCGACCCGGCCACCAACAAACTCAAGCAATCCATGAACGACTTGTTCAGACTCAAGGACCAAGACCAAGTGGCTCAACTACCACCGGACGAATTCAAGACACTGGTAGCCGCCAAACTACAACACCTCGTCAACCAACTGGCGGACAGAATGCATCACGAAATAGATTCAATGCCCGCTTCCAAGTTACCTCTAGCTTTCGGCATACTTCAGGACAAACTCCTCAACCTACAGGGCGAGGCAACCGTTCGCACGCAGAAAACCATCACCGTCTCTCACCAAGACTTCAACCAGATACTTCAAGCCCTTCCCGCCAAACCCGAAGTCATCGAGAACAACATACAGGACGTTCCCCAATCCAAGTGATCCAACCCATTCCAATGAATACCTTCCATTCAGTACGCTCCGCAGGAAGTCAGGGGGGTTTTAATCACGTACCAATAACGTACTCGTTTGTTGGGATGGTGTATTAATATAGGGGGGATGGAAGGAAACGTGTCAAGGGTAAAATTAAGGTGGGTCAAATCGGTTGCAGGTATTGCACCCCCCCACAAAACCTGCGCGCCCAAGTCACTTAATGAGACTGATCCGGGCCGAACTTATTGAGACTGAAGTCGGGAATATGCACAACCTATCTTACCATCAGAGAGTTATGAATATTTCACCATTTCGCATAATAAGCATTATGTCTAATCGCAGTCGGGGGGCGGGGGTGGAGGGGGTTGCCAAGTCGCTTCTCGGAACCGTATTTGGGCAACGAAATTTTTTTACCAAAAGAGCATATTTCCCTTACCCCTCAAAACCCGAATATCACCAGTTCGCGCAAGGAAATCGTTGAATGCCGGGTAATTCGAAACGTGGAGGAGAGGAAGAATTGGACGCTATGGACTGGAGTGAGGGAGATGGATTGAGTGGTCGGGACAAGGCGAAGATCGAATTGGCTATGGATCGTTTTTGGTCGAAGCGTGGAATGCGGAAGGGCGGAGGAGACTTTGATTTCGGTGGCAAGGGGAAGAGGGTTGGAAAGAAGAGGCGCGCGAGGAGGAAGAGGGATGAGTGAGGATGGATGGGTGAAGGAGATTAGGGTCAGGGGTTTTGAGTATGACTATGGCGAATCGGTTTGGTTTGTGTTGCCCGTGAGTGACGAGGGGAGAATTTTGCATGGTTTGGCGTGTACGGGGAGTTCCCGTGGGTTAACTGTTCCACGGGTGGCAAGTCCGTTGGTGTATTCAAGGAAGAGTCATGCGGTAAAGAGGGCGAGGATGCTGGCCAAGGTATTTGATTTGGACGTGGTGAAGGTATATTTGATTACCAGAGAGGAATGCCGGGAGGTTAGGGCATGATTGATCGTTGGGAGTGTCAGCCGGAGGATTGGAGTGACCCGCCTGAGAGGGAAGACTTGGAGGAGAGTCGAGATGACTGGGCGGATCGCGCGCGTCCGGGTAGAGAGAGGTGTAGTGGGTGTGGTGAGGAGTGGTCTGTGGGTGATGACGGATGCAAGTGCGGGGAGGGTGATGGGGATGAGTAAAACCCCGAAGTGGCGTGACAAGGCGCTTGATTTGGGGTCAAAGACTCAAGAAAAGCGGGTGACTTTCCGCTTGCCGAAAGATTTGCACAGGCGGGTCAAGGTGGTTCTCAAGTTTTACGGCATACGGATGACGGACTTGTTGCTTGCGTCTTTGGATACTCAATTGCAGATAGAGGAGGAGCATTTTCAGAATTTTGGGTGGAACACCGAGGAGGGTGATGGGGAGTGAAGGGGAGTGGAGGATGTTGGGTGGGATGTGTTTGTTGTTATGGCAACTGGAGAGTTGGACTGGCGTTGCGTACTGGGTGATAGGGAAGTTATGGGAGTGAGCCATGAGTGAGGACACGAATTGGAGCCGGGAACTTGTCACGACTGCCGAGCAAGCGAGGGAGGAAGAGCAACTAAGCAAAGTGGACAGGTGCCGGATGTGGATAGATTTCCGTACTTGGTTCCATCACCACGACACGGGAACCTCGCTTGTCCACTCGATCAACTACCATGCGATAAAGAAGAACCGAGAAAAAGTGGAAATGAATTATGAATGAAGTGAAGGAAGGAATGATCAAGCAGAGCATGGGAGACTGGGCGCGAGAGGAGGAAGCGTTTGCGGTGGCCCTTGGGTTGAAGCGTGAGAAGTTGTCCTCCTTGAGAAAGGAACACCTGGAGGAAGGCGAGCATTGGGGGAAGGTGAGCGGACGCATCACCTACCGAGTGGGCGGCGAGGTGAAGATGCGTGGAGTGGTTGCGTTGTTGCTGGGCATTGAGGAGAAGGAGGTTGTGGTTGACGAGGAGGTTGGCCGGGAAGAGCCGGAGGACTTGGAGGTATTGAGGGTATTCCCGGTGAATCGGCGCTTGGTGGAGTGTGGTCGGGACAACGGCGAGGTTGTGAGGGTGACTGTGGGCGACAACGTGAATTTTTTGAAGGGGATGGTCTTGAAGGCGCGCCCTCCTTGGGGTAGTGGCAGGTTATGGGTGCTGGTTGGTCGCAGACCGAGGTGGCGGGGGAAGTGGTGAGAAGTATTTGAATCAATGAAATCAACGAAGGGAATGAAGTGAGCGTGATATTGGAAACGAAGATAGAGGAATTCAGGGAAGCGTTGACTGCCGGGATGGATGGCATTGTCAGGGCAAGCGAAATCTACGTGGATGCGTTGGACGATGATCCTCGAAACGCCGACAAGTTTCAATCTGTCTTTGCGGATTGGGTGCCTGCGTCCGCATGGAAGCAGTTTGAGGCAGTCGGGAGGAAATGGATGCACCCGAAGTTGTTGATGGGGGGAATGTCGAACAGGCGGAAGGCGCATATGGTGAAGTCGTTGCCGTATTCCTTGCAGGAGAGGATATTTTCAGGGGAACGCTTTCCTTTGCTGGTCGGTGGCGGCGACGTGATGCAAGTGACGGTGATGGACGCAACGCTGGATCAAGTGGGGCAATTGTTCACTCAAGATGGATTGCGTAGTTTGTCGGGGCAAAAGTCTCGGTTGGAGGAGATTTCCTTGGTCGAGGAAACGGAAGCGGCAACCCCGGAGGTAATGCCATACGTGATCCACGGTGGATCGGTGACGTTTAGAAAGGGAGTGAGGATGACCAGAACGGAGTTGAAGCGCTTGTTGCAGGAGATGTGATGGAGTTTCCCGTGATGAGAGGGCCATCGAGGGCGCGGAATACCTGGCAGAGGGAAACTTCCAGATTCGTGTCTTGGTTGCACAAGCGCCGGGAGAGGAACTTGCCCGAAGGCGAGGGAACGAATGCGTGGACACGGCGACGTTTCGTGTCACAAGAGGAGGTGGAGAAGTGTCGCTGGGAGAAGAGTGGGCGGGCTTATGCCAGAGTGAGTCGTGAGAATGCCCCGTATTCGAACGGATGGATGATTTGGAAGCAGGGATATTACCGGGTGGAACCGCTGGAGGAACTGGATGGCGGGACTTGTTGCCTTATGAGGCAATCGTGCGCGGACGGATTTCCGCACAATGACAGGAATGTGTTCAGGGAGATGTTTCGGGAATTCTTGTCGCGCCGGGAAAAAGAGGCGCTGGACTTGAGGCGGGAGGAGTATCGGGCATGGAGTGACGGTGAATCGGAGAGGAAAGCGAGCGAGATCGAGCGAGATCGGGAGGAGGGGCAAAGGGCGAAGACGCTGGCGAAGGTGACTTTTCCGGGGGCAACCAGAGAATTTTTTCAATCCTTGGCGATTGCGGGGAGTATAAATCGAAAAACAAAGGGAATAAAATGAGCAGGAGCGTGGGAAGTGGAACGGACAAGGTATTGCGCCAATGGGAGCAAGTGAACGAGCGCAAGGAGATGTCGCAGGAGATCTCCAAGTTCTTCAAGGACAGTTTGGGGCGGAAGAAGTCCGCCGGGAAGAAATCGAAGGCGAAAACAAAATCAAACAAGGGGAAAAAGAAATGAGTGATAACAACAAGGCGGCATGGAGATACGAGGCGAGTTTGCTCCGGGTAATAGACGGAGACACGGTGGATGCGATGCTTGACTTGGGTTTTTCGACCCATCGGAAGGTACGCATACGCTTCTACGGGATAAATACACCTGAAACGCGCACCAGGGACGCTGAAGAGAAAAAGGCGGGCAAGAAGGCGACTGCCCGGTTGATCGAGTTACTTTCCACCGGGAGCTTCGTCTTGAAGAGTCATGGCGTGGGAAAATTTGGTCGTTGCTTGGGCGAACTGTTCACCGAGGAACTTGGCGAAGTCTCCGTTAATCAGACCTTGATCGATGAAGGATTGGGCGAAGCGTACTTTGGCGGCGCGAGGTGACCGAACCTCCCCCTATGGCCCAGTTGAGTCAGCACCCCGTGTTGGCGTTGCCCACGCGCAAGCAGGCGAAGGCAATGGGGGAGAAGGAACTGAAGAAGTTGCTGGACAAGAGGGAACTGCTCATCCGAAACGAGCGTGACGATCCTTACCATCATGGATTTGAGCCGGAGCATTGGGAGCAGGCGGACAAATTGCGCGAGGAATGCTCGGAACTAGTGATTCTGGGCGGAAATCGGTCTGGCAAGAGCGAGTATGCGGCGAAGGCAGTCGTGAAGACCTTGGTGGAGTACGAGGACAGCAACGTCATCTGCATGCACACCACTTCCAGCACCTCGGTGGAGCAACAGCAGGCGTTGGTCTGGAAGTATCTGCCGAAGGAGTGGAAGACTGCTCGCAAAAGCAGAACGACCAATTTGACCTACTCGGTGAAGAACGGATTCACCGAAGGGTCGTTGGTCGGGCCAAATGGTTCGAAGGCATACTTTCGCAACTACAGTCAAAAGGCGGAGGGCATAATGGAAGGTTCCGAATGGGACTTGGCGTGGGCGGACGAATTATGTCCCTTGGAGATCATAGAATCCCTTAGATTTAGATTAGTCACGCGCGCGAGGGCGAATCCGAGGAACGGGTTGATCCTCACCTTCACCCCCATCGCCGGATGGAGCAACACGGTGAAGGCGTATCTTCAGGGGGCGAGGACGGTCGAGTCGGCGCCCGCGCACTTGCTGGGGGGCGAGCTTGTCCCGGTGGTACAGCAATGCGTTCGCCCCGCCGCCAAGATAATGTACTTCCACACCTTGTGGAATCCATACAACGACTACGAGGCGCTGGTGAAGACCTTGGAGGGAGAGGCGAGGCACAACATACTGTGTCGCGCGTACGGAATTCCACAGCGCCAGTCACAGGCGGCGTTCCCTTTGTTCTCAAGTCGGCACCTCCTGGCAACCGACCAGATCGCCAAGGAAGGCACCAATTACATGGTGGTCGATCCGTCAAACGGAAAGAACTGGGTGATGGGATGGTTCCGAGCGGCGCCCAACGGAATACACTACTGCTACCGTGAATGGCCCACCCCTGACGAATACATCCCCGGCGTAGGTCATGCGGGCGAGTGGGCGTTGCCCGGAAAGAAGATAGACGGTGACGCTGGCCCCGCCCAGCAAACCTTCGGGTTTTCCTTGGATCGCTACAGGGAGGAAATCGAGAGAGTGGAGGACGGGGAGGAAATCTTTCTGCGCATAATGGACAGCAGGTTCGGAGCGTCCCCCACGCCGACCAAGAGCGGGGTGACCACGCTCATCGACCAAATGGGTGACTTGGGACTGCACTTCGTCCCCGCATCGGGGGTGAGCATCAACGAGGGGGTTACCATGATAAGCGACGTCATTCATTGGAAACCCCATGCCGAAAATCCCGATGACCCGACCAGCATGCCGAGATTCTTTCTGGATGAGTCATGCAAGAACATGGCGTTCGCCCTGACCAGTTGGACGGGGGCGGACGGAAAGCACGGGGCCACCAAGGATTTCGTTGACGTTGCGAGGATGTACTTCACCGCGGCGCCCCAGTACGTCGACCTGAATGCGGGCGTTCTGCATCCGGGCGGATACTACTAGTGATAGCATGATAGCAAGTTCTCTATTTCACGAAGTTTTAAAACGGTATGGGGAGCAGTCACAGTTATTGAAAAATGCCCTCATGCTACATGTTAGCCCCGACTTTTCGACCCTCCCAAGAGGGAAAACCCCTGTTTCATGCGGATAAATCTTTAGTTAGCCCCGACTTTCCCCGGATTTTCAACCCATCCCTGCTCCTGTTTCCCTGTTTCATGCGGATGATCCTTTGATCTTCCCCGGATTTCGGAAAAGAACTTGACGAGGGTGAATTGTTCACCTATGTCGGAAATTATGGGGGATTTCTGATGAAGTGATGACGGAGGGAGAACCACAGGGGATGTTGCTACGCAGGCGGCACGTGTTGTCGTGGTTGGGTATTGACGCAGACCTGTTCGCCAAGTGGAGGGAGTGCGGAACGCTTCGTCCCGTCTACGTTGGTGGCAAGCGACCCTTCTACCTCAAGGAAGACATAAAGCAATTGGTGGAGGATGCGATTGATGAGCGAGAAAGAACTGATTAAGAAGACGGACGAACCTGAAGTCCCCCTGCTCCAAGAGGAGTTGCGCTCGGTCATGGAGGACGCATCGACTGCCCTTCAGCACCGTGACACTTACGAAGACGTCCGATTTTCACGGCATGACGGTCAATCCGAGGACGGCAGGAAGCACGAAAGCGACTTGGGTTATCCGCCCACCCCGTGGGAAGGCGCATCCGATGTTCGCATCCGACTGGGTGATCGACTGGTGAACGAACACGTCAACATGGCGGTCACCGCATTCTTTCGGGCCAATCTTCGCATCACGGGAATAGGGGTGGAGGACAACAGAAGCGCCGCAATCTGGGGAGACGTCTTGAAGTACTACCTTCACCAGAAACTGCTTCCCGAACTTAGGGCGGAAGTGGAGATACTCGCCCAAAACGTCTACGGATCTTCGCCGGGGGTGGGAATACTTGGAATTTACTGGACGCAGGAAGTGTCCACCCGAATGAAGACCTTTACCCTCGATGACGTTATCCAGACGGTATTCGCCGCCGGAGGTGACCAGGATGCGGTTGCCGACGTGGTGGCCCTTCTTCAAGACAAGGATACGGAGGAACAGGCGCTTGAATTGATGCGCCCCCAGTTCCCCACCGTGGATGACAAGAAACTCAAGAAGGCGTTGAAGGACTTTCGGAAGGACGGGGAAGCGAAAATTCCGCAACCGTACCTGAAGGAGAATCGCCCACGCTTCGTTGCCCATCGACTGTACGAGGACGTCTTCGTTGCGGGGAACGTCACGAATTTGGAACGGGCGGAAGTAGTGTTTCGCCGTGAATGGATGACCGAAACGGAGGTTCGGGAAAAAGGAATTACCGAGGAATGGCCGACCGAGTTTGTCGATGAAGTCATCGAGAACACGGAAGGCATGACCGCAGTACCCGAAGCGGATCAACGATTCCCCCTGAACTTCGGAATGCGCCAAACCTTTGCGGATCGCTCCAGCGATTTCGAAAACCTTTACGAAATATATTACGCCTACACCAAGACCTATGACGAGGATACGGACGTCCCCTGCATATACTGCACCGCATTTTCCGCCCACATAGACGACCTGTGGGGCAAGCACGAAATGCTGAACTACTCGCACGGGCAAATGCCGTTCGTACTCTTTTCGAGGGAAAGACTTTCCCATTCGATCTTCGATTCACGGGGAATTCCCGAACTGGTGGCGACCAACCAATACGAAATAGCCACTCAACGCAATTTGCGCTCGGACGCATCACAGATCGGTACAATCCCACCAATGCTTGTCAACGCTCGCCGGGGGGGAATCAATCTGTTGGTTGCTCCGGGCGCTCAATTGACGGTCACTCGCCCCGATGACGTGGGATGGTTGCCACCGCCACCGTTCCCAAGTGGTTCGGTTGAAGCGGAGAACGCCGCCCTCAAGGACGTGGAGGACTACTTCGGCGGGGATGATCCTGGCAAAAGAATGCTTCACCAGCAGTCGGTCACCGACAAATGGTTGGATTCATGGCGCATTGCCTTGGATCAAGCGTTCCGCCTCATGCAACAATACATGTCGCCGACCACCGTCCAGAGACTGACCAACGGCAAGCCGGAGGAAGTCTCGGTGAGTCAGGAGGACATTCAGGGCAAGTTCGACCTCGCTTTGCGGTTCTCCATAGACGTATTGAATCCCGAATTTCAGGAAAAGAAACTGGATGCAATCGTGAAACTCACCCAGTTCGACGTCACCGGGGCGCTGGATCGCACCAAACTACTTCACTTCATAGCGGAAACGATTGACCCGCAACTGGCGGACGCAGTCGTGATGGATCAAACCGCCGCAAGCGCGCGTGAAATCTCGGACGAGCAGGACGCATGGGTGAAGATCGCCCTCGAAATCGAACCTGTGATGACCGAGGACGTGAACTTTCCGTTGAGACTTCAAACCGCCCAGCAAATCGTTCAAGCGTCCACCGAAATACAAAAGAAGATGCAGGGGCAACCTATGGTCAAGCAACTTGCCGACAATCGCATCAAGTACCTCCAATTCGGTATAGCCCAGCAAGAAAACGCCCAAATTGGCAGGGTAGGCACTTCCCCAATCGCCCAACAGCAACAACAGGAAGTCGCGCCGCAGGGTCAACCCCAACCACCACAGCAACCCCAACCCGAACCACAACCCGTGGAAGCGGGCGGATACTAGTGACTTTGCCTTTTTCTCATCATAAACCATCCCTATGGTTGGGTTTGCCGTCCGATTCGTTGTCCGGGTCAAAAGTTCTAACCTTACGGGTTGGCGGCAAACCCTCTTTCCTTTAATGAGGTTTTTCCGACAAAGGGCGAAACTCGTTCGTTACGATGACAAGTTGAGCGAAGCGGACGTGAAGGATGCGTTCTGCTCCATCTCTCCGGGCAATCCGTTCTGGCAGGCGCTGGATCACGTCATCGACCAAACCCTCCTCGATGCGATTGATGACGTGTCCGATCCGAAGAATGCGGAAAAACCCGGATCACTCGCCCACGCCGCTGGAGGAGTGGACAAACTTTCGACGTTGAAATCTAAAATTCAGAATCTTCGAATTCTGGATAACTTGGGGTAGTTAAAGGGTATTCACGTCGTAACCCTCTGCTTTTCGGGGCGGGGGGTTTTTCTTTCCGTAAAAGGAATGTGTTCTCATGGGTACGATGGGTTTGTGGAACGGACGCATTGATTAACCGCATCCCCACCCCCCATAGGTGAATGCGATGTGCCTTTGGTATGTCCCTTCCGGGTGGGCCACCCGTGACAGTCAACCCTTGTGAGACGTAAAAATGCCAAGTGATGCAAAAGAGGTCGCTCCTGAAACAGCTGAAGCAACAGAGGGAATATTCGACGTAGCGGTAAGTGACATTGCCAAGGCGGCGAATGCTCCACAAACGTTCATTGATAGTCTGACGTCCAATGATGGCGAAGCATCCGAACCTCAAGAGGTAGAGGAAGAGGAAGAAGTCATCGAGGAAAACGAGGACAACGAGGAGGAAGTCGAGGAAAGCGAGGAAGACCAGGAAGAAGAGGAGCAGGAGGAAGTCGAGGAGGAGGAACCGAAAGGTGATTCGCCCGGAATCAAGAAGCGAATTGGAAAACTGGTCGAACGAGCGAAGAAAGCGGAAGCGGAAGCGGAACGACTGCAAACGGAACTGAACGGTCAGCAGGGTGAATCCCGGCAGGACAATTCGACTCCCGGCGCGGATCGTTTCGAGACAGTCACCGATTCGCAGAAACTGGACAAGATGGAAGCGGACGCTGAACACCTTCGGGAATGGTTGATAACTAATCCGGAGGGCGGCGAATACGCAGATCGAAGCGGCGGCAAATACGACGTCGATTACGAAACTGCCAAATCCCTTCACGTCCAGACAGACCGAGACTTGCGCAAGAACATCCCGAACCAACGGGCGAATCTTCACCAGAGGGCAACTTCATTCCAGCAGGCGAACGCAACGTTCCCGTGGATGCAGGACAACGGCACAAGTGAATTCGTGGAAATGGCCGGGATACTTGCAAACAATCCGAGGGCGAAGAAGTTCTACGAATCCGATCCGAACGCCGCTCTTTTCTTTGGTTACGCCGTGGAGGGCTATAAGTCAGTCCACGCCAAGGAAGGGAAGGGCAAGAAGGTCAAACCAGTAGCTCAAGCGCCCACCTCAGTCCCAACTTCGACCCGCGCAAAACGGGCAACGAAGAACACTTCGGGCGCCGCAAAGCAAAGCAAACTGAAGAAACAGGCGCTAAGTAGCGGCGACCAACATGACGTCAGAAGTTACCTCGAAAGCATCATTTAAAAATAGGATTTAATATAATGGCCGGTCTAGTAGAACGCTCACAATCACTCAAACGTGAAGATCTTTCCGACCTTCTCGTTACCGTAGACAACGCCGCAACTCCCTTTACGAGTATGGCGCGCAAAGGGTCTGCTCCCAAGAACTCCCTGGTGGAGTGGGGACTTGACGCATACCCGGCGCCTCGCACCACGCCAGTCGTGGATGACGCAGACGTTTCGAGTTACGAAAACATGTCTTCTGATCGCCAGAAGGCGCAGAATTACGTACAGATTTTCCAACGGGCGCCGAAAGTGTCTCGTCTGGCTAATCTCACCTCCGACGTCGCAGGCGTGGGATTCAAGCAGGAAATGGCGAAAGCCATCGCCAAGGCGCTTGTCATGGTGAAGAGAGACATGGAAAGTACCTTTCTCGGAAACAACGATGCTCAAGCCGACAACGGCACCATCGGATATGGTTCCAAGGCGGCGAACATCATCATCAGCACTTCCGGCGGTTCAACGCTTCAAATTCCGTCTGGTTTTCGCACTCCGTCCGCTTCGATCAACGCCGATTCCACGCAGGTCAACCTGACCGAAGAGGAAGTTCGCGCCATATTGAAGTCGATCTGGAACGAGACTGGAGAGAACAACAAGTCGTTTACCGGGATTTGTGGTTCCAGCGTGAAGAACACCGTGTCGCAAATGACTCTGTATCGTCCCGCCGCCGGAGATGGCGGAACCAAGACGGTCTACATTCAGAGCAACCGTGATGCGGCGGACGCAACACTCACAAGCGGAGTTGACGTAATTGATACTGACTTCGGTAAAATCACCCTGCACCTCGATTCGTTCATTCGTTCGGATTCAAGCACAGCAGGGCCATTGACGTTGTACATCTTCAACATGGACAACATCGAGATCAAGTACGCTTCGCAACCATCCTTCAGGGAACTTCCCGACTTAGGTGGTGGCCCGCGCGGACTTGTCGAATCAGTTGCAACTCTTTGCTCATACTCCGGGGGACTGGATCACGGCAAAATCGTCTTAACCGCTTAATCGCAGGAGGAACAATAATATGACAGCAACAGCAACATCAGTCGATGACTTCGTAGGTCTAAACCGTTCATGGGTTTCAAACATGGCAGTCGAGGAATCCGCGCGGACGGGATACACCCACAAGGTGACCGTAAGCGCAAAGGACATATCCGACTTGGCCTTAGCCCAGTCTACTCCTCTTACGAGTACGGGGGACGAACTGCAAATGGCAGTATTCACCCTCGCCCAAAACGAGGATTCAGATTCTGCGGTAACTGCTTCCGCATTAATCGTCACCAAGGCATTCGCTTCCTCAACCGCGCAAACGATTGTCTGTGACGTGGGTGATGCGGCAGGCGGCGCCCAACTACTCGCCGCAGTAACATTGATCACCACCGGGACGGGCGCGGAAAGAGGTCATGCCTCATACGCCTCCTTGCCGGATGACGAAAATCCTCTGCTCGACGTCAACGCCGGGACGCAGGGAACCGCCGCAGGAACGATCTACATGAACTTCCTCAATAGCGCCGCCGGGGGGTTGGATGACCTCACCGATGGTGAAGTTACGTTGCTCCTCAAGGTGCGCGAATCTTCGGTTATAGCTTGATCCGTTCATAGTTTAGGTACACTTGCAACAGACGGACGGGCGCCATGCCAACCATCTCCGAGAACATCATAGTTCCCGGCGCTGGTGACCTCACCAAAGAGGTTATCGAGGAACTTCGTACTGCGAAGAACCTGGAACTGGTCAATGCGTCCGTTCGTCAACGCAAGTTGGCTCAAGCGGAACAAGTCGTTTCCAACGGAGTTCGGAAGAACCTTTCGTTCGGCAGACTTCGAATGCGGATCGCGCCGGAAGCATATCATTACTGGGGAAAACGCCTAGGTTATGCATGCTGGGACGATCAGCAATTCTTGAGGGAGTTCGAAAGAGACAACGAATCTGTCAGGATAAACTCAAGGAGCGAGAACGCCACGGTCATTGCGCCGGGTCCACTCCACGATCCTGACGCAAAGTATTTGGTCAAGCCAGCGGCATAACCATGCAGATAACCAAATTCAGGGACGTGCTGGGAGGAGTTTCCCACAGGATGGGTCTTGACCCGGACAATTTGCTGGACGTGGAGAAAGCGTCATTCGCCGAATTCATTCAAAGCAGGGTGCGCCAGGGGTGGGAGTATTATCCTTGGCCCGAAACAATGAAGGTCGAGCAACGGCAGTACCGGCCCGACTATGCTGGTGGAACCACTTACTCCAATGCGGCGAGCGACGTCGATTCCTCACAGGTCTACTGGCCCCAAGAGGACAAGTATTATCAAGCGTTGAAGTCAACTTCAGGGAATGCCCCGACTGACTCCAGCGGTACGGTGAACGCCCAATGGGAGGATCTGGGGGTAACCTACGCCGCATCCGACTATGCGGCGGCAACCGACTATGCGGTGGGTGACACGGTATTCTACCCGACCAACCGTGAATACTACACGATGCACACCAATGCGTCCGCCGGGACGGCTCCCACCAACGCTTCATACTGGGGGAAACTCACTCCCTTCATACGATTCATAAAATACGAGCAGACTTCGGAAACGAAACTGGGCGAGATATTCTCCGTCACCAGCAAAAACCCCGAAGCTAACCGGGCGCCCACCTCGCTTTCCTATTCGTTGATTGATGACGGCATATTGCCCGAATTCGATGCAGGATCGAAGATATGGCTCAAGTTTCGTCCGAGAACGCCTTCCTTCACCTCCACTTTGTACAATAACACCACGGCGAACTACTACGTGGGAGACATTGTCTATGACGATGGTTCCTCCGCAGGCGCCCAGAACACCGGGGAATGCTACGAGTGCATTGTCGCCCACACCAATTCGCCCGCCAGAACACCGGACAACACGACCTACTGGACGAAGCAGGAAATACCAAAGGTGATCGCCGAGTTCGTCAAGCAGGCGGGGTATGCGTCCGCATTGCTTCAGGACGGTCAGCACGAAAAAGGCCCGTTGCTGGAGGAAATGGCCCTCAATCTGTTGTACAACGAACTGGACAAGGTGCAGAACCAGCAACAGCAGTACAGAACGATTTTCACTCAACCTCTCGCCGTGAGAGTTTCTTAAACAAGTCAAGTCAAGTCATGCCATGAGTAAACCAAACGTGCAAATCAGAAACTTCAGAACCAAGGTGATTGATGTCACCCTGACCAATGCGACCTCCGCCAATTATGCAACGGGCGACGTGTTGGTGGAAACGCAGGAAATCAACCTCGGCGGTGATTCAAATTACCCGACCCGTGGGACGATCAACAACTTCATTTTAATCGACAAGAATGACATCGGGGCGCAATGCGACGTCCTTTTCCTTTCTTCGAACGTGTCAATTGGTTCGGCGGACGGGGCAGTATCCTTGACTGCGGCGAATGCGGCGAACGTACTGGGAAGGGTGGACACGGGGGCGACTTTCGTGGATTTGATTAATTCGAAAACCATAACCCCATCAGCATTCGCGCCCATACCGTTCGACTTGTCGGACAACAAGTTATACGTCGGGGTTGTCGCTCGCGCCGCATATGATAATTCGGGTGGGTCGGCGGACTTTCTGATACTTCGCCTCGGACTAACCATAGAGTAAGGGCGATGCTCCAACTACCTTGGTTGTCGGCGCGAGGGGCAAGGGGCGGATCGTTCGCCGCTGGCCCTGCCGCTTCTGCGGGGGGCTTTACCCCTATCACCGCAACGGGGGGGACTGTAACCACGTACACGGGATACAAGGTACACACTTTTTTAGCGTCAGATGATTTCGTGGTTAGTGATGCGGGAAGCGAGGGAGAGGTCGACGTCTTGATCGTAGCCGGAGGAGGCGGAGGAGGAACGTTTGGAGGAGGCGGAGGCGGAGGTCTTCGCACTTTGTCAGCCCAAAGCGTTTCAGCCGCCACTTACGCAATCGTTACAGGAGCAGGGGGAGCGGCGGGAGGTGCAGACCTTGGGACATCGGGTTCAAATTCTTCGGGATTCTCGACCACTTCGGCTGGTGGCGGTGGTGGTGGAGGTTTTAGTGCGTCAAACTATAATGGCGTAAATGGCGGAAGTGGTGGTGGGGCTGGATGTCAAATCACCTCAGGTTACCCTACGGGAGCCATAGGAAGTGCTGTTGCTCCGTCTCAAGGCAATGACGGCGGCCTAGGCCGAGCCACTAATGGAACCGCAGGAGGAGGAGGAGGAGGCGCAGGAGCGGTTGGCGGAACACAACCCGGCACCGGTGGCGTTCCCACAACGACAGGCGGCGCCGGAGGGGCTGGCGCAGATAACTCTTTGCGAACTGGTTCAGCCATAACTTATGCAGGCGGCGGAGGAGGCGGTGGTAGTGCAAATGGAGGCGCTGGTGGTTCAGGTGGAGGAGGACTTGGCGCGGCCTACCCGGGGGGAGCCGTTGGAGTTGCCGGAACAACAAATTCAGGCGGTGGAGGCGGAGCCGGTTACTCAGGGGTCAAAGCCGCAGGTGCTGGCGGATCGGGAATAGTGGTCATTCGATACAGGACTTCCTAATGGCTACTTATTACGCAGAAATAAATGATGAATCCATCGTGATTGAGGTGGTGGTCGTTTCGGACGAAAACGGTTCAAGGGAAGCCGATGGAATCGCCTTTCTGAAAGCGTTGCTCGGAGATGACAGGAACTGGGCCAAAACCTACGCAAACGGTCAGCACAGATACAATTATGCAGGGATAGGATTCACTTGGGATAATTCAAACAAAGCATTTTACGCACCCCGCCCTTTTGCTTCGTGGTCGCTTGACGATAACTACGTTTGGGAAGCACCCACTACATATCCCAATGACGGAAAACCTTATGCTTGGGTCGAGGCAGATCGGGAGTGGGCGGAGGTTCCGCTTGTATGAATAACTTATTCGCCATATCGTTGCTTTTCATGGGAGGATGCTCGATGCGTCCACTCTATGCTCCGCTGGGCGGTGCGTTAGGCGCGGCGGCAGGTGGCGCGGTGGGTGGAGTAGGTGGCGCATTTCTAGGTGGCGGCGCAGGAGCGGCAACCGGTTCCCTTTTAGCTGGTGACGGCGAACTAAAGGCGGCGAAGGAACAGACCCAGCAAGTCATAGCGTCCTTGAGCAAGGGAGACGTGGAAGGCATGTTGGCGGCTGCGGCTGGAAAGCAGAAGGGATTTGTTGACGAGGCAATAGACGGGGTGATCGGATTTGTGAAGCTCTGCCTAATATTTTTGGTACTTTGGAACCTAATTCCAATCATCTATACGAGATACATCCACAAGAAGCACTCCAATGGAAATTCTGAAAAAACTTAAGGGCGAGTTCGACAAGTTGAACAAGCGGGGCAAGTCGATTGTCATCATAGGCATAGCAATCGCCGTGTTCTTTCTCCTCGAACTAGTGAAGTAATGGAAGGATTGGACGTCGGATTCATCGAGTTGTTGCTCATCGGAGCGATGGGCGTGTTGGGGTATTTATGGAAGAGCCAATCGTCGGACATCCGACAAACCACGCTGGACTTGAATCAGTTGAGTATACGCTTCGCCGAAGCGAAGGGTGGGGCGGAAGCAACCAACAAGACCCTGTTTTCCCACATCGAGGAGATGAAGGACGCAATTGCCCGGATCGAGAGTCACTTGATTACGTCGGGGGGCAAGAAGGGTGCTAACTGAATATAGCGAATATTTCGTACTGGGCATAGCGTTAATCATATCGGTGATAGCATGGGCATTGAAGAAAGAACACCAACGCATCGAATCCTGCGAGTCGGCCGTCTCCGACCTGAACCACCGACTATCCAAGGCAATCAACGAGATAAGTCGCAACGAGGTGGCGGACGTCGAGTGGCGCAAGCGAGTGGAGGAAAACCACAAAAGTCTCCTGAAGGCAGACGAGGACAGGCGCAATGACACACGAAAGATATTTGACAAGATTGAATCAATGAAGGGTGACACGCACATAGAACTTCAGCGCCTCGGCGAACTGATTGCGGGAAAGAAGTAATGCCAACCTCGACCTACACGACCACCACCTCGACCACCACGAAGCGTTATCGTTCTTCGGGCAAACTCGATGATCAAGTTGCGATGGAGGGTGACGGGGCGTTCGTGGGGTTGAATTCGTACATGGACGAAACTATATTGCCGGAGGGGATAGTTTCGACTGCGAAGAACGTCCGCATGGATTCAGGGAAGATTCAGGTAAGGAAGGGATTGGACTTC
>Ga0255048_10000989_pt1 | contig 20863 bp, 21 predicted proteins | sample JV7_2_2_MG_FD_183619 | JGI IMG/M metagenome (GOLD analysis project Ga0255048, IMG submission 183619) | Seawater microbial communities from Jervis Inlet, British Columbia, Canada - JV7_2_2 | ecosystem: Environmental > Aquatic > Marine > Inlet | place: Canada: British Columbia | collected 2016-10-06
ACCGCACCTACCGCAGCTTATCCTACTAGCTAGTGGAGATTTTCCTACATGACAAGCAGAGTATCATCGACGCCGATAACCACCGATTCCAAGTCGTTGCTGCTGGACGACGGTTCGGTAAGTCTTTCTACGCTGCGTACCGTCTATTCGAAGCAGCTACTCATACCCACAAAGAAAGATCAGATGGCTCCATCATCGACATCTCAGCAGAGATTGTCTACTACGTAGGACCGACATTTAAGCAAGCTAGAGAGAACCTCTGGGAAGTATGTATGCAACTAGGGCAGGGGCTCATTGCAGGAGTACGACAGAATGAAGGTGAAATCAAACTTACTAATGGCCGTACAATCCGCTTTAAGGGGGCTGACGATCCTGATAGTCTTCGTGGTGTGGGTGTATCTTTCGTTGTTCTTGACGAATACGCCTTTATGAAGCCCAACGTGTGGGAATACATCATACGTCCCATGCTCATGTTATCAGAAGGTGGTGCCCTATTCATCGGTACTCCGGCTGGTAAGAACCACTTCTACGACATGTGGACCGCTGCCAGCAAAGGCCGTGACCCCATGACGGACAACGAGAGTAAGCATTGGAAGGCTTTCCAGTTCCGCAGTGACGACAACCCGTACTACACGAATACTGAGATAGAGGACATTGTAGCTGGGCTGTCTGACGACGCCCGTAAGCAGGAGCTAGAGGCTTCCTTCGAGGCTACTGGCGGTAAGGTCTTCTCATACGACATGTTCCCAATACTAGAGAACATCCAGTCAGGGTCCTATGTGATAGCTATTGACTTAGCTGGCTTCTCAGGAGGCGGACGTAACACACAGAAGAGTATCCTTGACGACCACGCTATGGCTGTGGCTAAGATCACAGAGAATGGCTGGCACATCGAGCGCATCTACCACGGACAGTGGGACGTCAGAGAGACTGCTCTACGCATCATACGAGCGTGGAGAGACTACGGCCAGTGCCCAGTGGGCATTGAGCGTGGCATGGCAAAGAACGCAGTATGTGGTGAGGATGGCAAGGGAGGCTACCTCGGGGAGCTCATGCACAAGTATGGGTACTTCGACGTCATTCCGCTGACTCACGGCAACCAACGCAAGGAAGATCGCATTAAGTGGGCCCTACAGGGCCGAGCAGAGAAAGGACAGATCACGCTGGAGCCCGATGACGGTCTCTCGCAAGACAGCAAGTGGGTAGGTAAGTTCCAAAGCCAAGCGGTTGACTTCCCTAACCAACTCGCACACGATGATCTGCTGGATGCGGTTGCATATATAGATCAATTAGCGGAGAAGGCGTCTTCATGGGACATTCAACTCGAAGACAACTGGTATCCCCACGACTTAGAGGTAGGCTACTAAATGGCTAGTATCAACATAGATGAACCGGGTAATGCCAATGTCACGAAGAAGCTAGGGGGCTATGGCACATTACTAGCCCATGTCATGCATATTGTCCGTGAGAACCGACGAGTGCGTGACCGTGTCTACAAGGCTAAGTGGGATGCCTACGAGAGGACCTTCAGAGGCCTCTACACGGGCGCTGACAAGACCCGAGAGGGTGAGCGCTCTAAGCTCGTTGCGCCTGCTCTGGCGGCTGCTATTGAGTCTACGGCTGCTACCATGGAAGATGCTATCTTCTCTAGGGAGCGCTGGTTCGATGTGTCTGATGACGTTGCTGACCAGAAGCCTGAGGACATCCAACAGGCTCACAGGAACCTAGAAGAGGACTTCGACCTCGCTGGAGTACCTGAAGCTATCGCTAAGACGGTCCTCAATGGCTGTCTGTATGGCACAGGCATTGCCAAGATCAACGTCACACGGCGTGAGATCAGGAAAGTAGAAGACGGTAAGATCAAGAAGGACTTCCGTCCTCTGGTTACCCTAGAGTCTATTCCGCCTTGGGAGTTCGTTATTGACTCTCAGGCACGAGACATCGCTAGCGCGTACTTCGTGGCACACGAGACTAACGTCCCGCGTAATGTCGTCTGGTCGCGCCAGAAGTCAGGAGTCTACCGCAAGGTGCCTCTGATGGGTAATACAGCCTCCACTACGACCACCCCGGCTGGGGAAGAGACCCCGGATGGCATGCGTAAGTCAGAAGAGCATGATGGTTCTGTGTTCGTCACAGAGTACTATGGCCTAGTGCCTGCCTCTATGCTAAAGGGCGTAACAGAAGTAACGGCTGACGACATACAAGGCAATGGTCACGTGGAAGTGATCGTTACTATAGGCAACGAACTGGAGGTCCTCAGGGCAGTGGTTAACCCATTTGCTACGAAGGATCGTCCTATCATCGCATACCAACACTCTGTTGTTCCCGGCAAGTTCTGGGGACGGGGAGTGGCTGAGAAGGGCTGGAACGCGCAAAGGGCCCTCGACGCAGAGCTTCGTGCAAGGATGGACGCTCTAGGCCTTTTGACAAGTCCTATGATGGGAGCCGACATCACACGGCTTCCCCGCAACCCCGACATGCGCGTGCGTCCCGGAAAGGTCTGGCTGACTCGGGGACGTCCTAGTGAGGTCCTCGAGCCCGTCATTCTCGGTCAGATAGACCCGAACACCTTCAACCAATCCTCGGAGATGGAGCGACTGGTACAGGTAGGTACGGGGGCTATCGAGTCCAATGCACCCCTCAACAGTGACCGACGCAACGAGACGGCTTCTGGTATCTCTATGATCCAGAGTTCAGCCCTCAAGCGTATGCGCCGCACCATGTGGAACATCGAGCGTCAGTTCCTCAATCCACTCGTTCGTAAGAGCATGCACCGCTATATGCAGTTCTCTCCACAACGCTACCCGGTAGATGTGGACTTCACTGTCCGTGGCACCATGGGCATCGTTGCACGAGAGTTCGAGCAGGCACAGCTTACTGGTCTCCTGAGTAACATCGGGCCTGACCAGCCTCAGCACAACCTGATCCTACGGGCTATCATGGAACTCTCGAGCTCACCTAAGCGTGATGAGATACTCCAGCAACTGGACGAGCTGAATAAGCCTGACCCAGAGCAACAGAAGATGCAACAAGAGCAACAGATGATTCAGATGGAGATGGCTAGGGAAGGCCTCAAAGAGCAGCAGTACGAGAACCAGAAGACGTTGGAAGAGATCAAACTCATCCAAGCAGAGACTGCCCACCAGCTTAAGATGACTGAGTTAGAGGACGAGAAGGTAGAAATCCAAGCTGCTAATACCGCCCTCGGCAAGATGAAGGTAGACGCTCAGCGGGAGGCCACTCGGGTCAACCGTGAGAAGAACCAGCTAGACGCGGCAGCTAAGAAGGCTGCAGCGAGGAAGAGCACCACTAAATAGGGGACAGCATGAACTACCAAGAGATAGATGAAGATATCCTTACTCTGACCGGGACTAAGGAATGGAAGACACTGGTATCGCTGCTTGAGGCTGAGAACGCCGCAGCGACCCAGAACCAGCTAGAGGCCATGGACTGGGACATGGTGAACTACCAGAAAGGATATAGAGAAGCATTGTTATTCGTCTTTAACGTAAGAGAGACTACCAAGACTCTGATCGAGCAGGCCGATGCCTGACTACGATTACAAGTGCGAAGAGCACGGATACTTTGAACAAGCACACTCAATCGCTGACCGTGACAAGGGCGTATGCCCCACGTGTGACGGACCTGCGAAGAAAGTAATGCTGAGTGCCCCTAAGTTAATGGTTGAGGCAATGGCGGACAACGGGTTTCCCGGTGCTCTCCATACAAGCGGAGACCGCATGACTAAGAGGCATCAACAAGCTGGGCAGTACCACACCTCTACGAAGGAGCAAGCGGCTGCTAACGCAGACCACGAGACTAACCTTCACAAGGATATGGGTATAACCTCAGCACAATAACCCAGCCCTACACCCTTCCTCGGGCGGGCTGGAAACTAACGTACTGTACACCCTTCGTGGGAGCAGGACAACAATGAGGAGTCATAGACATGGCTAAATATGAAGACTACCTACCCAAACCGGATGGTATTCCCGCAGGCGGGATAGATGCAGAGATTGGTGACGCACAAGGTCAACAGGCGGCGCGTATAGATAACGCTACACCGAACATTGACTGGGAAGAGCGTTACAAGCACCTCGAACAGATGAACAGCCGTCAGGCTCAGACTCTGGGAGACTACCGCAAGACAATCGACGACTTCATCTCCAACCCTACACCTGCACAAGCCGCCCCTACGGACGAGCCACCTGCGAAGTTCTCGCTTGATGACTTTTACGAGGACCCCGATGCTGCAATGAATGCTGCAATAGCATCACATCCTGCAATTCTAGAGGCGCAGGGCATGAAGACACAGATGATTAACGACCAACGTCAGAGAGACTTGGATTCATTTGCTGTTCGACACCCTGATTGGACCGAAGTTGGTACGACTCCTGAGTTCCAGAACTGGGTCGCTGAAAACCCTACTCGAGTGGACTTGTTCCAACGAGGGGATCAGTATGACTTCAGTGCTGCGGATGCACTTTTCAGTCTGTACAAGGCAGAGAAAGGATTAACCCAAGTCAACAACGCTGCAGAGATAGCACAAGCCGAGCTTGTCTCATCGTCTGGAGAGTTGGCTCCACAAGAACCAGCCGTGTATAGTCGCTCCGAGTATATCAACAAGCTCAAGCGATCTAAGCAAGGCGACCTCGACGCGGAAGACTGGGTGAAGACTCACGCTGCTAACTATCGTATGGCACTGACTAGTGGAAATGTCCGTGACTAAAACATAGTTGTTCTTTTAACCACCACGCAAGAGGTAGAATATAATGTCTACATTATACGCGCCTGATACCGCGACAAACCCCACTACAGTTACCACTGCTGCTAATTTTATTAAGGAGCTGTGGTCTGATGAGGTTATCGCCGTATACAAGGCAAACACCGTTATGGTGCCACTCGTCGGTTCTATGCCCTTCTCGGGACAGAAAGGCGATACGGTACACATTCCTAAGCCTACTCGCGGCTCCGTTAATGCTAAAGCAGCAGGTACGGGTGTCACGATCAACGTTGAGACTGCTGGAGTGTTCGATTTCACCGTCGACCAACACTTCGAGTATTCTCGTTTGATCGAGGACATCGCCAAGATTCAGGCACTCGACTCCATGCGCGCATATTACACTGATGACGCTGGATACGCTCACGCTCTCTCACTCGATAGTGCTCTCCACACGGAAGCAGCTAAGCTTGGCAACGGCAGCACGACTGCTGGTGCGACTTACAGCAAGGCAGTTATCGGTGGTGATGGCTCAACGACTTGGGTACAGACTGGTTCCGGTAACGGTACTGCTCTGACTGACGCTGGCATCCGCCGGGTCATCCAGTCTCTCGATGACGCTAACGTCCCGGCTCGCCAACGCGCGCTGATCGTTCCGCCTGTTGAGAAACGTCGTTTGATGGGCATTGCACGCTTCACTGAGCAGGCATTTGTTGGAGAGGTTGGTTCGTCCAACACGATCCGCAACGGCTTGATCGGTGATATCTACGGCATCCCGGTATACGTTTCAACGAACGTACCGACTGTGGATTCTTCTGACTGTACGAGCTACCGCCCGTGCTTGCTGCTCCAGCGTGAGGCTATTGTCCTCGCTGAGCAACTCGCTCCTCGCGCGCAGTCTCAGTACAAGCAGGAGTTCCTCGCCGACCTGTTCACCGTTGATACTATCTATGGTCTGGGTACGCCCCGTCCAGAAGCTGGTACGGCGATCATGGTTCCGGCAGCCTAATTGAGTTGGGGCCGTAAGGCCCCTCTCTTTCCTTTAGGAGGAAGATCATGAGCAGATTATCACAAGGCGTAGCAGCGGATGACAATGCCCCTGCCGCCATCACGGATGTATCGGTAACTGGCACATATGCCACTGACGACACTCCGATTGAAACGGCTATTAACTCGATTCTCGCAGCACTGCGGGACGCGGGTGTAATCAAGACGTAAGGTTTCCGGGGGCCCCTCAATGCCCCCACCTCATTTAAGGACAGACGATGTCAGAAAGACGATACGCACTTATTGGGCATAGCCATACCGCCACCTCAGAGGTTAATGACCTCTCAGCGTCGGTAACATGGGCCAATATACCAGATGCGAACGTCCCTCAATCGGCTGTTACTCAACACCAAGCCGCCCTCACGATTACAGAGTCACAGATTAGTGACCTCAATCACCCAGCGGTAGGGCCCTTTAGTGGGCTGTCAGACGTAACTATCACTGCGATAGGCGCTGGTGAACTACCTAAATGGTCAGGCTCAGCATGGATCAATAACACACTAGCTGAAGCAGGCATAGCAGCAGCATCGCATACCCATGTGATAGCTGACGTTACGGACTTCACAGACAACAGCGCTAACTGGGACACAGCGTATGGGTGGGGTGATCACTCTGGTGTGTACTTGCCGCTAGCTGGTGGCACTATGACGGGTCAGCTCACCATGTCTGGTGCCGACATCTACGTCAATACTCGGGCAATACTTGGTGTCAATGGTCACGGTGATGCTGATACCGCAATGGTATCTCAGTACGGTGGAATAAACTTATATCGTTTAGCATCTACGGCAGCTAACATTCCAGCCTCTGCAAGCAATGCGAATGGCCTCTTGTCCTTCAGTACGCATGGAGGCACTGGCGTAGGCTACGGTCATCAACTGTACTTCAACAGTAATGGCTCGATAGGACATCGGGTAGCAGGTAATGGCACGTTCGGTAGTTGGTATACGCTACATACGTCAGCTGATTTCACAGACAACAGTTCCAACTGGGATACTGCATACGGTTGGGGCGACTGGGCAGCCACGGTTGCACTGAAGATCAACACAACCTCAGTGAATTGGCCCGACTACGCTGGCGACATGGACATCAACTTCAGTCGTGGTAACTACCGTGTCAACAATACAGCAACCAATCAACCTGTAGCTGGACAGTACTACGCTACGATGGGCTACGGCAACGGCGGCAATGTTTCTGGACAACTCGCTACGCATTTTACGTCTGGTGACACGTACGTCAGAGCTTACAACACTGTATGGTCCTCATGGGAGAAGTTGCTCACTGACGCTGACATATCCAACTATGCTAACAATGCCAACTGGGATACCGCATACGGTTGGGGTGATCATGCAGGCAACTATCTATCTGACTCTGGTCTGATCACGTACAGTGGAAACCAAGCTCACCTGTCCTCTCTCGCACCATTCTTGGTGATCAACGAGACAGACGTAACTGGTACTCCTGCATGGTGGTTGGGTGGTGACGGTGGTTCATTCTCCCTGCGTCTCAACAACGCTGGACCGTACCCGCTCCGCATCGACACGAATGCTGCTAATGATACGATCACCTCAATGCTACTGATCGCTCCAACGATTAGCATGACGGGTAACGCGACTGTCTCTGGTACGGTAACGTGGTCTGGTGGTAGTAGTGGAAACGCTAACACAGCGTACGGTTGGGGCGATCATGCTTCAGGTGGATACGCTCCACTAGCAAGCCCAGACTTTACAGGGTTTACATCTTTCGGCGGTAACACCGTTGGTGGCATGGAAGCACTCACTGGTGGCTTCGGTTCCGTTCAATGTAATGGCGCACAAGTTGGTGGTTGGGAAGGATACAACATCGCAGCTCGCGGTGTATTCATGTGGCACCCCACAGAAGAACGTGGCGGTATTTACGATGACGTAAATAACAGATGGGCACTGCAATGGAATACTGCTAACGCAACGGCTAACGAGCAGCTAGACTTGCACGCGGGCACTGGCGTCATGGCAAGGACGCAGGTCAACAGTTTGACAGGCAACACGTCCTCGTTTGAGATTGTTGATCACGGCGGCACCATGCGGGACGCGGGCTTTAACATACTGCCCACGTTCAACTTCAACGCGTCCGACACGCTAGAAGCGCAGCACTGTGGTCACATGACCGGCAAGACCAACACTACTGCATACACGCTCACTGGACCAACGTCCTCGGACGTAGACTTCCCGGTTGGCGGAATGTGCAGCATTATGAACACAGGAGCCTCTGGCCTCTACACGCTTAACGATACGGCTACGTGTACCATGTACGTGATGACTGGCTCGGCGGTGAACGATATCGTCGGCGTCGCTACGATAGCACCGGGCGGCATCGTCAACCTCTACAGATACTCCACGACTGCAATCTACTTGTGGGGCACGGGGCTAACGGAATGAGCGTAAGCGCAATGGTTAACGCCAACTTCGCTTCGTCGGGTGCGCAGCGCCTATCTACTACCATCACCAGTGCGTCACTGCTATGGAAGAAGGGAAAGAAAGAGTATGAGTTCCTAGGCTTCGACGCAGGAACAGACATCAAAGGTCTGTCTAGCTTCGGTAGTATTGCTAGCGGCTCCTACACAGACGGACTAGGCACTGGTCGCATCATCAGAGCGTTCTATGAGAACGATCATGGCGGCACGAACCCGCAGTCATGGTGGATATGCATAAGTACTACACCGGGCGATGCGGACACTACGTTCACAAAGTTGATCCTAGACGGCAACGAGCTACAACGTGCCGACGCAGATGCTACTGGAACAGTAAGTACTATTCGCTGGTGGCGCTGGGACTCTCCGGGTCCGGCAGACTCAATGACCTTTGCTGGTGCTAATCCTGATGACTTTGAGTTGTGGTCTACATGATAATCTCACACAGACTCAAGTTTGCATTCTTCAGAGTACCCAAGACAGGAACCACCACTGCACAGTTCTTCTTGAGATGCTCGGGGGCGTTTGACGAAGAGGACATTCTGTCAGGCATGGGAGAGCACGGCTTTGCTCCCACTGATGGACTGCTCACAGAACCACGAGACATAGTGACACAGGCTCATTACACTCCTGCACAGGCAGTGGAGCATGGGCTTATAACACTGGAGCAGCTACGAGAATACAAGACTGTATCCTTCATACGCAACCCATACGATAGACAGCTATCAGCCTACATACACGGCGTGGGTATTGTATGTGACCCAACCTACATCAAGCGTCTTATAAAGGATGCCCCACGTAGGGGGATACTACAAGCACAGCAGTCTGATTGGTTCTATATTGATGGCGAGCTAGTGGTCGAGCCAATGTTATTCAACGACTACGAGAGTCATCTACGAGAGCTGCTTGCCTACGTTGGTGGAATAGACTTCCCTATTATCCCACCTATGAACGCTAGGAACGCAGCCAAGAAAGAATACACGATGGAAGAGTGGATGAACCCAGAGTTCATGGCCTTCATTGAAGACAAGTACGCACGAGATATCGAGCTATATGAGGACACTAAATGGCAACGCAACTAACAATAGTCAACAGCATACTACGCAGGCTCAGAGAAGATGAGGTTGTCTCAGTAGCAGACAATGTCTACTCTAAGCTCATTGCTCAGTTTGTCAACGACGCCAAGGCCGACATGGAAGACATCAACCATGAGTGGTCTGTGTACGTTACAGAGATTGATACCACAGTACTCAATGACGGCACACGGACTTACGACCTCACTGGTACGACGGACAGGTCTTGGCTCCTAAGGGATACCGAGTCTGACCAGATACCTGCGGCGTATGACATCACATCTAATGAGGTAGGTCAGTTGTTCGACTGCCCCCTCAAGACGCTCAAGAAGGAACGAGCGCTCACGAATAACATACTGGATGTGAACCAGCCCAAGGTATTCGCGGTAACCTCAGACGCTGACGGACGAGGCTTCACACTGGAGTTGCTCTGGGGCCTGTTGAGCACAGAGAGCAATCGCTCATGGCGTACCTACTGGTACGTGCCTCAGGCTGACCTTGCACTGGATGGCACAGACAACACCACAGAGATTAAGCTGCCAGCACGCCCAGTGGAACTCAAGGCTACCTACTACGCGCTCAACGAGCGTGGCGAGGAGATGGGACAGCCCGGAGGCATAGCAGCTATACGAGCACAGACGGCTATCTCTGCTGCACTAGAGACAGACATGCAGGTGCAGAAGAAGTCAGACCAGATCGACATAACTAACAAAGAGAACATCTAATGCCAACTCCTGCCTTTACCCCCGGCGCGCAGCTTATACCACTGACGTTTGCTCACCCCGGATTCAAGGGGCTTAACACGGAGCAAGGCGGTGGCATCCTCCCCCAAGAGTGGGCCACCAAGCTAGAGAACGCAGTCTTTGATGAGAACGGACGGCTAAGCTCACGGGCTGGCTGGACCTCAGTGACCACCACTCCGGGGTCTGGAGTCGTCAAACGTATCTTTGAGTACTACACGGCGGCTGGTGCATCTGAGGCCATTGCCTCTACTGACGCCAACATCTATGACGGGCTCACTGGTACGGCCACGGCTATCGAGGGCACGCTCACGATTACTAATGGGAACATCAAGTTCGTCAACTTCAACGATAAAGTCATCGGGCTTGGCATAGGCACTGCCGCCCTGCCCGCAGTACGTACGTCAGGTAACTTTGCTGACGTCACTATCGCCTCTCAGGCTCCCACCGCTGTAGACCCAGAAGGTACTATCGGCACTGCAGCCTTTGGACGAGTCTGGATAGCAAGTGCGGATGGCAAGACACTACGTTACTCTGCTCTCTTAGATGAGACTCGCTGGGCTACTGCTGACGGCGGCGGAGCTATCGACTTCAATAAGGTCTGGCCCTCTGGTCAGGATAACATAGTAGCAGTAGAAGAGTTTGGGGGTGACCTCATAGTCTTTGGTTCTAACAATACGATAGTCATGACTGACGGATCGGGCTCGGCGCTGGGTATTGACCCCACGGCCATGTACGTGTCAGACACGCTACCGGGTGTAGGTGCTGTATCTCAGTTCGCACTGACACGAGCAGCAGGTGACCTCTGGTTCCTGTCGCCCTTCGGCATTGTGGCTCTTCGGAGAGAGCTTGTGCAGAAGTCTACTCCATTCAACAACCTCTCCAAGAACGTGCAGTCCGGTGTAACTGGCGCAGCAGACGCTGAGGCCACCAAGGACAACATCACGCTCACGTACAACCCACATAAGTCTATGGTTATAGCGATCTTCCCGTCCACTGATACGGCCTATGCGTTCGATACTCGTTCGCCACTAGAAGATGGCTCTTACCGTGCTACCACATGGGACACCACACTCCAGACGGCTGCCTACATACGCGGTGTGGAGAACTGGTACGGCTCGCTCACTGGCACTGTCGGTGAGGTCTGTTCCTACAGTGGGTTCACTGATGATGGCACCAACTTCTTCTTCGACTATGAGTCGGGATGGTTAGACCTAGGTAATGAGCAGAACCTCTTACTGAAGTTTGTGAAGCGTATGACTTCCTTTGTCTTCGTCACAGCCAACGTGACAGTGACCCATAAAGTGCAGTATGACTTTACCAATAAGACGTTCTCGCTAGACAAGGCTGCCGGGGGTAGCTCCATTACTGAGTACAACGCATTCGGAGCTGTAGTAGCTGGCTCTACACAGGGTGAGTACGCCTCGTTCGGCGCAGCCGAGTCCATCGAGTACGGTGGTGGCGTATCCCTCAGAACACTTGACGCATCAGTAGGGGGCAGTGGTCAGTACATTAAGATAGGCTTACGCCTCAACACTAATGCTGGCTCATTCGTATTACAACAGATTAACTTATTCGCTAAGATCGGGAGGCTCGCAACCTAATGTCTGACTATACCCTACAAGCAACATGGTCCACCAAAGATGCACTGGCTACTAATCAGGCTCTCAAGGCTATCTCAGCCACGGAGCTAGGCACAGAGTTCAGTGCTATTGCCACGGCCTCCGCCACCAAGTATGACTCCGCTGACCTGTCTTCGAAAGAACAGGCGGAGGGGCTGACGCTAGACACAGTGCTCATCACCCCACACTCACTCAACGATGTGCTTATAGACAATGGAGGCATCGCCAAGGACTTACAGCAGCTAGCTAACCCCGGTGCTGACACTATATTTGGTTGGGATAACGACGTCACAGCAGCCATCGCCTACACACTGGGTGAGGGCATCACGTCCACCACCACAGACATCCACCTAGACCTGAGTGAGATAGGCACGGTAGCCATAGCGGCTGCTGACACGCTCATCTTCAGGGATGTGTCAGGCGGAGTCAATGGTAAGACTACGGTCACTCTCTTAGAGGCTGGCCTGCAGATGGCTAACATGGTTGACTACGTAGCTGACGAGTTTGTTGCCCACTCCGGTGTGACGCTGACCGCTGGTGCTGGTATGACTGGTGGAGGCACCATAGCCGCCAGTAGGACATTCAACGTCATAGCAGGTGATGGTATCACGGTCAATGCAGACGACGTACAGGTAGACATCTCTGCACTCAGCGCACTCAACTCAGAGACGATAGCAGTAGCAGATACCTTCTACGTTGACGACGGTGGCGCTGGCACTGGTAAGAAGATCGCCTTCCAAGACATGGGCCCTATTGTAATAGAGTCCTCAAGTAAGACACTGGCTGCTACAGACGGCAACAACATGTTTGTCAACACTGGCGCGGTAGAAGACACCATCACTATCCCCCTCGATGCAGCAGACGACCTCAACATTGGCTTCCAAGTAGGCATCCTATGTCAAGGTTCCGCAGCAGTACTAGTAGCTGCGGGTGGCACGACTGTAGAGTCACTAGATGGCAACATGCAAGTCAAGGCCAACGGTGGTGGAGCATACCTCATCAAGACTGGTGCTAATATCTGGCAGTTAGTCGGCGATCTGGAAGCATAATGAATCCACTCATGTATTTGATGGCTGGCTCTCACGGGCATGTCACACTCACACTGACAGGTGCCACGGCTAACTCTCTGGACATCTCGGCCCCCAAGACAGCGGGGGCTGGCTTCTCGTTCAATATGGACGGGACTGTTGATGACTGGGACAGGAACACGGGCACCACACAGATATCCACTGCAACTGACTGGATCATACCTAACGGGTCTGCCAGCAGTGACTACCAGATGGCGTATACCTCATTTTCAGGTTCCGCACTGACTACCGATGAGTTTGGTGGAGCAGACACATGGGTTGCTATGTCAGAGAACAGAGAGGTCCGCATCATCACTGACACGGACCCAGAAGTGCTCTCCTGTACGTTTACCATGCAGGTACGAAGAGGCACGGGGCCAGTACTCTCGTCAGCCGTGTACACAATCAACGCCGAGAACGGGTCATAAGGAGACACTCTAGTGGACGCAGGACATGTAGCAGCAGTACTTATAGTGGTAGCCCTTGTGGTCTACGCAGTAGCTAAGGTCGTCAAGGGTAATAGAAAGGAACGCACCGCACCAGTAAAGTCGGACGATGACGACGGACGCGGGCATAAGTGATGGAGAATGTACAGACAATGATTGACGCGAAGGCACTAACAGGGACGTTGATGACAATGACCGCCGCCACCGGATCGTGGCTGGACGTGGCAGAACCTATTGTAACCATGACGGTTACGATACTAGTAGGCGGTGCTACGTTATGGTACACCATCGAACGAGCACTTAAATTACGCAAAGAGAGGAAGGACAAATGAAACCATTCAAAGGCCCAGCTAAGCAACGAGGCTTCGTCGGAGCACTGCTTCAGGGGGCTAGCGCTCTTGGCGGACTCTTCGGGGCACGCAACGACGTCAACGCAGCACGAGAAGACATACGCAACCTCCCCGGCATGCAGGGACCGCCTAGCCTGTCAGGTAACTTCGGCACATCGGAGGGAGGCAACTTCCAGCTTAACCCAGAGCTACAGGGGCTACAGACTGGCGTAGCAGGTGGAGCACAGAACATGCTGAGTGGTGGTCAGTTCAATGATCCACGCTTCCAGCAGGCCTTCCAAAACAACGACATAGCAGGTGCATTCCAAAGCCAGCAGGGTCTACTGAACCAACAGCTAGGTAACAACGTCTTTGGCGGCGGACAGCAGGCATTTAATACCTCTACTGGCTTGGCCCAAGGCTTTGCTAATCAGGTAGCAGGTGGTCCACAGGACTTCAGCGGTGGCCTCCAGCAGGGCCTGTTCAACCAAGGCTTCCAGAACCAACTGGCAGCAGGCGACCAGAGAGCACTGTTCGATCAGTCACTAGCACAGCAGCGCGCAGCATTTGCACCAGAAGCGGCTCGTCAGCAGCAGTCCGTAGAGCAAAGTCTCTTCAGTAAGGGCATGTTGGGCGCAGGTAGTACAAACACTGGTGATGCCTTCCGTGGCCTCTTTGAGGCACAGGGAGCGCAGGACTTCGCCTTCCAAGACAGAGCAAACGACTTAGCCTTCCAGCAGCAGAACTTCTTAGGTAACCTAGGCAGTCAGCAGCTTGGTCAAGGCCAGAACTTCCTTGGACAGAACCTCGGACAGTTCAACCAGAACGTACAGAACTTCCAAGGTCTACAGGGCCTAGCGCAGGGCATGGAGGGTCAACAGTTCGGACAGAACTTACAGGCTCTTGGGCATAACCAGAGAGCAGGGCAGCAGAGGCTGGCTGACTCTCTCGGACTGTTCCAGCAAGGCAGTGACCTGTTCAACCAGAGCTTCGGACTTGGACTACAGGGCGCAGGCGCAGGACTCGACTTCGGAAGGTTCGGACTAGAGGGCGCTGGTATGCCGTTCAACTTGCAAGCTAACCTCCTAGAGGGCAGCAGCGGGTCGGCACAAGCACTCAACCAAGCGGGACAGAACAGCGCATCAGCAACAGGTAATCTGTTCAGCGGTGTAGGCAGTGCCCTTGGCAAGATATTCGGTTAATAGGAGTAGTATTACATGGCTGAGAACGCAGGTTTCTTAGAACAACTCACTGGCACAGCAGTGGACGAGAGGGCGCAAGTGGACGCCAAGCTCCAAGAGGACGCCGGTACTGGTGGTCGCCTCGGGGCTATGTTTAACTCGCTGGGCCAACAGGCAGGTGCTGGACTCGGCATCGCTGGGGCAGGGCTCATGAGTGGGCTCTCCGGTGGTCGCTTTGGTGGCACTAAAGGGGCAGGCTTCAAGTCTAACTTCGCTTCTGCTGCTGAAGAGGCTGAGACTAAGTTCGTGGCTGCTGGTGTAGGCATACAACCAGAGGAGCTACAGGCTCGCAGAGCTATTCGTGAGCAACTGGCTGACATGCCTGACGACGGCACACACCAGTCACGCATCAAGATGGCGGAGAGAGCAATAGAAATCTCCAACTCATTCGGTGACGCTGCTGGCGTGGCACGTGGGCTGGAGCAACTGCAGGCACTCAAGAAAGAGAAGCTGGAGTTCGACAAGCTAGGCTCACAGGCTAAGAAAGCCGAGGCTGACGCTACCGAGGCAGGCATCGTAAACGGCTACAACTCAGACGGTACTCCCGCTACTGGTATCTTGGGCATCAAGGATGGGTCGGCTGGTATCTTCACAGAAGAGAATGGAAAGCTAACACATAAGGCATTCAATAAAGGCTTCTCAATGGTTGAGCCGGGTGACACCGTAGGCATCAAGCCTTTCGAGATAGCTAGCCAGATCAAGAAGAACAACGGCGTAGCTTACGTAGGCAAGATCAAGGGCCTAGCCTCTAGTGCCAACACAGCACTGGCTAAGACTGACCGCGTACTGAGCACACTGACTGACCTCTTCGACGAGGGCGGTGTAGAGTCTGTGATCGGTTTCTCAGGTGGCCTAATCACTGGCGTGGACAACCTCGTCCGCAACGTCAGCGGCACGATCAACGCCTTTGCAGGACCCGGACAAGCTATTGACAGCAAGGCAGGCACCAACAAGGACGGCTCGGTACGTACGTTTGACGGACGGTCAGGGTTGGCTAAGTTTGCGGCTGACGCTAGCAACTCATTCTCCTCACTCATTCAACTGCCAGCAGGGGTAGAACGTACCTCCGCAGCAGCCCAGCAGCACAGAGCAGCAGTCATGGAGATGGCCTACATGGCCGCCCGACTGGCTGAGCCCTCTAACCGTGGTCTGTCCGATAACGATATCAAGAACGCATTGGCTCGTATCGCAGGCGACACCTCCAACCCGCAGGTCATGATGAGGCGGTTCTTGGAGATGCAGGTAGATGCTGCCAACGAACTAGACTTCGAGCTCAGGCTCAGTCATGGCTCACTGGGGGCCAATGTATCTGACGACGCCATCAACACGGCGCTGGTAGGTAAGGGGTACGGAGAGTACAAGGCTCGTAAGGATGCACTGTTCGAGAAGTTCAACGTCACCGAACAGCAGGACGGCAGGGTTACGTTCGCTGAAGGCACTCTGATTGGTTCGGACGTCCAACCGGGCGAAGGCACTGGCCCGGTACAACAACCTGTGGACATAGACACTGCCACAGACGCAGAGGTACTAGCTGGGTTCGGGTTCGGGACGGATAAAGTTAAGGAAGAAGAATAATATGGCAGTACAAGACAGACAGCGTAGACGAGCCGAAGAGCTACGGGCAGGTAGGGTACCTCAGACCTCAGACGAGGGTCATAGGGTCAACGCTACTGTAGCCAAGCAGTCCTATCCGATACGGGATGTACCATTAGGTCCGGGCGGAGGCCCCGGTGTGGATGCACCACTGAATGCAGAGATGCTCAACCAACAGGCTGACGCAGCGCAGGCTATCAGCGCCACGGGCGCACCTGTACAGCCAATAGACTTAATGACTATCCCTGACGCCAAGACGGCGATGCGTATAGCTACCATAGCTAACGATCAGGGACGTGAGGGTATGGGAGACGCAGACTACGAGCGTGCTATTCTCATGTTGAAGAACTTTGAGAAGGCTAACCCCGGAGTTGCTCAGGCATTTCGTGAGAATGAGGCCATCAACAAGTGGTACGACGACAACCTTGACGTCACACCCCACCGATCCAGCCGTGTACAGAACGCACAGGGAGCAGCCATCAGGCAGCGACCAGTAGGCACTGCACGTGGTCCGGGTCGTATCAACACAGACGTGGGCTTCATCCCACAGACCATAGCTGACCTAGACCCAGTACCCGGTGACTCACGTGAGGCTGTCATAGATCGCCTTGAGAGTGAGGGCGTAGACACTACGTCAGGTGCTGGTGGGTTCTGGGATAACGTGGGCTTCGCTATTAAGCTCAACGACTCCGGTGCACAGGCCAAGGCCATCACTGGTGTAGCAATGGACAACCTAGCAGAAGCAGGCATCGTACTCCCAGAGGGGGTACGTCCCATCACAGTCAACCAAGACCTCGGACAGCTAGAGGTACTCATGCCTACCTCCGACGGTAAGGTACGTCGTACCCTAGTAGAGCCAGAGGTGCTTAACCTAGCTAGTGCTGGCAGGCTCGCTGACCTAGAAGAACTCATGGCTGGTGTATACGCAGCTACTGCTACCATACGTGGTGGTCCTAGCTCCAAGCACCCCTTCGTACGTGAGCTAGTAGGTGACTTCGCTGGTAGGAACGTAGGCATCATGCTTGAGTCCATTATCAGTGGACTACAGGGCGAGGCTGACCTGCAAGACATGGTCAATGCCTTCAAGTTTGCTGACAATGTTACAGAGTCAGGGCTCAACACCCTTGCCTCTCGTGGGCTTGTGCGTACTGGTAACCTCATAGGACGTGGAAGGAAGGCCTTCGGTGACAAGTTCGCCAGTGGGTCCGAGACTGCAGAGGTCATCAACAGGAACATAGACGAAGCTGCTGACATAGTAGAGGACGTTAATGCTCTGGTAGGTGATGGCGCAGACGTACTCCCGTTCACTGTAGAGACAGGTAGTCTTAGCCAGAAGTCAGCACAGAATGTCAATGCTCGAGTCAACACGCTGAACAACACCAAGGCTGACGCCATTGAGCTGACACGCCGTGAGAGAGTCAAGACACTAGCTGAGGCCAACCGTAGAGTAGCGGAGAGACACTCCCCTGCGGATGGTGTGGCAGGGTACGACCCACATGACCTAGCCAAGGACTCTGCGGGCACAGTCAACACCGCCCGACAGGTTGCGGTAGACGCACAACGATCTAAGCTAGGACAGGTGAGTGTACGTACTAACCCTGACACTGGGCTCACACGCTATAGCTTCCGAGGGGAAGTAGACGCCACTACGGCAGGCTCGGGCTCACAGATGGGGGAGCACGGCATAGATGTAGCCTTCTCCGACGACGCGGTGCATATAGTCAACGCCTTCGCTGGGGAGAAGTTCGACGGAGTGACTGGCAAGCTATTCAATGAGATACTTGCGGAAGCAGGGGATCGTCCCATCACTTTAGGCGACAGTGTGTCGGCCTCTGCCAGAAAGGCAGTGGAAGGTATGCGTCGTAGAGGATGGGTTATAGAGCAGAATCCTAGAGCCTCAATAGACAAGAAGGATGGTGTGATGACTGCCGTCAGCGAGGACGGCTTCCTAGAGCCAGTGTACACTATCACTGCAAGGCCCGGAGAGATCGTAGCACCTAAGCTCATAGCTGACGCTACCTTTGACCGTGAGGTCACAGAGGCCACCGTAGAGGGCATAGAGGAGCTACTCCCTATTGCACAGGCTCGCACAGACGATGCCAACTTCCTGCTGAAGCAACAGATAGGATGGTCGGAGCAGACACAGCGCTCTAACTTCTACCTAGAGAACAGCAGAGCCTCTGGTCTAAGCCAGCAGGTACGTCGACTCCAAGCTAAGGTGCGCACCGCCCTGACAGGCGTTGAGGCATCCGAAGCTGACAAGGCACTAGCCATTGCTGTACGTCGTGAGACTACAGAGGATGGGGATGTACTTATCACTGGGCTGTACGACGACCAGCTAGACATAGGCAACCTACTCAACTCCCGTGCCAAGCTCAACCAGATAGCCGAGGCTACTGGGGACGCCGACATGGCTGCTATCGTGAACACCATAGACAACCTGCTCAAGAGCAAGCCATACATCAACAAGGCCACGAACAGGGCTAGGCCAGCACAGACAGCAGGCATACGTGAGTCGTACCAACGAGCACGTCAGATGTCAGCAGAGATGGATGAGATCAGTGCAGTCGTAGATGCCAGCAAGATATTCAAGCGCAACGCTGACGGTGAGCTTATCAACACAGACCTTACTGCGATAGGGCGTGTGCTTGCTAACGGCAGTGCCTTCATGCAACACATGATGCCTGTCATTAAGCGGGGACCTGAGCTAGCTACACAGACACGTGGCGCTATCGCTGACTTGTACCGCAAGGAAGTACTGGACTCAGCCCGTGGCTGGTCTGCAACGTCTCACAAGAGGTTCCTAGATAAGTATGGGGTGGCTATTGATGCCTTGTACGGCGCAGAGGAGCAGCAGATATGGAAGTCGTTCAGGCCACCGTCTGGTGAAGTACTCAACAGAGCACAGAGGGCCAACCAAATCATAGAGACCAAGTTCAACAGGCTTGTGGCCAAGTATGCTCCTGACCCGGAGACTGTGAAGTGGACTAACCCACGTGACATCGTAGCATCGGTGAACACTATGGGTGCTCGCAAGGGTGGCGCGTTCATGGATGAGCTCAAGCGGCTTGACCCTAGCTTGCATGCCTCTGTGCAGAAGCAGTCCATAGACCAGACCAGAAAGAACCTACATGAGCTGTTCTTCGATCCTAACCGTGACGCAGGGAACCTGCAGACCGGGGTACAGATGAGGAAGTGGTTCAATGACCGTAAGGATGCACTCAAGGCTCTACACGGTGACCAGTACGTCACTGACCTAGAGACTGTGGTACGTGGAGCTGAGCTAGACGCCAAGAGGCTTGTACTCCGAGGCTCTGCACCAGCGACACAGCATGACCTTATCAGGGTTACACGCTCAATCCTAGGCCCGTTGTCTAAGCCACAACGTCAAATCTCGGCAGGCAACTACATCAACAACAAGAGACTTGCCGCTAGAGTCATGGACATCTACAGTGACCCCGATATGCTCAGAGCACTCAAGCAGAGCAAGGGTGTGAGTGTACGAAGCCAAGCAGGTATCGCATTGTTTGTGCGCCTAGGACTGGCTGAGGCTATGGGTATCCCTGCTCCAGAGAATGTCAACCGACCTGACACATGGTCACCTGAGTTCAAGGCACAGATATCTGCGGCGTACGAGGCCATAGACTTCTGGTCCAAGGACGGAGAGGATGAGCACTTAGATGAGACTGGGAACTAAACAAGAACTATTCGCACAGCTACTGGGTGAACACCTAGTGTGGTTGTATGAACAAGGGTACAAGGTACGCATGGGCGATGTATGGGCCACGGACGGGCACAAGGTAAACAGCAACCACTACCTTAAGCTAGCCGCTGACCTCAATCTCTTCTACGGTGGGAAGTATCTCACTGACACAGAAGACCACAGGAAGTCTGGGGAGAAGTGGGAAACAAGACACTCTCTCTGCAGATGGGGTGGGCGCTTTCAGGATGGCAACCACTACTCACTGATACATTATGGGAGGATGTAGTGTCTAGCAAACTATGGATAGGACTAGCCTTATTACTAACAACTATTACGTCGGCTGAAGAGACAATGGTACCGTCTCCTCTTGAGTTTGCATGCGAGTGGCTAGACCTTGACTGCACTGGTATCGAACAGCCCACAGTAGTATACACTAATATAATGGGAGACATGGGGCTCTACGGAGCGTACTTCCCCGGAGAGTCTATAGTAGTCATAGACCCCCACGCCCCTGCACACACTGTGGTGCATGAGGTCACGCACTACGTACTACATGAAGCTGGCTTCACCGACTTGGATAGATGCCTCAGTGAGGAGGTCGCGCGCAGAGTAGGGGATGCATGGGCCAAGCAGGCCTATACCACCGGCTGGAAGAAGAAATACGGGTGTGTCTAAGGAATGATATACAAGATGTATGAGCTTTTCACACGTGTGAAGAAGGAGAGTACCGATGTCTAAGAATCTATCAATACCACATGGTCGTAATGGCAACCCCATGACGCTCGATCCCTTATTGATAGAGATGGGTTGCTATGAGGGCATTTCACGAATGTCCA
>Ga0255048_10000990_pt1 | contig 20855 bp, 7 predicted proteins | sample JV7_2_2_MG_FD_183619 | JGI IMG/M metagenome (GOLD analysis project Ga0255048, IMG submission 183619) | Seawater microbial communities from Jervis Inlet, British Columbia, Canada - JV7_2_2 | ecosystem: Environmental > Aquatic > Marine > Inlet | place: Canada: British Columbia | collected 2016-10-06
GATCGACCTGATGGCCGCGCTCGAGGCCAGCGTCGCGGCAGCCAAACAGGCCCGTGGTCGGCACCCGTCGACGGGGGACGACAAACCCAAGACGGGCAAGGCCGACAAACCCGCGAGCGCCGAGAAGTCCGCCGCTACGGCGCCCGCCGACAAGACGGTGGCACGGAAAAAGAAGTCTGCGTGACCAACGGCGTCGAGATCGACGTCGAGGGTCGCCACCTGTCACTCAGCAATCTCGACAAGGTGCTCTACCCGACAGGGTTCACAAAATCCCAGGTGATCGACTACATGGCGCGGATCGCGCCAACCGCGATCCCGCACCTGACCGACCGCGCGCTTACCTTCCGCCGCTATCCGGATGGCACCGCCACGCAGGGGTTTTTCGAGAAACGCTGCCCTGGTCATCGCCCACCGTGGCTCGAGGTGGCGGTCGGCCCGGGTGACCGAAATGGCGCTATCGAGTACTGCCGCATCGATGAGACCGCCGCCATGGTGTGGGCGGCCAACATGGCGGCGATCGAGATCCATGCACCGATGGCCCTCGCCGACGATCTCACCACCCCTCGCGTGCTGGTGTTCGACTTCGACCCTGGCGCTCCCGCCACGATCATCGAGTGCTGCCAGATTGCCGTCGCGACGCGGGACGTGCTCGACGCCGTCGGGTTGCGGGGTTGGTGCAAGACGTCGGGCTCGAAGGGACTCCAGATGTATTTGCCGCTCAACACACCGGGGGCAACCCACCACGGCGCGGCAGACTTCGCGCTCGCCGTCGGCCAGGTGCTCGAACGTCGGTTACCGGGGCGTGTCACGACCGTGATGGCGAAGGCACAGCGTCCCGGCAAGATCTTCGTCGATTGGAGCCAGAACTCCCTGCACAAAACAACGATCGCCCCGTACTCGCTGCGGGCGCGCCCCGAGCCGACGGTGTCGACGCCGGTCAAGTGGACCGAGGTCGAGGCGTGTGCTGACGGCTACGAGATCCTGAGCTTCACAAGCGATGAAGTCCTCGAGCGGGTTGCTGTGCTCGGCGATCTGTTCGCCGATGTATTGACCGTCGAGCAGGAACTCCCGGCTGACGGCCGCTGACAGCGCCCGGAGCACGTCGAACACCACGAGCGGTGGCCGCAATCTGTGTTCAGTCAATCACTGAGGGTGTGTTTCGTTGACGGATGAGGCATGATGACGGGGTGATACCGCGACGTTGGGACGTGGGCCGGATGGCCGCGCTTGCGATGGCTCTGGCCGTGCTCGTGTCGGCATGTGGTCAGGCACGCCTGGCGGCGCCTCCCGCCCCAGAGTTCACAAGCGGGCAACGAGCCGAGCCGACGGTGCTCGTGGACCCCACAGCGGAACTCCGTCGCGAGCCGATCCTGGCGAGCGAGATCGAGTCCGACACGGTCGAAACCGAGTTCGTCGACGTCGGCCAGATGCTGGTAGTCGATGACGCCGGCAACGCTTCTCCGAACCGTTCGGGATGGCAGGCCTTCGACGACTCGATTTCAGCCCGCCTGATTCCTGCTGACGTAAGCGCCTCGGTGGCAGTGATGATCGATGGTCAGATCGTGCACCAGGCAGCGTTCGGTGAGCGCGTGGCCGGTGGAGGTGACCCTGTCGAGACAGAAGATCGATTCCGGATTGCAAGCATCTCCAAGACGATCACGGCGATCGTCACACTGCAGCTGGTCGAAGACGGCGCCTTGACCCTTGACGACCCGATCGCCAGCACGCTCGTCAAGCATCTTGGGTTGACCTCATACGACCCGGATGCGGCGAGCATCACGGTCCGTGAGCTGCTCAGTCATACAGCGGGCTTTCCGCGGCACGAGGATCTGTTCTTCTCGAACGGGGCAACCTCATGTGTCGATGCCGCCACGCAGGGGCTGAGCCGTTCGGTATCGAGCGGAACCGGCTTCCGTTACAGCAACATGAGCTACTGCACACTCGGTGTCCTGATCGAGGCGGTCACCGGCAAGACCTATGAGCGTGTCGTTTACGAACGCCTGCTGACTCCGCTCGGCATCGGCGGGATGCGGATGCCGTCGACCTACGACCTGGGCCCCGACGAGGTGTCTCACCATCCCACGCCCGATCGAAACATGATGGAGACGCTCGGAGCCGCCGGCGCATGGAACGCCACCCCGACCGACCTGGTCACGATCATCAACTCGATCGACCACGCGACGCCAGGTTGGAAGGCGCTTTCGCCAGAGATGGCAGAGGCGATGAAGTACCGCCTCCCGACCGGTCTACCGCCCGCCGGCTACGGGTTGGGACTGATCAACTATGACACCGGATTCGGGCACACTGGCACGATCCAGAACACCCACGCGATGGTGCTCGTGCAGCCCGATGGTGTGACCTGGGCGGTCACGGTGTCTGGCGAGTACCCCAGCGACACCCCCCAGCTTCGCAACATCGTGCGCAACGCACTGGTCGTCGGCTTCGCCACCGCCTAAGAATTGGCCAACGCCGCCCGGCCGCTCGGCGGCGGGCGCCCAGTTCGATGGTTGCGAGATTGTGTCGACGCTCAGTTGATCTGGCGCTCGCGGTCGGCCCAGAACGGTTCGCGAAGCTTGAACTTCTGCAGTTTTCCGGTGGCGGTGCGAGCCAGTTCGTCGCGGAACTCGACCTTCTTGGGGCACTTGTAACCGGCCAGCTTCTGCTTGGTCCAGCCGATCACTTCCGCTTCGGTCAGCGGCGAACCGGGCGTCGTGACGACCAACGCCGTCACGAGTTCACCCCATTTCTCGTCCGGGATGCCGATCACGGCGACCTCGGTGACATCGGGGTGCTGGAAGACGGCGTCCTCGACCTCGATCGAGCTGACGTTCTCGCCGCCGGTGATGATGACGTCCTTCTTGCGGTCGACGATCGTGACATGGTTCGTGTCGTCGATGAAACCACCGTCGCCGGTGTGAAAGAAGCCGTCCTTGATCGCGCCGGCTGTCGCCTCGGGCTGAGCCCAGTAGCCCTCCATGATCATGTTGCCCCTTGCAAGTAACTCACCGTGCTCATCGACGGCCATCGTGCATCCGATCGCGGGCCCGCCGGCGCGGTTCAGCTTGACAGCCCGATCGGCCGGGGAGAGGTCGTCCCATTCAGCTCGCGGTCGGTTGACCGTGAGCACCGGCGTGGTCTCGGTGAGCCCGTAGATCTGGTTGAACTCCCAGCCGAGCTCCGTCTCGCAGCGCTCGATCGTGCGGGTCGGCGGGGCCGCACCGGCGATCACACAACGCACGGTGCCGGCGCCGGGAATCGGCCCGTCCCACTCGGCGGCAGCATCGAGGATCATGTTCAACACGGCGGGGGCTCCGCACCACAGCGTGACTCCGTGCTGCTCGACCCGGCGAAGGATCTCTTCACCCTCGATCTTGCGCTGAATCACGTGTTTGGCGCCCATACCCGTGACGGCGTAGAGCATGCCCCACCCGTTGCAGTGGAACTGGGGGAGCGTGTGCATGTAGACGTCCCGGTCGCTGACACCCATGTGCCAGCCGAACACCGAGGCATTCAGCCAGATGTTCCGGTGGGTGAGCTGCACACCTTTCGGGCGGGCGGTGGTTCCGGAGGTGTAGTTGATGGTGGCGGTGGCGTCTTCGTCTTCTTCCCACGGCTCGGGCTCGACGTCGAACTTCATCAGAATCGCGTCGGTCTCGGCGCCGATCGTCCACTTCATCTCACACTCGACGTCGGCCATCTCCTGTTCGAGCTCGGGGTCGATCAGCAGCACTCTGGCACCGGAGTGGGCGACGATGAACTTGACCTCTTCGGCCACCAGCCGGAAGTTGATCGGCACCAGGACGCGTCCCGAGCCCGAGACCCCGAACAGGGCGGTCAACAGGAGAGCAGAGTTGTGCGACACCATCGCCACCCGCTCGCCCTGTGCGATACCGAGCGCGTCGAGGCCGGCGGCTAGCGCCTTGGCGCGCCTCGCCATCTCGCGATACGTGACCGACCCCCACGATTCGGCCGGCTGATCCGGATCGTCGACGATCGCTTCGCGATCGGGGTACACCAACTCCGCACGACGAAGGAAATCATTGACCGTCAACGCAACTTTCATGTTGCGCAAGATACAAGATGTCGTCGGCCCACGAGTAGGCGGCGGATCTCGTCATCGCAGGCGTGCTGGATGAAACCCGGGATCTGACCCCATGCTCCCGCCCGAATTTCGACCGCCGGCTCGCCCTGAGGTGATGGCGTGCCGGTGCCGCCGACGAGTGACCGACCGCGGTGCAGAACGGCAACAAGACATGGGCGTCGCGGTCGAACGCGGGGGATTGTCGTCGTCAACTCGAGCGAGGCAATCTGTGGGTCTCGATGCTGTCGAGCCGGGCGACGATTGCCCCTGTCGACGATCGGATCGAGACATCACAGACAACCATGTTCGCCGTCGTCCGGCGCCCGACGAGTGTTGCTGTGTGCCGGCCCGGACCGGGAGCATCAAAAAGGCTGACCCGACCGATAGCGGTCGGCAGCGAAGCAACACCGAGTTGACGCTCGGTCCACAGCAGCGCCAACTGCAGCGCCCCGTCGAGCAGCGCCGGGTCCGAAACCCAGGACTCTTCGGGCCAATCGACCGCCGCGACCCCCCACAATACCGCCTCCAATCCGTGGTCCGAGACTGTCGATATCTCGTCGATGACATGGAACGCCGGACCGTGGAACAGGACCTCGTCGGAGTAGATCTCGTCGGTCCACGGACCACCGGCTCCTTGCGCGGTCGGATCCGTCGCGCCGCCGTCGGTGTCGTCGTCGTCCCGGCCCGGTGGATCGGTGCTGAGTCGGGCGTTACATCTGTAGTGGAGACGACCGGTAGAGGCGTCCCTCAACTCAAGTCTGATCATGTTGCCATCGGCGGTGGCTTCAGAACCGCCTACCGAGGCGGCGAGGTTCAGATCGCCGCCGCCCGAGTACTGATCGGCGACGAGGCCGCTCAGCACCCGCAGATCCGATAGCTGTGCGAGGTGTAAGTGGGGTTTGTGTGCCCGCGCCAACCGGGCGAACCATTCGAGCACGAACACCACCGGCACGACCGGTGTGTCGCCAACCGCGTGGTCGATCAGCTGGGGATGTAGGGCCCGGTTGACAGTGACGTCGAGGGTCGAAACGCCGGCGGCCGAACCACGAATCGGGTTCGGTGGCCCCGATACCAGTCGCATCCCCATGTTCGAAACTTCGTAGATGCGCAGCCCGTCGCACCACAGCGAACCGGCGCCGATCACGAACGGACCCCGATCGTCGACGCCGATCTCGGTTATCTCCATCACCGTCATGATCAACGAGTTGTTCGGCGTGACCTGCCCGCGGTATTTCCACACCATCGGTGCCCCAAGCAACATCGGCTCGAACCGCGCCAAATCGACATCGATATCCATGCCGGAATCGAGCATGAAGTACTGCAGTAGTTGGAGCAGCGCCTCGATCCCGAGCGAGCCGGGTTGCACCGGGTCCTGGAAAAAGTGGGCCTTGAAGAACCATTCCGAGACGTCGACGTCCTTCTCACCGACGACGACGCCGAGGCCCGCGGTGCCTGCGCCGACGAGATGCTTCGCTCTGTCGAGCATCAGCAGCATGTCATCAGCGAGCCTCGCGCTCCCGGAACAGAATTGTTGCGGACGCTCGGTCAGATCGGTTGTGTTGTTGACCGACCGGCTCGCCAATCTGTGCAGTGCACGATGATCGTCGGTGACCGCCAGGCCGACCTGATTGTGGAACGCCTCGGGCGGGAAGAAGCCGAACACGGTCTCCATCGTGTAGACGACTCGATCGGCGAGTGAACATTCGACGTCGAATCCTTCGATCATCATTCCGCCGGCCTGGGAGACGCTCGTGAGTTTGACTCGGGTCGTCAGCGTGCCTGCGGTGCGGGTCAGTTCGTCGACCACGGTCCCGCTGCCGTCGAGATTGCGGAACAACATGTCGTCGCTGCTGCCGGTGACCGATCCAACCGCGGACGCCACCCACCCGCATGGTTGGAGTGCCGCTTCGAGCAGTACGGCGAACGGCATGGTTTCGGCACCATTGCGATCGAAGTACCAGGCGTCGTCGGGAATGTCGTATTCGCAGACGATCTCCATGCCCGCCTTGCAGTCGTCGAGATCGCCGACGATCTGCGTCACACGGCTGATGAAGTGATACGGCTCACCGGGCAGCCGAGGCGAGCGGCGCGTCCCATCGAACTGGGCGTACATCGAGCCGAACGCTTCGGACGGCCTGCCCCACGCACACGAGATCATCGCCTTCCAATCGAATCGGAATCCGGTCGCGTCGGTGGCTACGGCGGTGGGCTCGACGACGTGTTCGTAGATTTCGGGCATCGTCGTCAACGGCCAGTCGGGGACGAGTTCAACACCGATTCGGTGCGCATGGAATGCGGGCTTGCTATCGACGAACCCCAGGACGTCGCAGATCACCGTCGGGTGCGGCCCGTCCCACACCTCCTCGACGTACAGCTCGTATGCCACGCGTTCGGTTCGAGGGTTGATCTCGCCGCGGCACTTCAGATCGAACGGTTGCTCGGACAATGGTTGGAAGCGCCAGCCGTCGGTGTGCGTCGTGTAGCCGAGCGCCGCCAGATAGAACGACGCGGCCTCGATACACGCCTCGACCATGAAGTTGCCCGGCATACACGGGTCGTTCTTGAAGTGGCCGTCGAAGAACCATTCGTCGTGCGAGATCGCCGTTTCGCACCGCATGAATCCACGTCCCCATGGTCCACCCGTTGGGTCGAAGTGTGTGATCTCGTCGATGAAGAGTTGATCTCCGGCCTGGATCTTCGGTGTCCGCGTGTGTGTCTCGGCCCACTCGAATCCGGGCCCGAAACAGTCCAGGACGCGCCCTTCGCTGAAGGCCCGGACCTCGTCGCCGCTGAAGGTGCTCTTGTTGCAGGGAACAGCGGGTGGATCAACTCTTGCGTCAGCACGCAGGTCGGCCAGCGCCGATTCGGGCGTCCACAGCGCTCCCTGGGCGTTGCGGAGCTCGTCGCCGGTGAAGAACCCGGCCTGTGCATCGCGCACCGTGAGACGTCGTTGCCCCGCGACCACGCAGTCGTACTCGAAGAAGAAGAGTCGGATCTCGCCGTGCTTGGCGTGTCCGGTGATGCGGATCTCGTATTCGAGCGTGTCGCCGGCGGTCGGCAGATCGCCGTGGTATACGAGCGTGCAACCGAGCAGGCGGTATGAACGCTCGCCCCGGTTCAAGAGGTCGATTCCCATGTAGCTGATCAGCATCAGGTCGGCTTGGCCCGACTCGATCATGAACCCGGCCGGCATGTAACCGCCGTTCAGGTACCAGGCATCGCGCTCGACATCGGTCTCGGTCCAGATCGTGCCCTTGCCGAGCACCCCCGGCTCGGCGACCAGGCCGGTCACCCGATCGGCGAGCAACAAAGGTGGTTCGGGCATCCGGCACTGCAACATGTACTGGTCCTGCGGTTCGAACATCGGGCCGAACAGCTCCGAGATCCGACCCGACGAGTGGATCTCGAGTTGCGCTTTGTCCCACAGCGGCTGTCGTGGACCAGTTTCGACCGCCGTGTCGGACACGACAGCGGGAGGCGGCAGCGAGGATCGGGTCGCCGGCTGTGGCGCGTCGACGCACAACGGTGTGGCCCCACTGCGGGCGAGCAAGCCGAGCGCGTCGCTGCGCGTCACCAAGAAGCGCTCGTGCATCACGGACTGTTGAGCGATGAACGCCTCGTGGAGTTCGGTCATCGCCGTGATCTGCTGGAGCAGTACCGAGGCCGTATCCGGCTGGGCCCCTGCGACTGTGAGGGTTACGGGTTCAATCTCGACCGACGTTGCCACGGGAACATCGCTTACCTTGATCGAGACGCCAGGGATCGAGACGCCCGCGGTCGAGAGATCGGGGGTAGAGAGATCAGGGGTCGAGAGTTCGGGGGTCGAGAGTTCGGGGGTCGGCGCGGCACCGGGCTGATGAATGGTCTCGAAGACCGACGGCAGCATCGGGGCAGGTGCCATCGACTGGACGCTCGGCACCGTTCGCGGCGGGAGCCGCACGGGTGCTGGGTGCGCCGGGAACGACAGGACCGGCCCTTCGTGAACGATCTTTGCCGGTGTGGTCCGGCGCAATCGGTTTGTCAGCGCCCGATCGTCGACGTCGATACCAGCCGCCACGAGCGCCGCGCAGACTTCGAAGATCTGCTCTATGTTTTGGTCGCGTCGATCGAGGTGCACGGCCAGAATGTCGCGGCTCCCCAGGATCTCACGGATGAAGTTGGTGCAAGCGCCGGATGGGCCGTGCTCGACGAAGACACGTACCCCGTCGTCGTAGGCGGCTCGGATCGTTGCGGGGTAGTCGACCGTGGTCTCGGCTTGGTGGGTGATCGCCGCCGCGCACGCCTCGCTGCTCAGGGCGTAGGCGCCCGAGACGCCGTTCGAGTAGAACCGCACACCGTCGACTTGGGTGACCTGCCGTGTGTGGACGTCGAGCCACTGTTGATGGAATTCGGCGCGCAGCTCTGGTACGTGACAGGCCAGGTTGTAGCCGACCGGCCGACATCGTTGGATGCCGAACGCTTGGACCACCCTGTCGCAGGCGGAGACGTCACCGCTGATCACGACGTCGCGATCGGTGTTGATCAACATCAGATGGAGGCGGGGTTCGCCGGCGATCGCTGCGCGCACCTCGTCGACCGGAGCGAGCACATTCCAAACGGCCCAATCCGCGTTTTCGACACCCCAGGCGCGTGCGACCGCCTCGAATTCGACGCCGATCTCGCGATCGAGCATTCCGGACTCGGCTATCTCGCGCCGCATTGCGGCGATGTCGTTCCAGACCCCGAACGCGTAGAGAGCGTTGGTCTCACCCGACGAGTAGCCGATCGCGGCTGAGGGGCGGAGGCCGAGCAGGCCGAGCGTCACTTGAGCGTGTGCCTGGCTGAGTAGTGCCGTTCCCCACAGGTAGTCCGCCGGGAGTGGCTCGTGATCCGGCTCGAAGATCCACGCCGCGACATCGCTGAGCGGGAAGTTCGTGGAGATCGGCGTAACGATTTCGGGAAGCGCTCTGAGGAGTTGAGCACCCATGCCGTGGTATGCAGCGCCGCCGGCGGTGAACACGAATGCCATCTCACCGCCGAGCGGTGCGGCGCGGTATCGAACGCCCGCCCCAGCGGGGATGCCGTCCTCGATGTGACGGCGCGCCCGCTCCGATCGGACCGCCAGCTGCTCCGGACTATCGGCGACGATCACCAGGCGAGCCGGGCCGATGCCGGACTCGCGACCGGCGTCGAGTGCATCGAGCACGCCAGCGGCGTCGGCCCCCGAATATGCGTGCAGACGTGGCGGCTCGATCCACCTCGGCGCGAGATGGTTGGTCGCCTCGGCCAGCAGTATCGACCGCCGAACGATGCCATCGATTGCCGTCGTCTCGACCGCCACGGTTCGGGGACCGGCGCTCTCGGGCAGTCCGGTTCCGATCTCGGGATTCGATGCCAGCAACGGAACAACGCCGCTCGTCAGGCGGTGGTGGAGTGCGATCGCTGCCGCCGCGACGTGCACCAGTCCTGATGCCGCGTGGGCGTGACCGAACAGGTGCGACACGCTTGCCACGTCGGGACCAAGGCCGAGTCGAAGGTCGCTGTGATGGGCGAGGGCGATGCCGTCGGGATCGACTCGTTCGCCGCAGATCAAGGCGTAGATGGTGTTGCCGTCACGTTCGGCATCGTCGAGGCGTTTGAGCACCAGCGTCACGGCGGCGTCACCGGGCACCTGGCGATCCTCCGGCAGCACGAACTCGGCGGCAACACGATGGGCAGGGTCGCACGAGAGGTCGACGGCACCGACAACCGCGGCGTCGATATCTCCAACTCGCAGTGCTCGCACGGCAAGATCGAGAGCGTCTAGACCGCTGTGCTCTTCGCCGCTGACGGTGAAGCTCGGCCCAGCGAAGTCGTACTGGCTGTTGAGCCGGTTGGCGATGAGGTTCGGCATCGCACCGAGCACCCGCGGCGCCTCGAGCACCGGCCCGATCGCATCGCGTGCGAGCTCGGCCCATTCGGGTCGGTCTCCTTCGCGCCCCAAAGAAGCGATTCTCCATCTGATCCCGAACCGAGCAGCCTGCGGGTCGGTCCCCATGCCCACATAGACCCCGGTGGTGTCGCGCTGTAGCGGCCCGGACTCGTCGAGCGCTTCGTCGGCAACCTGAAGCATGGCAAGTTGTTGGCTCAGCACCGCCTTGAGGTCGTTCGGTGGAAACTTCTGCGCTGCCAGACGCAGCTCGATGTCGGGCATTCGACCGGTTCCATCGGCCTCGAGACAAACCACTTCGTCGATCAAGGCGTTGGTGAACGCCTGGCGTCCGACCGCCGATGCAGCACAGATCCCGATCCCCACGATCGCCACGAGACCCGTCGCCGGCTCCGACGGGCATGGTTCGCCCAACAGCGCCGTTGCCGATCCGGGCTCCTCGATGATCAGGTGTGCGTTGTTACCGCCGAACCCGAATGCCGAGATTCCGGCCCGCAAGACCCGATCCGGTGCGTCGCTGCGTCGCCATGGCTCGGCCGCCGAGAGCACTCGGAACGGGGAACCTTCGAGCGCGTCGAGCGTCCTGTCGACGTGCAACGTCGGTGGCCTGATCTCGTGGCGCATCGCCTCGATCACCTTGATGACACCGGCGACACCGGCTGCAGTGATCAGATGCCCTGTGTTCGACTTCAACGAGCCGATCGGCAGGTCTACGCAGTGCTCGTATACCTGTGCGCTCGAGTGCAATTCGGTCGCATCACCGATCTTGGTTCCGGTCGCATGGCACTCGAGCAGCGAGACGTCGGTCGGGTCGAGCCCGGCAACCTCGAACGCCTCGAGCATGGCGCGGGTCTGACCGGAGCTGGATGGCACCAGCATCCCGCGCCCGCGTCCGTCGTTCGACAGGCCGACACCTCGGATGATGCCGTGGATCGTGTCGCCGTCGCGGACGGCGTCGTCGAGGCGGCGCAGCACGACGAACCCACAGCCTTCGGCGGGCACGAGACCGTCCGCGTCGCGGTGGAACGGCCGCGATCTGCCGCTGACGCTGAGAGCGTTCAGCGCAGTGAATCCCTGGTGGATGAACAGGTCGTCGGCACAGTTGACAGCGCCTGCCAACATCAGGTCGGCGTCGCCGTCGTGAAGCCGATCACACGCCAACTTGATCGCGTACAGACTGCTCGCGCACGCCGCGTCGAGGGCGAACGCACCTGCGCCCAACCCGAGCGCACGTTCGAGCAGCAGCGCCGGCAAGCCGGACGTGAATCGGTTGCGCGCTCCGGCGAGATCGACGCCCGGTTCGGCTGAGTCGAGCGACCCGTCTTGCACGAAGTCGGCCAGCGTGGCGGCCTGAACGAACGCTGCCATACCGGCAGAGGGAAACGACAAGTTGCCAAAGATCGCACCGAACCGAGAGGCGTCGACATCAGCCCGGCCGGCGTCGCGCAGCGCTTCGCGTGCCGTGTGGAACGTCCACTGGAACACGGGATCGAGTGCAACTATCTGATCGGCCGGGATCGCGAAACCCGCCGGGTCGAAGGTTTCCTCGAAACCGTGCACATAGCCGCCGCGATCTGAACACGTGCGATCCGCGCTGTCGTGTGGGCCGTCGCATATCACGTCGGCGGGATCCACCTTCCAACGGCCGGGCGGGACCTGGCTGATCAGGTCATCGCCGGCGAACACACGATCCCAGAGTTCAGCCGGCGTCAATGCACCGGGGAGCACACACGCACGGCCGACGATCGCAACCGGCCGGAACGTGTTCACGGGTCGACCGACGTCACGCGCCTACCCGTTGCATCCGTAGAACATCGTCGCGCCTTGCGAGCACGCCTCCACCGAGGACCACCTCGACCTGATCGATTTGGGGGCTGGCGAGTTCGTCGACGAGCATCCTGGCGCCGACATCGAGGGCGACCAACTCGACTCCGATCGACTCGAAATGCCGCATCAACGCGGGGGTGACCATGCCACCTGCCCAGGGCCCCCAACCGAGTGACTTGACGACGCATTCGTCGCCCCGTCGTCTGCTCTCGTTGACCGCCACCTTGTTGAGGATTTCGTTGGCCATCGCGTAGTCGGCCTGCCCGACGTTGCCGGTACGGGCGGCAACCGACGAGAACAGGCACAACACCTTCAGTCGATCATCTGCCGTCGCCGACAGGAGGTTCTTGAGGCCGACGACCTTCGTGTCGAACACGCTCTCGAACTGGGCCGTTGACTTGTCGGCGATCAGCTTGTCGGCGAGTACGCCGGCACCGTGGACGACACCGGTGATCGGACCGACGTCGACGCGGACAATCTGCAGTGCCCGCTCGACGGCGTCGAGATCGGTGATGTCGACGGCGTAGTAACGAGCATTTCCGCCGACGCGATCGATCGCCGCGATCGTCTCGCCGATCTCCCGGTTGGCGAGCACCTTGCCGACGACTGACTCCAGCTCTGCAGGCGTCATCTTGTCGCCGGCAGCGGTCGCCTCGTCGAGCACAATCTGCTTCAGCGCAGCATCGTCGACGGCGGAGCGGTACCGCTCGGGCTCGACGTCGATTTCGGATCTGCCGAGTAGCACGAATGTCGCCGAGGACAGGCGGGCCAACTCGATCATCGTGGCTGCGGTGACACCACGACCCCCGCCCGACACGACGAATACGTCCGACGATCCGACCGGCAGCGAACCCTGCACGACCTCGACGGGCACCGTGTCCAAGATGACCCGCGATCCGTCCGCAGCGAGGCCGACTTCTGGGTCGGAGCCGCCGTGCAGCAGCTCGTCGGCGAGGGCGCCGGCGATCTCATCGGCGCTTCGGTCGGCGCGATCGATATCGATCGTCTTGACGGTTGCCTCGGGCCACTCGAGAGCAGCGGTCCGACCGAGGGCGCTGAGCCCGCTCGCCCACGCTCGCGTAGCGTCGGAGCCACCGCATCCGAACGTTCCGTTCTGATCATCGACGGCGACAAACAGGCCGCCCTCGGCCGCCGTACCGGCGAATGCTTTGGCGGCGTCGAACGCGTCTCGGTTCAAACACATCGCCCGATCGAGATCGGCCGTGTGGCGCAAGTTGCCGAGGTAGACAACGCCCGAGTGCCCCGCTGAGTCGACGGCCGATGCGACAGCGGCGTCGACGCCGTGTTCGGCGAGTGCGGCAACGAGTGCAGCGGCTACGCCGTGTTCGTCGTCGGTGACGACCAGCTGACCAGCGAACAGCCCTGGGCTCGGTGTTCCGCACGGTTCGGACGGCCCGGGCTGCACCACGAATCTTCCGAACGACCCCTCGGGTACCGTCGCCGGTTCGATCGCCGCCGCCGACGGTGACCCCACTTGGCTGGTCAGGTAGTCGACGATCTCGCCGAGTGTCGCCAGGCCCGCCAACATCGCCAGATCGACCTCGGGTAGGTCGGGTACCAGATCCTGCATGGCGCTCAAGATCTCGACGCGCTTGATCGAATCGATTCCGAGATCGGATTCGAGTTCCATCTCCAAACTCAACATCTCAGCCGGATAGCCGGTTCGGTCCGAGACCGCCCCCATCAACATCGGCATCATCTCGACCGACGACACCACAATCGAAGCTTCGCCGGGCTTGTCGGCCACCGTCGCTGAGTCGACGCCGGCCGGTGCCGACTGCAATTGGCTGGTCAGGTAGTCGACGATCTCGCCGAGTGTCGCCAGGCCCGCCAGCATCGCCAGATCGACCTCGGGTAGGTCGGGTACCAGATCCTGCATGGCGCTCAAGATCTCGACGCGCTTGATCGAATCGATTCCGAGATCGGACTCGAGTTCCATCTCCAAACTCAACATCTCAGCTGGATAGCCGGTTCGGTCCGAGACCGCCCCCATCAACATCGGCATCATCTCGACCGACGACACCACAACCGATGCTTCGGCCTGCTTGTCGGCCACCATCGGAACCTCGTCGATCACGGTTGAGGCTTCGGTGGGCAGCGTCGGAGTGTCAATGTCGACGGCATTTCGTGTCGTTGTCGCTGGTTCAACGGGTGGCGCTACAGGAGCCGGGCTGACCGACACGAAGGGTGTTGCCGAAGGCCCGCCGGTGGCCGGGCGAGCAGGCGCGCTGTCGATCGGCACCCCGGCGAGTTGGCCGAGCATGACCATGCCCTGCTGGGCGGCATCGAGGAACGCACTGTGAGCCTGTGCCATCGAGTTCAGATATGCGGTGTGAGCAGCGGCCGTCTGCTGTTGGGCATTCTGGTATGCAGCGAGCACTCCGGCATCGGGTGAGTTTGACGGCACGGCATCAGCGGGCACCACGGGAACTGTGGGCGCTGAGGCCACGGGTGGCCCAGCGGCCGCCCCAGCGCCCAGCGCGGCGGGTGTCGCGGGGGGTGGCCCAGAGGTTGGCGGCGTATCGGTTGGTGGGTTCGCGATCGTCACAGGGTTCGCCTCGGCAAGTTCGTTCGGGTCGTGGGGTGGATACGGACTGCCGTAGTTGGCGCCGCTGATCGCGATCGCCAGTTTCGGCTTCACGGCGTCGTGCGGATTTGGCATCATGCCGTACTCGCGCCACAACGCATCGAGGTTCATCTCAACTCCGGCTGCGGCGAGTCGGCCGAGACCGTCGAAGAATGCGGACAGGCCGGTTCGGCTCTTCTTGTCGAGTGGAACCGCGACGTGATCGCGTCCGTCGAGGATGTTGCCGATCAAGCCGGTCAGAACCGACGACGGACCGACCTCGACGAATGTGCGTGCCCCGCCGTCGTACATCGCTTCGATCATCTCGACGAATCGAACCGGATGCGACAGCTGGCGCGCGAGTTGGGCACGCATCGCAGGGACATCGTCGCCCGGGTATGGCTGAGCTGTCTCGTTCGACAAAACGGGCACGGTCGGTGGATCGAACGGGACGTCATCGAGGAAGTTGGCGAAGGCTGCGCTCGATCCGCTGACTACCGCCGAATGGAATGCCGTCGCCACAGGTAGCCGCTTGGCGGCGACACCGGCTGCTTTGAGCTCGGCTTCGACCTGTTCGATCGCTTCGGTTGGGCCTGACAGCACGACTTGTCGCGGGCTGTTGTGGTTGGCGATCACGACGTCGGCACCGGACCGGTCGAGGATCGAACGAACCGCGTCGATCGACCCGGTTACCGCAGTCATCGACCCCGGCGTCTGGGCCGCCTCGGCCATCAGGTCGCCGCGCCGCCTGGCGACGCGAACCATGTCGGCCTCGGACAAGATGCCCGCCGCGTGAAGGGCTGTGACCTCGCCGAAGCTGTGTCCGCCCACGTGTTGGGCATCGAGCCCGATCGCACGCAGAACACGAAGCAAGCCCAGGCTCGCCGTGCCGATCGCCGGCTGGGCCCAATGGGTGGCGGTCAGCAATGACCGGTTGGCGGTCTCCGCTCCGTCTTCGAACGAGGTAATCGGGAACACGACGTCTTGCAGCGATGTGTCTTGCAGCGATGTCTCGTCCCAATCCTGATCGGCCGCAAGATCCCATGCCCCGATCGCCTCGGAAAAGCTCATCGCCAAGTCCGAGCCCATGAACAGATACTGACTGCCCTGGCCGGGAAATACGAACGCTACGTCGCCTGAGCGGACGCCCAGGCCGTAGTGAATCCCGGTCGGCGTCGAGAACGGTTTGATGGGGTCGTTCGTGATCCGCTCGGCCGCCTGGGTGAGCTTGGTTCGCAGGTCGGCTTCGTCGCTGGCGGTGATCGCGAGGCGCGTCGGCGCATCGGCTGCGTAGGCGCGTTGGGTGGTGTGAGCCATGTAGCGCAGGTAGCCACCGAGCGTCGCGGCGTCGATGTGGTGTTGCGCCTGCTCGACGATGTCGGCCCCATCGACCCCGCACAGCAGCACCAACTCGGCATCTGTGGTTCGCAATCGCGGCGCCCGAGCGGAGCCACCGACGTACTCCGACAATGCGACGTGGAAGTTCGATCCGCCGAAGCCGAACGAGCTGACCGAGCCGCGGCGTTCATGGTTCGAACTGCGAACCCACGGCCGCGTCCTGGTGTTCAAGTGGAACGGCGAGTTCTCCAGGTCGAGTTCGGGATTCGGTTTGTCAATCTTGGCGGTTTGAGGAAGCACCTTGTGATGCAGCGCCATCACGACCTTGAAGAGCCCGGCGGCGCCGGCGGCAGCTTTGGTGTGGCCGATCTGGCTCTTCACGGAACCGAGCGCACACCATTGGCGCCTGCTGGTCTCGGTCGCGTTGAACGCCAGTTCGAGGCCACCGAACTCGGCTGCGTCGCCCGCAACCGTTCCGGTCCCGTGCGCCTCGACGAGTTCGACCGTGTCGGGGCCGTAGGCGGTCTTGGCATAGGCGTTGTCGAGCGCTCGGGCCTGTCCGGACGAGACCGGTGCATACACGCTCTTGGATCGGCCGTCGGAGCTGGCGCCGACACCGTTGACCACGCAGTAGATGTCGTTGCCATCGCGTTCAGCGTCAGCGAGGCGCTTGAGTGCCACCATCCCGATGCCTTCGCCGAGCATCGTGCCATCGGCTTGGTCGGAGAACGGTCGGACGTCTTCCGACTTCGACAGAGCGGGCGTCTTCGAAAAACACATATACATGAAGATGTCGTTCATCGTGTCGACACCACCGGCGATCACCAGGTCGCTGTCTCCGAGATGCAACTCGTTGACCCCCATCGAAACCGCCGAGAACGACGACGCACAAGCCGCGTCTGTCACGCAGTTCGTGCCGCCGAAATCGAGTCGATTGGCGATTCGTCCCGCCACAACGTTTCCGAGCAGCCCCGGAAAGGTGCTCTCCGTCCACTCCGGGTGCAAGGCCAGGATTCGGTCGCAGGCCTCCTGGGCGACGTCTTCGGCGATACCTGCGCGGCGCATGCCCTGCAACCACATCGGACGATTCATTCGGCTCGCCATCGCACCCAGCAGCTCTTGTCCTGACGTCACCCCGAGTATCACCGAGGCCCGGTTGCGGTCGAGTTCGCTGAACTGACCACGCAACGCATCGTCGAGCACTCGCTGCGCAACGATCAGCGCCAACAGCTGGGCGGTGTCCGTCGACGGGAGGACACTCGGTGGTACGCCGAAGCCCATCGCGTCGAAATCGACCGGCTCGAGAAATCCGCCGCGACGACCATAGGTCTTGTCAGGCATCGACGGATCGGCGTCGTAGTGGTCGTCGATCAACCAATGGCTCGGCGGAACGTCTGACATTCTGTCGGTGCCGGCGAGTATGTCGTTCCAGAACCCGGTCGAGTCGACCGAACCAGGGAACAGCGCCGACACACCGACCACGGCGATCGGTGGCCGCAATTTTTGCTGGTGGGTGGTCATGGAATCCTTCTTGCTGACGCGCGCCGGTGGCTGATGCCGACGTCACATGTCGTTCGTGTCAAGCGAGCTGGCGGGGCCGATAGGAAAAAGCCCCAGATGGAACAGCAACACCGTACGTGCGGAATTGGTGAGCGCGCGTCACGACAGCCGCCCCTTCCAACAAATTTCGTGCAACCTGGGCCACCGTCCGATTCTCCGGCTCCGCCAAGAACGTCCCTGCAGTCCACGCGTTGAACGCACCGATCGCCGGTCCGCACCAGATCTGGAAGTCGAGGCGGCGATCGAGGACGCCGTCGATCGCCCAGCGGCTCGACAACCCGAGGTAACTCCTGAACGCCAGAGCCATCTTGTGTCTCGGATCGCGTTCGGCCTCTGCGACCTGGTCAGGATCGCGGTCATTCCAGAATTCCCGAGTTGCTTCCCAGCATGCGGCGACCGACATTCCGAGGATTTTCTGCTCGAGCACGTCGAGTTCGGCTTGGGGGATCGCGTCGAGTGACGGGTAGGTCTTGTACAACTCGTGCAGCTTGCGTGCACGCGGCGCGAACATCGTTCCTCGCTTGAGAACTTGGAGGTCGACTCCGAGTTCGAACATGTCGGCGGCGGGTGCCATTGTCACATCCGCGATGTCGGCGGCGGCGAGCAATCGCTTGCCCTCGGCGGAAAGTCCGGATTCGACGCACGCTTCGTTCACCGTGCCGGTCAGCACGTACGACGCTCCCAGAGCGAACGCAGCCGCCGCGGCTTGAGGCGTCCCGATCCCGCCAGCAGCACCGAGCCGGATCGGCCGGACATATCGATGGGCGGCGACGGCGTCGTCTCGAACCGCCTGAATCGCAGAGAACAACGGGCCGAGCGGGCGATTGTCAGTGTGTCCGCCACTGTCGCTTTCGACGGTGATGTCCTCGGCGACCGGCAGTGTCGCCGCCAGCTGCGCCTCGTGTTCGCTCAGCAGACCGCGGGCGACCAGCGAACTCAGCATCTGATCGGGTGCCGGATTGATGAAATGGCGGGCCACTTCGGGACGCGAGATCTTGGCGAAGACGCGATTGGGGCGCTGTACAATCCGATCGGCGTCGACGTGCACGCCGCTGTAGGCGTATCTAACGATCGCAGGCGTCAAACCCATGTAGGCGGCGGCCGACACTCTGCGAACCCCGCGAGCGATGTAGAGATCAGCGACAGCCTCCTCGAGCGCCGGTTCCTGCGGGGAATGAATCAGATTGCAGCCCCAAGGAGCACCGGAGTCACCGATCGCGGCGGTGATCTCATCGATCGCCAGATTCACGACATCGGGGCTCAGCCCGGCAGCCCCGAAGAAGCCCAGGCAACCGGCGCGCGATATCTCGATAACCAGACGCGCCGTGGAAATCCCGTTCGCCATAGCTCCGGTGACGTACGGGAACCGCGTCCCGTGGGCTTCGTTGAAGCTTCGATCGCCGAGCCACTCGGGATACATGGCCGGAAGGACCGCTGCCACCGGCCACGAGCCGACACTGTCCGACTCCACCAAGTTGCCACCGGTTGCGATTCCGAGCCGGTGTGAGTCGGGATCGAGCACGACGAAGGCGCGTTCACGAATCTCTTGAACAGCCGCCGTCAACTCGTAGGCTGCGAACGCCGGAACCCCTTCCCCGCACCAGCCACCGATCGAGCCGTGTCCGGCACGCATCGGGCTGGAGGACGAAACGATCACCGCCCAGAAGGTAACGCCGGTCACGCTCGATCGTCGAATGGGACCTGCCACGACCCGAACGACTCTCGTGGTGCTCGACACCGAGACGAGCCGATCGGGAACGACTGGCGAAACTGCAGTCCTGGGTTCGCATCGGACTGTTCTCGAACTGCCCGGATGCGTTGACCGTAAGCGGCCAGGGGCGGTTGCGTTCCGCCGTCACCCGGTTCGTGCTGTGCGCTTCCGCCACAGCTCAACGATCGGCCTACAGTCGGCGGCATGCCGTTGCCGATTCGCCCAGGAATGACCATCCCACTCCCCGGACCGCTGCATGCCCAGCGCGATCGCATCGTCGAACTCGCCGACTTGGGGTTCACCGATGTGTGGACCGCCGAGGCCGACGGTGGCGACGGCCTGACGCCGTTGGCGCTCGCCTCGGTCTGGGAGCCGCGCCTGCGTTTGGGTACCGCGATCCTGCCGGCATACACACGTGCTCCGGCCTGTATGGCCCAGTGTGCGGCGACGATGGCCGACGCCGCCCCAGGCCGGTTCGTGCTGGGTATCGGGTCGTCATCGAACGTGATTGTCGAGCGCTGGAACGACGTGCCTTTCGAACAGCCGTATCAGAAGGTCCGCGACATGGTGCGGTTCCTGCGTGATGCCTTCACGGGTGAGAAGGTGACCAAGCAGTACGACACGTTCGAGGTACAGGGCTTCCGGTTGGGGGTTCGGCCCGAGCAGCCGCCGCCAATCGTGGTGGCGGCGCTACGCGAAGGCATGCTGAAGATGGCCGGACGTGAGTCGGACGGGGCGATCACCAACTGGCTGGCGCCCGGCGATGTGCCGCAGGTAGCCGCTGCCGTGCGCGAGGGCGCAGGAGGAGACGATCGGGAACTGGTCGCCCGAATCTTCGTGTGCCCCAGCGACAACGCTGAAATCGTCAGAGCCGGCGCCCGGCGAGCGATTGCGGCCTACATGAACGTGCCCGTGTACGCCGCCTTCCAGGAATGGCTGGGACGCGGAGAACAACTGGCCGGCATGTGGGCGGCGTGGAAGGCGGGGGATCGCAAGCAGGCGTTGGCTGAGATCGCCGACGAGGTGGTCGACGACCTGGTGGTGCATGGCACGCCGGAGCAATGTCGAGCTCGCGTCCAGGAGTATTTCGATAACGGCGTCACGACCAGTTCACTGGCGATCTTGTCATTTGACCCGGCCCTCGATCACTGGACCGCGGTTAAGTCGTTGGCGCCGAACGCCGGGTGATCAAGCAGCACGTGGTCGGATCGGGTGCCTCGCCATGGGGACGCTGACGGCCTGCTTGGCGGCCTGTCGTTGGGCGAGTAACCGCCGGATCTCGATCACGTGTTGGATGCCCCGCCGACGAGTATCCGCGTCGAGCCTGAACTGGACGGGGAGGTCGGACGACGGCAACAGTGTGAGCTGTTGGGGTGAATCGTTCTCGTTCATGCACCCATCATGAATGGGGGGTGTTACAGAGTGGGGGAGAGCAACGGGTGCTGCGGGTCGATACCGACCACACGCAACACGATGCCACGTCCTTCGAGATCGTCGGCGATCAACTCGAGCGATCGCATCGCGTGGGTCGTACGGATCGACGAGCTACCCAGGTCGAGGTGGACAAATCGCCCTCGATCCAGATCGGCCAACGAATCCTGCAACTGACCGATCGTGACGAGTCCGATCTCACCGCGCACGGCGAGCAGGGAGGTCTCGCAATCGGGATCATCGACACGTTCTACCTGCGTGATCGGCTGGGTCAATCGCTCGAGATCCGACTCGGAAATCGACAGCCTGACCGGCGTCGAGGTTGTCGCTGCGGACCTGACGGGCGGCATCTGGGTTGCCGCTGCCGAGGTGGCGGCCGGCATCGGCGTTGTAGCTGCCGACGTGACGGGCG
>Ga0255048_10000994_pt1 | contig 20796 bp, 21 predicted proteins | sample JV7_2_2_MG_FD_183619 | JGI IMG/M metagenome (GOLD analysis project Ga0255048, IMG submission 183619) | Seawater microbial communities from Jervis Inlet, British Columbia, Canada - JV7_2_2 | ecosystem: Environmental > Aquatic > Marine > Inlet | place: Canada: British Columbia | collected 2016-10-06
GGGTGTTGTCATAGGTGATGTCACCGACAAGGGCGTCCCCGCCGCGCTGGTGATGGCCACTTGCCGTGCCATGCTCCGGGCTGCCGCCCCCCAGCACACTTCGCCGTCGGCGGTGTTGATGGAGGTAAATGAGGCGATCGTTCCTGAGATTCCGCCGGCAATGTTTGTGACTTGTCTCTACGCCATCATCGACACTGGAGCCGGCGAGGTGGTCTTTGCCAACGCCGGTCACAACCTGCCGTATGTGCGCACTTCCGAAGGGGTCATCGAGTTGCGCGCCACCGGGATGCCTTTGGGTCTGATGCCGGGAATGACCTATGACGAACGGGTCTACCGCATGGATAACGGCGACATCATGGTGCTCACTTCCGACGGCATTACCGAGGCCCACAACCCAGAGCGCGAGATGTACGGATTTGGGCGACTGATGAGACGTGTCGCCAAGAAAGCGCCGGGTGGCGACATGGTTGCTGCCGTAGTCGGTGATCTTGAGGACTGGACTGGTGCGGACGCCGAGCAGGAGGATGACATCACTTTGGTGGTCGTCCGGCGGACTGCCTCGGCGGAGGACGCAGCTACGGCTTTCTCCAACGGCTCAAAGGAACAACTCCTGGCGACGTTCTCAGTTCCCAGTGTTGAGGGCAACGAGGTTCTCGCTATCAACCGAGTATCCGAGGCTGTCGGGTCCCTGGGTCTCGAGTCAATTCAACTCGATCGACTCAAAACGGCTGTGGGGGAGACGGTGATGAACGCCATCGAGCATGGAAACGAAAATGACTCGACTCTCGACGTTGGTGTTGAGGTCAAAGCCACCGAGGCGGCTCTGCGTGTCAGGGTTACCGATCAAGGTGGCGACAAGGAGATACCAGACGTCGAGGCTCCAGATATCGAAGCCAAGATCGCTGGTGAGCAAACCCCAAGAGGTTGGGGGTTGTTTTTGATCGAGAAGATGGTTGACGAGGTTTGGACCGAAAACGAGAACGGAACCCATGTTGTCGAACTCGTATTGAACCGGGAAGGAGAAGCCTGATGTCGGAGAACGGAGGATTTGGAGCGGTAGTCCAGCCCAGCGACAAGGGTTCGGTCATCGTGTTGTCTGGGACAGTGAACCGGGCGGCCAAAGAAGGATTGGAGACGGCATACGAAGAGGCTTCGGCGATCGAAGGGCGGATTCTCCTCGATTTCACCGACGTGGAGTACATCAACTCGACCGGTATAGCCGTGATTGTCGGGGTGTTGGCTATGGCCCGAGCGGTCGATCGCGACATCGGAGCCTTCGGGCTCACCGAGCACTACAAAGAGGTCTTTGAGATAACACGTCTCTCGGACTTCATGCACATATATGAGGATGCAACAGCAGGGAACTAGGAGGGGAACTGTGACGACGGCCAACTTGACAATGGACATCCGGGATGTCGCCGAGGGAATCCACGTAATCGACATCAAAGGGGAGATCACCTCATTCTCGGAGGAGGAGATCAGTCATGCCCACGACAAGGCCGGGGACGGCGCGACCGCGGTGATTCTCAACTTCACCGATCTCGACTACATGAATAGTGGCGGTATCGGTCTGCTAGTCACGACCCTGATTCGAGCCCAGCGCAGCGGTCACGCTTTGCGGGCTTACGGTCTCACCGAGCACTACCGGCAAATATTCACGCTCACTCGTCTCGATGAGGCCATTTCGATTTACCCCGACGAGGCGTCGGCTATCGCCGGTTGAGGAGGGCTTGGCTTCTGGACGCAAACCATCCTGTGAATGTCTGCACACCTATGGCCCTGGCATAGCCTGACAGAACGGCTGGCTAGTCCAGTGATCCAGGGGGTGCTACCCACTCGGTGGGCTGACCCGTTACCGAAGCGATGTGATCGAAGTTTCGGTCGTAGTGGAGGACGTATATATCAACCCAGTGCTGACCTCGCCGCGTAGTACCCACACATGCCATGGACCCCCGCACCGGGAGGAACCGCAGCCGAGCAGAGGAAGACCCCACCCCCCAACGTGTACGGGCGTTTGCTGCCCATCTGCATGATCTTTTTCAACCCGAAACCTCCACCACCGATGTCGCCACCGACATAGTTTGGGTTGTAGTTCTGATACTCGGCAGCGTTGCGAGTATGTCTTTCCAGGATCAAGTCTTTGAACCCGGGGGCAAACCTTTCGATCTGGCTTTCGATGGCCTCGGTCATGTCAACCGTGGACCCGTTGGGCACGTGGCAGTAGCCCCACAGGGCGTGTTTGCCGTCGGGGGAGCGACTGTCGTCAAACAAGGATTGCTGGGCAAGCAGCACAAATGGTCGATCCGAGTGACGTCCCCTGAACACTCCGCTTTCAGCCTCTTCGACCTCTTGGTAGGTACCGCCGACATGAACGGTGCCAGCTTGGCTGCTCAGTGGGTCGGTCCAAGGAACAGGTCCATCCAAAGCCCAATCGACCTTGAACACACCCGGCCCCGGCTTCCAGCGGGAGAGACGACGGACGTTGGAAGGGGCAATTCGTTGTTGTGCCATGGCAAAAGCGGCGGGTGGCATGACATCGAGAAGGGCGATATCGCCGGGTAGTTCATCAATCGAACTCACATTGCGTCCGGTCTCGATGGATCCGCCAAGAGCCCTGAGTTGCTCGGCGAGGGCGTTTGCGATGCTCTGCGAGCCACCACGGGCCAGCGGCCAGCCGTAGAAGTGTCCAATTGCACCCAACATCACACCAACAGACGCCGTCGCCGGCGAACTGAAAGGTGCGATTGAATGAGCCGACAAACCTGCGATCAGCGCCTTGGCCTCTTCGGTGTCGAACCGTTTCGCCAGGATCGAAGCTGGAAGCGCTCCTATCGCTGCCACGCGGGCAAAGGCAGCTTTGTTTTTCGGATTGAGAGTGATCGGGCTGAGCACGTCTTCAACGAGCTCGTCAACACTCTCGACCAACGGACCCATTAACGCCGTGTATTTTGTCCCATCGTCGCCGAGTTGATCGGCCGTCTCATCGACCGAACGATGAAGCGCCACTACCCGACCGTCATCCAGGGGGTGGGTAAAGGGGATTGGTGGCTGAATCCAATCAATCTCGAGCCCAATCTCCTGGAAGAACGGCGAGGCGACACCTGCCGGGTGGATGGCTGAGCAGATGTCGTGTTTGAACCCGGGAAGGGTCAACTCTTCGGTCCTGGTTCCCCCGCCGATTGAGTTGCTCCGCTCGGCGACAAGGACCTTTCGACCCGATCGAGCCAGCTCGACGGCGCCGGCTAGACCATTGGGCCCAGCACCAACGACCGCTGCATCGAATTCGCTCATTCACACTGATTGTCCCTCATTCAGCGTTACGGAAGGGTTAACCGCCGTTCGTAACGGTTGCGGAACGTCTTCCAGGTAGATCTGTGGCGAAAGGAGCGAGATATGACAGAACCGAGAAACGCAGACAGCTGGGCGAAGCCGATAGATGAGTTTCACGTCGGAGAGGTAGCCGAAGGAGCCAACACTGGCAACGTGGAAGGGCGCAAACCGACCGGTCCGCTCCAAGGCTTCGGACCCTTGTGGCAGAAGAGCTACCAGGTCGAGATCAAGGGTGCGTCTCCCGAGGTGATTATCTCAACATGGAAGGAGCACTTCGGCGACTTCTGGTATCCGTCGAACAAGTTCTATGCACCAGCCGGCGGAATCACTCCCGGAGAAGTGGCGGTCATTGGTGGTGGCAAAGGACCGACGAAAGTCACCAGCGGAGTGAGGATCATCTATGCCGACGAACGCTCCTGGTCGTATATGACACCAGAAGGGCACCCTTGGGCGGCCATCATCACGTTCAGCGCTCACGAAGATGGTGACGCCGCCAGCGTCGCCCGCATCCACCTTCTGGTCAGAGCAAACGACCCGCTCTACGACGCCGGTTTCAAGCTCTACACCAGCCGCTTGGAGGACAAGATCTGGACGCACACGCTCACCGAGCTGGCGGCTCACTTTGGCGGGGCCGAGCCGGTGACGATGGAAGCCAATCTGCTGGACAGACGGAGACAGTGGAGTCAGTTCGGCAACATCTGGAAGAACTCGGCGGTCAGAACACTCCTGCGAAGGGATCGTTGAGACGGGCTCGACTCTCGGGGAGGGAAAAGAGAAGAGGGCCGAGTCTTTAACGAACCCGGCCCTCTTCTCTTCTGGGAGATTGTTGGTTCAGAGCAGTACAGCCCTCTTTCGGATGTACAGGAACACGTAGCCGGTGACGGCCAGCGTCAGACCGACAACAAGTGCGAATGCGGCAAGTGCGCAAGACATGACTCCAAGACTGAGAGCCATGGTCAACGTTGTGGCGTTCATCCACGAGGCTCGGGTCCCCTAGTAGACGCCGGGAGTCCCTGACTTGGCGGGCCCTTTGTCAGATGCCGGTGAAGTCAGTGTCGCGTTTCTCCATGAAGGCATTGACAGCTTCCATGAGATCGTTGGAGAAGAGAAACGACGAATTCCATTGGGCCACGTAGTCCAGCGCCTCGTCAGTCGTCCTTCCCTCTCCGGCGGATAGGACCTTCTTGATCCCTCGGGTGACTAAGGGGGAGTTGGCGGCGATCTCGTCAGCGAGGTTTTGGGTGGCGGTGATGAGAGTGGTCGGGTCTTCATAGACTTCGTTGACTAAACCCCTCTCCTTGGCCCATATCGCTTGGTAGTCACCGCCGGTGTAGGCCATCTCGGCTGTCACTCCCGCCCCCACGATGCCGGGCAGCCGTTGAAGCGATCCGATGTCTGCAACCAAGCCCATCTTCGTTTCTCGAACTGAGAAGACGGCGTCTGCCGTCGCCAGCCGGATGTCACATGCTGTGATCAGATCGATTCCCGCGCCCAAGCAGTAGCCATGTGTCGCGGCGATAACGGGCTTGGGCGAGTTGGCGAAACAGGAGGCGGTCTGTTGCAGCTCGAGGATCTTCTTGTAGAGGGTCATATTGGACTCTGCCGCCGATCGTCCTTGAGGCTGGAGACTGGCGAGCAAGTTGACGTCTATACCGACTGTGAATGAGGGTCCACGTCCGGCGAGGACAATCACTCTCACCCCGTCATCGGCATTGAGGTCGTCCACCGCTGCCGGGATGTCAGCCCACATGTCTTCAGACATGGCGTTGTGTTTGTCGGGGCGGTTCAACCAAAGAGTTGCAACGTGACCCTCGTGGGTGACTTCGAGATGCTGATAGCCCATGGTCAGAGCCTATTTCGACGGAAGAGTGCCGGCGAGCCTACGCCACAAGCGTGTGCAGGTACATACCGTGGCGGTTCGTGGTTGCACACGCATTACTCCGAGGCCGATCGCCAGGCTTGTCGCAACCGCACCCGACCGCCGTATTGCAGCAATCCCCCCGCGTATATCCGGCCCGCAACCAGCAACAGCCCAACGATCGAGCCCACACTGATCAAGATCGCCAGCGCGTATTGCCACCAAGGAATTGCCTCAAGAGCGACTCTGACTGGAACAACGAACGGCGCCGTGAAGGGAATGAGGGTTCCAATAATGGCGACGGTCCCGGTCGGGTTGTCAAGAGTAAGGACCGACATGAAGAAGGCTCCCACCGCCACCATCGTGACGGGTAGGGAAGTGGTCTGAGCGTCTTCCATTCGGCTCGCCAGGGAGCCGGCTGCCGCAAACAACACCGCATAAACCAGAAACCCGATGATGAACCAGAGAATGAGATTCACGACGCTGGCGACAGGCAACTCGGGTAAGTCGAGTACCCCGGTGTATTGGATAGCAACAGCCGCGATGATGATGGTCAGACCGAATTGGGCGAGACCCAAGGTTCCAATACCCACGATCTTCCCACCCAGAAGCTGCCATGGCTTCACGCTGGCCAGGAGCACCTCAACCACGCGGTTGGTCTTTTCTTCAGTAACGCCTGAGAGAATCCATGTGCCATAGATAAGAATGGCGAGGTAGAGCATGAACATCCCGGCATATGCGATGGCCCCCTCCGCCTCCCTGTCGGTGTCGTCACCTGAGAGCGTCACAGACTCGAGAGAGTCGGTGGTCATGACTTCGATGACTTCGGCAGCAGCCTCCTCGTTCTCCACCGCCAGTCTTTCCAATTCGACGGTCGAAGCTCCCCGCTGCAGCAGACCAACCACTGAAGAGGATCCGAAGCCTCCGGCCGACTCGGTGACGATGGTCGTGCCCTCCACCAGCAGGGCATCGATTTCACCTGACTCGACGGCGGCCTCCCCTGAAGCCTCGTCGGGAAAGACGACGACTGTCATGCTCACCGAGGGTTCGTCGCCGATCTCGTCTCCGGCGTTCCCGATCAGCTCGGCTGCCAAGACGATTTCCTCGTTTCCGTCCCCGACCGAGCCGACGTCGTACTCAGTAGTCCCACCGGCGAAGAACGAGGGGACCACGATGATCCCGACGACGATGAGGAGTGTCAGAATCGAGGTGATTCTGTAGGCCTTGGAGCGCGACCTCTCCCTGATCTCCCTGGCTGCCACGATCCCCGGGATCGAGAGCCAGTTCACTTGACCGCCTCGCGAAAGAGGTCCGAAAGCGACGGTGTCGTGTAGGTGAAATGACGAACTGTGCCTTCGTCTTGAGCTCTTCCCAAAAACCCTCGAACATCCGTCCCAGCATCGATGATTGCGGTGTACGAATTGCCATCGGTTGCCATGCTGCGCACCCCATCCAGCGTCGCTAGAAGAGCCTCGGCATCACCCTCGATCTCGAACTCCAGGTGACGGATTGGAGCAGAGTCCTTCAGATCCTGCACGGTACCTTCGACAACAATCGACCCGTCGTGAATGATGGCTACGTCCTCGCAGATGTCCTCTACAACGTCGAGTTGATGCGAACTGAATATGACGGCTCTGCCAGCTTCAGTTTGCTCAGCGAGGACTTCGCCCATCGTCTCAGAGGCGATCGGGTCGAGTCCTGCGAACGGCTCATCGAGGACCAGCAACTCCGGACTGTGAATGAGAGCCGCAGCTAGCTGGATTCTCTGTTGGTTCCCGTGGGATAGGGCCTCGATCGGTGTGTCGTGTCGCTCTCCGAGACCGAGCCGGTCGAGCCAGTAGGCAGCGGCGTCGTTGGCGTCACTTTTGGACATCTCATGAAGGCGACCGAGGTAGGAGAGCTGAGCGTGGGCCTTCATCTTGGGATAGAGACCGCGTTCTTCCGGCATGTATCCGAACCCGACTCGGTCTCTGGCGGACAAGTCGTGACCGTCCCAGGTGACGGTTCCGCGGTCAGGGCTGATCAGCCCGAATATCGAGCGCATCGTGGTCGTCTTTCCCGCTCCGTTGGGTCCCAAAAAGCCGAGCATTCGTCCCCGGTCGACCGAAAGAGAGCAGCCGGAGAGGGCGCGGACGTCGCCAAACGACTTGTGGAGATCTTGGATAGCCAGCACGAAGACGACAGGTTAATGAAGGGGCCCTGACAACTCGACTTAGACCCCGACGGGTTGCCGCAAGACGGAGTCGACCGCTTGGTAGAACTCATCCTGGGTGAAGGGCTTGGTTAGGTACCCCTCACAACCGGAGGCCTCGATGAGCTTCCTGTCGTTGGGCATGGCCATGGCGGTCGCGGCGAGGATTGGGGTGGCGCCAGCCTTGACATCTGACTTGATAATCCGAGCTACGTCGAGACCGTTGACAATTGGCAGCTGAATGTCGAGGACGACTAGATCGGGTAGCTCAGCCAACGCCAGGTCGATCGCCTGTCGGCCATCACTGGCCTCGATGACCTCGCACCCAGCGGTTTCTAAGAGGTCCCTCATAAGGACTCTGCTGGCATCGCTGTCCTCGGCCAGCAAGACGCGGGTTCCGGTGAGGGAAATGGTCCGCCTTCCAGCCTTGCGACGTCGTGGCAGCGTCGTTGCCGACTCCTTCGCCACTGCCCAGGAGACGATAAATCTTGAACCTTCTCTGGAGCTTTCAACATTGATCGAAGCGTCATGCAGTTGGATGAGTTGCTTCGTCAGGGCGAGCCCGAGACCAGAGCCGTCGCGTGAACGAGATAGTCCGGAATCACTCTGGAAGAACGGCTCGAAGATGTTGTCCATGTCATCTTCCGAGATGCCGATGCCGGTGTCCCAAACGGCGATCTCGGCCACTCCCTCTTTGACCACGAGGTCTACGCCAACTTCACCTCCGTGTGGAGTGAATTTGACTGCATTCGTAGCCAAGTTCAGCAAAATCTGTCGGAATCGTCTTCGATCGGCTGCAATGACCACACCGGAGTTTGGCTTAGGTCTCCTCAAAGCTATGCCAGCCTCGTCAGCCCAGCTGCGCACGATGTCCAGCGAGCTATTGATCTCATCGTCTAGATCGAGATACTCGATATTCAGTTCGTCCCTGCCAGCTTCGATACGGGCGAGCGCCAACAGATCGTCGATCAGGTGGAGGAGATGATCTCCAGACGTGGTGATCCTCTCCATGTAGTTCATCTGCTTCTCACTGAGCGGCCCGAAGACCTCGTTGGTAAGGACGCTGCTCAACCCGATCACGGCGTTTAGGGGGGTTCTGAGTTCATGACTCATTGTTGCCAGGAAGGTGGTCTTGATGCGATCCGCATCCAAGGCCTTATCGCGAGCTTGGCGTAGCTCGTCTGCTTGGCTCTGGAGTTCGATAGTTGCATTGTGTGCCGCCAATTTGGCTCGGTCCCGGCTCCGGGTTGTCGTGTAGGCGGTTATTGCGAATGCGACCGAAAGCAAGAGACCGGTGATCCAAAGGACGTTTGGCAACGCTCCCAGCGAAGAGGAATGGGCGTTGAGGTCGGTAGCTGTGACTGCCCAAGTGCGGTCTCCCACGGTCACTATGCGATCAACCGAATAGCGATGTGCTCCGCGTTCATCGTCGGATGATTTGCTGCTGTTGAAGAGAACTGTTCCGACTCCGTTTGTCTCTCCGACGTACCCCGCATCGCGGATGGCAATGTCGAGAGAGGAGCCGATCGCGGCAATGTCCGCAACCAGTTGATCGACGATGAAGACCCCATCGACGATTCCATGAAACGAATTCTGTCTATCTTCGACTGTCGCCGGGATCTCACCACCTTGGTAGACCGGTCTCATCAGAAGGAAGCCAAAGCGGGACTGTTCGTCTTGAACGAGAATTATGCCCTCCGTGGAGACTGTCTCACCCGTATCGCGCGCCTTCTCGATTGCCGCTCTGCGTGCGTCGTTGCTGCCTAGATCGAAGCCGAAAGCTGCGTCGTTGCCAGCCATTGGCTCTATGAAGTCGACGACAAACATGTCGGCGTGAGTCGGGTCTGGTGTCACCACGAACTCGGGATACCCGCCCTTCACCAAGGTTTCATCAGCTTGGACAGCCAGTTCGAACGTTTCGCGTTCCGTAGCGGCTAGATGTCTGGCGTATCCCACCGCCTGGGTACCGACGACCTCTCCGGTGCCCACGATGAACTGGTTAAAAGCCATTCGGTCCACTGGGCCAGCCGCAAAGAGTCCCTCGAGGCTTCTTACCCTTTGTTCAGCGGAATCGAGTTTGCGCTGGATCGCCTGCGTTGTCTGATCGGCTCGCGTCTCGAGTTCGAGAATGTATCCCTCGTCTTCGTTGTTTGAGGCCGCGGTGGCGCCGATGGCCGTAGCGACAATGCCAGCGGCGAGGATCCCGGTGGTGAGCAGCAAAGGCGCGTTTGCGAACCTAAATCGTTTCATAGCCGTGGCCAAGACGCTCAGACCTGGACTGGCCGACTCCCGGCCGCGACATTCGACAAGAGGGCATCCATTGTGACCTGTCGCAATGGTTTGTGGAGGACCTCGTGACCAAAGCTGGCCGCCCTCAGTTCTACATCAAGTTCGGTAGATGCGGTGACAAACACGATTGTTGGTCTGCGTTCTCCGTGGATCTCTGTCAATTGGCGGGCGACTTCGAAGCCATCGATTCTCGGCATCATCACGTCTATAAGAAGAAGGTTTGGCTCAAGGGCACCACAGAGGATTAGGCCTTTCGAGGGGTCGGTGGTGGTCTCGACCTCGGCCGGCACAGGGGAGTTGGCGACAAGGCCTTCGATGATCATGCAGGCTGCCGGGTCGTCGTCGATGGCAAGGACCATGAGGTCGGTTCGAATGCCGAGGTCTTGGGCAAATTCCTCAATCGCGTGCAAGTGAGACGATCGAGGCTTGGAACGGCCACGTTCCCAGGCATTGACCGTCGCGAATGAAACGTCGAGCTTGTGGGCAAGGGCTTCTTGGCTTAGGCCGGATTTGCTTCGGATCGCCGAGATCAGTCTGCTGGTGGCTGTCGATCCCATGATCTTTCTATCGGTCTAAAGGAGCTAGTTGTTGAGCTTCTATACGGCTCTCTTATCAAGCTAGCTCGGGACAGACTCTTCCCTGAGGACTATCGCCATTTTCGATACACCCAGGTCAGGGGGCGTTCGCCCTCCGAACTTTATAAGAAATTCATACTCAAGTTCGTTCAAGGTCTGTCGATATTCAACAAGCACATTCCATTTTTCTAAGGAGGTTTGAAGTGCGCAAGAAACTCACTGCGGTCGTTTTGGCCGTGCTGGTGTTCAGCCTCGTCGCCGCTTCGGCCGCGAGTTTGGGCGGAATCAACACGGCTGACTTGGGTGCCGATGCCACCGTCGTCGCGAGTTGCGACACCGACGGTGTTGATGCCGATTACACCGTCAACTATGTACCGGGTGCTCCTGGCAACTTCGACGTCGCCACGGTCGTGGTCACCAACATCAATGTTGCCTGCAACACATATGACATTGCTGTCTCTCTTGGTGATGGCACGACTGAAATCGGGACAGGTAGCGACGTCGTTGCCGCAGGTGCCGCCACCGTCGCCATTCCTGCTGGAACGGACGCAGAGCTCGTCACCGAGCTCGGGATCGTGATCAGCAACTGATCCAACCAATGACTTTCTGCAAGTGAAGGCGAGTCGCTAGCCGGCTTGCCTTCACACGCACACAAGAAGAAGAGATGGCAACTCCTGCCAAACGTCGGGGGCGACACATCCGCCTCATAGCCACCGCGGTGGTCGTGGTGGGCTTGGTCGCGTCCGCAGTCGCGGCGTCTGCGGCCACATTGGGTGGAATCAATGTCGCTGATCTCTTCAGTTCCTCTCGCAACGATGTGGTGCCACTTCCCCTTGCCTTTGACCACTTTGACGGTTGCGACAACAACCTGAACAACGATGTCGATGTTGTCAGCAACGTCTGGTTGGCACCGTCCACCGACTGGCGTTGTCAGCCAGCGAATTCGAGAGCTCGAAATCGAAATCAGAACACACTCGCAGACAGCACAACTGTCGATGTCGGCTTGGCCGACCATGTTGTCGTCTCCACTCATGTCGAACGCACCAGTCGAACGGCGATTGGCGCCGGGTCGGGCGTCGCCTTGTTTCACGATGGCGTCGGCTTCCACATGTATGTCGTCTATCAGCGTGGAGCTGACCAGATCACGATTGGAAGGGTTGACGGATCCGGCGACACCGAGCTCACATCTTGGAGTTGGTTGCCCCGCAACAACGCAATTGAACTCGCTGTGGAGATAGATCAGCCAACCATCACCATCTATGCGAATGCAGCCCTGGTGGGGACCCACACAATGTCTGCTGGAGAGCTGGCGACCTTTGGTTCAAACCCCAGGTTCGGCATGGAATCGGACCTCGATCGACGTAGCCGATGGTCATGGTTCCAGGTGAAGGAAATGGCTCCGTGATCCGCTTGGCTCACATAGATGATGAACTCTTGCCGAGCGCGGATTCCACCGGCCAGACGCAGTCCGCTGCCGTTCCGAGGCGCCGGGATTTGGCCGAGGTGGTCACGTGACAGGGATCACTCTTCCGAAGGGCCGAGCCGGTCTGTCCGGACGTCATCTGGATGTGTCGAAAACTGCAGGTCGGCTCGCGAGACGTCTGGATCCAACGGCGTTTGTCCAAACGATGTTGATTCTCTGTCTCGTGCTCCTGATCTGGCCGACATCTCTCGGCGGCCGCTTCGGCATCGTCATGGTGGCGGGAAACTCGATGGAGCCGACATATATGCTCGGCGACGCCACCATCACCTGGCGAGAGGCTGTTGAGATCGGCGACACAATTCTGTTTCAGATCCCAGATGGGGAGCCGGGGGCTGGCAACCCTGTGATTCACAGAGTCGTCGGTGGTGACGTTGATGGCTGGATTACCAAGGGCGATAACACGGCTTCGGTCGATCGGTGGACTCCATCGAATCGCCAGGTCCTAGGGGTAGCCAAGTTCCATATTCCACTTGGCGGACAAGTGGTGGCGACCATGCGATCGTGGCTCTTTATCGCCCTTCTAGGGAGTCTGGCGGCTGGACTAATGCTCTGGCCTGACGACAAGGACAAAACCGCAGCGAACCGACCGACGAAACGAGGCCGCCACAAGACGAGGCGGTTTAGTGGCCCACTCAGTCGAGCAGGGTCGGTCTGAACAGACGGTCGTGGGTGTTGAGAGCGAAGCGGTCGGTCATACCCGCCACATAGTCGATCGCCCGAGTCAATGGCTCGGCATCGGGCACCGTGTACGAATCAGGCACCTCGTGGGGGTGTTCTCGGTAATACCCGACTAGGTCCTGGATAACCAGGATCGCCTTCTCCTTCTCGAACTCCTCTTCAGGTCTCAGATACACGCGTTCGAACATGAAGTCCCGCAGTTCGCCCATGACCTCGAGGTGCCGCTCATCCATCTCAACCCGACCCGAGCGATAGGAGGTCTCCACTACCGCGTTGACCATCGCTCCAATCCACTCCCGCGACGTTGCACCAAAGATCGTCAGAGTCCGCACTGGCAGGTCGTGATACTCCAAGACCCCGGCTCGGAGCGCGTCGGAGACATCGTGGGTCAAGTACGCAATCCGGTCCGCAAACCGACAGAGCCACGCTTCAGGTGTCTCAGGTGGCGGGTCGACTCTCCATGAATGGGACCGAATCCCGTCCAGCACTTCGTGGGTCAAGTTTTGGGGCTCCAGCAACGACATTGTCCGCACCCCGTGCTCGGAGTGCAGCCACTCTCCCTCCACAAACGGGCTCAGAGCGTCTTCACCGGTATGACCAAACGGGGAATGTCCGACATCATGGGCCAGACAAATCGCCTCAGTCAGGTCTTCATTGAGACCCAGGGCGCGGGCCATCGCTCTTCCCACCTGGTTGACATGGATCGTGTGGGTCATGCGAGTGACGAAGTGGTCACCGTCGGGATGCAGGAAGACCTGTGTTTTGTGTTTTAGACGTCGAAAAGCCTTGCTGTGAATGATGCGGTCGCGGTCTCGCTCGAAGACGGTTCGGAACTCATCTTGGTCTTCTTGCTCAGCACGGCCGACGCTGAGGGCGGCCCGAGTCGCCTCAGGCGCGAGCAGATCCTCCTCCAGACGTTCCCGCTCTTCGCGTGTGCGTCTCAGCATCTGTCTAGGTGAAGCGCTCGCGAAGCTTCGAAGAGGCGTAGTCCATCGAAGCGACGACGATCGCAATCGCCAACATCTGCACCGCGGCAGCTGAGTAGTCACCCAACTGGACGTTTTGTTGCAAGAGGAATCCAATCCCGCCACCGCCGGCGAACCCGAGAATCGTCGACATGCGGACGTTGATATCCCAGCGATACATGGTGAATGAGATATACGGGGGGACGATCTGAGGCACCACCGCGTAGATGATCTGCTGGAGACGATTCGCTCCAGTCGCCGTCACCGCCTCCAGCGGCCCTGCGGCGATTGACTCCACCTGTTCGGAATAGAGCTTGGCGAGAGAAGCTGCGGTGTGCAGAGCCAGCGCCAGCGCTCCGGCGAACTCGCCGAAACCTACCCACACCACGAAGACGATGACCATGACCAGCGGTTCGATCGATCGCAGAGTGTTGAAGATGGTCCGGGCGATGTAGTACATCGTCAGTCCGATCTTGATTTCACTGTTCTTGGTCCCTCGCCAAGCAATGAATAGGCCGTACAAGGCGCCCACAACCGCCGGTATGTAGACCGTATACAGGGGATTTGCTATCTGATACAGCCAGTCGATGACCGCGCCGATGATCACGGCTACCAAGGATCCGGCAAGTGCCATCACCGTGTAGCCGATTCCTGTTCTCAGGACTCTCGAAGTGTGATTGTTGAGCCAGAAGGCAGTTCGTCTTGAAATGCCCAGCACTATCGATGCGCCGATCATGCCGATGAGGAAGGGAAGCAGGACAGTTCCCACGTCTCCGATCGTGGCGAACAGACCCGGGATGAACTGAAACACACCGAACGGCTCGCGTAAGGCGTTACCTCCGGCTGTCAGCAACCCGAAGAGCCCCTCCAGTGCCAGCGCCAGGGAGATCATCGTGGCAAATGAGCGGGCGGTCCTTATCCACATCGACCTGATTTCCGCCCCAAAGAAAATCCGACGAGCCAAAACGTATGTCACTAAGGCTCCAAGGCCCACCAGAACAAACCGCACGACGTTCTGGTCGACCAAGTCGCCCAGAACCACCCTTTGGAGGCTGATGTACGCGATTCCGAGGGTAACTCCCACGGGGATGGCGATCAGCCCCAACCCAAGACCGATCACTGTCGTGGAGACATCTTTCATCAGGTTGCGAGCCGCTATGAAACTCAGCGGGAGGGCCACCGATAGGCCAACTGTTGTTGCCACCAACGCCAAGAAAACGGTGTCGATGATCTTGTCCACAGTGAGCTTGGTTTGTTCGGAAATCCGCGGCGAGAGCTCAATCTGATCTCCCAGGAAACTGGTGCCCACCACCTCTCCGGTTGTGCCTTCATATATGGCAACCCGCCAGCGAGAGAGGTCCGTCCCTTCGGGTCCTGTCACCTTGACCAGCACCGAGTCGGTTTCCTCAATTAGTTCGACGATCGAGGTCTCGTTCGATGTTGTCCCGACAACATCGGCGGTCGTGCCCCGTGCTGGTCCGTCTGTGGCGATGAAGGGTTCACCGTTCGTCACAAACTCGGTTGCCTGTGCGGTCGGGTCGAGCAGCGCCGCGGCTGCGACCTCGACCTTGCCATCGACGGTCACCTCAAGAGGCTCAGCACCGATGATCCCTTCATCCACAACTCCGTTCTCGTTGGTGTCGGTCCAAACCTCTTCGCGGTTTGCCCAGGTGCCGAGGCGAACCGGCACTACCACCCGCATGATCTGTGGTTCGTCGGACGGCCGGTCTGGGAGTTCGACTTCCTGAATGAAATCTCCGTTCTCGTCGGCAGCAAACACGGAGAGCGGTAGCGAGACGTCAAAGTCAGAATCGGGAATGAAAAGGATGTGACCCTCGACGAATGAGTCGAAGCCGGTTCCACTGACGGTGACTAGGTCGCCTGGCTCGCCGCACCCGGGGTCCACCGTCACCCCGCCACCGGTGGTGGGTGCCGAACCATCGGTACAAGGGATGAAGAACTCGACGTCGGTGTTCTCTTGGTCGAAGTCGTAGGTAACCAATTCCGGGTGCGCCAGTGCGCGGATGATGCGGACTAGCTGTTCCTGCCGCGACTCGGAGGTGATTTCCTCGAGGGAGACGCCGGTCCTGTCAACGGCGAGTGCATAGACGGCGATTGCAGCCACTATCCCGATAACCAGCGTGAGGCGACGTCGAGGCTTCTTCTCTTTAGCCAACACGCTCCGCCTCGTGGCCATAGATATCCTTGAACTTCTCGTCGTCGATTTCTGCCGGCGGTCCGTCAAACACGAGCTTTCCATCGAAGAGGGCGATTGCTCGGTCTGAATAGCGGTGAACGAGGTCGAGGAAGTGAAGTGAGCACAGAACCGTCACGCCATCGTCCTTGTTGATGGACTCGAGGTGCTGCATGATCGAGTGGGCAAGGACCGGATCGAGGCTTGCGACCGGTTCGTCAGCGAGCATGATCTCCGGGTCCTGCATAAGGGCTCGTGCTATGCCGACCCGTTGTTGTTGGCCGCCGGATAGTTCGGATGCGAGGGAATCCGCCTTTTCGGCCAGACCGACACGGTCCAAGGCTCTCACCGCCTGCGCACGGTCATCCGCTTCGAAATGATTGAGGAGGGAAAGCGCAGGATTGGTGTATCCGAGTCGTCCCGAGAGCACGTTGGTGCTGACCTTGGAGCGGCTCACCAGATTGAAGTGCTGAAAGACCATGCCGATGCGTCGACGATGTCGTCGCATCTCCTCCTGGCTGGCGTTGGTGATATCTTCGCCGTTCCAGAGAATTCGACCCTCCGTGGGCTCTATGAGCCGGTTGATGCAGCGGAGAAGCGTCGACTTGCCCGATCCTGACAGCCCGATGACGGCCAGAAATTGGCCGTCGGGCACTTCAAAGCTGACATCATCGAGAGCAACAATCCCGCTCTCATAGACCTTGGTTAGATGCTCAACTTGAAGCATGGGGCCTCATAGTCGAGAAGGTGGGACTTGATGGTCCCACCTTCTCAGTTCATCAGTTTGGTGTTGTTATCCCAGGTCGTCTTCCCCGAATCCAAGGGCATCGAGTAGCGCCCTGATCGAGTCGAACTCTGCATCGTTGGTGTCTGAAACACCGGTCCAGGAATACGCGTCGAACGCGATCGCGAATCCTTCAGGGTCTGTCTCGGCGAAGTCTTTGAGCGCTCCGGTGATGATCCCCTTCAATTCGTCGGTTACTTCCGGTGCATATGACATCGTGTCATTCGGGATCGGAGCGGAAAGGGTCACTATCCGCAATTCCTGAACGACGTCAGGAGCGCCCTCGCGGATGTTGCGACGGGCGTCCCGGACTTCGTAGTCCTCACCACAGAAGAGCGCTCCATCGGCGTTGACACCACAACTGGCGAGCAGGTCGTCGGGAACGTCGGCGTTTTCTGCAGTGCCGTCCCAAATTGGGGTGCTCTCAGCATCGATAGCCGGGCTGAAGAAGACAGTTCCGAACTCGGCGGCACCGTCATAGATTGCCTGAACCGTGGCGGTGTGACCACCGGCTTCGAGTACGTCTCCGGTCTCTATGCCGAGGGTGGCGAAGATGCCACTGGGGACGATGAAACCGGACGTCGATGTCGCATCTGGGTAGGCCCAGGTCTTGCCAGCAAGGTCCTCGACACTCACGATATCTGAGTCACGGGGCACGATGAACTCCGACCAGTACTCGGTGTATCCAAAGCGAAGCGACTTCAGCGAGACCTCGATCCCACATTTGTCGCTACCGAGGACGTATGCCTGCGCTGGAATGAATCCGATCGTGTCTTCGGGTGACGCACACATCTCCTCTAACACCGCTGCGTATGACGTCGGGACCGCAACTTCGAAGAAGAGGCCTGTCGTGGCGTTGAGGGTCTCCTTGAGAAGCTCTCCCCCAGCGATGATCTCCTCGGCTGACACCGATGGAACGAAAAGAACGTTGATCGGATGCTCTTCGCTACCGATATCGGGCATTGCCTCGGTTGTCGTTGTGTCCGGTGCCGGCTCCGTTGTAGCCGGAGCCTCAGTTGTAGCTGGCGCCTCGGTGGTGTCAACAGCATCATCGTCGCTTGGGCTGCAAGCCGCCACGACGAGTGCAAAGACAGCTATCAGGGCCCAGAGGGCTCTTGATTTCATTCTTGGTTTCCTCCTAATTCCAAAGGTGATCACCACCGGGGATTCTGCCCCGGGTGCCGGGATCGGCTGGTGACTGAGAGCGACCTTAGCCCTGACTAGAGGGGCTCTGTCATCCGATCGACGACATCGCGAAACTCGTCGAAATCAGCAACATCGATGGTGCCCGCCACGGGACTGTTCCATGGGCGGACATATCGACAAACAGTCCGGTTGGGTCGGTGTTTCACCAGCGACGGGAGAATGTGGGGTCCATCGTCAAGATAGACGTGGGCGTCGATTAGCCACTTTTTCTCAAGGATATGGACCTCGGCCGCGGGGATTCGGTGCCGTTCGATCCAATCGTGGGTGTCTTTATTGGCGAACCGCGGTTTGGTTGTGATGACGATGATGTGATGACCGTCATCAACAAGTGAACGGAGGGCCTCGACGGCACCGGGGAATGGATCGAGATGCCAGAAGACCGAGTGACCGTCGAGGTCGGACGACCATTCCCAGAATTCGTCGATGTTGGTGAAATGAGTGAGGTCAACGAGATCGTCCCAGTGTCTCGAGTCCTCAATACGGAAGTTGGTGCCGAAGTCTCGGTTGTAGAAGTTCATCCAACCCTGGGTGAAGTTGGCCACAACACCGTCGAGGTCTATCCCTAGCCGCATCACCCCAAGTTAAGACCTGTGCGTGTGCAGATACATACCTATACCGGTGGTGGTTGCACACGCTGAGATGAAACAAGGTCGTAACAAGCAGGCCACAGACGGGAAACGGATCCCCCTTACCTTGCCTTGCTAACCGAGACATGGAGTACCGATGGGAGAGCTGACGACGGCGGTCAACGAGGTCTGGCTGGTAGTGGCGGCGATCCTGGTCATGTTCATGCAAGCGGGGTTTGCGCTGGTCGAAGCCGGCTTCACCCGAGCCAAGAACGCTGGCAACATAATCATGAAGAACTTCATGGACTTCTCGGTTGGTGGCATCACCTACTGGGCGTTCGGGTTTGCCCTTGCTTATGGCGGCAGTTCCCTTGGAGGGTTCATTGCTTGGGGGGATGTCTTCTTCTTCAACGACAACGCCCGAGCTTCGGAGTGGTTCTTTCAGGTCGTGTTTGCTGCTACCGCTGCCACCATCATCTCCGGAGCGGTAGCGGGGAGGGTCAAGTTCACTTCATATCTTCTCTACACCCCTTTCATCACCGGCTTGATCTACCCGATCGTCACGCACTGGGTCTGGGGTGGTGGCTGGTTGGCCGAAATTGGCTTCTTCGATTTCGCCGGCTCCGGTGTGGTTCACATGCTCGGGGGTACCGCGGCATTGGCGGGAGTCTTGGTGGTCGGTCCCCGTCTCGGCCGCTATGGCGATGACGGCAAGCCCCGGGCCATCCCCGGTCACTCGCTCACTCATGGGGCCCTTGGCGTATTCATACTTTGGTTCGGCTGGTACGGCTTCAACGCCGGTTCCACTCTCGCCGCTGTTGGCGCTGACATCGCATCACCCGCAGTTGCCACCACGCTGGCCGCTTGCGCGGGTGCGATCGGTGGAATGACCGCGGCCTGGCTGATCACCGGCAAGCCTGACGTCGGTTTCACGATCAATGGCGTCCTCGCTGGTCTCGTCGGCATAACCGCTGGTGCTGCTTCCATCAGCTTTGGGTTGGCGATTCTCACCGGTTTGATCGCCGGTGTGCTCATGGTCGTCTCGGTCATTGCGCTCGAACGAGTGGGGATTGACGACCCGGTTGGCGCCATTTCAGTCCACGGGACGGCGGGTCTCTGGGGTCTGGTAGCAGTCGCCCTCTTCTCAACCGATGCCTCGCTGTTGCCTCAATTGCTCGGTGCCGGCGCGATCATCGTCTGGGCCTTTGGCACGTCATATTTGGTGTTCAAGGCGATCGATATCACGGTCGGGATGCGGGTGACTCGAGATGGGGAGTTGGCCGGACTTGATGCCTCGGAACACGGGAGCGACGCCTATCCCGAGTTTGTGTTCCAACACGAGGTGGTTGACCTCCAGCGTCTGATCGAGATCCAGGAGGAGACGGAAGAGGCACCTGCCAAGACAGCCTGACCCAAGCGTGTGCAGTAGCGCCCGCCGCTACTGCACACGCTGAGACTGGTTCTTCAGAGGATTGACAGAGGAAGAGGAGCGTGGGAAGCGCCAGGTGACGGTGGACTCAATCTGAGGATTCGGCGTCTTCGATCGCTTTGTCCGGGTTGTAGAAGTCGAGACGATCGATCGGCATGACGATCGATGAAAGGATGTTCGACAAGTGGGCGCTCAGACGCTTGATATACCGATAGAACAGCGCCTGGGGTGAGGCATCACGGCTTGGCAATGTCGACATCACCAGATCAGTGACATGTTTGTCGTAGTGGTCTCGATCTTCTCTGATCGTGGGGATCAGCTCATGCACACGTTCGGTGTCTTGGGAGGTGAAGGCGGCCAGCGTCTCTGAGATCAATCCCGCAACATGGGAGCGATGACGTTCTAGCTCGTCGACATTCTCCGAAGTGCTGAGGTCGGCACCCATCTCAGCCAGCTCCCAGATGTCTTTGCATTTGTCGCCGATCCGTTCGATGTCTTTGGCCAGGGACATGTAAGTGAGCATTAGCCCCTGGTCGACGTCGGCGCCCCTCACGGTGCCATGGACGAGCAGTTCCCGGCGAATAGCCCTTTCGGTTTTGTTGATTTCCTTATCGAGGGATTTCAGTTGATCACCGGCATCGACCACATCGGCTTCCCCAAACGCGGCCGTAGTTGCCAACCGATAGGCGTCTTCACAACTAGCCAACATTCCATGGAGTTGCTCTTCGACATTCTCCAGTTGGTCGGCATCTCTGAATATGGAAAACATGGGCCTATCTTTCTACTCACTAGACAATCAACAGTACGGCCAGTGGGACCACGATAAAAAGACCAATCACGTAACCCGCGACGATCGACTTTCTCTTGACAGCCGCGTTGGCGGTCATCTCGGCAAGAGCGAGGGGAATCCGACGAATTCTCGGCCACGGATAGATGATCAGGATGCCCAGGACATTGAACGTCACATGGGCCAGCGCAATCACCAACGCGTCCGGATTGTCGGCGGCAATCGAAGCGAGCAGCGCAGTAACCGTTGTCCCGATATTCGCTCCGAGGGTCACGGGGAAGGCGTTTTGCAGCGTGAGGACACCAGCGGCAACCAGGGGAACGAGTATCGAGGTGGTGATGCTCGAGCTCTGCACCGCGACCGTCATGAGAATCCCGACCAGCAGGGCACCTAATCCGGCTCCCTTTCCCAGGATCCCATTGATGGCATTTTCAATCCTCCCCGACATCACCGCCTTCATT
>Ga0255048_10000997_pt1 | contig 20720 bp, 18 predicted proteins | sample JV7_2_2_MG_FD_183619 | JGI IMG/M metagenome (GOLD analysis project Ga0255048, IMG submission 183619) | Seawater microbial communities from Jervis Inlet, British Columbia, Canada - JV7_2_2 | ecosystem: Environmental > Aquatic > Marine > Inlet | place: Canada: British Columbia | collected 2016-10-06
ATAGACGAGAAGCCCGGCGAACTTGGCGAGCAGCCAGTTGTTCTGCATGACATCCAGGTGCAATTGCATGACCAGCATGATGCCGGTGGCCAGAAACAGGGCGTCGATCACATGCGGCACGATCCGGGTGATCCGATGCTCACCGAGCGGCGATGAACGCATCATCCAGATGCCACGCAATATGAATCCAATGATCGTCAGTAGAGCAAAAGTCATGTGCAGATTTTTCATCAATTCACTCGCTACGCATTACCCGGTTCGGGATACGGGTACCTACCTATGGTTTTCGACAGGGCATTTGGCAAAAATCTATCCACGGAAACAAGCAAATTTTGGTAACCGAAGAATGCCACGAAAATCCGGATCTCTCTCCACGCCCGCTGCGATGTTGGCAGCGGGTTTTTTTATGTGGTCACAGATGGCGGGGGCGGTTGACGCTGCGCTCGCAGAGCATAGCATCGACGAGATTGTAGTGGCCGTATTCGATATCAACGATTCCGATGCAGGCTTCGTCATGCTGCCGATCGGTGAAGCGTGGTTCTCAGTCTGGAGTGGCAAGGAACAGGAATCTGCTATCGTAGTTGTCGATGACAAGACGCGCACACTGAAAGCCGTCATAAAGGGACCTGAAATGATCGCACCAACCGGAAAGTTCAACGTGTATGACACTTTGAACGACATCTACTGATGAACCGCTGGGTAAGTATTCTCGCCATCCTCGTCGCAACTTCGGTCGCGGCGCAGGAGGCCGAGAAGACTGACGACCTCGGCGCGGCCATCAAGGCGGGCGAAGCATCGGTAGGAATTCGCTACCGATACGAGCAGGTCGATCAGGACGGCATCGATAACGAGGCGCGGGCGTCGACGGCACGACTCCGGTTCAATTACAGGACCGGCAAGTGGAATAACTGGTCCGGGTTCTTCGAGTTCGATCATGTCTTCAATGTCTTGCTGACCGACTTTAATTCCGGTGGCGGCACGAGCCCGAACAAGGCCGGTGAGTATCCGGTCGTGGCAGATCCGGACGGGTCCGACCTGAATCAACTGTACCTGGATTACAGTTCTGACCCGGCCTGGAAGTGGCGCATCGGTCGACAGCGCATCTTGCTCGACAATCAGCGCTTTGTTGGTGGCGTAGGCTGGCGGCAGAATGAGCAGACCTTTGATGCTTTCAGTTTGACCACAACGGCGGCGAAAAACACGACGTTGTTTTACAGCTACGTTGGCCAGGTGCGGCGGATCTTCGGGCAAACGGTGCCCGGCGGGAAAAACAACGTCGATACGCATCTTTTAAATGCCAGGATCAAGTTCAACGACAACTGGTCATTAACGCCGTATGCCTACGTGATCGACAACAAGGATGCGTTGGCCTTCTCGACCTCGACGTTTGGTGCTCGAATCGCCGGCAATCTGCCCGTAGGCGAGGGCAAGATCACGCTACTCGGCGAATTCGCGACCCAGTCTGATGCCGGAGATGCGCCAGTCAGTTACGACGCAGATTATTCGCATCTGACAGCGACCTGGTCGAGCGCTGGCGGCTTTTCTGTTGGCGTAGGGTTCGAGACCCTGGGTGGCAGCACGGACCCAGATGAGGCTTTCAGAACCCCACTCGCGACGCTGCACGCGTTCAATGGTTGGGCGGACAAGTTCCTTACGACACCGGACGCTGGTATTGATGACAGTTACGTCACGATCAAGGGCGCGATCGGCAAATGGAAATTTACGGGCGTGTTCCACGACTTCACAGCAGAGACAGGTAGTGGCGACTTCGGATCGGAGTTCGACGTGTCGGCTGCTCGTAAACTGAGTGATCGTTATGGCTTGCTGCTCAAAGGCGCATTCTTCTCAGCCGATTCGGCATCGTCCCTGACGGACACCGATAAGTTCTGGCTGATGTTGACAGCAAACTACTGACCCCCCGTTGGAGCGCTCCAACAGACTTACGCGGCTTCGTGTGCGCCCAGTTCCACGGGGGTCTGGAACCAGTCAGGCTTGACGATCAGCAGGTCGCAGGGGAGGAACTCCAGGGTTCGTTCAGCCGTCGCGCCGATGAACAGGCGCTTCCAGCGATTGCGAGCCACAGCACCCATGACAACAAGGCCGGCATCCACCCGATCTGCGAGTGCTGGTAGTTCTTCATGGGTTAGTCCGGATTCGAGGTGGGCAAAGTCGTCGCCGATACCGTGAAAAGAGGTGATCTCACTGAAGCGTTTTTGATGATCTTCGTGCATCTGTTGCTCAATCTCGTCGAAGGGCAGCGATACCGGGATATAGGCATTCGCCGTTGCAGTTGCAACCGCGATGCGCGGATCGTAAGAATGAAATGCATGCACGGAGCCACCGACCTTGTCGCTCAGCAGCTTGCTGATGTGCAAAATTTCGTCGTCCAGCGCCGCCGGCTTGTCGTGCTCGTTCAGCGGGTCAATCGCAGCGACGATCGCCGGTGAATCTGCAATGTCACGTGGTTTGACGAGCCACAAGAGCGTCGGGCAAGTACGAATAAGATTCCAGTCCGTGTTGGACAACATCGCCCGGGTAACGGCTGAGTGATGGTGCGTATCCTTGAATACGATGTCCGCGCCACTGTCCATAGCGCGACGAACGACGCCCTCATACAAAGGATGATCCCAAACCGCCGTCGTTTTGACGACAATGCCGTCCTTGCGCAGCGGTTCTGCCAGGGTCTCCAGAAGTTGTTCTTCGTTGGCAATCACTTCGCCACGCGCATTTTCCAATGACGGCGAATCAAACAGGCGGTCGCCACTCAGGTATTCGTTGTAGTAGCAGATCAGTAGTTCGAGTTCTGCACCAGTGTTCTTGGCCAACCAGGCTGCGCGATGCATTGCTGGCTGAAATTCAGTGGTTGGATCGACGACCGATAGAATCTTGGTTATTTCACGCATGGCAGTTTCCGCTCAATAGCTTACGTACTGTTAAATACGCCTCAGGGAAAGATTAAGGTCTCGCGGCAAATTCGACCATACGGCGAGATGCCTAGGCCATCTCGGAATTTACCTAGGAAATCGTAGGTGGATGTACCGATTCTATTAGGCCGCAGTCTGCGCTTAGATTACAGACAGGGCAATTCACAGGGCCGATTCATGTCTGGCAATGATGCGCTGCGCGAGCAGCTTGAGTCCAAGAAAGCCGAGCTGTCAGCCCGGTTGGATCGTATTACAGCGAATCTTCGTCGCGGCTTTGAGGCTGACTCCAAAGAGCGCGCGAAGCAATTTGAGGACAATGAAGTCGTCGATGCGCTCGGCAATGAGGCCCGCTCGGAAATCGCCAAGATATCGCTCGCGCTGAAGCGATTCGATGCCGGGACTTACGGGACCTGTAGTGAATGCGGCACGGACATTGATCCGGACAGGCTTGCAGCCTATCCGTACGCCGATGAATGCATCGATTGCGCGGAGTTCGACGAAAGGCGACGGTCGAGATTGTAATCGGGCCCGCAGGCTTTCCGCAGGGTCAAAGCGACATGTGCATCCGCACCAGGTCGGCCAGCGATCGGGCCTGCATTTTCTCCATAACCCTCGCGCGGTGAATCTCGACGGTGCGCTGGCTGACCCCCAGCTCGTACGCAATGACCTTATTTGGCTTGCCGGTCACGACCAGGTCAAATACCTCGCGCTCGCGCTTGGTTAGTTTCTCGAGGCGGTGCTCGACTTCGGCGTGCCGTTCGCGTTCTTCGCGACGTTCCTTGTCGGTCATCAATGCTTCGCGCACACGATCAAGCAATTCCTGGTCGCGGAACGGTTTCTGGATAAAATCGACCGCGCCCTTTTGCATGGCATCGACCGCCATCGGCACATCGCCATGACCCGTGATGAAAATTATCGGTAGCGTACTGCCGCGGGAAATCAGCTCTTCCTGCAGCTCGAGCCCGCCGAGACCGGGCATACGAATGTCGAGTACGAGACAACCGGAGCTGTGCTCCGCCTCCTTTTGCAGAAACTCATCCGCAGAAGCGAAGATCTCGTGTGCGATATTGACCGAATCCATGAGCGCCTGCATGGCGAATCGAATTGCCGGGTCGTCATCGACGATGAAAACGGTCTGCGAGGAAGCAGCCTGATGGTCGGCTGATTTTTCAGTCATATTGCTCATGCCAATAACGTATATTTTGGATTGGAACAGAGTGTCGACGATTTTGCGAGTTTCGAGCCATCTGGAGGCCGGTAAATGGACCCACTAGCGCACCTGGCGATTATCTGGGCAGGCGTATTTGTAGCTGTTGTTCTGGCGAAGACGACCCGGCTGACGCCGGTCCTGTATTTCCTGTTTGTTGGCTGCGTGCTTGCAAATCTCGGTGTTCTGCCGACCGAAAGCGGCGCGTTTATTCGCCAATTCGCAGAACTCGGTATCATTTTCATTATGTTCGCACTCGGCTTCGAGGAGACGACCGATAATTTCCTCGCCAGCGCAAGACGCAGCTGGGGAATCGCATTATTTGGGGCGCTGGCGCCATTCATCGTGGCCTATCTTATTGCGGATTACGTCTGGAACGACCCGAATATTGCGCTGATGTGCGGCCTTGCAATGACCGCGACTGCCGTGTCGCTGACCATGGTGACGCTGCAGAGTGTGGGCCTGCAGAAATCCATCGTTGCGCTGCGCATCATGACGTCGGCGGTCCTGGACGATATCGGTTCGCTCGTTATGGTTGCGATCGTTGTGCCGCTGGCAATCGGACAGGAGTCGTTCACGATGTTGTCGCTGGTTATGACGGCGGGCAAGGCGGTTCTGTTTTTCCTCATTGTTACGGTTATTGGTTTCTGGATTTTTCCCCGCAGCCAGGCGGCTTGGGTGCAGCGGGTGCCGATACTGCGGTCCCTGAGCCTGCAGAACTATCTCACGTTCGACAAGGGCAAGTACGCAACACTGGCCATCTTGCTCGCCGCGCTCGTCGTCGGATTGCTCGCACACTATTTCGGCTTTCATCCCGCAGTCGGCGCCTATATGGCCGGGTTGATCGTTCGGGAGGAGCACTTTCAGCTCAAAAATCAACGCATTAATCGTTACGGGCACCCGGTCAATGCAAATGTGTTTACAGAGACCAAACGTATCGTCGATAACGCCGCATTCTGTTGGGTTGGCCCGGTATTTTTCGTCGAGCTGGGCGCAAAAATCCTGTTCGAAAAGGATCTTTTGATGGTCGTCCTGCCGTATGCGGCTGCCATGACAGTAGGCATCGCGGTATTCCAGGTCTTATCCGCCGCACTCGCTGCGCGTTACACGAGTGGCATGAATCGAGCTGAAAGCATCATGATCGGACTCGGCATGCTGGGACGCGCCGAACTGGCATTCGTGGTTATCGACATAGCCTATGTGCAGCACGACATCCTCAATGAGGAAGCATTCTTTACGCTCATGGTGACGGCGTTCTGTCTGAACGTATTGGTGCCATTGACTATCGGCTGGTGGCGACCGACCTATCTGCGCGAGACGACCGATCCGCAATATGAGAAAAGCACGCCGTAGAACGCTCCGTAGGAGGCCGCCATGCGGGCGACCTGTCGCGGGCATGGCCCCCTCATACAAGCGTTCGCGGGCTGCTTAGTCCAGCCTCTTCGAGAATCGCAGGGCCGCGGCCGTTATTGCGACGACCGAAAATGTAGCGAGATAGATCAGCGCGCCGGGCATATCGCCGAGGCCGGCTTCGCGCAGCATGATGCCGCGGCTTAGCCGAATGAAATGGGTTATCGGCAGTGCTTCGCCGAGGTACTGAGCAAATACCGGCATGCCATCGAATGGAAACACGAAACCGGACAGCAGGATCGAGGGCAGGATCAGGAAGAAGGTCATCTGCATGGCCTGGAACTGGGTTTTCACCGCCGTCGAAATGAACAATCCAAGTGCGAGATTGGCGGCAATGAATAACGATGCGGCCAGATATAATTCGAAAACGCTGCCGCGGACAGGGACATCGAACAGAAAGTCGCCGGCCAGCAGGATGACCAGCAACTGAATCAGGCCGATCGCGATGTACGGAACAACTTTACCGATCATGAGTTCGGCGGAAGTGACCGGAGTATTGATCAGCAGCTCCAGGTTGCCGCGTTCTCGTTCCCGAACGACCGCGACGGCGGTGAAAATCATCATAGTCATCGTCAGGATGACGCCAATCAGGCCAGGAATGACGTTCACCGGCGTGCGCCGCTCCGGGTTGTAGTAAGGCCGCACCTCAATTTGCTCGAGTCTTTCTGGCTGGGTGGTGGTATCGAAGGCGATGGGCATGGATCGCAGGCCATCGACGATGCCGCCAATGGTCGGATCGCTGCCATCGACAAGTATGTGCACAGCTGCACGTTCCCTGTCGATGACGCGGCGGTCGAAGTCGTGCGGGATAGAAACACCGATCGAAATCTTTCCGGCGCTCATGAGCTCCTCGAGTTCGCCGACGGTATTCACTCTTTGTGCAATCTTTGTCACCTGAGTTTGCTCCAGCCGCGCGATGAACTCGCGCGACAGGTGCGTATTCGCTTCATCGGCCACGGCCGTCGTGAGATTACGGACATCGGTATTGATCGCGTAGCCGAAGAGCAATATCTGCATTATCGGTATGCCCAGGATCATCGCGAAGGTCAGCCGGTCACGCAGCATCTGGCGAACTTCCTTGCGCATGACGGCCATTAAGCGGGACAGCGGTTTCATGCGGCAAGCTGCTCGGGCTTGAGCGTCACCGCAACGAAGACATCTTCGAGCGACGCATCCGCTGTACGTGCATCGGCAATTACATTGTTGTGCGCAAGAGCAGTCGTAACGCGATCCAGCGCATCAGCGACAGAATCAGGAATCAGGACGCGCAGCCGAATGCCCAGTTGCGTGACGCTGGCGACGATCGGTAGCTGGTCAATGACGGCTTGTGCGCGGTAGGGGTCATCGGCGAGCACCTCGATGATCGTCATACCGGTGCTGTTCTGCAGGTCCTGTGGAGTGCCATCAGCCACCTTGACACCGTGGTCGAGGATGGCGAGGCGGTGACAGCGCTCTGCCTCGTCCATGTAGTGTGTCGAAACCAAAATGGTCGTACCGGCTTGGGCGAGACGAAACAGGTTGGCCCAGAAGTCGCGACGGCTTTGCGGGTCGACCGCACTGGTGGGTTCGTCCAGCAACAGCAGGTCAGGTTTGTGCAGGACCGCGCAGGCGAGGGCGAGCCGTTGCTTTTGCCCGCCGCTCATCGTGCCGGCGAACTGTTTTCGCTGAGCGACGAGACCATATTTTTCGAGTAGCTCATCGATACGGGCCACTCGTTTCTGCTTGGGGTAGGAGTAAATCTCGGCAATGAATTGCAAATTTTCAATGACAGTCATGTCGCCAAACAGTGAGAATTTCTGCGTCATGTAGCCGATGTTGGGCTTCAGTTCTTTCGAGTTTTTCGGCACTTCGATACCAAGCACATCAGCGCTGCCCTCGGTCGGTGTCAGCAAACCGCACAGCATCCGGATGGTGGTTGATTTGCCGGAACCGTTCGGCCCGAGGAAGCCGTAGATCGAGGCGCGCGGCACGTCGAGATCGAGGCGGTCGACGGCCCGCAGGTCGCCGAACTGTTTGCTCAGACCGCGCGCCCGGATGGCCATTTGCTCATTCATGCAGTTCGACCTCTACCGGTATTCCATCCGGCAGTCGGGCGCCATCGACGTCGATGTCTACCTTCGCCTCATAGGTAAGGTGGCCGCGATCGCGCTCTGTCAGTGCGAAGTAGGGCGTGAACATGGATTCGCTGGCGACCCAGCGGACCCGGCCTTCAAGCGGCTTTTCGAGGCCATCGACATGGACCGTTGCCCTGCTACCTGGGCGCACATTGACGCGTGCTTCTTCGGGCACATAAATCCGAGCGTGCGGTTGTTCGCCAGGCAGCAGGATCAGCATTGGCTGCCCCGGCGCCGGCCGCTCTCCGACCTCGAACAGGCGGCTGTCGACCACACCGGCGACCGGTGCGCGAGTTTCGTGACGGTCAAGGTCGACTGCAGCCAGGTCCCGGCGTGCCGCCGCTTGCGCAACAGCCTGTTCAGCCTGAGCCAGTTCTTCGACGGTTGTGCCGCTCAACAACTCCTGTAATTGCGCGCGTCGCAATTCGTTATTCGCACCTGCGCCATCGAGTGCTGCCTGCGCACGATCAAGCAGTTCGGGAGAGGCGAGTTGTCTGGCGTGAATCTCTTTAACGCGCGTGTACTCCGATTGGCGAAACTCAAGCTCTTTCACAGTGCCTGCGACGTTGGCGCGTGCCGCGGCAATTTGTTCGCTGCGCGGTCCGCGCACGAGTTCGTCCAGCCGGGCTTTTGCCTGCCCGACTACGGCTTCCGCTTCGGCCAGCCGCGCGTTTGCCCGGCTGGCGTCCTGGTGCAACAAGACCTGGCCTTTCGTTACCTGCTCGCCTTCGGCGACCAGTATTTCTGTGATCGGCTCGGCCGCTTCGGCAGTCAGTTCGACACGATCCGAGGCCAGTTCCCCGACCAGCCGGCGGCTGTCTGCTTCAGACTCGCATGCGCTGATCCAGAGGATCGAGGGAATCAGGAGCAGGAGGGCGCGCGCTTTCATGAGTCGCTTCCTTTTAGATGGGTAATGAGCAAATCGACTTGTGTTTCGATCAGGCGATCGCTGTCCAGCCTCGCTTCGCTAAACAGCAGTGTGAAAATGACGCTGAACAGAACCGGCATGACGAATAGCTGTGGCTGTTCGCTGACAGCGGACTGACGGAACTCGCCGGTCTGTACGCCGCGTTGCAGCAACTCGTTAAGCGCGCCGAGGCCCCTTGAGACGACGTTGTCCCAGTAAAACTGCAACAAGTCGGGATGCTTCGGTCCTTCGGCGATCATCAGGCGGATCAGAACGCCGACCGGTGAGCCGGGCAGTGTCTTGACGAAATCGAGGAAGGGCCCGTGCAGAAATTCTTCGCTGGATAACTCGGAGCTATCAACTATGGCCGTCAATTCATCAATCTTGGGCACCACGAAACTGCGAATGACCGCCTTGAACAATTCTTCCTTGGTTTTGAAATAGAGGTACAGCAGGCCTTTGCTGACGCCGGCGCGCTTGGCGACGTCGTCGACTCGGGTGGCCGCGTAGCCGTTCTCGGCAAAGGCGGCCAGTGCTGCCTCGGTAATTTCCTGCGGCCGTTCCTCTTTACGCCGCTGGTAGCGGGGCTCTGTCATCGTTCGTCCAGTTGCTGACCCGTGAGTCATTAACTATACTTAATGACTCACGGGTCAGCAAGCTTTTTCGTGCATAATGCGGCCCCATGTTTACCTACATCGACCCCACGGTACGCGAACGGTTGATCGCAGCCGGCAAACTGGTCCGGATTGACCGCGATGGCGGGTTGCTCGAGCCGGACGGCGATAATGGCGGCGGCAGCATCAGCATTCTCGGCCCGATTCCTTTGCCGCTGTCGTTTGGCGAGCAGCACTATGATGCGCAGTGGTATGCCTGCGTGCGCAATACGGAGTTATCCAAAATCGAGCACATCGCCGAGACGCTGCGTGCTCAAAAAGCACAGGAATCGTTTGCGACCTTGGCCTCATCGATGGCGGTCAACAGCGTTCTGGTGATCGGTGATCCTGCCGACTGGACTGATCCGCTGGTGCGCGTGCATTCCAGTTGCCTGACGGGGGATGTGTTCGGCTCCGAGCGTTGCGAGTGCGGTCCGCAGATGCAGTCAGCAATCAAATTGATTAACGACGATGAGCAGGGTGGCATGCTCATCTACATGTCGGGCCATGAAGGTCGTGGTATCGGGTTGTGGGCGAAGGCCGCAACCTACCTGTTACAAGATAGCGGCGAGAATACTTACGAGGCGAATCGCTCGCTCGGATTGCCCGATGATTCGCGAGATTTTGGCGATGCCGCATCACTGATCAAGCATTTTCGCGGCGATGGACCGTTTCGTTTGCTGACCAATAATCCGAAAAAGATCGACGACCTGACAGCGGCGGGGCTGGCCGGCATCACTGCGGTCAAACACGTGTTCGGCGTGACCGAGTCGAACAAGCGGTATTTGGCCGCGAAGCAAGGTTGGGGCCACGAGCTGGCGGATGACGATATCAGTTAGCTAAAGAAGCGCGTCTTTGCTACGTCTCAATGTCTGAACGGCCGAGTCGCCGAGTTTCAGTGCGAGCGTCACCTGCAGAGCATCGAGCAGCGCAAGATGCGCCAGGCGTGAGCTCATCGGCGTATAGACGCTTGTATCTTCGGTTACAGAACAGGGGAACAGAATATCGGCGGCGTTCGCCAGATCAGATAGCGGATCGGTCAATGCAATAACCGTCGCTCCGCCACCCCGGGCAAGTCTTGCGGCATGGACTAGATCAGGCCAGCGACCGCTGTGCGATACCAGTACGAGGACATCAGCTTCGCCCAGGGTTGCTGAATACTGCAGCAAGCTGGGAATGTCCGTTATCGGCGCGCAAGGAATGCCGAGCCGAAAGAACTTGTGACAGGCGTCTCCGGCGACGTGACCTGATGCCCCGATTCCGCCGAAAGCAATTTGTCGGGCTACCGACATGACCCTCGCCGCTTCGTCGAACGGCATCGCTGACGCGCGAGCACGAGTGTCGATGAGCGTGCGAATCGATGCGTCCATCACTTTCGAGACCGCATCGGATGCCGTGTCATCCTCGCTCACGTTGCGATGAACGTACACGGCCGGCCGGCTGATCGCCTCTGTGATGCGCAATGTAAATTCGCGAAAACCGTCGAGGCCAATATGCCTGCAAAAGCGGATAACAGTTGGTTCACTTGTATCGCATCTTGCCGCGACCTCGGCCAGGGTTCCGTCGGCTGCCTGCCGCGGGTGCTCGAGAACCCAGCGCGCGACGCGTTGCTCAGCGCGGCTGAGGTCCGGCAGGCGCTCTTCGATACGCGTCAACATGTAGGAATACTACAATAATGTAGTGAATATTTCGCCATTAATTGACCAGTTTCGGAAAAAATGTAGTAAAATTTCAGAAATCGCTGAGATTCTGCCATGGCCAAACTACTGCCCGTCGAAGTTTTCGATCTGATCATTTTCGGAGGTACGGGTGATCTTGCGATGCGTAAATTATTGCCGGCGCTGTATCACCGTGACCGTGACGGTCAGGTTACGGGCGATAGCCGTATTGTCGCAGTAGGCCGCGCCGCGCTGAGCCGAGATCAATACCTCGAGGTCGTCGAGGAGTCATTACGGAATAATCTTGGGAAAGGCGAATTCGAAGCCGCTCACTGGAAAGCGTTTAGTGCGCGCATTCAATACGTTGAGGCCGATGCGCTGGAGCACGATCGATGGGACGCTCTCGTCGCAACACTTCAAGGCACGGAAGACCGTGTACGTGTTGCCTATCTTGCGACCGCGCCGAGCCTGTTCGGCCCGATCGCCAGCGGGCTCAGGAAGAATGGCCTGATTACTGAAAACAGTCGCATTGTTCTTGAAAAGCCGCTTGGTCGCGATCTCGTTTCGGCATCGGAAATAAATGATCAGGTCGGCGAGTGCTTCGCCGAGAATCAGATTTATCGTATCGATCATTATCTTGGCAAAGAGACTGTCCAGAATCTGCTCGCGCTGCGCTTTGCCAATTCGTTGTTAGAGCCGCTGTGGCGTCGAGGCGCCGTCGATCACGTGCAGATCACGGTCGCGGAAGAACTCGGTGTGGGTGGGCGTATCGAATTCTACGACCGGGTCGGTGCGTTGCGCGATATGATCCAGAATCACCTGCTGCAGCTGGTGTGCCTGACTGCAATGGAGGCGCCGTCCAGCTTGCACCACGATGCGGTTCGAGACGAGAAAATAAAAGTGTTGCGAGCGCTTCGGCCGATCGGAGCCGAGGCAGTTCGCAGCAATACGGTTCGGGGTCAATATGCCGCGGGTGCAATCAAAGGCGCAGCAGTTCAGGGGTACGACGAGGAACTTGGCGACGAACAAAGCAGTACCGAGACTTTTGTCGCGCTGAAACTCGAGATCGATAACTGGCGCTGGTCGAATGTACCGTTCTATCTGCGCACAGGTAAGCGCTTAAAACAGAAACATTCTGAAATCATCATCGAATTCCACGACGTTCCGCATTCAATTTTTCCCGAGCAGGAGTTCAAGGTGACGCCGAACCGGCTAACGATTCGGTTGCAACCCGATGAGGGCGTCAAGCTTTCACTCATGGCTAAGGAGCCCGGACCGGGCGGATTCAACCTGCGACCGGTATCGCTTGATCTGAGTTTCGAAGAAACGTTCGGTTTGCGCTACCCGGATGCCTATGAGCGACTGCTGATGGAAGTGCTGCGCGGTAATCCGGCTCTGTTCATGCGGCGCGACGAAGTCGATGCGGCGTGGTCCTGGGTCGACAGCATTATCGAAGGTTGGGAGACCGCGAGCCAAAAAGTCGAGTCGTACGTGGCGGGTTCGTGGGGACCGACGGCGTCCTCTGTATTGCTCGATCGCGATGGCCGTAGCTGGTATCCCGACAGTTGAATCAGTTGCCGAGGTCATGATGGAGCATTTTTTTGATTCCCGAGAGGCTGCGTCTGTTGCCGCAGCCAGACATATCGAGACGGCGCTATTGCGGCAACTTGAGCAGCAGCCAAAGGCAGCACTTGTGGTCGGTGGTGGCGCATCGCCAGTGCGCTGCCTTGGGGAACTCGCCAACAGCGATATCGCATGGGGGCGATTGCAAGTGCTGCTCAGTGATGAACGTTGGGTACCGTCGCAGGATGAAGACAGCAACGAAAAGATGATTCGGCAAAACCTGTTGCAGGGCAAAGCGGCAGATGCGCACTTGTGGCCAATGTACGACGCGTCAGCAAGCATCGAAGAGCAGTGTGAAACGCAACGGAAAATGATTCGCGGTCTGCAAGGCGGCTTCGCCTGTGCATTGCTTGGTATGGGCGGAGACGGTCATTTTGCGTCTCTATTCCCGGATGCGAGCAATCTCGCTGACGGACTGGATATTGAAAGTGAGTCGCTATGCTTGCCGACTAGTACAGCAGCGAGCCAGCACTTGCGAATTAGCTTGACGCTGGCCGCGTTATTGCACAGTGAAACCATATTGTTGTTGTTCTTTGGCGACGCGAAACGCTCGGTGTATGAGCACGCGAAGGAAAATCCGACCGCTTATCCCGTGTCACGATTATTGTCGCAACAGCGGGTACCCGTGCACGTGTTCTGGGCTTCTTAACAGAGATATCAAATGAACAAAGTAATCGATAGTGTGACGAATAGAATTCAGCAACGCAGCCTGAAAACTCGTCGCGTGTATCTGAATCGCATCAACGCGGCAGCCGGTGACGGACCGTCAAGAAAGACGCTTTCCTGCAGCAACCTTGCCCACGGTATTGCAGCAAACAGTCGATCGGAGAAGGACTCGCTGTCCCGGGCGACAGTTCCGAATATTGCGATCGTTTCCGCCTACAACGACATGCTAAGTGCGCATCAGCCGTTTGAGCGTTTTCCCGAAATCATCAAAGCGACTGCGGCTTCCGAAGGCGCGGTAGCGCAATTCGCCGGAGGCGTGCCCGCTATGTGTGATGGCGTGACTCAAGGACAGGATGGTATGGATTTGTCTCTGTTCAGCCGCGACGTGATCGCCCTGTCGACTGCAATCGCGCTGTCACACAACATGTTCGATGCCGTGCTGTGCCTGGGAGTTTGCGACAAGATCGTGCCAGGCCTTTTGATCGGCTCGCTGGCGTTCGGGCATTTACCGGTCGCGTTTGTGCCTGCGGGGCCAATGGTCTCGGGCTTACCGAACAAAGAGAAAGCCAGAGTTCGCGAAGAATTTGCGGCTGGCAAGATAGGGCGTGCCGAATTACTGGCTGCTGAGTCGGCGTCCTATCATTCACCAGGTACCTGCACATTTTATGGCACGGCGAACAGCAACCAGATGCTGATGGAATTCATGGGGCTGCAATTGCCGGGCGGTTCATTTGTAAATCCGGGTACCGACCTGAGAGAGCACCTCACTGCGGAGGCCGTGCGTACCGTCCTCGGAATAACTGCACTCGGGAAAAACTTCACTCCAATCGGACATATCGTTAATGAGAAAGCCATCGTCAACGCGATCGTAGGACTTTTGGCGAGTGGTGGTTCAACGAATCACACCCTCCACCTGGTTGCCATTGCGGCTGCGGCGGGCGTACAGGTTAATTGGGATGATTTTTCGGAGCTATCAGCCGTCGTTCCCCTAATAGCACGCGTTTATCCAAACGGTTTTGCGGACGTCAATCATTTTCATGCGGCCGGCGGATTGAGTTACATGATTGCGCAGTTGCTCGACGCCGGAATGCTGCATGAAGACGTACAAACGATTCTTGGTCACGGTCTCGGCAAATATCGTCAAGAACCTGCGGTCGCGGATGGCAAACTGGTCTGGAAGGACGGGACATCCGAGTCTCTGGATCCGGAAATTCTCAGGCCGGCTAACGACCCGTTTGACGACCAAGGGGGCTTGCGTTGCGTCGATGGCAATATCGGCAGAGCGGTGGTCAAGGTGTCTGCTGTATCCAGGGATCGCTATGCGATTACTGCTGACGCCCTGGTGTTCGATTCTCAAGCTGCGTTTGTCCAGGCATTCAATGATGGCGACCTGGAAAGAAATTTTGTCGCCGTACTGCCACATCAAGGTCCAAGGGCCAACGGCATGCCGGAATTGCACAAGCTGACGCCATATCTCGGCGTCTTGCAGGGTCGCGGCTTCAAAGTTGCGCTGCTGACAGATGGTCGAATGTCGGGTGCGTCGGGCAAAGTGCTTGCTGCGATCCAGGTAACGCCGGAAGCAGCTTGCGGCGGACTGATCGCGAAAATCCGGGACGGAGATGAGGTCACGATCGACGCGACCCGAGGCACGTTGTCCGTGGTAGCCGAGGACGATCTGGTGGCACGATCCGCAGAGACTCCCCATCATTCAGGTAACCACGCCGGTATGGGCCGTGAACTGTTCGCAATTTTTCGAAATCAGGTCGGTGCTGCGGAATCAGGCGCTACAATATTCGGTGGAGAATAAGATGGATGCCAGTGAACTGCTGGCCGGTGCGAAGATTGTGCCGGTCGTTGTTATCGACGATGTGAATACGGCGGTGCCGCTGGCCGAATGTCTGGTCGACGCAGGGCTGAACGTTATCGAGGTCACACTGCGCACCGATGCCGGCCTGCAGGCGATCGAACGAATTGCGGCGGCCGTACCGGCGATGGCCGTCGGCGCCGGCAGCATACGCAGTGCAGAGCAGATTGCCGCTGTCTCCGAGGCTGGTGCCAAATTTGCGGTCGCGCCGGGAGCTACCGAGCAGTTACTCGAGGCGGCTGAACGTTGCACATTGCCGTTCATACCCGGCGTTGCAACTCCATCCGAAATGCTGACGTTACTGCAGCGCGGTTACACATTACAGAAGTTTTTCCCGGCCGAAATTCTGGGTGGCATTCCGTTTCTGAAAGCCATTGCTGCACCCATTCCCGAAATCAGCTTCATGCCGACCGGCGGCATCAATGCGGCAAGTGCGGTGAATTATTTGTCGTTGGACAATGTCTTGTCGGTGGGGGGCTCATGGATTGCCCCAAACGACTTATTGGCTGCCGGAAACTTTACTGCAATTTCCGCCCTTGCCAGTGCAGCGGCTCAACTGGCGCGGTGACGGTCCGATAATTCGGCCTCCATGGTATTCAACATGTCGGAATCAATGCGATAAAAATAAATCGCGACAATTCCCAGCAGCGCAAATATTGTTGGAAACATGCTGAACATGAATCGTATGCCCATCATGGCTGCATCCGATTGGACCTCATTAGCAACGAAGCCAAACCACGAGAGAATAATTCCGGCGAGCCCGGCCCCAACAGCCAGTCCCATCTTGTGAGAAAACTGCACAGTTGAGAAAACCAGCGCGGTCGTGCGTCTGCCAGTCTTCCACTCACCGTAGTCTGCACAATCTGCGTACATGGACCAAACCAACGCAGGCGTTGGCCCGGCAGCCAACATTCCTGCGCAATTGATGGCCACCATTAGCCAAAATTGATCCGGTGGCGTGAAAAAGAAAACAGCCATAGAAGCTGCGTTTAGCAAAGAAAGAACAATCATCAGCTGGCGTTTCTCGAATCGCTGACTCAGCCATTTCGTGAGCGACACGCCGACCATCATCGCCAACAGGCCCAGCGAAAGAAACACTGCAGTCTTGTCGAAAATCAAAAACAGCGGCGTTCCGTCGTCGCCGACGTAGTACTTGAAGTAGTACAACAAAGTGCCGTTGCGAACCGCGATGTTAATTAAAGTAAATATTCCAGCCCAGAAAAGCGCCTTCCACGGACCATTGTTCAACAGCGCCTTGAGATCCAACTTGATGTCCGACTTTGCCGGCGGCGGTATTACCCGTTCTTTAGTAGTCGCAAATGTGATCCAGAATAGAGTTACGGAAACAACCGCAAAAATCATCATAGTTAGCTTGAAGCCGAGAGCCTCGTCTCCGCCTCCGAGAATATTCTTCAATGGCGTGACGAAAGTGCCGACCAGCCAGCCCGCGGCAAAAGCGCAGAAGAAGCGGTAGCTCGCGACCTTGGTTCGCTCGATCGAGGAGGGCGATATCACGCCCATCAATGCAGAGTAAGGCACATTGATCGCCGTGTAAGCCAGCATCATTAGCGAGTAGGTGACGTAGGCGTAAATTAGCTTGCCGGTGTAGGAGAAATCGGGATTGGCGAACATCGCGTAGCCGCAGACGCCATATGGAATCGCGGCCCATAACAGGTACGGTCGAAATTTTCCCCAGCGTGAGTTCGTTCGGTCGGCAATCAATCCCATAATCGGATCGCTCACTGCGTCCAAGATCTTGGTTAGCAGGAACATCGTTCCTACAGCGACAGCAGTTAGACCGAAAATGTCCGTGTAGTAATAGAGCAAAAAGACATTAAATGTGGCGAAGAAAAAATTAGATGCAGTGTCGCCCAGGCCATAGCCCAGCTTTTCTCTGAAGCCTAAACGTTCCATCTACGCTGTGCCGCGTCGAGCTTCGAGTTGCGTCCGAACGTCGTACGCCTTTTCTTCGGTAATTGTATAGGTCGTGATCGCCCAGATGGCGATACCCGAGGCTACGAACGGTACGAATACATCGAAAATGCGCAGCAGGAATATCGTGCTCTCAGATTGTCCTCCACCAAGGTTCACGTCAAAGCCAGTTGCATTGAGGAGGAAACCGCCAGCAGCCAATGCGGCAGCCATGCCAAGTTTCACAACCCACCAGAATATGGAACCGTACATGCCTTCTCGCCGTTCATGGGTATCAAGCTCGTCCGCGTCGACCACGTCGGCGACCATTGCGGGCATTAGTGTGAACAGGCCGCCCAGGCCGAATGCCATCAGCGGTGCCGGGAGCAGAACCAACCACGGGTAGTCTGGGTTGTAACAGAACCACTTGAGCAAGTAGCCCAGCATCGAAATGCCGGTCGTAACGTAGAACGCGCGGCGTTTGCCAAACTTGGGACACAGCCAGGTGACGAGAAAAATAACCACGAAAGCCGAGACGGCGCCCAGTGATCCCGCATGACCGACAAATTCGGAACCCGTATTGGTATCGCCACCGAATACGTAATAGATAATAACGTACGACTGGAATGCCGCAATCATGATGAAGCCGTTGAACACAAGAAATGTTGCGGCACATAGTTTCAGGAAAGGTTTGAAGCTGAGGGCTTTTTTGAAGCCAGTGAAAAACTCCTTCATGTTGCGCATCATCACGCTGGCAGCGTCCTCAACTTCCGCGTCTTTTTCATGAGCCTCAGCTATTGCGATAGCTGTGTATCGTTCGCGCAGGAAAATAGCTGGCATTACGCCCAGGACAATGACGACGATACCGATGATGATGGCCAGGTCGGCGGCGCCCTCTACCATGTCTCTTTCGATCCGCTCGACGCTGAATCCCATTATCGAGTCGTCAGACTGAAACAGCAGGTAGTTCTGCATGATCAGCAGGAAATACGGGGCGATGACATAGGCAATCGTGCCGACGATATTCTGTACGCCCATCAGACGTGTGCGTTCGTGGTAGTCGGGGGTTAGCTCGTAGCCGAGTGCGACCCACGGTGTAGCGAATACTGTATAGGCCAGGTAAAAGAGTATCGAGCCGCTGAGGAAGTACCAGAAATAGAAAGCCTCGCTCTTGCCGACAGGTAATTGCCAGAGGGCCGCGAACACGATACCGACTGTGATAGCGCCAATGAATATGTAGGGGCGCCGCCGCCCATATCGTGATTCGGTGTTGTCGGAGATGTAGCCCATCAACGGATCGGTGATGGCGTCGGTTATTCGCGGCAAGGCGCCGAGCAATCCGATGAGCGCCGGATTCATGCCGAGGCCGAGGTTGAGAACGATGACCATGCCACCCATTGCAGCCGCGAGGATGTTGTTTACGAACGCCCCGGTGCCAAAGATCAGCTTCTGATGAAACGGAATGCGATCTTCGGGTGCTGTCTGGTGGTGTGTACCTTGGCTCATACTGACCGCTCCCCCGGCCCCGAAAGAGGGCATTTTTATTATCAGCCGCATCGTCCACGAAATTGACAGCGCTGTCAAATATGGTTAATAATCGTGCCTCGTTATTATCAGTTTCCATATGCTACCCGGCCGCGCCCTGCGGTTCGGGGCCGAGTCCGATTATGAGCACGTCCATCGCAACTCCTACGACTGAGCGACAGACAATCGAGCAACGCGTAAATGCGCTGTTAGAGCAAATGACTTTGGCTGAGAAAATCGGCCAGATGTGTCAGTGCGACGCCAGTGACGGGTATGCGCCTGAGTATCTTGCAGAAGGATTGCGGGCGGGCCGAATAGGTTCGGTGCTCAACATTGTCGACGTTAATGCGGTAAACGAGCTGCAGCGCATCGCGGTCGAAGAATCCCGGCTCGGCATCCCGCTCCTGGTCGGTCGCGATGTGATTCACGGATTCAAAACCATCATGCCGATCCCACTAGGGCAGGCGGCGTCGTGGAATCCCGATATTGTTCGAGACGGTGCGCGTGTTGCGGCACTCGAGGCCGCAACGGCCGGCATCAATTGGACGTTCGCGCCGATGATCGATATTTCCCGTGATGCACGTTGGGGCCGCATCGCCGAGAGCCTTGGCGAGTGCGTATTGCTGACGAGTGAGCTCGCTGTCGCGATGGTCGAAGGTTTTCAGACTGACGATCTATCCGCGACTGGAGCAATTGCATCTTGCGCCAAACACTTCGCCGGTTACGGTGCCGTGGAAAGCGGGCGCGATTACGCAACTACGAACATTCCCGAAACAAAGTTACGCAATGTCTATCTGCGACCATTCAAAGCGGCTGTGGACGCGGGTGTGATGACGCTGATGACATCCTTCTCGGATCTAAATGGCATCCCTGCCACAGCCAACGAATTTCTCTTGCGACAAGTACTGCGAGACGAATGGAGTTTTGATGGTTTCGTCGTCAGTGACTGGGACTCAATTCGTCAGCTGCAGGTTCATGGTTTGACTGCGAATAACAAAGAGTCAGCGTATGAGGCTGCGACGGCAGGGGTTGATATGGAAATGGCCGGCGATGCCTACGGCTATCATCTCGCTGAACTGGTCGATGACGGTCGAATCAGTGTGGATGCTATTGATACCGCCGTTACAAATATTTTGCGTGTTAAATTCCGGCTGGGGATATTTGAAGATCCTTACACCGATGCGGCGAAATTACCGTCGATCGCAAACGAGCAGGCGATGCATACAGCGCGACAGGCAGCGCTGCAAAGTGTCGTCATGCTGAAGAATGATCATGGCACCTTGCCTTTGTCAGCCGACCAGCTGAGTTCGGTGGCCGTAATCGGGCCATTGTCGGACGCGCCCTATCAACAGTTGGGTACCTGGATTTTTGACGGCGATTTGGAGCTCAGCGCGACGCCGATGCATGCGATCCATAGCCTGGTTGGCCGCGACGTCGACGTTCGTTACGTGCGGGCGATGGAAACCTCACGCAGCAAAGTCAGCGAGTCGTTTGATGAGGCGGTCGAAGCCGCGGGCGATTCGGATGCGGTGATCCTGTTCCTGGGCGAAGAGTCGATTCTCTCGGGAGAAGCGCACTCGCGCGCAGACATAAGCTTGCCCGGTGATCAGGCTGAGTTGGTCCGTCGCATCCGGGAAGTCGGAAAGCCGGTTATTGCTGTCATTCTGGCGGGCAGGCCGCTGACGCTAACGAACATCGTTGATCAGGTGGATGCGATTCTGTTTGCTTGGCACCCGGGAACAATGGGCGGGCCGGCAATCGCAGATTTGTTGTTCGGTATCGAGTCACCGTCGGGCAAGCTGCCCGCGACCTTCCCGCGCATGGTGGGGCAGATCCCCATTTATTACAGCCAAAAGAATTCCGGCAAGCCGGCCTCCTGGGAAAACATCGCCCACATCGACGAGATCGACACACGCGCGCCACAAACGTCGCTGGGTATGAGTGCGTTCCACCTCGACACCCCGTATACGCCATTGTTCCCTTTCGGGCACGGCTTGTCGTACGCAGCATTCGATTACCAGAACATTCGCAGCAGTACAGATGAAGTGAAACTTGGCGAGACGGTGACAGTCAGTGCAGATCTGACCAACCACGGTGATGTCGTGGCGGATGAAGTGGTGCAGTTCTATGTTCGTGATGTTGTAGCGAGTGTTACTCGGCCCGTTAAGGAATTGAAGGGTTTTCGACGTGTACGCGTCGAGCCTGGTCAGACCGTCGGCATCGACTTTGAATTGCATACCGATGACCTGACTTTCTTCG